>OLSK01000015.1_pt1 | contig 172608 bp, 183 predicted proteins | sample 1672781 | NCBI WGS metagenome assembly OLSK01 (sample SAMEA3136723, study PRJEB25190) | human gut metagenome | biome: human gut; feature: human-associated habitat; material: faeces | place: Austria | collected 2013 | reverse complement strand
GTGTTTTGTTTGTGTACTATGGTTTTCTATGGGAATTTCATTTCGCTGCAAGCCTATTCTTATTATAATTTACTTATTTTTATTGTTTTAGTTATTTCTTAATTTATTTTTATTTGTTTTTTCAATGAATTAAGAAATGGTTAAATATTATTTTATACATAAATATTATTGCCGTATCATTTTTTAATGACTGATGCCTTCGGTCCTTCTATGAGGAAAGTTGATACTGTCAATGATTAGGAGAAACCCAGCATTAGATAGGCTGCCCGTTTCGAGGGTTACTCGAGGAGGGAAGGGTATTCTACCGATGATTCAAGAGAGTTAGTATACGGGCAACAGATTTTTACAATGATTTTTGGAGTTTATTAAGTTTTAATATTTATTTTTACTTATTTTAGATTAATATGGCTTACTTAATTGTTGAATTAATTGTTATTATTTCTTATTTTTATAAAAAAAGTTTTATCAGTATAATTTTTGAGTCCATTTTGTCTTTTTTTGGGAGGGATAATGTAATTTTTTTGGTATATATTCTTGTTGAATATCTCTTAAAAAGTATATTCTTTTCTCTAATATGGACATTAACAATATAATAATTGGTTAAAATGAGAATGTTTCATAAGATAACATTTGATTTAACATATTTGTTAGTTGGTGATTAATATATTTTTTGGTTGATGATTAATTTTTTAAAATTTATCAAATTACTTATTTGGTGATTTAAACAGTTTTAATTAAAAATAAAAAATTTATGATGGTTGATGATTAAGGTTGATGATTCATGTTTTATTAAAGATTTTATTTTAATAGGTATTTTGTATTTCTACCGTTCCCCCTACTTTTTATTAATTCCTTATCTTTTAATTTTTTAATAATCTTATAGCTGGCTTGAGGGGTAATGTTTAACCTCTCTCGGATATCTTTATTTTGAATATGTCCTTTTTCTTCAAGAAGTGTTAATACAGAAATTTCATTTGGAGTTAATTGAATGGTATTGTCATATTTTGATGTGATTTCAGCTAATTTTAACACTTCTGATTTAACTTTATTAATTGAGTATAATACTCCGCCACAGAAATATTCCAGCCAATTTGTTAAATCATGGTTTTTATCGGCACTGTTTAGTGCATCAACATAAGTCTGCCTATCTTGATTGTAATATTCGTCTAAAGTGAAGTAGTTATTGATATTAAATTTGTGAACTGATAAAATCAATGTTGCCATAAGTCTGCTGGTACGTCCATTTCCATCAACAAATGGGTGGATACGTACTAATTCATAATGAAGAATTCCAGCGATAATGACTGGGTACATTTCATCTGCCGAATTGTTTAGCCAATCTAATAAATCATCTACTAAACCTGGCACTTTATAAGCATCTGGAGGCATATAATTTATTTTCTGAGTATGTAGATTGCCAATAAATACGCGAGTATCTCTAAATTTACCTTCATATTCAGGATTGTGCAATAAATCTTTAGTCAAATCTTTATGTACTGATAAAATTGTGTCGGAAGTAATAATTTCATCCGAATATTGATCTAAATGATTTAATACATTGAAATAATTTAATACTTCCCGTTCTGCTTTAGTAGTTGGTTCTTGATTGTTTTTGATTAATGTTTCTACTTCATCTAAATTTAAAGGATTCCCCTCAATTGATGTTGAATAATGTGAAGATCTAATGAGAGCCTCCTGTTTTAATTGGGTATCATATAAGGGGATTATTTTTGCATTGCTGATAACTTCTTTAGCTGAAGCGATTTCTGCAATATAATTCACGATTTTATCAGTATATGTAAATTGAGGTTCAAACATAGTATCAACTTATTTTTCTTAATTGCTATTATGTATGTGGTTGATGATTAACATATTTTTTGGTTGATGATTAATTTTTTAAAATTTTTTAAATTGCTTATTTTATGATAAAAACAATTTTGATTAATAATAAAAAATGTATGGTGGTTGATGATTAGGGTTGATGATTACTATTTTATGAAAAAATTTTTCTTAATTTTCTTTGAGAATTTGGTAAGTATGTAATTATTCTTGTGATTATCATTTGTTAATAAAGTTTTACGGGCAACAAAATTTTTACAGATTTAAAACGTTTTATTTTATTTTTAAACTCCATATTTATAGTTTTAAAAAGTTTTAGGTATTATTATTAATTTTAAACCTTTTATAAATAAAAGTAATATTAACATTAACATTAACGATTCAATATTTGGAACCTGAATTCCTTTACCCTGTATATGCATGGGTTGAGATAGACTTAGCATTAACAATGGCTGATGTTAATGTAAATGTTGGTTGTAGAAAATTAAAGAATTTGAATAACTATTGATTTAAATTGGAAATCAATAGTTTAAATAACATCAAAAATCAGATATGTTCCAATAATCTTTTCAGATAATGCCTTGCATATACAATGGCAATCAAACCTCCAACACTATATCCGAACATTATTCCAAACCACACTCCTTAATGCCCAAGTCCAGAATTATTCCAAAAAGCACCACAAACACTGTTCCGCAAATTGCCTCTATGATTACTGAAAAAATCAAGGATTATGTTCCTTTTCCCAGCTCCTGGAAAACATATGTTGAAACAATACCTCCAGGAAATACTATAAAAAACCATGCAAAAATATGGAAAAAGGTAATTGTAGGATTCAATAATCTTATGCTTGTCTCACCATATGAAAAGATATATACTATTTAGGGGCGAAAATAAGAAAGATAACCAGTGCAATCAGTCCGACAGCTGTTGACAATTTCATTGAATAATCATAGGCTGCATTAATATTAGCATAGTTTTTAGCACCCCAGTTTGTAGCAATAATAGACACTAATGCTGTTGAAATTGTCATCATATGTTCTGTAGCCAATGTTACCATACGCCAGCCATTTTCAAAAACGGCAACCGAATCTGTAGTGGAAACCACAAGAATAATGAAATGCATTGCAGCAGTAATGAAAGTAATGAATATCATTTCAATAGTTGATGGAACTGCCACCTTCAAAATATCTCCAACTATATGTGAATCATAGCTGAAATTGCTCATAGTTGGTTTTAGATAAGTATCCTTTTTGATATAAATCCAATAGAGAATTATAATCAAAACTATCATTAATGAAAGTATTGTTGACAACGTAGCTCCAAACATCCTCATGTTTAAAGTATAAATGAAGATCGGATTCAGTATCATGTTGAGTACTGCGCAGATTACCATGACATACATTGTCCATTTTGTATCACCTTCAGAACGCAGCAATCCATACAGTGCATTCGGAATTACAATAAAAAGACTTGAAACAAAATATATATGGGCATAATCAAGCGCATAATTAAAACTGTTTCCCCTTGCACCTATGGCCATTAGCAGTTCTTCATAAAAACTGTGAAGACCAATGTAACTATAACTGAAACAATCAATGAAAGAATTATGCTGTGTGTTGAGGCGTTGTTTGCCATTTCATCGTCTTTTGCACCGATATATTTTGATACGACAGAGATTGTTCCTGCTCCTAATCTTGTTCCTATGCTTATAATTAAAAATTCAAGAGGTATTACAAAACTGACTGCAGCCAGCTGGTCAGCGCCAAGTCCTGCCACCCAGAATTAATCAATGATATTGTAAAGTGAAATAATCATCATTGACAGCATTAATGGGATAGATAATTTTTTAACAGCTTTTTTAGGGTTTCCTCTACATCCATTGGAAGTAAAGTACCTACAAATAACTCTTCCAAATACATCTAGAAATATGGATTGCACCTTAAACCCCCAACTGCTTGTTGGTTTTGAAAAAATCAAAGTAATACTGTTTTCATAGTTTAATGTGCAAGGCTTTAATAAATCTTCAAACTCAGGATATTCTCCAGTAAACTCTTTTAATTTCAAAAGAGGATAATACTCATTTCCTTTTGATGAATTGTATAATAGGTATCTAGTAATTGTTTTATTTCATTTGGGTTAACATGATAATTCTGCATAATGCATGATATGAATATCTTTGGAAAATCAAAACCTGTTTTAATAATTCCTTCGCAATTCTCTCTCCAGAATTCAAAATTAATGTATCTTCGAAAATGTACTGACTGATAACCCATTCCACCATCCATTTAATTAATCACTTAAAATTTAATAAAAACTTTAATTCATCTCTATTTTCAATATAGCAATAATTACCTGGTTCTTTAAAATTATATAATTTAATTGAATTATCAAAAATTCTTAAATCATTAATTTTAATAACCCAACCCCACCCTTTTCGCTTAAAATAATCAAAAAGTTCCTTTTTCGTTAAATCTGCTTTTTCAGAAAAGTTTTTCCAAAAATATAATGGAGTATTTGCAAATATTTTATTTCCTCTAAAACAACCTACAACCTCTTTAAACTCCTTTGAGTAAATAAATATTTTATCAACTTCCTGTGAGAAATTGTATTTTTTAAATTCATATAATTTTTCGCCAGTTTTTATTTTTTCAATTTTATTATAATCCATTACCAATAAAACATTCTTTTTATTACAATTAATTCTTTTTAAAAGTAGTTTATCTAAATTGACTCTGTTTTCTATTGATTTTGCGACTCCTAAATATCCTGGGAATAAATATTCTTCAGAATAACCTTCAAGATACAATTCATTCAATATTTCAGGTTTTATCTCTTCAGGAATTATGAATTTATAAAAAGCTTTCTCTCCCTCAGGAAATTCTACAGCTTTCTTTCCATCAATCACATCAAATTCATCAGCCCTAGATAAAATTTCAGCTACAAATTTATCAAAAGGTTCTTCAGATATATGTGTTAAATCATTCATAATAAATGTAAACAATCCTTTTTGAGCATTTAAATTTGGATTTGAATTATATTCTGGACGGTAATGTTTAATGGCAAAAGGATTATTTTTAGATAATAAATAATCAATTTCAATGGATTTATAATTAAAAGCCCACAACACTGCATTCTTTGGTTTTTCATTACATAAATAACCATTATTTAAAATATTTTTTACCGCAAAATATAAAGATACTTTATAATCATATGACCAATCTAGAGCACGTGTTGGAACACCATAATGTTGGGCAAGTGAAATCAATTCAAAATAATCAGGATTTGGCCAATAAAATCTGTATTTATCTTCTGATTTATCACTATAATCCAATAGTTTTCGAATATCTTGGCTAACTGGAATTTTCAAACCTACTTTATCCCCCTTGTCAAAAATTTCATCAATGCATTAACTTCTTTTCGGTACTGGAATTCCTCAACAGAAAATACATAAGGATAATGATCATCAATCTTTTTTCCTTCTTTATCTACAGAAATAAAGCAAATGCACCCTGGAATATATTTATCTTCATCAAAACAATATCCATGTTTTACTGCATGTTCATAACTAACTTGCAATGTTTTTTTAAAATCTTCATCCACATAATTATTAAGTTTATTGTCATTTCTTAATGCTGAAGGAATCAATTTGAAATTTTCATTTTCAATACCTCTGAAAATAAATTTGTCTCTAAGGTTTTCACAGTAATCTGTTTTTCCTTGAATAATCTTGACTAATTCATCATAACTATTAATCTTAATTCTTTCAATATATTTATTATCTAACAAAAAATCACCTAATGACTAATAAAAAAATAATTGAATCCTTATTTACAGTTATAATTATAAACATATTTATAATAAATGATTTTGCAATGATTTAATTACTGCCTTTTAAAAATCTATATTTGATTTTAAAATCAATATGATTATAATCATTGACCAAATTCAATAAAAGATTAAATGTTATTATTGAATTCAAACAAAACTACAATATAGATAATATGTTAAAAGAATTTGAAGATATTTTAAATGAAATGGATTCTAAATTAACTAAATACTCCCAAAAGATTACTTATGAACAAAAATTATTCCATTTAAAAGAAAAATATAAAAATGAAAGCAATTTAACCAATGAACTTACATATGAGATAGATTCTTTAAATTTTTTAATTGAACAAGATAAATTAATACCTCAAAACGAATGTGGTGATTGGTGCTACCCGGACATTACTAAATTTGATAATAATTATGAAGATTATCTTAAACAGAGATTTGATGATACGTCAAATCTCATTTTAAAGAATATGTATTTAATAATTATTCTAAATTTGAAATTAAACTATGAAGGGATGAAATTATTCATAGAGAAATCTTTAAATTTACTTAATCATTATTTAACAACTGAAAACAATGTTGAATTAACCAATGATCTACTCATGACCACATTTGATAAATGCATGTCTTTCAAATATAAAAAAGAGGATATTAAGTTATTAATTGTTAAATATGTTAAAGCCGAATTTAATACTATTTTTAATAGAAAACATTTAATTGAATTAATGCTTTTAAAAAAGAAAGTGTTTAAAAATGATGATTTTGAAGGCATAGGGGATATATGTTGGGAATGTGCTCAAAAATCAGCAAGTATAACAAAGATTGAATTTTTATTATTGGGTCAAAAAATATCTCAAAAATTACAAAACAATGCAGATATATGGTTTGATGAGATAGGAAAAACTTATGAGAATTTAGCTGAAGAAAGACAAGATTCAATGGTGCAAATAATACATTTGAGTGATGCAATAGAATATTATAAGAAAGGTAAAAATCCTCAAAAAGTTGAAGAAACATCGATAAAACTAAAAAACATACAAAAAAAATTTAAACCTGCAAGTATTCCTTTTAAATTTAATGTAGGTGGTGAAATAAATGTAATCTTGACTGAGATATCTGAAAAAATGCCATTGAATTCAAATAACTTCTTGGAATTTTTAATACATGATAAAAATGAGTTTTTAATTCCCAAATTAGAAAAGGATGATAAAAATTACAATAATTTTATGGATACTGCACCTCTTTTATCGATGATTAATCAACTAAAATTAGACAATAACCACAATATAATCCAAACTTTAAAAATTGACAATGAAGAAGAACGAATAATGGACAGTAATTATAGGCAATATCATTTATCACGCATATTTCAAGAAATATTTTAAATGAAATATTTATTTATGCAAATAATCTTAAAATATTTGCTTATGATTCAGTAATTACTTATTTGTCTAATTGTCAAAAATTTTTAAATATTTCAAACAATGAGAAACCCTTATTATATTATTTTAAACCAGTTATAAAAGAATATTTCAAACAATTTGAATTATATTTATCAAATGAAGAATATAATTTTGTATTGTTTATAGATTCACTAGTTTCAAAAATAGAATTTTTAGTTAGAAAACTTTGTGAAATATATAATATTAACATGTTAAAACCTCAAGGAAATGGAACTACATCAGAAAAACTACTTCATGATTTCTTTAATGATTCAAATTTTAAAGAAGTACTATTAGAGAATGATTATGATTTTTTAGAATTCATTTTATTAAAACCTGGATTGAATTTAAGAAACAAATCTGCTCATGGTTTCGATTTAAAAATTTATACTGTTAATAATGCTAATTTATTGTTATTGTGCTTTTTTAGATTATTAAAATATTTTATAATTATTGATGACGATTATTTCCAAGAATTGGAATTCTTTAAACATCAAAATTTTGATAAAATATCCGACATTAAAAGATTTGAAATAATGGACATTAATTCTTACAAACAGGAAGAGATGTAATTTAAAAATAAAAAATGGTAGTTGTGAGTTTAACTACTGTATAAATCTGTAAATATCCATGATGGATTGTATGCTATGATGTATCTGTCTTCACACCAGATTGCTCTGAAATTTCCTGAAGTTGTGTCTGCTACTGCAGCAGGATATCTGTTAATCCAGTTTCCTGAGGCATGCTTTTTATGCCGTAGTCTTAACATTATATGGTCAGTTCCGGATACTCTGCATTTAACATGGACAAACTGCACATCATAACCTAAAGATTTAGCTATTCTGTAATACACTCGCCCATAGTCTACACAATTGGAACCTTTTCCCGCTTTAGCATCATTGATTGTCTTCTTGTCTGTTTTTTGAGAATCAAAGTATTTGCTGTATAATTTCTTCTTTGCTATAATGGCTAAAGCTTCATCAATAGTGTTTCCTTTGTAGTTGAATGTCTTGATAAACTAACTCTTCAGACAGCAATTCATCATAATCTCCTTGAATTTCTTCATGGAGCTGTTTTAATTGTTCATAATCATTTATTAAGTCTTCAACTTTGTAAGAGTATAATTTAAATTTGTTATAATCAGATTTGTCTGAAAGCATCAAGTACTTCTTTTTCATCATCTTCAAGTTCATCATATTTTCTAAATCGGTTTTCAGCCATAATTATTACCATATAATAAATTATCACTGGATTAAAAAGTAATTATTGCTTTCAACTTATATTTTGTTAAAATATTAATCTTAATTAAATAAAATTAATAATGTAAAAAATTGTTACATTAAATTTTTAAATTTAAAAAATAAATTATTAATAAGATATAAGTATGGAGGCCATATATGTCAAAGCTAAATATTGACCAGAAAACGGTTAAAGAACTTTTCAGTGCTAAAAAAACAAAATTTTTAATTCCAGATTATCAAAGACCATATGCATGGGGTGAAGATGAATGTCAAACATTATGGGAAGACTTATTCAACTTTTCATTTCCAGAAAATAACTGTGATAACTTTGATAGTGAAAGTGATGAATACTTCCTAGGTCCAATTGTCACTTTTAAAAATGATAAAGGAGACATGGAAATAATTGATGGTCAGCAACGTTTAACCACATTAATGCTTTTACTTCGTGCATTCTATGACAAGTTCAAGAACATGAAAGATGATAAATCTGAAAAAACAAGAGAACAAATTGAAGCATGTATCTGGAAGACCGATGAATTTGGTTATGTAAATACAGAAGAATTAAAAATTAATTCAGAAGTTGCAACTGATAAAGATAAAGATGAATTTTTAGAAATATTAAGAACCGGCGATGTAACAAAAGGAAAAAGCAGCTATGCTAAAAACTATAAATTCTTCCAAGACAAAATAAAAGAATTCACAGAAGAATATGTTAGCTATACTCCATTATTACCCCTCAGAATTATGCAAAACTGTATTCTCTTACCAATTGAAGCAGAATCCCAAGATACTGCATTAAGAATTTTTTCAACATTAAATGATAGGGGAAAACCATTATCTGATGCAGACATATTCAAAGCACAATTCTACAAGTATTATTCTGATAAAGGTGAAAAAGAAAGCTTCATTGAAAAATGGAAAGCCTTAGAAGTACTATGTAATTCAATATTCCCTTCATCATCAGGTAGTGCATTAGATGAAATATTCACCAGGTACATGTATTACGAAAGAGCAAAACAGGGTATTAAACAAACTACAACAGAAGCTTTGCGTAAATTTTATGAAAGAGATGGATATAAACTTTTAAAAAATGATGAAACATTTGAAAACTTAATTGACCTAGCTAACTTTTGGAATGACATATATGATCAAAATGTAGAAAGATTTTCCGAAGATGTGCTTAAAAGATTATATGTTTTAAATTATGCACCAAACGGAATGTGGACATACTTCGTATCAGTTTATTATATAGCTAATAGAGATGCTGAAGGAATGCTTGATGATAATGAGTTTTATAATTTCTTAAGTAAGATTACTGCTTTTATCTGGGCATATGCAGTTACCAATCCTGGTGTTAATGCATTAAGAACTCCACTATATCCTGAAATGATAAATGTTGTTAACAAACAACCAGTGAAATTTGAAGAATTCTTATTTAGTCCCGAACAACTTGAGAACAAATTTAGGAACTTTGATTTTAAAAACCAAAGGCCAATAACAAAATCTATGTTAACCTGGTGGGCATTCCAAGAACCAGAACAAGAATGTTTACCTTTAGAAAAAACAATAGAGATAGAACATATTTACCCTAGGAATCGTCAAAAAATAGAACAGGGACTTACCAATCCAAACAATATGGAAAGTTTAGGAAACAAGTCCATTTTAGAAAAGAAAATTAACATTAGGGCATCAGACTATAGATTCTCTGATAAAATCAAATACTATCAAGGATTCACAACAAATAAAGGTAAAAAAGAAGGTACAGCTATTAAAGAATTAATTAATCTTTCAAAATCTGTAACTGACTTTTCAGAAACTGATATTGGGCAACGTGAAACAAAAATCATCTTGGAATTCATTGAATATTTAAAAGACAATGGATTACTCAAGAACTAATATGTTATTGTAACTATTGATAAGATCAACCTTATCTTTAGCTACACATTTCATAGCATCTTATTGATGTCCTTGTTAGCGTAGTAATTGAAAAACACCATAGAAGAACCCAAAACTCTTATTGAAGTCATTGGTAATTTATCTAGTCTGAATGAAATGGGAGAAATTGATTCTTCTGACATATATCATCATTTTAAGCCCTATAGAGAAGATATGAGAGCATGGATTCATGATATTTCCGAAGGTGAATCTGCATTTGATAATGAAGACATTAATAAAAGACCCCATAAAATTGTTGATGGAGAAATTGTTGTTCATAATAACAAACATGGTGATAAATATACAAGACAATGTTGGGATAAAGTTGGTCCTTGTGTGCATACTTATATGGCTAATCTAGCGAGTCAAAATACAGTCCATCCAGTTGATGATAGAGTATTTTCAATACGTGAATTATTATTATTAATGAATATTCCTAATAATTTTAAATGGTCTGAATTAAGTGAAGAAGAATTAAATAATTTACCATTAGAAGAAAAACAACAATTTTTAAAGGAAAATGAAGCAAATATAAGAGAATGTATTGATAACTGGAAAAAAATCTCAAAAAAAGGACAAACACGTTTAATCTAATGGACTAAATTTTCATTCAAAATATTAATTTTATTTCCAGTTCATTTAATTATTCTTCCAATAGGAAACTGTATTTCCACATATCTTTCTAAATAAAATAAATAGCTTCCTTTAGCAGTATCCGGAATTTTATTCTGCAGTTCTGATGCAGATGAAGTTAATTTATATTTAGTATAATCACTGTTTGCAACATACCCTATTTTTTTATCTTCAACATATACTGCAATTGCATCCTTATCAAATTCATTATCAGGTTCCTTGACAAGTTTCAAAGGTAAACCTGGATTAAATTGCACATCATTTTTATAATAGTTTATTCCAGTTATTGTAAATAGTTCTGATTTATCATATTTTTTTAATGTTTCAATGTTTCTTTTGATTTTTCTTTCATAGCCAATATAGAAATTTATTGAGTCCCATAATCGTAGATATTGATTAATATCTTCTTCACTATTTTCTCCGGGAAGTGCTTTCATTGCTTTAATCCATTTTTGTTTTGCTTCTTCAAGTTTATTGGATCCGTCGGGAATATCTTTTGACTCTTCAAGTAATTTATGTGCCCATCTAAATAACATTCTTGCCTTGTTGTCATAAACCATATTTCTTTTGGATAATTCCAGTGATTTATTGTAGCAATTTTCTGATGTTGCATACATTTTCAAGCCTTCAAGAATAATAGCTTTCTTATTCCAGTTTTCAGCATGTCTATCATCAAAATCTAATGCCTGATTGATTTTGTAAATTGCATCATCATAGTTTTCATCAAGATATAAATCCCATGCTTGTTTACCTAATCTGTCTGCCCTGCTTTCAACAGGAGGATTATATGTTTCATCTTCATCTTCATCTTCTGAAGTAATGTAACTACCACTGGCACCACAGCCATGACATATGTCTCCTTCATCAACCCAACTTCCACAATTCGGACAAATCCCCATATTTAATCACATCCATAGATATTTCATCAAACTTTGGTTATCCCAAACAGTTTATAATATATTCGTCATCATAATTATACATTGTTATTAAATAGGTTATATACACAAAATATAAAAATACCTATAAGAAACTTTAATAATGGAATAAATAAGATAGTGAGTATGGTGATAAAATATGAGTTTACCTGCCGTGGATGAAAACTGGTACTGTGAAGACTGTGATTTAAATTTTGAATATTGTGATAAACCTGATTTTCTTTTCTGTCCGAACTGTGGCAAAGTTTTAAAAAATGATATGTATCAATATAATTTAGATGGACTTATAGATTCTTTAAATAATCTGGGTAAAAGCATATGTGAAAATTGTGGTGAAGAATTTGACAAAGAATATAATTTCTGCCCATTATGTTCGGAAAAATTAAAAAAAGAAACCATACCATTTGATATTGAAAAAGACAACTCCGTTACTGTTGACTGGAATGGTGAAAAGGCATTGGTATATGACAAATGTGTTTATTTATCAAATCCTCATTTTGCAGTAGGCAGTATTATTGAATGCATATCATCTAAAAATTACACTGATGAGAAACTGGAATGTGACTTTAAAAGAATTGATGAAACTCTTCCCGAGAAACTTACTTATGATGAAGCATATTCCATATATGAATTAAATGGTTGGGGAAACCTTGTTCGTATAGAATAGTTCATATCCAAACTTAGTCAAGACATTTTAGAAAGTGACCAGTTTAAACCAAACGAAAAGATAAATTATATTGAAAATGAAAGATTCAATAGGATTTTAAAACTCCGAGAAGACCTGTATGTTAAATTAATGATTATAGAAAGTGGAATTAATTATTAATCTAAATTTTTAAATAATTCATTTCCTTTTTCAGTTAATCTGTATAATCTTCTTTTTTTGAGTCTGTAAAATTTTATAGGCTTTTTTCAAATTAATTTTTTTTTTACAGTTGAAACTTCACCTTGATGAAAAATTCGTTCTAATTTTGCTTTAATTTAGAAAATATTGGTTTAAAAATAGTAAATTACTTAAATAAGTGAGGACAAATAATATTTTATGATCAAACAAAACAAATTTGCCCTCAATAGTAATTTAAACTTCATACAACTTAAACTTTTTGATTTTTCTGAAGAAAAAATTGATTATGAAAAAATCATTTCAAAAAGGCTTAATAAAAGCCCAAATATTGAAAATACTAATCAAAAACTATTTTTAGACGAAAATAATATATTTCCATATGTTAATCCAATTTGTCAAGTTTGTGGAGCTCATAAAATTATCAAAAAAGGCACAATAACAAAAAACAAACAAAATATCAATGGAAAAACTACAGAATTCAAAGAACAGCAATATTAATGCAAAAAATGTGGAAAAAAATTCGGAATATACAATAATCCATTAATTGGAAAAAATAAACAATTTTTACAAGAAATAATGGATAAAATACTTGGAATAATGAAAATTGGATATCAATCACTTCGTAAAATAAGTAAATACTTTGAAATATTCCTTGGAATCCGTGTATCTCATCAAACAATCAAGAATTGGTCCAATAAAAATCACAAGGAAACAATCAACAACGAAGAATTTGAATATTCTGGCTATTATGTATATGATGAGCAATTTTTAAGACATAATGGAGTCAAACATTACAAATTAACATTATTTGATGCTATACTTAATGTTCCAGTCTCAGAACGAATAGTACGTCGCAGAATACCAAAAAATACTAAAAAATTTATCTTAGATTCAACGAAAAATAAACCATTTATTTGCTTAACAACAGATTTATTTCCAATGTATCGCAATGTAGCCGATGAAATGGGAGTAAATCATCAATTATGCACATTTCATTTATTTCAAACAATAAATCACAAATTAAAAGTCTACTGCAGAAGAAACAAGATTAACAAAAAACAAAGAGAACATATCTATGAAAATGCACAAGAATTAAAAAACTGTTTCAGACAAAATTCAACAAAAGAAGCAATAGGACAATTTAAACAATATTTACAAAATTACGTGGCCATACCAGTAGTATTAAAAGATTTTATAAGTAAACACATCATTAATCACTTTCACAGATATGTACAACACTTAGATGATGAAAATATTGAAAAAACATCGAACAAAGTCGAGAATTACTACAGACAAACTAACCCAGAAAAAATAAAGAAATTATACAAAACTAAAAACGGAATTCTGACATTTTTAAACTACCAAATGGAAAATTGGACAGAAAAACACATAAAAATCAAATAAGCCTATAAAATTTTACAGACTCATTATTTTGTAAAATAACTGGATGAAAATCTTTTTTACGATAAATTAAAAACTGTACTTCACTTTTGAATTCACCATAATCATTTAAATCGAATAAATCTTTGATTATTTTCAATTGTTTATGGCATTCTTGATATTCTTCGTCAGAAATGCGATTTTTATCTTTAAAAGTTTTTAATTGTTTATTTAAACTTTTTTTAGCATGAAAAATACATAATTGATGTTTAAAACCTAGTTTTGAGATAATTGAAGCATATTTTTTATCTAAATCTGTGGTAATTACAATTTTATTTTTATTTGCCGTTGATTCTCTTAAAAACTTCTCAACAGTTGTTTCATCTTCAGTATCGTAAATTGCATCGGCCACGATGCAATTTGAAATAGAATCAAGTAATGCATGGCGATAATTCTATTCTCCGTTGATTTTTATCCATTCTACATCAAAGACATAATAACTCGAGCAACGACCTAAATCAAATTCTAAAATGTTTTCATCAACAAAAAGCCAATTTTCAATTGTTTGATGTGAAACAGTGATTCCAAAGAATTTTTTAAAAGATTTACAAACATTTTTTAAGATTCCCAAATAATCTGAAATTAAATGTTCAGATTCACTTTTCAATTCATTTGTAAAATTGCTGTTTTTATTAACAAGACTTGTTAAATCAGTTTGAAAGGTTTTACTGCATCGTTTACAAATATAACGCTGAACCTTCACATTAGCTTTATCTATTTCTTTAAATACCAATGTTCTTTTTGTAAAACCATATTTAACTACATGACGAGTTCCACAATGTGGACATCGAGCCAAACTCATTTTGAAATAAGGAATATTCTTTTTAAAACTTAAATCAAAAGATTTCAGAGCCTTTTGACAGGATTTAAAAATTTTCACAAAACGAGAATCTGAAAGGACAAATCCATCATTAGAATCGCAAAATATATATTGTTTAACATCTAAAATGCTATTTGAAGTAATTGTTTTTTGATTGGGCATGATAAAAACTTTTATTCCACTTATTTATTAAATTTAACTATTTTTAAACGGAATTAAAAATTCAAAACTAACTTTCATCAAAAAATTTCAAATCAACAATGTTTTTGAAAGAGTTAGTAATACTGCATGTAATATAAAAATTTATATTGTTTTCATAATAGAAATAGTAACAAGTTATAAATATTGTTAAGGGTTGGTTAAGTTGGATATTAAAGCTCCAAAATTGTTAGATAACAAAGATAATTTTGTTTATACAGAACTTGAAGAAAGCATTAAAAAAGGTTCAAAACTTTCTATCATTTCACGTTATTTTTCAATGTATGCTTATTTTAGTTTGAGAAAATCATTTAATAAAATAAATACTCTCCGTTTTATTTATGCCGAACCTACATTTTTAAAAACCCATAATAAAGAAGCAAGGCAGTATTACATTGATAATAATAGCATTTTTGGAAATGAATATGAAATTAAACTTAAAAATGAAATGACTCAAGGATCTGTTTCAAAAGAATGTTCTAAATGGATCAATAATTGTGTTGAAATAAAATCATTTAAAGATCATAATGAGGCGCCTTTGCGTTTGATTTGTGTTGATAATGGCGATGATTCAAATATAGCCATTAATGGAAGTGTTGATTTTACAACAGCAGGTTTAGGGATTACATCATCAAACCGAAATGAAGGAAACACATGCTCTTACGGATTTTCAGCAGATAGTTTTTTCATGCTGTTTGACAACTTCTGGAATAATGATGAAATTTTAGAAGATGTTAAAGATGAGGTATTATCTCAAATGACTACAATGTATAAAGAAAATCCTGCAGAGTTTATTTACTTCTTATCTCTTTATAATATCTTTTCCAATGATTTAGATTCTTTAGATGAAGACAAGATTGTCCGTAAAGGAAATGATTTAAAAAATACTCAAATTTGGAATAAATTATATAAATTCCAAAAAGATGCAGTCATTGGAATAATTGATAAGATTGAAAGATACAATGGATGTATACTAGCTGATAGTGTTGGTCTAGGTAAAACATTCACAGCCCTTGCAGTTATTAAATATTATGAATCAAGAAATGATAGAGTCCTGGTTTTAACACCTAAAAAATTAAGGGAAAACTGGACAATATATACTCAGAATGATAAAAGGAATATTTTCGTAAATGATAGATTCAACTATGATGTATTAAATCATACAGATTTAAGTCGTGAAGGAGGATATTCAGATTCAATCAATCTTGCAACAATTAATTGGAGTAATTATTAATTTATTATAATTTAGAACACTAACATATGAACTTCAAAAATTATGATGATTTTGATTTGGATACTAATCATTTTTCATTTTCACATTAATAACTCATCACTTAGTTAGATAAACTATTAATCAAAAAAACATGATTTTATCATGAAAACAATATTGTAATCATCTAATAATATTTATCTCAGCATATAATATTGTATTTATTAAATTAAGTAATTTAATCGATTTGTATAACAAATAAAGAAATATTTAAATACTTCATTAATTAAATTATAATCATGGAAGATTCACTGAGAAGCTTGTTGGAAAAACTTGAATTAAATGAAGATAATGGGTTATTTTTAAAAGGTGATGATTTAAAAATAAATTCACGTATCAAAAATTCTCTAAAATATATTGACTATGATGCAATCTATATCTTAGATGAAAATCCATTAATTATCTTCAAAGAATACGACGATACAGTTTCTACTAAGGATATTAAAAATTTTCGTAAAGGAATTTGGAATCTCAATGATGTTCCAATAATATTTATTATCCTTCCAGATGAAATTCAAGTTTACAATTCCAATATTTTCGATGATGAGAACTCATTTTTAGGTAAATTTTCAAAAGATGACGAATTAGAAATTTTCAATATTTACAATTTAGCTAATGGAACTTTTTTCGATAAATACTCCAACTCCTTTAATAACTCTAAAAAAGTTCAAAATTACTTATTGGAAAATATTAAAATTACAATTAAATTATTAAAAAAAGACAAATTAGATTTAGAAGTCATACACAGTTTAATTGGAAAATTAATCTTTTCAAAATATCTCATTGACAGAGGCATTTGTAAAGATGAATTTTTTATTAATAACTATGGTTGTGACTTTAATAAGGTCATCCTAAAAAAAGAATGTTTATTTGAATTTTTCAACACTCTTGAAGAAAAGTTTAATCCAGATTTGTTTAAATTAACTAAAAATCAGAAAAACAAAATCACAGATAAACATTTGAAAAATTTGTATAAATTATTCAGTGGTTTTGACATGAGAAACCTTGAACAGTCTGTTCTTGATTGTCCATATGATTTTAAAATAATCCCTATTGAATTAATAAGCAATATTTATGAAGCATTTCTCCAAGACAATAATTCTAAAAAGAATCAAAAAGCAATATATACTCCATTATTCTTAGTAGATTATATGCTAAATAATACCTTAGATAAAAAATTAAAGAATAACACTGCTTGTAAAATTTTGGATCCATCATGCGGTTCTGGAGTGTTTTTAGTTGAATCATTACGAAGAATAATTGATAAACATATAGAGATAAACTCCTCCATAACTTCTACTGAATTAAAAAACATTTTAACATCAAATATTTATGGAATTGACATTGATAAGGATGCAATTCAAATGACTATCCTCTCAATCCAATTAACATTATTTGATTATTTGGAGATTGAAGAAATTAAACATTTTAAGATGCCTGAATTATTAAATAAAAACTTTTTTAATGATGATTTCTTCAATTTTGAAGGATTATTTAACTCATTAAATGATTTTGATTTAATTGTAGGTAACCCTCCATGGGGATCAAAACAGAAATCCCATATTGAATATTGTGAAAAAATGGATTTACCTATTTCCAATAAACAGATAGCACAATCATTTTTACTCAGAGTTGATGATTTTATAAATGATTCTTCTGAAGTTGCATTAATAGTTACAAGTAAACTATTATATAATTTCAATGATTTAAAATTTAGAAAATACTTCTTAAAGAATTATAATTTAACTGAAGTGCTGGAGTTTTCATCAATTAGGAAAGAAATATTTAATAATGCTATTGGACCCGGTTCAATATTATTTTATAACTCCAATATGAAAAATTGCGGTAATGTAAAACATATTTCACTTAAACCAAACAAGTTATTTTATTTATTATCTTCTGTTGCAATACAGAAATCTGATATTAAATTTATTTCACAAAAAGATTTATATAATCATGATTGGGTTTGGAAAGTTTTAGTTTATGGAAATACTTTAGATTTCCAATTAATAAATAGATTGCACTCTAAAAAAAATATTGGCCAATATATTAAAAAATATGATTTGTTCAGTTCATTTGGAATAATGAAAGGTAATGGAAATAAAGATGCAACAAAATATTTCAAATATGATTTTTTAGATGTTCAACGTAAAATGCTTAGGAGATATTATATTGATGAAAGTCATGTTGAAAAATGGAATATTGCAAAGGTTTCACGTCCACGTACTAAAGAAACATTTACTCCACCATATGTTTTAGTTAAAAAAACCCTTACTCAAGATTTTGAATGTGTTTCAACATATTCTGAAAAACAATGGGTTTTTACTGATAGTGTCATGTCTATAAAAGGAGAAGAATATGATGAAAAATTATTAAAATGTATGGTTGGATTTTTAAATTCAAGATTATTTTCTTATTTGTCCTTTTTAACTTTTTCATCAATTGGTATTGAAAGAGAACAAATCTTTTTAAATGAAATAAAAAATATTCCTATGATTATCAACGACGAACTGGTTAATTATGTTGATGAAATGTTAAATAACAAAGATATTGATAAATTACAAATCATTCAAGAAAAAATTGACAATTTAATATTTGATTTATTATCATTTACTGACTTAGAAAAAGATTTAGTAAATTATTTTGCTGATGTTACATTACCAATGTGTAAAAAAGAAAATGTATATCATAAAGTTTCAAATGAAATTTTAGAAGATTATATTATGGTTTTTGTTAAATATTTCAAAAATTATTTCAAAGCAGAAAATAATGAATATTTCCATGCTGAATGTTACAAATCAGAACATTTTATTGGAATTAGATTTATTATTGATGAAAAACCTTTAAAACATTTAATTGAATATAATGAGAATAAATCAGATATATTGAACCTCTTTGGGGACATAAGTATTGAAGATAAACAAAACTTATTCGTACAAAAAGACATAAAAGGATTCGAAGAAACTTCATTCTATGTAATTAAATCAAATGAATTTAAAAATTGGCATAGAGCTATTGCTAGAAAAGATTTAATTGAATTTACAAATTCCTTGATGGGTGTGGAGGATGAATAATGTTAGATTCTTCCAACTTTAAATATTTTGAACGCTTTGATAAAATTGATAGTGAAGAACATTTTAATAAACTAATTAATTTAGCAATACACACGTATTTTGAAATTTTAAATACTAAAACTTATATCAAATCTGAAATGATTAGAAAAAGAGAAAATGAATATCGAGATGATTTCGTAGAAACAATGCTTGAAATTCAAGAAGATTGTGGTTTTAATAATTTAATTATAAACTGCGAACCTCAAGAAAGAAGGGAAGATGTTGAAGAAAGAGGGTTATTAGATATAAAAATTCAATATCAAACTTTAAAAAATATTCACATTAACAAATATTACCATACTATTGAATGTAAAAGATTTGGAAATGATTTAAACATTAAAGATAACTATTATGAAAATGGTATTTTAGAGTTTTTAGAAGGTAAATATTCACGTAATGCTGATTTTGCAGGGATGATTTGTTTTATAGAAGAGTTTAAGAATAACTGGAACATGGAAAAGATTATGGTAAAAATTAATGAAAAATTAAACGAAAATGATATACCTTCCCTTAACAACACTCCACATGAAGATTATGAACCAGTTTATAAATTAACCACATTGCGAAATTACAATCACAAAAACATCCATATAATTCATTTAATGTTAGATTATACGAGCATATTCTCTAATAACTGATTTTATAACCATATTACACAATATTGTTTTAAATATTATAGTTCATTTAATCATTTTTAATTACGAACTTCTTACAAAATAAATTGTATCGTTATCATAGCTACTTAATGCATCATATGCTGCCTGTGTCATAAATCTGAATTTACCAAAGACTCCATATTCAACACCCATATAAACGGGACCTGTTGATTTTGCTAAATACATTTGTATACTTCCAGAATGTTTTAATGGTATCACTGAATATGGATCAAGAGATTCTGTTTCCCAGGAAGTTCCGTTATATTCCTTAATGGCCATAACAGAACTTGTACAAATAGCTACACGATAACCTGCACTAACGCCTGTTGGCAGTGTTGTTGTAGTTTGTATTTTATCTACAGGCAGTTTCCATCCAGCTTCTCATCACTACCCTGTCCGGCATCACCTTTAGGCCCAGTATCTCCCTTATCACCCGTATCTCCTTTAGCTCAGGTATCACCTTTAGGTCCCACATCACTGTATCGCTCCTTATGTTTCCTATATTTTCCCAAGCATTACCATTCCAAACATAAAGAGATCCGTTTACTAAATAGCTATCTCCATCACTACCTTGAGGATGTTCAGCTATTAATTCCTCGTAAGAATCATACGAACCTTTAATAGTAAGACCAGCACCAGTAGCTCCAGTGTTCCCAATCGGCCCGGCTGGTCCAGTATCTCCCTTAGGTCCTTGTTCTCCTTGTTGTCCAGTTGCTCCAGTCTCGCCTTTGTCTCCTTTACTACCTTGCACCAGTATAGCCTTTAACACCTGTATCACCAGTGTCACCTTTTTCACCTTTGATTGAACCTGCATTTGCCCAGCCTGTACCATCCCATTAGTAATAGCTACTATCCACAATGTAGGCATCACCGACTTAGCCTGTTGGATGAACATTAACAAACTCCTCATAGGTAGTGTAGTGTCCTTTTATTACTGTTCCAATTCCAATGTCTCCAGTATCTCTTTTAGGTCCGGTATCACCAACTACACAGCCAATCTCTATCCATCCCTTTTCAGCCATGATTATTCACCATCTCATTCTTCAACAGTAATGTTGTTGAAAATCATTTGTCCGCCATATAATTATATATTGTCAGGAAAGGAAATGCTGTTTCAAATGTTATTGTTGTTCATTCATATGAATAAACGGCTGCACTTCCATTTTGATGGATGCCTTAACATTACCGTTCTGATAATACAGGTCAAAAGTGTACCATACATTATTCAATGTCAATTGCCATGAAGTAACATTCAAATCCCTTATGGCATGATCACCTGTGGAATATCTTAAACCTTTTTTTTATCGGGATAAGCTCCCGGTTCCAAAATATTTTAGGGGTCTGAATTTTTGTCAGTGCTAAATATGGTTAATTTGTTTTGTTTTTATTATTTGTATGGTAATTTTTGGTGTTTTGTAAAAATGCATCTGTATAATTTTTAGTTTATTAAAAAAGGGTTTTAATATCAATAAATTTAAGTATAATATGTTACATATATTTATTTGGAGATAAAAATGAAACACAGGTTAAATTTAGATATTAAAGACTCAAATTATACTTTGTTGAAAGAAATATTTAAAATTATGGATTCTAGAAAAACCTTTGAAATTTTAACATCATTTGGTTTTAAAAACTTAAATAAATAAATATTTGTTTTTAAAATCATATTTATAAGTATGTTCTTTGATTTAGATATCCTGTTCATCTTAAATGAACTTAAATCTAAAAAATAGCTTCGTAAATACTTTAATATTTCTGAAGTTTTAAGTGCCACTCAAGTTTATAAAATTTTTTCACTTCAAAATCCTTAAAATCCTATTAAATCTTAAATTGCATCTTAATTTCAATAAATAATGTTTAAAAGAAGAGGAAAAAAGACATTTATTGTAGATGCAACTCCTGTAGATTTAGATTTTAATAAAAAGACAAAAGAACATCTTTAATCATTGAATTTAAAATGGAGTTATTCATCCTCTAAATGTTTTTATATTGGATTTAAGCAACAGTTGTCCTTGATTTTGATAGTATGAATCCTGTTTGTATTTTAATCCACTCGGGAGTTCCAAATGATGCAAAACTTTTTGATGAAATTATGGAAACACTTCAAAAAAGATGAATAATCCAAAAAGGAGATGCCATACTTTTTGATAAGGGATATTACAGTTATAAAAACTACCAATTAGGAATTGGTAAATATAAATCCGTTCCTTTTATTTTTCCAAAAAATAATTTCAACAAAACAAAGCTTAACGATTAATTATCTTACTCATTACAAGTATTTAACCAAACAAAAAGAATTATGAAAGAAAAACACTTCTACAACAACTTAAAACATGAATTATTCAAAAAATTAGGCCAATGGAAAAAATTCAAACCAATACGGGGAAAAATGGAAGACTTTTTCAAATTACTCAAACAAGGACTCAACATGAATCCAATACACAAATATACACCAAAATCAGTCAAAAAAACAGTATATTTAAATGTATTTTTAGGATCATTAATCATATCACGAGGATTCTACTCAAAAACAGCCACATGACAATTATCCGAAAACTAAAAAATTCAAACCCCTAAATAAGTCTTCTATCTAGATTACATGATTATTGACCATATTTATGCCTCATTTTATCATTTTTTTACAGGCATAATTGTTCTGCCATGTATAATCTACAAAATGCATGGATTTTCCAAATTTCTTCTTTTGTAGGACAGTAGTATGATTCTTTTTTTTTAGGGCTTTTTGTGATTCTGGAAATTCAGCCCCTTCTGGGTGTACAGGTTCTTCAAGAATATAATTTGCATATAATATTGAAATAAATACAATTATACAGTATTCTGCTGATGATTTGTGAGGGTCAAGTGTTTCATTTAAATTGAATATATATTTTTTAAGATGCATATAATGTTTTAACATCAGATTATAAAATTAATATTGCTCGGGTAAGTATGAGGGAATCTATGGGCGGTCATGGTGTTCTCGAAGAAAAAATCAAATCAGGATATTATAAGGCATTGGATTTGATTCCAGATTTAGTTGAAATTTACGATATTGTCCATATTTATGACAATACTAATGTTCCATTTAGAATTTTCAAAAAAAGAAAGGACATATATTTCCATTGGGAAAACAAATACTGGAGTTATTCCGATATTGAAAAACTCACTGGAATTAGTGAATATAGTAATTAAAAGCAGTAAATATTTTGTATAGTATATAGGACAACAGATTTTATATAATCTTATTTTATTAATTAAATTTTTTTAAGACTTTTTAACTTTTTTTACTATCAGTTTTGCGTTTTTTCACACTGTCACAGTTTCAAAGGTTTTAGTTTTGATAAAATCATTTTTAATTTATGTATTTCTTTATTGGTTATAAGTTAATTAATAAAATATTTTGTTAAGTAGTTATATATGTGTTAACAAATATTTTTTTAACTAATGTATTCTAAGGGAGGCATATAATATGGATGATAAAACACAATTGATACTTAATTTCATAAATGAAAGTAGCTCTAATATGCCATATGTATTAAAAGATAAATTAATTAGGGATGGTAAAAATTAAAGTATAGATTTGAATTTGAAGAAATCAAGAATAGTATTGATGAGTTTATAGAAGGAAATGAGTTAAATAGATTTATTGTGTTGCCTGGAATTAAGGGTGTTGGAAAAACAACGCTGCTTTATCAAGCATATTATTATTTATTAAATGAAAACACATATTGCCCGATCAAATAATTTATTTGTCCTGTGATGATTTAAACAATATAGTTGATTGCAATATAAGAGAAATAGTTGATATTTACCTTAATAATCAATTCAATACTCAATTAAGATTATTGGATAAAGAAATTTTTCTATTAATTGATGAATCACAATATGATAAGAACTGGTCAATGTCTGGTAAAATAATTTATGATCGTTCAGAAAAAATTTTCATGGTATTTACAGGTTCATCAGCTCTAAATTTAGAATATAATGCAGATGCTGCAAGAAGGATGTTTAAAAGAGTCGTAACACCTCTAAATTATAATGAACATCTGAAATTGAAATATGATTACTCAAATATTAATCTTGGAAATTCTTTGGTTAGCTTGATTTTAAATGGTGAAGAGCAAAATGCCATAAAATATGAAAATGAAATGAACCGGGACTTAATTAATAATATTAAGTATAATTTTAATGATTGGGATGAATATTTGAAATATGGGGGATTTCCAATTTTAGCTCGTAAAATCAATTTTAGAAGACTTTCTACTAATATTGTGGACATGATTGAAAAAGTGGTAAATACTGATATGGTTGCTATTAAAAATTTCACTTTTGAAAATCAGACGAATTCAAATAGGATACTAAGATATCTGGCACTACAAAATGCAGGGGATCTTTCACAAAACAATTTGGCAAAATATTTAAAGACTTCTCAAGCAAATGTAAAAAATATTTTAGATATTTTAGAAAAAACACATTTAATATTTTCTATTGAAGCTTATGGAACATCATCAAAACGTATGAAAAAAACCAAAAAATATTATTTTGCAACAAGTAGCATTAGAAATGCATTATCCGAAAACTCTGGAAATACAATTAATGATATAAAGCAATATGGGGGAATACTTCTAGAAAATCATGTTGCATCAATCTTATTTAATTTCACACAAAGAGGAAATGATTGTTTTACATTGTATTATGATGCAAACAAGAAGCGAAATGTTGATTTTATATTGCAGCGAGATTTTAAAAATCCAGTACCTATTGAAGTGGGTCGTGGTAGAAAAGATAAAAAACAAATCACTCATGCAATCAACAGTTATGGCGCAGATTATGGAATTATCATCTCAGATACTACAACTAATATTGAAAAACACAATAATATTATCTATGTTCCTCCAAAAACATTTTCATTTTTATAATTGGCTATGCAGTAAAATACATAGGTTTCTGATGAAGCTTTTACTGAAAGATTTAAGCTTTCTATTAAGATAAATTAAGAAATATGTGATGTTAAAGGGTTTTTTAGTGTAAGTTATTTTTCTTTTAACATAAATTGAATTACTAAATAGATTCCTAAAGCTGCACTGAATACAAATCCTATCAGTCCCAATATTGAAACATCAAATAGTTTAGGTCCCTTATCTGAAATGATGGCCAGTGATGACCCGATAATTAGTGCAGATAAAATAAGTGAAATTGACAGCTGGTTCATGATTTCACTGATTGATTCGTGCTTAAGTTTCACGCTTAAATTACCTTCTTCAAGTTTTGAAAGCATATTGTTAAGTGTTGTTGGCAAATCTTTAGCTAAGTGTTCTATTTGCAGCATGTAATTGGAGCTTACTTTTGCTAATCTGTTAGGGCTGTATTTTTGAAACATTATTTTTCTGGATAATTTTTTCAGTTCAGTCACGGCATTAAATTCAGGGTCCAATTTCATTCCTGTATCTTCAATTAAAGCCATTCCACGTCCAATCATTACAAATTCTCTTGGTAATTGGATGTTATGTTTAATCATTACCTTTAGAAGTTGCTGTACTCCTCCGTGCATGTCTTTCAGGTCTGCACCGTAATATTTGTTCATTATGTCATTTACATCGGCTTTTAATTCAGGAGTGTTTTGTGCAGGTGTTAATATGTCCATGTAAATTAGTTGGTTGATAATATTGTCTACATTTCTGCTTAATAGCAATAATATTAACTCTGCAAGTTCTTCTCTGAAATCATCATCTAAAATACCCATCATTCCTTCATCAATGTAACATAAGACATTGTTTTCCATTATCATCATATTTCCAGGATGGGGGTCGGCATGGAAAAATCCGTCAATCATTATTTGTTTAAAATAAGATTTCACTCCTCTTTTAGCAATTAATTTTTTATTATATTCCGGATAATCGTGAACCATTACTTCAGAAACTTCTTTTCCTTTTATTAATTCCATTGTAATGATTTTTTCACTGCAGTACTCCGAATAAGCAGCAGGTATATGGATGTAGTGCACGGCTCTGAAATTATGCGCCAAATTTTTCATATTGATTAGTTCTTCATGGTAATCAATTTCTTTGAATATTGAGCGTTCAAATTCTGTTAAAATAGATGGAATATTATAAACTTTAGTCTGGTTTATGTATTTTCCGATTTTATCAGATAAAAATTTCATAATCTTTAAATCTGATTCAATAGTTTCACGAACATGAGGTTTTTGAACTTTAATGGCTACTTCTTTGTTGTTTTCAAGAAGTATTCCTTTATGGACCTGCCCGATTGAAGCTGAACCTAAAGGCTTTTCGTCAATTTCTTTGTAGATTTCATTTATTGGCTTTCCAAGTTCTTTTTCAATAACTTCTTTTATTTCATTAAATGGTGTGGTGGGAGTGTTGTCTCTTAAGGATTCCAGTTCCTTTGCTATTTCCACTCCAATTAAATCAGGTCTGGTACTTAACATCTGACCTAATTTAATATATGTTGGTCCTAATTCTTCCAGCACATCTTTTATTCTTTTTGGAATAGATTCATCAGGTAATTCTTTATATTTGCCTCTTTTAGTATCTTTTAAAAAAGGAAAATTCTTAAAAAAGGTATTTTCTTCGATAAGGTAACCGAAATCATTTTTTTTAAGAACTTTATATATTTCTTCTACCCTTTTTATAGAATCATTTTTTGTGTTGGAAATTATTTTCATATTTTTGTAATTAGTTAAAACTTCTATATATTAATATCTTAAAATTTCTCTAAGATTCTTGCATATACCTGTTTTAGATTATCGTCTGATTTTTCATAAATCCTTTTTAAGATAAGTTCGGGGGTACTTTTTGCAAGGAAGTTCATTTTTGGAGTTCTGTCAACTATCAGATTATAATTTTCATCTAATCCTTTTGCTTCAATACCGTCTACACGAATATCTGTGTAATTCATTAGTTCCCTGGCCATATGTGTTACAATTATTCCGTAGGAATTGGATTCTTTAATCATATCTATAAATGTGGAAATAATTTTAACTGCAGCTTCTAGTTCTGTTATTCCTTCAAGTTCGTCAAGCAATACTAATTTTTCGCTGTCTGTTGTTACAATTGGAATAAATACATTTAAAAAGGATTCAAAAGCTCCGGCATCCAGTGATCTTTTCTTTGAAAAATGATATATTTCATCAAACAATTTGATTTTGGCTTCACTGGCACTTACTGGAAGTCCCATTTGTGCCATTATGGAAATTTGAGTTAGTGTTTCAAGAAGGGTTGTTTTACCTCCGCTGTTTGCCCCGGTAAGCAGTGCTATGTTTTCATCATTTGTAAGTTTATAATCGATTGTTTGTGTATTTTCGCCATCTTTTCTAAGGGCCAGTTCCAGATGCAGTGCCTCTTTTAAATTTATTTCATCGACAAATTCAGGTGCGTTTAAATCATATTCATATGCAAAGCTGCCTAAGCTAAATTCATAGTCAAATTTAATTACATCTTCAACTTCTTTGATTGCCTGTTCTTTTATGGAGTTCAATTCAATGGCAGCACTTTTTTTAACATCAAAAATATCATTTTCTTTTTTGGATGACTGTTCCAGTTGGATTCTTTGGATTTCGCTGTCGTCAATTTCAATAGGATATTTTCTGAGATACGGATCAAAATCAAATCCTGTTTTTTCTTTGATAATTTTTTTCCTTTCATTTATAATTTCATCAAATATTTTATTAATCTTTGGAGGAAGGTTCTTGTTTAGCAGGTTGAGAATTTCATCTCCTTCAAGATCAACATTTTGTATGGCATTTTCTAGTTCTTCATCCATATCCTTTTTTAAAGAATTGACTAATTCTTCAATGTCCACTTCTCTTTTATCAATAACATTAAGTTCGTCAATAATTGGGATAATTTCTCCCAAAATTGTTTCCCGGCCTCTGATTTTTTGTATTTCATAAACTCTGTTAAAAAGATTCTGGTTATGTGTAAAGAAGTTTATTATTTTTTCAGGAACTATTTCATAATCATTTTCTTCAATATTAATCATTACAAGGTTTGGCATTCCTTCAAAATCAAGTATTCCCTGGGAATATACATAAAAGATAAGGTCATAATTCATTAATTCCTCCTGCAGTAACGGGGAATCAGTGGCTGTAATTATTGGATAATACTGATTCAGACCTAAATCAGTAAGATATGAATTGTCTTCTTCTGTTTCCACTAAAATAACTTTACTTGCATCATATTCGGCTTTCGGATTTTCAACTTCCTTTAAGTTTTTCATCAATCCTCTTAACTTGATTATTGGAAGCTGTGAAACCTGTTTTTTTGCATCCATCACAAAACTGATTTGTTTTTCTATTTTTTCAATATCTTTTGAGGGGGAAAGCAGCAAAATCCTATTTTTTGAATAGGAAGTGTTTGAATATGCTAATATTTTGTTTATGATGTCTTCATAAATCTCCATTGCCCTGTCGCTTTTAATAAACTCATATGTAGGATTATTTAATAGCTGGTTCATTATTTCAATAGCTTTCCTTTGGCTGATTCCATCAATATTTGCTATTTTTTCAACATCCACATTTTCAACTATTTTTTGAAGATTTTCTTCTCCTCCAACACTATTTAATATTTTTTCAGAGATTTTATCTCCAATACCTTTTATGTTTTGCAATGTTACTTTCTCTCCTTGCATTTTAACCAAACCCTTTTTTCTATACATTTTTATTTAAATATATATCCAAAATTCCCTAGAGCATTTGGGAAGTATTATTTTTTATTTGTCAATAGCTGTGTTATATTCCTGTATTTTATTTAAATAGTTTTCATCTCTCCATCGACCGTCAATAGCAAAATTAACAAGCCCTATTGATTTTAAGTAGGTAATGTCATTTAAAAGTGAAATATCTTCGCTATTTGAAATTATAATTTCTTCATTAGATAAGCTTTTATGAATAGGATATCTTTTGTTTTTCTTATCAATCAGGAAGATGTCGTCTGTGTTGTTCTTTAACTTTTTAGATTCTTTTTTGGTAAATAATCTGTTTCTGCTTTTCATTAGCTCAACAGATCCCTGAACAATAATTTCCAATTTGGAATTGTCACTACAATTGTCTAAAATATTTTTTAAATCTTCTTTTTTCAGTTCCGGTGACAATGTAATTATTTTGTAGTTTTCAAGACTCTTTATTGTTTGTGTATTTGTCACGTTCATGGAGTATGGTCCGTATTGGCCTGTAAAATCGGGAGACATTATTTCAATAGGGTAGTGCAGTTTGTTTAATATGCCTCTTACTTTTCCTAAAACTTTTATTAAATTGTCATGAGCAATGTCCGGCCATTTCCAGATTAATTCATAGTCTCTGTTTCTGGAAATGTCAATAGCCTTTTGCAGATAGCTGACCATATAATTTATATTGTATTCTTCCCTGCTTTGATTTATTACTGATGGGTCTTCAGGAGGTATCTCCAAATAAACCCTTTTTACATTATTTATTTTATCTAAATCAGTTAGGTTATTTGTATAATAGGATAAACTGTATTGGTCAGTTTTTAGGGCATTGCCTTCATTTTCAAGATTTATTTTTACCTTTTTATTGGAGTATAAGGAATACACTTCTTTTTCTAATTTTTTGAAAAGTTCCCTTCTGATTTTATTGATTTCACTTATTGGCATAAATAATGTTCCGTCATAGTTGATATTGACTCCAACAATGTCAAATGGGTATTTGTCAACTTTCAGTAACTGTTTTTTTATTGTTTTTGTATCTACACTTCTTTTAAGAGGCTTTTCAAAGGGAACTTCTCCTTTAACTTCACATTCAATTTCTTTTTTATTTGCAAGAGTTAACCTGCCTTTCAAGTGAGGATATTTGTTTTTAATTGAAAATGTAAGTATTAATTTGGATTTGATAAAACTGCTGCCCTTATTTTCAATCTCTTTAACTTTTGAGGTTAGTTTGTTTCTTTTTGTAAGATATGCTGTTGAATCGTTTAAATTGAAATGGTGTTTTTTATTCTGCTTTACTTTTTTAATGATTAAAACTCTGTCTTTTCTGTTAATGTCTTTAATTTCTTTATTTCTGCCTTTTTTATAATGGTTGAATGTTGTTAAAAGAGGGTTTTGTGAAATTTCAAATCCGTAGTCATCTTTTGCTTTTATTAATAATAATCCGTCACCTTTTTGGGGAATTGTTTTTAAACCGTCATCTAATTTAATGACTATTTGGCTGTTTTCACTATTGCAGACTTTACCTAATTTTAAACCGACATGTCCTGAACGGATACTTCTTGAAGATGCATAGTTAAATTGTCCTTCGCTAAATCCTCTATTAAATGCAAGGCTTATTTCTTCACTTTTGCTGGTTTTATTGCTTTTCAATTTGTTTAAGGCTTTTCTATAATTGCTCACTGCAATAGCCAAATATTCTTTGCTTCTCATTCTCCCTTCTATTTTGATGCAGCTGATGTTTAGCTCTGCAATTTCTTTTAAATGATCGTATAATGACAAATCTTTAGGTGAGAGGTAATAATCTTCACTGTTCAAACAGGATAATTTGTATTTTTGACGGCAAGGCTGTGCACAACTTCCTCTGTTTCCGCTTCGGCCTCCTTTAAAACTGCTCATTAGGCATTGTCCTGAATAGGAGTAGCATAGTGCTCCATGAACAAATATTTCAAGTTCCATATTTGTTCTCAAATTTTTAATTTCATCTTTTCTCATTTCACGGGGAAGAACTATTCTTTTAATTCCTTTGCTTTCAAGATAATCTAATTTCAGCTGGTTTTCTGCAGTCATCTGTGTGGAACCGTGAACTTTTAGTTTTGGCAGGTGTTTGTTTATCAGCTCAACCAGACCTAAATCCTGAACTAAAACTGCATCTACACCTATTGAATATAGGTTAGACAAATAATTCATTACGTCTTGAAGTTCATCTTCTTTAATTAATGTATTTACAGTTACATAAACCTTGACGTTGTGAAGATGAGCAGTGTTAACTGCTTCGGATATTTCATTTAAAGTAAAATTTTCAGCAAACCTGCGGGCACCATATTCTTTTCCAGATAAATATATTGAACTGGCTCCTGCATTAATGGCTACTTTAAGGTGGTCCATGGAACCTACAGGTGCAAGTAATTCAGGAATTCTCATGTTTGTCCTCGTGTAATCTGCCTTCAATATAATTTCCCTTGTTGATATATGACTGTGAGAAATCCATTATCTGATATTTGTATTTGGAAAGCTCTTCATCATCTCTGTCTTTCAGGGAATCATTGTAAATGGATAATATGTTTGTTGTGTACTTTTCATTGGAATATCTGCAATCTAGGATTATGGAATCAAGACCTAAGTGTTTAATTTCGTTCATTTCTTCAATTAAACATAGACAGTCTTTGTTTATAATGTGGCTTTGTTTATTATAGTCAAATAATACTTTGTACTTGAATTTTTTCCTTTTTTTATCTTCTAAAATGGCATAATCCGCATTGTTATGTATTATGAAATCTTTACCGTCATTTAAGTTACTGAAATCATCCTTACTTACAATAACCTCTAAATTTCCGTTTACAATCAGTTCCAAATCAATGTCTTCGGTGTTATTTTTAGAAATCAGATGCTTAATTTCATTACCTGAAAGTTCTGAAGATAAAATTAAACCATTGAATCCTGCTTCTTTAAGATTTTTAACTGTAAATGAGTTCCAAACATTCAGATTATGGTTTCCATAAACAGGACAGTCAAAAATCTCACCCATTCCTGGGAAATCCCCCATAACTGAAATAATAATTCCTTTTGATTCAAGTTCTTTAACTATTTCATTGCATTTGGATGCTTCTTTTTCATTGATGAATGAGGACAATACCCAAACAAGTTCCGCATCAGGAGTCATAAGACTGGCTTCTTCTAAAAGCTTTGGAATATTTTCATAATAATCTTCAGGGTTATTGTATAAACAGTTTCCATCAAAGTAAATCCGTTTAAGGTCAAATCCTGAAATTGATTTTAACTGGTTTAAGTTATCAATAAATAATGATATTTTAGGATTTTTCTTTTTGCTGAGGTTATTGAAAGATTCATAATCTTCATAAAATTTGTTCAGTTTTTTCCTTGTAGCTTTAACGGACTTTTTGGTTGGAGTGTAGTGATTTAACAGAAGGTCCTGTGCTTGAGATAGAACTTCCCTTCTAATCTGGTTAAGTTCACTGATTGGAATAAATAAACTGTCCGGCATATTGTGGAATTTGATTTCATCTATGTAGAATGGTGTTCCTCCGGTTTTTGATAACTGCTTTTCAATTTTTTCTTTTGTAATAGGTTTGTTTTTAGCTTTTTCAAATTTGCCTATGACTTTATGTCTGAAATTGATTAATTCGTCATCTAAATAATATTCAACATTAACAAATCCTGTTAAGTCTTCATTCCAGCTTAGGGTTAATGAAAGTGGGATATGGTTTTTAATGACTTCTTTTTGGAATTTTTTAAGATTTTCATGAATTGACTTGGAAAAACTGATAAATACCTCTGTGCCTTCCTTAACCAAACGTGTTGTATTAATTACAATTTCATTTTCGTCCTGTTTAACAATGTCTTCTAAATAAATTCCTTTGATTTTGCCGTTGTATTTAAAAGCTATTCCGTCACCTTTTTTTAGTGTGATGTAATTGTCTTTATTTTTGATTTCAATTGTAACTTCAGTTCCATCTATTTTTACAATGTCTCCTATGTATAAACCTTCGTGGCCTGAACTGCCTCTGCCCATTACTTCACCGGGTTTATCTCCCATTATGTATCCGTTTGTAAATTTCCTGTTGAATACAAGATGTAAATTTTTGGCATAATCTCCGATATTTCCGTCCAATATATTGCGGTAGCTGTTTACGATGGTTCCTATATAGTCTCCGGATTTCATACGGCCTTCTAATTTTAATGAAGTTACTCCAGCATCTGAAATTGCGTCCAGATTATTGTATGTAGCCAGATCATGGGTTGATAAAAGATATCCGTTCCCGATATTGTATCCTCTGTATTTTAAACGGTATTCTCGTCTGCATGGCTGTGCACATGCGCCCCTGTTTCCGCTGCGTCCGCTGTTGTATGAAGACATATAACAGTTTCCGGAGACACTATAGCATAAAGCTCCATGTCCGAATACTTCAATTTCCATATTGATATTGTCTTTTTTTAGCTGTTCATGTGTTTTAGCTATCTGGTTTACATTAATTTCACGTGGAAGAACAACTCTTTTAATATTGTTTTTAGCAGCCCATTTTATGGAACTGTAATTGCTCAATGCCATCTGTGTTGATCCATGAACTTCCAAATCAGGAATCAGAGTTTTTAAAAGCCAGCATATTCCAAAATCCTGAACAATAACTGCATCTATTCCTATTTGATATAATTTAAACAGGTAGTTCATTACATCAGCTATTTCAAAATTGTTTATTAATGTATTTACAGTAACATGGACTTTAACTCCATTTAAATGAGCATATTCGACAGCTTTTTCTATCTCTTCCATTGTGAAGTTTTTAGCAAATGCTCTTGCTCCGTATTGTTGTCCAGCTATATAAACAGCATCAGCACCTGCATTAACTGCAATTACAAGCACATCATAAGATCCAGCTGGAGCTAATAATTCTGATAAAACCATTTTATTATTACACCCTAAGATTTAATCATTTAAAAATATGTTTTTTGTAATATAAATAAATTTTAAAATATCGCTGATAATGTATTGTTGGGGTTGTAGTTTACTGTTTAGTTTTTATTTTATATATTATTTTAAAAAGATATGATGTATTTTAAATTCAAAATAATAATATAAATCAAGTAAAAGAAAAAATAAGAAATTTAAGAAGAAATGGGCTCATGCATTATTCTTTTAATAAAATCCTGCAATTATTATAAGTAACATTCCAGATAAGAATATTGTTGTAAATACTATGAAATATTTTGTTAATTTTTCACTGTTAGACTTATGTCCAAATACTAATGGCAGTATTGCTAATATTGGAATGAAGTAACGGGCTCCAACGCCTAAGATACCATCATAACCTACTGGAGTCCAACTTAAATATTGAATAAAAAATATGCTTGTATAAATTATTAAAAATAATATTATCAATTCTAATTTTTTCCTTTTAGCCATTTTTAAATCTTCAGATAAGAATAAAAATACAATAAAGAAGATTAAACACAATGCATTGTATATATCTAACCTCGGGAAAAGTATTAAATGGAAAAAAGAACAATCTTTAATAAAAATCAAGTATGGTAAAAAGATTAATGATTTTACAAAGGTTATAACTGCAGATGCAGGGTTGTGAATTATATAATTTATTTGATTGGCTGGGTTAACATTATTTTGGATGTAATAGTCTATTCTTCCACCTTTTAACAATTCTTTTGAAGCATAAAAATTACTATATGCTCCAGCTATGACTATTAAGAGTAAAGCTGTCATTTTAGATATAATAGCTATTTTTTTTGTTTTAAATTTGTTTGCAGGTATTAAAAATAACATTAGTAATAAAAAGATATACGGAAATTTAATAAGTCCAATCAATACTCCTGTTGCCAAATAAATGATTATATTTTTATTTGGGATTATTTCTGATTTATACATCTGTATGAAGTAAGAAATATTTAATATTGCCAGAGCAAAAATAATTCCATCACTGCTCATTGATGCTGCTTGAAAAACAGCTATTGGAAGACAGGATAATACAAGTAACTCTTTTTTAAAAGCAGGAGTCTTTTTAATTGCAAAATATACAATTCCTGAGTATAATAATAAGTTACAAAGTCTACCTAGCCATAATGCGAATATTACTGGTAATTCCAACATTTTTGCAATAAATATCCCAAATCCTTGAGCTAAATAGACATAAAATAGATTTTGAGAAAATACTGATGTAAAAAATGATTTGCAGTGCGTAATATCTTGATGCATAAAGGAAGTATTGTCTAGTAGGGTACTACCTTGAGAACATGTCATCTGATAAAAATAGTTGTTTATGAAATATCCCTGATTTTCATGGTAATTTGGTATAAGTCCTCCTTCTGAGGTTAAATCAGATCTTGCAAAATGTTCTACTTCATCAGGAGCTACAAGAAGTGGTGAAGCAAATACTGTTAGTAATCCAAATATAATGATTATTAAAAAAGCTGTTTTGTGTAATGCATCTTTATTTTTTATAGAATATCTTATACAAATTATTCCACCTATTACAGTTAAAATACTTAATATTATCTGTGCTTTCGGATGATTATGGGTGTTACATGAAAATAAAAAGGTTGCAAGCAATATAAACCCGATTAAATAAGTGAGTATGTATTTTTTATCATTTATTTGTATCATATTGTATCATTTTTTTATAAATAATGCTTAATAAAATTATAGTTCATGTTTGTGGGGATTTTCATAGGTCATTTATATGTAAAATAGGTGTTTATTAAATGGATGTTTTGCTTTTTGTTTTAATGAAACATTGAAAAAATAGTTAAAGTTTAATATAGTTTAATTCAAATTTAAAATTATGTACATTGTTTTTGAGGGAATTGATGGTGCAGGTAAATCTACTCAGATTAACCTGTTAAAAGATTGGCTGGAGCAGAATGGTTTTGATGTTGAAACAGTTGTGGAACCGACAGATTCTGAAGTCGGTAAGTTAATTAGAAAAATACTGCAAAGACCGGATGCAACAACTGACAGAATTCAAAAAACATTAGGTCTACTATTTGCAGCAGACAGGATGCTTATTATGGATAAACTTAATGATGATTCTAAAGTTATTTTAAGTGACCGCTCTTTTATTTCTAGTTTAGCTTATCAGGAACCTGCAGAATGGATTGAACAGATTAATAAATATGCTAAAGAACCTGATCTGGTTTTACTTTTAGATGTGGATGTTAAAACTTCTGTAAATCGATGCTCTAAAGAAGACGAATTTGAAAATGAGGAATTTTTAAGTAAAGTCAAAACTAATTATTTGGATTTAATCAGCAATTTCAATTATGAGATAATTGATGCAAGTACTGGAGTAAATAAGGTATCAACAGATATTAAAAAAGCTGTAGCTCCGTATATGGGTATTTGTCCTGATTGTATTAGGTGATATTATGAGCGAAGTCTTAAACAATGTAGTAAATGTAATAAGTGGTTTGGATGGTGTTTTGGAAGTAAGGCAACTTTCCAATGATGATATTTTAAAGATAATTGATATGGAAGCACAGCGCTCAAAGGACATAGTTCCGGTATTCAATGAAGGAGTTCAGGAATGTTTCAAAAGGGATGTATGTTTTGTAATTTTTAAAAAAGGATATTTCAGAGTTCCCCCAACTCCCACTGTTTTACTGACATTTGACGGAGAAATATTGGGTCATGATGTTTTTGATCCTGAAGATAAGAAAAAATTTAGGGATGATGAAGATATCATGTTTTTAAGTGATGATTTTGTAATTTTTAAAGATGTATTAAATAATTACAATTTGGAAAAAGGCAATGAATATTTTGTTTTACCTCCCGTTCCATTTCCGGAATTGGATCCTTTTAAGTTAGATGGTGTTGTTTCATCAAGTCCGTCAACTAAATCTGACGAATATTTAAAAAATAAGTATAGTTATGGTGATGATTCTTCAATAGCTACAATTATTGTTTCATTTAATATTTAAATATTAAAATATTCATTTCTAGCTTCAACTAGTGCTTTAACATTAGCTAGTGGTGTTTTTGGAGCTAATCCACAACTTGGAGCTATAATATCAATATCTTCACTTAATACTTTTTTTACATCTTCTTTTACATCTTCAGGTGTTCCGCTCAATAATGTTTTGGATGTTGAGATGTTTCCTACAATGACACATTCATCTTCGATGCTTTCCTTGGCTTTTGGAATGTCAACGGCTTCTTCAATACTTATTCCGTCAAAGCCAACAGAGGACATGTCACTTATAATAGGTTGTGTTGACCCGCAGATATGCAATACTTTTTGCACATCAATAAAATCCGCCAAATCTTCAAGATTAGGTTTAATCATTGATTTAAATTGAAGAGGGTCAATTAATTCTGGGGATGCTGTAGGTTCGTTTACACAAATAACATCTGCATCATGTTCCTGAATTGCTTCAATGTAATCCATACTTGCATCAAGACAGTTTTCCATAGCTATTTCTATTTCATCAGGATCAGTTTTCATATATCTTACGACATTTTCAATTCCAAGCAAATGTCCTGTTAATGTAAATGGTCCGGTAATTCCAACGATTATCGGCAAATCTTCATATTTTTCTTTTAAAATATCAATAGCTTCAAGAACTGCTGGAATACGCCCATTTTCTAAAAAATCATCTGGTGCTTCAATATCATCTGCAGATTCAAAAGGAGTTCCAGTTACTTCAGGAGTTCGTTCATTGTTTCCGAGATTTACTTCAGCCCCCATAGATTGTGCTTCAACTGTAAGTCCAAAAGGTATTCTTGCACATTCAAGGCCTGCAAGTTCATGTAGGGAACTTCCTAAAATTGCCATTTGCTCAGGATTTGTATGTGCTTCCGGCCAGGAAGCATTAGTCTGTTCCATTGCTTCGATAATTCCTGCTTGTGTTACACTTATAACAGGTTTAACTTCCACATCTTCACCTGAAAGTGCATTTTCAAGATTTTCTTTTAGATTCATATTAATCACTATATATCTTTGTAAAATTCTTCATATTTAAAAGCATGTTCTTTGCAATTTCCAGCACACCTTAAACAGCCAAGGCCTGAACATAAGTCTGTTCTTAATTTAAATTCATCTTTCTCAAAAGACAGAGCATTTTCAGGACATGAATTAACACAGTCCATACAGTAAATACATCTGTCAAATTTTGCAGATAATGTATTTTCAATATCAACTGTGTTCAAATCATAATCTCCCAAATCTGAAATATCTCTTGGGTATAATTTAGTTATTTCAGGTTCTGTTTTAATATTTGGAATTTCCTGAATACCGTATTTTTGCAGCCATTGATTATACATCCAAAATGGCATTCCTTGTTCATAAATAGCCAGTTCCAGGGAATATATTTTTTCAAATATTTCAGAAGTAGCAAGCATTATATGATTGCTTTTAATTTTATCAGCCAATTTCTGCAATTCATCTAATAATTCGGGGTTCAATACAATATCTTTAGCCATGGCTAGTGAAGTATTTCCGATTTGATAAACTTGATTGGGGCAGGGCGGAATTTGTCCTATGTTTAATGATTTTTTAGCATCAACATAAAATCCTGAAGCTCCGGCCATATATACACTTTCAATTTCATCTAAAAGGATATCTGCACTTTCAGCTAGTGTTAACTGTCCGGCTCTAAAAGCACCTAATGCCTTTCCAATATTTGAAATATCTTTTTCTTTGAGATAAACATCATCCTGCAGGTAAATTGTATCTTTAATTTTGCCGTCTTTTATGATTTTATCATCACTACCTAAACTAAATGCAGCTATTACACCGGTTCCGGTAATTCCTTTTGCTTGTATGTCTGATTTTTTAATGACATTTCCATTAACAGGATCAATTAAATCTCCGTCTTCAACTATTAAATTGTCATTAAGAATTTTCATTCTCCAGAACATTTCCTCTTCATTAATATCGCAGATTACTCCGGGAGAAGCTAGCCGGCCTTTTTCAATATTTTGTCCTTCAATAGCAGGTCCTGCAGCAGCCGATGCAGTATAAATTTCTCCGTCTGCAATCAGAGCCATTTCAGCATTTGTTCCAAAATCTATAATAAGTGAATATTCATCTTTTTCTAAAGCTTTGGATTTGTAAAGCATAGCTAATGCATCTGCTCCAATTTCATGTTTAATGGCTGGAGGAATGTAAATCTTAGCATCAGGATTAATATCTAAACCGATTGCTTGAGGATTTAATATTTTTCCACGTCTGGACGGAGGAGTTATATTTTTTTCTTTTAAAGCATTTTCTCCCCAAAAAGCCAAATCTCTTATTTCAATATTGTTAAATAAGGATAACTGTATTGGATTTCCGCAAACTGCCAATCTTTCTACTTTATTTAAATCAATATTTAAATTAGCTATAACTCTGTTTATTGTAGTTATAAGAATGTTATGGGCAGTTTCGCGACCTATATTTAATGCAAAGTGAAGATGATCTACTACATTAGCTCCAGGCAATGGATGTCTTAAAGTTATAGCTGTAGATATTGTTTTATGGGTAGTTAGATTGTAGCTTTGAGCTCTAATACCGCTAGTTCCAATATCTATAGCTATTGCATAATGTTCTGCCATGGTTATCTAGTTTGAATATTCCGGTACGAATTCCCCTACAATGTCGCTGTACTCTTTTCTTAAATCTTCCCATGTTTTATGGTTTTTCAGGATTGCATCAGCTAATTTTGGTGTGTGGTAAGCTTCTACGCCGTATACTGTCATAGGCATACTTTCAACATAGTCTTTTCTTACAGCTCCTCCACCACAGCCTATTGCAGGCACTTCAAGACCTTCTTTTTCAAGAGCATCTACAACTTTTGGAAATGCAGTCATTGTAGTTGTCATAAGTGCAGTACCAGTCATAAATAATGGATGATACTTTTTAACAGCTTCAACAACTTTCTCGGTAGGAACATCTCTTCCTAAATCGATAGCTTCATATCCTCCGGCTCTTAAAAACATCAAGATTAAGTTTTTACCGATGTCATGTGGATCTCCTTCAGCAACAAAACAAACAACAGTTCCTTTTGTTTCACTTTTGTGTCCAAGAACTTTTTCACATTCTTTTACACTTTCCATCATTGCATCTCCGGCAAGCATTAAATCAGGTAAGAAATAAACTCCTTTTGTATAAAGTAAGCTCACTGCATCAATACCTTTCATAAGTCCTTTGTTTATGATGTCCAATGGTGAAATCTCATTTTCAAGAGATTCTTTAACATCGCTTAATACTTTTGCTTTATCTTCATAGAGCACTCCTAAAGCTATTGATTTAAAGGGTTCTTCTGTTGGCAATCCTTCTTTTACTTCAGGATATTCTTCAGGTTTTATAGCTGCACCTTCTACAACTATATTGTATCTAATAGCTATCTTATTTTGATTTATTTTATTTTCTAAATCTTTATAAGTCATTTTAATCCCTTCTTTTTATTATAATTCATAATTTTTAGGATCAAAGTCCTCTACTTTACGTCCGTATCGTTTGGATGATTGTTTGATAAATTTGCCGGAATCTTCTGGTAATTTCTCATAAATTTTCATAGCTCCATCAAGGCTGTCCTGTTCGAATCTGGTTAATTGCATTTTTTTGTCTTCAACAGCTTCTCTTATAATGGTGCCAGCTTCAAGAGCTCCTGCTATGCTTCTTTGATATGGGTCATCACCATATTCTACAATAGCACGGCCAATTCTATGTGCATTGTCATATGCGAGAATTAATGCTTGAGGGTCTCTGTATTTGTCTGCTAATGTATACAGGTCTCTTAATATTTTATCATTTTCGGTTTCAATAGCAGTATTCATTAATGCAGCTTCGTATCCTGTTGCTTGTAACCAGACTTCAGGTGTTGTTCCACCCATTTCTTCTCTATGATAAACCGATTCATTACTCCAGCAGTCAGTTATTCCAGCTATTAAATTTCCCATTAAATCAGAGTGTGCACAAACAGCATTTTTACCTTCTGTTGCAATAGGAACTCCACTTATTGATTTTACAATAGGGTTTTCATAACCGCAGTCTTTAAGAGGTCCTTTTGCACCACATTCTACAGCAACCAAACTGTTACATGCGCCAATAGCTCTGGCTATTGCTGCTAATGTATGGGAACAGTCTTTATCTAACAATCCTCCTGCTAGAAACATTGCAGTATTTGATTGTGAACAGTTAGTGTCTCCTCCAGGAATTACATTGTGTTTGCTGCAGATTTTTACAATTTCTGTCCACATGAATTCCATATCTATGCTGCCTAAAACTCCAATTCCAAATAATATTGCTCTTGGGTCTCCTCGGGATATTCCGTAATCTGAAACAGATTTTCCTCCTGTTGTTTCAATACAGATTATTGATGCTCCATTTTCACAGCATTGTTCTATACTTTCCATCACTTGCTGATGCTGGGAGGAAGTTCTATAATTTTCTCCTTTTGATTCATCCCTGATATCTGCAGGAGTAGCTTTAAGTGCAGTTTTAATTCCATATTCATCTTGGAATTTTTCAAGAACTTCTACTTGTGCCTGGGTACACTCTCCCGCCCAATCAGGATTTGCAGTTTGTTGTGCAATATGTTCCTGTTCTAAGATAAATGAAGGCAGTCCAATATTAACTGCTCTTTGACAGGCACTTATTGCAATATTTCTACATTCTGATACCATGGTGTCTTTTGAATTTTCAGTTCCTTCTTTTGGAGCAACTTTGATTATCGGATTAACATAACCTGCTCCGATTTCTAATCCATTTTTTGTTTTAACAGGATGTTTTGAAAATCCAAAGGTCATTTCATCAGGATTTTCGTACTCCATTTTTGTATACCTTTTCATAGTATCACCTCAGATGGTTAATAATAATCATTAAAAGTATATAAATTAATTGGCTTGATTTTTTAATTTAATTTAATATATTGGATTTGTTTTTAAATTAAATGAAATTATTTGTTTTAAAATTAATATATTTTAATTAGAGTGGGTGTTTATTAAAAATAGTTAAAATTAGTAGCTTATTTTTCTTTTATTTGAAAAATGAGAGTTTTATTAATTATGTGGTTTTATTTGGCTTTTATAAAATAAAATGTTATTTATATTTTTTTAATTAAATTTTAATTAAAAGGTAAATTTTATTTTTTACCTTCTAATTGATTTAATCTGGCTTCAATAGCTTCGTATAAGAAAACTTTAGCTTTTTCAAGTTCTTCATAAGTTCCTATAAGTTTAGGTCCGAATTCAGTATGTTCTAATTTTACATCGAACTTTTCGATAGTATGAGCAAGCATCTGTTCTCCTACACCATTAGGCAAGCCCATTTCAAATTCCTGTTTTTCATCCATTGTTTATTCCTCCATATATTCTCTTACAGGAGCAAAGTGTTCAATTAAGAAATCTTTAATTCCGTTTTTCAAATCCATTGGATGTAAGTCTCCATTTGAGAAATCATTAATTAACTGTTCATGTGTAAGTTCAATGTCTCCTCCGAATTTTTCAGGCCTTTTAATAAGTAAAGTTTCCTGGTTTGGATATACGAATGTTTCAGCTATTTCAATCATCGGATTTCCTTCAGTTTCTCCTTGAGGACAATAGCTTTTTTTGATTTTTTTAGTAATTTCTTCAACTGAATCGTCAACAGCAATGTAATTTCCTTTACTTGAAGACATTTTAGCATCTCCGTCAAGACCATGTAACAATGGAGTGTGAATACAGACAGGAACTTTTTCATCAATTTTCTCTAAGTTTTCACGTGCGAGCATTTGAATTTTCCTTTGCTCCATTCCTCCAAGAGCCACATCTACATCTAAAGCAACCATATCTACCGTTTGCATAATTGGATAAACTACACTAGCCACTTTCGGATTTTCATCATGACGGCTTACTTGATCCATACTTCTTCTAGCTCTTTTCAAAGTAATTAGGGTAGCTAATTTATAAACTTTAGATGCATAATCTTCGTTTAATTGGAAACTTGAACCTAATATGAATTCAGTAGTTTCATCTAAACCTAATGCTTTGAAACATTTCATGTTGTACTCTGCAGTTTCAGCAATTTCTTCAATGCTTCCTTTTCCATTTAAAAAAGCATGGAAATCTGCAAGAAGTATTTTAATTTTAAAACCTAATTTTTGAAGGGTTTTAAGTTTTTGTACTGTTACTGCATGGCCTAAATGAATTTTACCTGAAGGTTCATATCCTGTGTAAGCTATAGGTTGTTCTTTTTTAAGAACTTCTTTTAATTCTTCAGTATCTATAACTTCTAATGTTCCTTTTTCAATTAATTGAATTTTTTCTTCAATGCTCATCTTAATCACTTAATCAAATAAATGTAATTGTTAATTTTAATAATTTTAACTTCATCACCAATATTGGAATCTTTAAATTCATCCATCATATCCAAATCAACAGCAGAATAATCTGCAGGGTCTAAAATTTGAATGTTGCTTGGGGATTTTGATATTATTGTTGTTGTTTCAATTTCATCAGCCTTTTTAAGAAGTGTTATATCTTCACTTTCTTTTAAAGGTATTGTATGTCTTTTATGGTCAGTGATATCTATTCCAACAACTCTATTTTTATCAATATCTTTTACCTGCAGTATTTTGCCATCATGTTTGATAAAGTCATCTATTTCAAATTCAGGAATTCTAATTGAAATCCAAATTCTATAAAGACCTTTTCCAGTAGATTTGTCTTCACTGATAAGTCTTGGAGATTCTTTAATAATTCCTCCAAATTCTTCTTTTAAGCTTTCAGCTACTTTTCTGCCGGATTTTAATGATCCGATATAATAATCGTAGCCCTCTTTTAGTTTAGCTATTTGTGGGCAGTAAGCAAGCTTGTCGCTTTTGCTTTGCTTATTTAAAGTTCTTTTAACAACTTCATCAGCTTTATCATATTCTTCTGCTTTTATATCTCTGTTGTCTGCTCTAAACTGAACAACTGATTCATAATAGCCTGCCTGAAGTTTACTGCATGTTGGACAAACTGTTTTCATTATTCTTACTGAAGTGTCATGAGTTTCATCAAGCTGAACTCCGTAAACTTCTCCAACAAATTCCACATAACAATTGGCTATTGTTCCTTTTATCTGGTCGATTTCAAGATTGATAATTTCATTTTCAACAAGATTGCTGATTTTAATGTTTCGCTCTAAAGCACGATAAATTATTTCATCTTCCGGTAAAAATGAATCAGTCCATTTTCCTTCTTCGATTCTACTGTTGCAGTGGCTGCAGATTTCTACTTTAATATTTTCTGGGATTTCAATCATTTGAAAGTCTTTTAAAAAGCAGTCAATGCAGATATCTCCAACCATTTTTTTATCAGTACTTCCACATTCTACACAAAACATAAAAATCATTAAAAATAAGTTAAAATAGGATTATAATGGTTTTAATGGAGCTTTAGCACCACATGCAGCACATTTTAATATGAATATCCTATCTTCTCTGATAATTTTGGTATCTGGCCTGTTACATTCATGGCAAATAACATATTTTTCAACATAATCTTCTAATCTTTCGTTGATTAAGTAATGTGTAAATTTACCTTGTAAGATTGCTCTTGATCCTTCTAAATTACCTGCAGTACCTAATTCTCTTAATAAAAATTTTAATACATGTTGTGGATCTCTGTTTAAATCTTCAGCAACATCTTTAAAGTTTTTTATAAAAGTTCTGTTACCTTGTATATCTGAATAAGCTTTAGGAATTTTAAATCTTTTGTGTTCAAATACTTCTGGAGGTAATTGGTCTATTGCTCTATTTAATAAATTTTCGTATTCTTCCATATTATCGCTCCGTAAAATTAGTATAAATATAATATATTAATTTTGATTTTAATCATTTATTAAGTTATCCTATTTGATTAAAAAATATAAAATAAAAAAAGAAGGTTATGCTCTTTTGAGATAACCGTTTGTTGGTTCGTAGATTACTCCTTTGTGTTTTAAGTTTCTAACCATTTCATCTACTTTTTCTTCACTCATGTCGTATTTATCACTCATATTGGATACTAAAACATTCATTGGAGCTTGTCCGGCATATTCTTCTTCAAGTATTTCAATTTCAGAAATGATTCTTTGCAATTTGTCTCTGTCTGATTTAGGTGTTCTTCCTTCTACTTTATCAATGTCTATTTCCCCGGTTTCAGGATCAACACCGACTTCTTTAAGACAAGCTAATTGCAGTCTCACTGCTTTTTGTGCATCTTCTTTATCTACTGTGTCTTTTAGTCTTATTTTAGCACTAGCTTCAGCTAAACGAATGATAGCTTCTAATTGCCTTGCAGTAATTGGAACTGGGGATTCTTCATCACCGGAACTGTTTCTTGTACTTACATAAAACTCTTTTAAAACCATGTTTGCTTCATCAGTAAGTTTCGGATTTACATTTTTACGGGCATATGCAATATATTTCCTGAGTAATTCAGGTTCAATTTCATAATTTACAGTATTTTGCTGGTGTATTTGGAGAATGTGCTGTGCAAGTTCTGAATCTCCTTTTACACTTGGTTTATCTTCAACAACAAATATTAAATCGAAACGAGATAAAATTGGGGAAGGCAAATCAATTTGCTCTGCAAGTATTTTAAATCTGTCAAATCTTCCGAATTTAGGGTTAGCTGCTGCAAGAACTGAACATCTTGAATTTAAAGTAGCCATGATTCCTGCTTTAGCAATACTTACAGTTTGTTGTTCCAGTGCCTCGTGAAGTGCTGAACGGTCTTCTGACCTCATTTTGTCCAGTTCGTCAACACATACATTACCCTGGTCCCCAAGTACTAATGCACCTGCTTCAAGAGACCATCCGCCTAATTCATCTCTAACTGCTGCTGCAGTTAACCCTGCTCCTGTTGTACCTTTACCACTTGTGTAAATACTTCTTGGAGCTAATTTTGAAACGTATTTAAGCATTTGGGATTTACCGATACCTGGGTCCCCGACGATTAAAATATGAATATCTCCTCTTAATCTAGTTTCATCTTCAAGCTCTTTTGCAGCACCACCAAATAATTGAAGAGCAATAGCTTCTTTTACATCTCTATAACCTCTGATTGATGGGGCAGTTGATTTGATGATTTTTTCATAAATGTCCGGGTCTTTAGAAAGTTCAATGATTTTTGCTTCATCTTCTTCTGTAAGCTGCAATTCTTCAAATTCCTGCTCTAAAGGTTCGATATGATTTACATAAATGTAGTTTTTGAATTTGCCGCTGCGCTCTTCTCTGAATGTTTTTAAAGTTCCTGTAATTCTTACTTTATCTCCGGGATTTAATTGGTCTACTAAATCATCTTCCAAAACCATTAACATCTGTTTAGGTTCAGTTCCTCCAGATAAATTCTCCAATGGTTCCTGCATTCTTGCTGTTTGAGTATCAATGTATTTTGATTCCTCCTGCAGCAATCTAAATGATCTTCCACCACATTCACTACATAAAGAAGGCTCTATAATTCTGCTGTCGGAACGTTGCTCTACTTCATGCAGCCTCATACATCCTCTACATTCAAAGACACCAGTTTCAATTCTAGGTCTTATTTCATCTGTTTTTCTTACAATTCCATCTGCAGCGACAAATGTCCCAATGTACTTACTTAATAGTGTTTTTAAAGGAATTATATTAGAAAGATTTTCAAAACGAATATTGATATCAGCATCTTTTACTAAAGGATCAATATTTTTTATTGCACTTTTGGATGCTTCAATAACTTCTTCAGGTTTTTCAATTAATAAATCTGCCAAATCAGGGTCAAACATTTCCAAATCATTGTAATCTACAGTAAGTGACCTTTCATCAGGATATTTTTCAAGGATTTCAAATACATCATCTTTGTATGTTGTAGCGAAAAATTCCTCAAATTTTGCAACAGATGTTCGTGATTTTGTACTAGCATTCATTAAAATATTATTAATTTTTCATACTTTAAAAAATATTGTATTGAGCATTTGGTAAGTAAAATATTATATACTAAAAACAAGTAAAAATATTATTAAATTATTAGATAGTTTTTTTATTTAATAAAATGAGGATAATATGAGAAAATCTAGATTAAATTTATTTAAATCCACATCCATGCTTATTTCTGTTGTTGGAATCATAATGATTATTTCAACAATTGTTGTTGTGGCATATGTTGGATTTAGTATTGTTTCATCAGGAATTACTAATGAAATTTCTTCTGGTAATCAATATGATGAACTTGCGGAGCTAAAATCTTCATATAGTGATTTGGAATCACAATTTGATGGTGTAAAATCTTTGTATTATGATAATGGGGACACAGCTCAGGTTCAAAAATATAATGATGCAAGATTGGAATTAACAAAAGCTGATTCCGCTATTCAAAATGTTCAAAGTGCACTGGATTCCGGCAAGTCATCAAACGAAGTTGATAGTAGAATAGATTTTGCTAAGGAAAAATTACAGAATGCTACTGTAGCATACAATAATCTTTAATCTTTACTTTTTTTATTTTTTTTAGGTTTAAAGTCTAATCCCACAACATACATTTCTGAGCTTTTTTTACGGGATGATGGAGGTTTTGTTGTTTTTACTTGCCTGTATTTCTTTTTAAGTCTGGTTAGCATGTCTTTATATTCGGGACCTTGAAATACTTTCATAACTAAGTTTCCTTTAGGCTCTAAAATATTATCAGCAATTCCAATAACTGTGTTTGTCAAATCAATTGATCTTAACTGGTCAATATTTTTAATTCCGCATAATGATGGTGACGCATCAGAAATTACGACTTTAGCTTTTCCTCCAATTAAATTCATAACTTTTTCCTGAACTTCCGTAGTTGTAAAATCTCCTCTGATTCCATGGAAATTTTCTTCAGGGAAAGGTTTTATTCTGTTTAAATCCACTCCGATTACAAGACCTTCTTCTCCAACTTTTTCTAAAGCTACCTGGGACCATCCTCCTGGAGCTGCTCCAAGATCTACAACGGTATCTCCTTCTTTAATAAGTTTGAATTTTTTGTCTAACTGTTTGATTTTATATGATGCTCTTGAACGATAATCTTCTTTTTTAGCTTTTTTGTAATATGGATCATGTTTTTTTTCCATTTGCCAACGACTGCCCATTTTTCATTCTCCTTTAAATTTGTCTAAATCTAATGTACTGCACACAGGATTTCCAATTTTAATAACTTCCACATCAACCTCTTTATTATTAATTTCAAGTAACATTACAGTTCTGTCTGCAAGTCTTGGAACAACAGGGCTTCCAGGATTCAATAATAAAACTCCGTCAATCTGTTCTATTTTGGGCTGGTGGGAATGTCCTGTAACTATAATATCTGCGTCTAACTGTTTTGCCAAATAAAGTAATTGTTGTGTATCTGCTCTTGGATATACTTCTCCATGAGCAATTCCGATTTTCAATCCTTCAGCTTCGATAACTTTTGCATTAGGCAACATTATTCCAGCTGCTCTATCCATATTTCCCTGAATAGCTATTGTTGGAGCTATTTTTTCCAATTCATCAATTACTTTTGTGGAAGTTAAATCTCCTGCATGCAATATCAAATCAACATTTTCAAATGAGGATATTACATTTTTAGGAAGTTCTCTAGCTCTGTCTGGAATATGTGTATCTGATATTAATCCGATTAGCATAAAGTTCATCTCATGATTTAAAAATTTCTAATTTATTATTTTATCAGTTATCCTTTTTAATATTTGTTTTTAACATTTGATTGAATTTTTGTTAATTGTTTTTTTAAAAATTAACTGTTCTGTTCAATCTTTTTTTTAAAAACAAAAAGGGTTATAATATCTTAAATATATATTATTATACATCAATTCTTTGAGGAGATATTAAAATGGGAGAAGTTAAACTTGAAGATATTTTTGAGATATTAGACAATTACGACAAAGACAATATAACCATAGCTACTCTTGGAAGCCACACTTCCTTGCATATTCTACAAGGTGCAAAAGAAGAAGGTTTTAGAACAGCTATTGTTTGTGAAAAAGGAAGAGAAGTACCATATCAACGTTTTGATGTTGCAGATGAATATATAATCGTTGACAAATTTAAAGACATTGTCAATGAAGATGTTCAGCAAAAGCTAAGAGACATGAATGCTATTGTTATACCTCACGGTTCATTTGTAGCATATGCAGGTCTTGACAATGTTGAAGATAAATTTAATGTTCCTATGTTTGGTAATAGGGATATTTTAAGATGGGAAGCTGAAAGAGACAAAGAAAGAGCACTTCTTGTTGAAGGTGAAGTAAGAATACCTTACAAATATGATAATCCTTCAGAAATTGACCGTCCGGTTATGGTTAAATTCCCTGGTGCAAGGGGAGGAAGAGGTTATTTTGTAGCATCATCTCCTGAAGAATTCAATAAAAAAATAGATGCCATGAAAGCTCGCGGATGGCTGGAAGACTCAGATGTAGCTAATGCACATATTGAAGAATATGTTTCCGGATGTAATTACTGTATACATTATTTCTATTCCGCTTTGGAAGATGAAGTTGAATTGTTAGGTATGGATACAAGATATGAATCCAGTATTGACGGTTTTGTAAGAATGCCTGCTAAAGACCAGTTAGATATTGATTTAAGCCCATCTTATGTGGTTACAGGTAATCATCCTGCAGTTATCAGAGAATCTTTACTTCCTCAAGTATTTGAAATGGCGGATAAATTAGTGGAAAGTGCTAAAAAACTTGTTGCTCCTGGATTAAACGGTCCGTTCTGTATGCAAACTTTAGTAAATGATAATTTAGAAGTAATCTGTTTTGAAATAAGTGCTAGAACCGATGGTGGAACTAATACTTTTATGGGAGGTTCACCTTACAGCTATTTAACTTATGGAAAACCTATGAGTATGGGTAGAAGAATTGCCCTTGAAATTAAAAATGCAATTAAAAAAGAAGAATTGGAAAAAATAATAACTTAAAATTATTTTTTTCCTTTTTTATTTTTACCTGTTTTTACCTGTTTTTCCTTTGCAGCAATTGCTCTTTGCCTATTTCTGTAAGTGTATGCTCCAACAAAACCAACTAATGCTCCAACCATGAGAACAGCAATAAGTGTAACAAACATACTTACCTGCGGATCAAAAGAACTGTCTGAAAGAGGTCCGAAAACACCATATGCTGCAAGTACAAATAATGGAGTTGCTGCTATTGCACCTAAGATAGCTCCCCATTTCATATTTTTAGCTTTATAACCAACATAAAGTAAACCAATAGCTGCAAATGCATATAACCAATCTAATTGGTACTGTGATGCAACAACACAGATAAATGAAGCAAATGCGGCTCCCATTATAAATGATTTCCAATCAATAAAATTTTTAAAATCCATATATTTTTCCCCTTATTTTTTAGAAGAAATTAATCCTCCAACACCGCCAGCAATACCCATGACTATTGCATAGTATATTAAATATCCTAAAACTATAAAGATTGTTGTAATTCCGGATACTGTAAATCCAACTAAACCTCCGAAGATTCCAAATAGAGCTCCTCCAAAGGTAGCAATTATAACAAATAATATTGCAGATACTATGGTTCCGAATGCACCAGCAACTGCTGCATTCCACATTCCGCTTATTGCTCCGTCACGGCATAAATATCCTACTATAAATCCAACAAGGAGCAATCCTATAAATTCATAATGTGCAAAGAATGATTTTACAATTACTGCAAGGATAAAACCAAGAAATACTGGTCCCCATTTAGTCATTTTTATCACCTGTTATTAATTTTGTTTTCAAAGTTATTTATGTTTTCTTCAGGATTTTCAATTTCATTTTTTGTCAGATACATTGTAGCTATTGGAGTTTTGCCGGTTATTTTAGCTATTTTCTTTAAGGTTTTTTCATATCCGCTGCCTCCGCATGTACAAAAACTGGCCAGATTTTTGATTTGATTGCCATATTCTTTTAAATAGCTGTATATTGGTGTTGCCATTGTAGCTGCCCAGACAGGAGTTCCAATTATAACTAAATCGTAATCTTTGGGATTTTTAGTTACCTTGTTAATTTCACAGACTCTGTTTGCACTTGCATCAAATCCTCCTTTTATGTATCCTATAGTTCCGTCATATTTGTCTCCAACTGTGATTTCTTCAATATCACAATCCAGGTCTTTTTGAATGGTTTTAGCTATTTTTTCGGTTATTTGTGTTCTTGAATAATATACTAATAATGTTTTCATATTACCACTTTTTTATAAATCACTTTCTTTTAATTTTTCTTTTATCTGCTCTAAAACAGCTTTGTGCATTCTTTTTGTAAATTCTGCTTTATCATTCTGGTTTAATACATCCAAATACCCTTGTGAAACTAAATTAAATGCAAATGGGGTTGGGATAACTGTATTTATCGTTTTAATTTCCATTTGCCCGTTAGCTATTAGTTCAATAACTTTAAGAGCATTATTGACATCCATATAATCTTCCAATGCTTCTCTTCTAGCTTCTTTTAGGATTGAAAAGTCATTATCCATTTCCTGAACAAATTTAAGCAATATTTTTCCTCTCACCTGTTGGCGACCAACAGATTTTGCCTCTCCTTTATAGTGTCTAAGGGTCATTAGTGATCTACCGGCACAATGTCTGAATCTGCTGGCTAATGTTTCGGTTTTATTTAATGATTGTGTTAGGATATTTTTAAAGTTTTCTGGAGTTAGCTGTTTAAATGCTTCCAGCCCTCCAAGGGTTCCTTCTGCACTTAAGTAAAATCCGTTGTCTGAGATGGATATTGTAACATTTGTATTGTACTGTCTTGCAACAATGTAAGCTACTGCTCTTGAAAGTGCATCATTTACCTTTCTCCCAAATAAGCTGTGGAATATTACAAAACGCCTGTCACCAAATCCCTTATAGTATTCAATCAATAACCTCTGATTGCTAGGTATTTTTGCATATGTGTACTGTTCTACAAAGTATTCATAAATTGAATTGGCTGCAAAGTCATCTACATATAAGTAATCGTATATGAACTCCATAATTTCCTGTTTGCTTTTGTTGTATCTGAATTTGGCATCCATATGTGCTCTGAATCTTTGAATATCCATAGCCAAGTCAAAAGATAATGGTAATTGCTGTGAAAACCAGGAAGGAATTGTTGGAGGGCCATTAGCCGGTGAAACATTTATTGTCATTCCTTTTCCATAATTGAAACGGTATGTCTGTCCGCCTAAAACAAAAGTGTCTCCTTTTTTCAGTCTTTCCATAAAGTCCTCTTCTATTTTTCCGACAGTTTCACCGTCACATTTAACTAAAACTCCTGAGCTGTCGGGAATTGTTCCGATATTTGTTGAATATAACATTCTGGCTAGTTTTCCACGTTTGCCGAAGGTGTTTTCCTTATAATCTATCCAGATTTTAGCATAAACATATCTCTCTTCAAGCTCTTCATATTCTCCAGCCATATAGCTTAAAACATCTTCATAATCATCTCTGGTTAAATTTTTGTAGCAATAGCTTTTTCTGATTACATCATATGCGTAATCGATGTCCCAGGGATTTTCAATACTCATTCCGTAAATGTGCTGAGCCAGAACATCTAAACAATTTTGAGGAATGTTTATTTTATCAATTTTACCTTCTTTGGCATCTTTTAACAAAACAGAACATTCAACCAGATCATCACGATTTGTTACAATAATTCTTCCGGTGGATTTTTCATTTAATTTGTGTCCGCTTCTTCCGATTCTTTGAAGAGCTCTTGAAACGGATTTTGGAGAGTTAATAAGAACAACCAAATCAATATATCCTATATCTATTCCCAATTCCAGTGATGTTGATGAAACTACGACTTTAAGTTTTCCTTCTTTTAATTTGTTTTCAGTTGCTAGACGAACCTCTTTTGAAAGTGAAGAGTGATGGGCCATTATATTTTCATCATTATAGTTTTTTGGAAACATTTTTTTAAGATTGTAGACAAAACGTTCAGTTCCACTTCTTGTATTTGTAAAGACAAGGGTGGTTTTATTTTCCTGAATCAGGTCATCCAATAAGTTATATGTTCCAAGTCGGGTATCCTCACTATCTGCCAGCATAATGTCACTAACAGGACATAGAACTTTTATATCCATGTCTTTAAGGTAATTTATATTGATGATTTTACAATCCCGCTCAACTCCGTATTCATAACCTACAAGGAATTTGGCGACTTCTTCAAGAGGGCTGACAGTAGCTGAAAGTCCAATTCTTGTATATTGTCCAATTAAATGTTGTAAACGCTCAAGTGATAAACTTAGATGTACACCACGTTTATTTTCAGCAAGTGAATGTATTTCATCAATTATAACATATTTCACATTGCTTAATTTTTCCCTAAACTTTGGTGCTACCAGTAAAATGGATAAAGTTTCAGGGGTGGTAATTAGGATGTGTGGGGGCTTTTTAAGCATTTTCTGTCTTTGATATTGGGTAGTGTCACCTGTTCGGACTGCCTTTCTGATTCCCAAATCCTTTCCTGCAATTTTTTCAATGCCTTTAAGAGGTTCCTCCAGATTTTTTTCAATATCATTATCCAAAGCTTTCAGCGGTGAAATATAAATGCAATAAACTTTATCTTCAAGTTCACCTTTCTGGGAAAGAGTTGTTAGTTCACTAAGTATTGATAAAAAAGCAGTTAATGTTTTTCCTGATCCTGTAGGTGATGAAACCAAAATATTGTTTCCTTTGTGAATGTCTACAATTGACTTTTTCTGAGCTGGAGTAAAATCTTCGAAAGTTTCATCGAACCATTGTCTAACCCATGGATGTAGGGTTTTGTATATTTGTTTTTTTGAATAGCTTTTTGTTTGCTCAGTTATCATTTTTATCTCAACTTTTATCTTAAAGATTATATATTTACTAAAACTAATTTATTATTAATATAAGTTTTAAACTTTTAGGAGATATAAAATGTCTGATTTAATTTTAAAGGAAGCTATTGATAATCTCTCAGATGATGATGTAAGTGTAAGAAAGGAAGCGGTCAATGCTTTGATTGGTGTAACTGACATTGAAGCTATTGATCCATTAATTGAAGCAACTACTGATGATAATGCTCAAATAAGATTTAAAGCAGCTGAAATTTTAGGTAACATGGGGGAAGTTGCCAGGGATAAATTAATTGAAAAATTTGAGGCATCAGAAGGTAAAAATAAACGTTTTTTAACATTTGCTCTTAAAGAAACTAAGGATGAAAAAGTTATTCCTTATTTTGCAGGTGCTGTAGAGGATGATGATTTTGGAGTAAGAAAAACAGCAATAAGAGCTTTAGGGGAGCTTCAGGCACATGATGAATTATATACAATAGCTAAAGGACTTGAAGATGAAGACTGGGGTGTCCGTTTAGCTACTATTTATGCATTGGGGGATTTAGCTTCTGACGAATCCATTGATTTAATTAAAGATGCAAGACGTAAGGAAAAAGATAAAGACTTTAAAAAATCATGTAACAAGGCTCTTAAAAAAGCAGATAAGGCTAAAAAAGCAAAAGCATCTGGTAAAACTTTATCAAAAGTAAAACCAATGAGTACAATTAAGGAAATGGAAAAAACCAATGTTCAAAAAGCTATTAAAGAATATGAACAGTATGTAACTGAAGAACAGCCAAAAGATGCTCCTTATAAAAGATTATGTATTCTTTATAGAAAGAACAATGATTTGGAAAATGAAATCAGAATTTTAAATAAGGCTATTGAAGTTTTATCTAAGAAAAAACCGGGAAAAGAAGATTGGTTTGAAAAAAGATTAGCTAAATTAAGTTAATCTTATATAAATCACTTCTTTTGTTTTTTAAAAGAGGAAGTTCTGTTCTTACTTTTTTTATTTCCTCTAAATCTATTTCTGCTATTTCCATGTTTTCCTGTTCATCCAGCTGGACAATCACTTCACCCCATGGATTTGCAATAATTGAATGGCCGTAACTGTGATAGCTTGCATCTTTATTTAGTGCAGGTGCAACACCAACACAATAAACCTGATTATCCAAAGCTCTGGATCTGAATGTAAGTTCCCAATGGGCAGGACCTGTTGTCATGTTAAATGCTCCGGGATAAAACAGAATTTGAGCTCCGGCTTCTGCCATTAGTTTAGCCAGTTCAGGAAAACGAATATCATAACAGATTCCGATACCTACTTTTCCAAAGTCTGTTTTGGCTATTGTAACTTTATTTCCGGAACTTAATGTGTCTGATTCCTTAAAATAAATTTTTCCTTTAACATCAATATCAAATAGGTGCATTTTTTGATGTTTGGCTATTATTTCACCGTTTTTATCAAATAAATAGCTGGTGTTAAAGATTTTTGAGCCTTCCTTTTCAGGAATGGATCCTGCTAAAATATATGTATTATTTTCATTAGCTAATTTGGCTATTTTGGATAATGTTGGGCTATGTGTTTCTTCTTCACAGTATTCTATGAACTTTTCATTGGAATATGGGCAATTAAACATTTCGGGAAGAACAATAAAATCAGCATTCTGTTTAACTGCTTTTAAAATCATAGATGTGGCATTTTCAATGTTTTTTTCTTTATTGTCAACTACATTAATCTGACATAGTGCAATTTTAATTTTCATATTAAACACTTTAAAAAATAGAAAAAAGTATGAAATAATTCATACTTATGCAATATCTGCGGTTTGAAGTACAGCATTAATATCACTAGAATTAATGGAATTTAATGAATCACCACTTATTTTAAATACATATAATTCTCCATTGCTGAATAATGATACATATCTGGTGTAATTTCCATTTGATTGCTCTAAAATTACATCTGAAGCATTTCTACCATCTAATGTTATTGTCTGAACTGTATCTATATAATTTCCATTTTCCTGAGCATAACTAATTCTATCTTGAGTTATATCTTTTAATGATGTGGAATCATTAGATACATTATAATATTGGATAATAGTGCCATTTTCGTTTTTAAAGAAGACGGAACCTTCATGGTCGCTGTCAGTTCCATTTACTTCATTCCAACTGCTTGGATAGCTGAAAGAAAATCCTGCTTCAGAAAATTTAACCATATCTCCACTTTGTGCAGTTTGGTTATTATTGTTTGGTCCTGTGATGACAATTCCGCAGATGACGATTATTGTAATAAGTATAATTGCTCCAATGAGAATTTTGTTTTCTTTAATGATTTCAATTGTACTTTCTTCGTCGCTAAATTGTTTTTTCTTTTTTTCAGGAGCTTTATCAAATATTTCCTTTTTAGGAGCTGAGGGTTTCATTTTTGGAAATTTATATCCACAGTTCCCACATGCAGGTGCACCATCGTAACTAGGATTTCCACATTCGGGACATTTTTTCACAGCCTAACCTCCATTAAATTTAACTTTTATTATTTATAATATTTAAAACTAAATGTTTTTTAATCAGTGGATATAAATAATATGTAAGTGTGATAGTATGGCAAAACCTGAAATTATAAACTTTGATAACATAAATTATGCAATTTATAAAGTTGGTACTTGGAAAAATCATTATGAAATAAATCAAATTGGATTGTCTAGAGAAATTCCTGTTACTAATGCTACATTACATCATGTTAAACTAAGTATGGAGGAAATTAGAAAATCTGAATTTGACATTGATAATAAAACTGTTAACGGATTTGTAGCTATTGCTTTACAGCTAAATCCTAAAATACAAAAAATGGATTTGGATGATGTTATTGCTTTAGAACAAAAAGAATATGAAAGTATTCTTGAAGAATTGGATAATTTAGAATTATTAAGTGATGATGGTTCTGTTTCTTTAGATACTGAAGATTATCTTATTTTCAAATTGGAAAAAGAGTGTCATGTAACCAATTCAATTCCCGCTAATTTGCATACTAAAAAATATTATGTTGATGAATTAAAAAGAATTGAAAAGTCTTTAAGTTAAAAAGCATCCAATGTTACTTTTTTATCTCTTTTTAATTCTTTTGGAGGATTTACCGCTACAAACTCAATGCCTTCTTTTTCTATTAATTCTTTAGCATCTTCTCCAAGTGATGGTGCTACAAGCAAACCTCTGATTTTCTTTTTTTGGACAAGACATTCTTTTAAATAATCATTGTCACCATCTTCAAAATCAGTAAGATATCTTTTCAGTTGTTTTACAGCACTTACTCCTGCTTTACGTGCTTTTAATTCCAAAATCATCAGGTTGTTATCACAATCTTTTCTTAAAATGTCTATAAAACCGTGTTCAACACTGTATTCTCTTGCTGTTGGCTTGAAGCCTTCTTCAATCATATGGGGTTTTTCCATAATCATGTCTCCCATATCTTTTTCATAACCTGCCTGTTCAAGTTCTTCAAAGTCTTCAATGTTTGCATAAGTTATGTATTGGACTTTTCTAATTTCAACAGTTAATAATTCTTTAGGTGTTCTTCTGTGGCTTTCTAAAATTAAGTTATTGTCCTGGATATATCCTCTTGTTTTGGATTTTGGAGGTTGCCAATTTACAGGCTCTACTTTTTTTTCCTGATGTATTAAAAATGAACCGTCTGGTTTTATTAGGATTATACGTTCTCCCCAATTCAATTCACTTAATGCTCTTCCCTCATAATTGACTTTACAGCAGGCATATATTGTAATTGTAGCTCTTTTTCTTAATGCTTCTTCTATTAAACCGTAAGCATCTTCACAATTTGGGTTCTCTAGTATTTTATATTTCATTAAAATAAGATTACTGTAGTTTAGTTTAAATATTTTATTATGGAAATTATTATCATGGATTTAGATGATTATTTTATTTCAAAGCGTGAAGAATATATTATGGATTCTTTCAAATTCCAAAGTGGAGATGTATTAAATAATGTTTCTGTAGAGTATATGACCTTTGGAACTCCAAAATATGATGATAACGGTTGTATTAATAATGCTATTGTATACTGTCATGGTTCTTTGGGAAATTATGCTTCAGTTAGCAAATTATGTCCTTTATCTTATACTGGAGGTCCTTTTGATAAAAATGAATTCTTTATTATTTCGCTTTCTGAATTAGGTGCTCCAGGTTCATGTAGCCCATCAACAACTAATTTAAATAATTCATTTCCAAAGTATAGTATTGAAGATATGGTTAATTTTCAAAATAAGTTCTTAAAAGACAAATTCGGAATAACTCATGTTAGGGGGATTATTGGGAACTCCATGGGGGGTTTTGTAGCTTTGACATGTGCAGTTCTATATCCTGACTATGCGGATTTCATTATTTCTGGAGCAAGCGGTTATAAAGTAGCGGGACGCAATTATATTTTATCAAAATTAGTTGATGAGATTATTTCAACTGACGGGGATTATGATTCTGGAAAAAATACTTCTTCATTAGTTAGAACCCTAAGACTGGCTACTCAGGCGGTTTACAGTTTCGGAATTTCAAAGGAAGCTCTTCATAAAATTCCGAATAGTCAATTGGATGTGGAATTTGATGAATTTGGAGATGAAGGATTGCTTGACAGCATTTTTGATGTTAAATATTGTAATGACGCAACTCTGGATTATGATATTGAAAAGGATTTGAATAAAATAAGATCTAAAGTTTTAATAATTGGAATAAATCAGGACCAGTATTTCCCTCCAAATTTAGATGCAATTCCAATGCATAATTTAATTGAAGATTCTGAATTGATTATTTATGATTCTAATTTGGGTCATATCGGATTTCGGGAACTTGAAACAATTGAAGAAGAGTTGTCCGAATTTATGAAAAATTTCAGGTGATAGTATGGATGTTAGGATTGTAGATTATGGTGAAAATGCTGATGGGGGATTTATTAGCTATAACATAAGCGGATTATCCCAAAATCAGTTGGAATTTTTAAATAATAATCTTGATGATGAAACACAAATCACAAATGATAATTTGATATTAAAAACAAAATTTAAAAAAGAGTTTTTCCCATTTCAAAGCAGTGAATCCAAAATCAAAGTTGAAGATTTTATTTCAAGAGAAGAAATTGAAATGGCAATATTTTTATCTAGTTTTTTAGAAGATATGGATTAAAAAAAGTTTTCAAGTAGCTAGAGTTATTCCAGCTATTTTGATACTTTTAACATGTGTTGAGTAGCTTTTAAGGATTTTTCAGCTATTTCTTTTGGAACAGTTACTTGAGGTTCTTCGTTTTTAAGTGCATTTCTTACTTTTTCTAAAGTATGTAATTTCATAGTGCTGCAGATAGCTCCTTCAAGTAAAGGATATAATTTTTTACCTGGAATTTCACTTTCAAGTCTGGTAATCATATCAATTTCAGTACCAATTACAAATTCCTTTTTGTCGCTTTGAGCAATATATTTTAACATTCCGCCAGTTGAAAGGACTTTGTCACATGCTTCCTGAACATCCATATTACATTCGGGATGGCAAATTATTTCTGCATCTGGGTGCTGTTTTCTTTTTAATTCAACATCTTCAGTATGGAATAGTTTATGAACATAACAGTGTCCGCCTTTTGGAACAGGTATAATTTCTTTGGAAGTTTGTTTAGCTACATTGCTGCCTAAATTGTTATCAGGTCCAAAGAGTATTTCATCTTGAGGTAAACTTTCAGTAACTTTTAGTGCATTAGCTGAAGTACATAATGTGTCTGCATGTTGTTTGGCTTCAGCAATACTGTTTACATAAAGAATTACTCCTGCATCAGGATGTTCTTCTTTTGCTTTTAATAATTCGTCTTCCGGTAACATATGTGCCATAGGACATTCTGCCTCCAAATCTGGAATTACGATTTTTTTATCCGGATTTAAGATATAAGCAGTTTCAGCCATAAAGTCTACTCCACAGAAAATAACTAAGTCTTTATCTTCTATTTCAGCAGCTTTCATACATAATTCTAATGAATCTCCAAGGAAATCAGCTATTTCTTGAATTTCTTTAGGCTGATAATTATGTGCAAGAATTATTGCATTTTTTTCATCTTTCAATTGTTTAATTTCATCTTGTAAAGACCCACTCATTATTTCACCTGTTGTTAACATACTTTCTAATTTCATTAGTAATAATTAACTTATATTTTTCTTTTTTATTAAAGTCTTTTATCCAAAAGGATATTTTCAGTGAGCTTTCTTCAAAATTAATGCCTTTTGAAAAAACTTGAGCTTTTGGATTTTTTAAAATACCTTCCTGTCTGTTTATAAAATCTAAAATATGTATTTTAAATTCTTCAATGTCTATATTTAAATTTATTCCAACAATCAAATCTACTCTGTGTCTTTCTTTTTTGTTATATTGTAAATAAGTATTGTTGGTTAGTATGGAATTTGGAATATTGCTTAACACTCCATTGTCATCTCTGATAGTTGTTGACCTGAGGCTTATTGTTTCTACTGTTCCTTTCATTTCTTTGATTTCGAGAGTATCACCGACTTTGACACTTCTGCCCATTATTAACAAGATTCCTGAAAAGAAATTGGATATGAGATCTTTAGCTGCAAAACTCACAGCAATACCTACAATTCCTAAACTTAATAATGTTCCTGCCAGATTTATATCAAATATTTGCAATATGGACATTAATGCTATGAAATAAATTATATAATTTATAATGTCTCTGATAAGATAAATCAAAGTAATGTCTTTTTTAAATCTCTTTATTTTATTCATTAAATAAGCTACAAGTCTTACAATAATGCTTGCAGTAATTATAATTAATAAAATAATGATTATTTTTGAAACAGGGTCCTCTAACATATCTATAATATTCATATTATGCACTTAAAATTTCTATTGTCATTAAATCGTCTGCAACTTCAACATTTTCAAAAACTTTTTTAGCTTCCTTTAATAAATCCTCTGTGTCAGTATATCTGGTACTGATGTGAGTTAATACTAATCGTTTAGTGTTGGAACATTTGGCTATTGTAGCAGCATCCTGTGATGTTGAATGGAAATTTTCTCTAGCTTTATCATCATCTTCAAGCGTGTATGTTGACTCATGGATTAGCAAAGTACTGTTTTTTGCAAATTCAATCATTTCTTCACATGGTCTGGTATCTCCGGAGTATGTGATTTTTATTCCTTTTCGGGCATCTCCAAGAACCTGTTCGGGTTTTATGATTTTTCCGTTTACTTCAACTTCTTCACCATTGTGCAATTTTCCAAAAAGAGGGCCTACGGGAACACCAAGTTCAATAGCTTTATTTCTCAAAAATCTGGGTTTTTTCTTTTCTTCTATTGAATATGCAAGGTTGGTTACATTATGCATAACTTCCTGGGATTTAAGGATATATTCATCAGTTTCAAGTATTGTTCCGCTGTTGATTTCTATAAATTCAATCGGAAAATCAAATTTGCAATAACCTAATGAATATATTGCATTTTCAACTTTTTTAAGACCTTTTGGCCCATATATTGTTAATGGTTTTTCTCTTCCTCTGAAATTCAGGGATTGCAGAAGTCCTGGAAGGCCCAATATATGATCTCCATGATAATGGCTAATGAAAATCTTGGATATTTTCATCGGACTTATCTTTGCATATATCAGCTGTCTTTGGGTGGATTCTCCGCAATCAAACAACATAACTTCACCAAAGGCTTTTAAAATTATCCCTGGGTGGTTTCTTGTATATGAATGAACTGCTGAAGATGTTCCTAAAAATGTAATTTCCATTTAATCACTTATATTAATTATAATAAAAATATATATCAACATATAATTTAAAATTTTGGTGATTTTTTGGATAGAATAATTGAATACATGCTTGAAGAAGATGAAGGTTTTGGAGATATTACATCTGAAGCAGTAGTTGATGAAGATAAAACTGTAACTGCTCATATTATTTCTAAAGATGAAGGTATTTTGGCAGGTATTGATATCATTAAGGAAATGTTTGAGTCTAAAAATGTCCAAGTAATTTTTAACTTAAAAGATGGAACTAAAATAGCTAAAAATGATTTGTTAATGTGTTTAAAAGGTGATGCAAGGACAATATTGTTGCTTGAACGTTCTGCACTAAATCTGCTCATGAGAATGAGTGGTGTAGCCAGTGCTGCTGACTATCATGTTAATTTGGTAAATGATTATGATGTAATAATTGCAGGAACACGTAAAACACTGCCGGCTATTGGAAAATTCGATAAACAGGCATTAAAAATAGGCGGTGCAGATACACACAGATTCTCCCTTGATGATATGGTGTTGATTAAGGATAATCATATAGCCAGTGTTGGAACTCCTTTGGAAACACTTTTAAAAGCTAAAGAAAATGTTAGCTTTTCTAAAAAAATTGAAATAGAAGTTGAATCCCTAAAAGATGCGGTTGATTGTGTTGAAAATAAAGCAGATATTGTAATGTTGGATAACATGTCTCCTAAAGAAGTTGAAGAAGTTTTAGAAGAGTTAATCAAATTAAATATTCGTGACAATTCTTTAATTGAAGTTTCTGGAGGAATCACTGCTGAAAATATTGTGGATTATGCTAAATTGGGAATTGATATAATTTCTCTTGGTGCTCTGACTCATTCAAGCAGAAGTTTAAACTTTTCTTTAAGAATACTAGAGGATTAAAGAATGTCTGTTGTAAATAAGTTCAACCAAAAAGCTAAAGAATATGATAGTGAAAGAAGAGCTTTAATACCATGTTTTGATGATTTTTATGGAATAGCTATTGATTGTATTGATTTTAAAGGAGATAACCCGAAAGTTTTAGATTTGGGTGCGGGAACTGGTATTTTATCTCAATTTTTGCTTGAAAAATATCCAAATGCAGAAATTGTTCTTATTGACCTGGCTGAGGAAATGCTAAAAGAGGCCGAAAAAAGATTTGAAGGAAATGATAATATTTCATTTATATGTGACGATTATATAACTCATGAATTCAACACAAAGTTTGATATAATCATATCTTCTCTTTCCATCCATCATTTGACTGGAACGGAAAAGAAAGTTTTAATTGAAAAGTATTATGATTTATTAAATGATGGTGGAAACTTTGTCAATGCAGATCAGGTTTTAAATCCTAATAAAGGTGTTGAAGATTATTTTAAATCAAAACTTGATGAACATACTGGTGAAATTAGTGAGAAAGCTTATGGAGAGGCTAAAATTAGGAGAACTTATGATAAACTCAGCTCTGTGGATTTTCAGTTGGAATGTTTAAAAAATGCAGGTTTTGACCATGTTGGAATTCCTTATAAATATTATGTTTTTGCAGTATTTTGGGCTAAAAAATGATAAATTTAATAATATATAAAAATCATAATTATTAAAGATAGATGATTATTATTTTTTTTACAATGGTGATTTAATGGTAAAAATGGCTAAATTAGCTTTGGAAGATGGTACAGTTTTAAAAGGTGATGGTTTCGGTTATGAAACTACTAAGGTAGGGGAACTTGTTTTTTCAACTGGTATGGTTGGTTATACTGAATCTTTAACTGATCCTTCTTTTAAAGGAGAAATATTAATGTCTACTTATCCTTTAGAGGGAAATTATGGGGTAAGTGAAGAATGGTATCAGTCAGATAAAATTCAAGCTGAAGGTTTTGTTGTAAGAGAAGTTTGCAGAGAAGTTTCTAATTTTTCATCACAAAAAACTTTAGATGATTTTTTAAATGAATTTGAAACTCCTGGAATTAGTGGAATCGACACACGTGATTTAACTCTTAAAATTCGTGAAGAAGGTTCAATGAAAGCAGCTATTTCAACTGAAGACATTCCTGACAGTGAATTAATAGAACTTGCACGTGCTCAGCCAAGTATTGTTGATATTGATGTTGTGCCGCAGGTATCTACTAAAGAAATTAAAGTTTTCAATGAGGATGCCAACAAAAAAGTAGCTTTAATTGACTGCGGTGTTAAGAAAAATATTATAAACAACTTTTTGGAACGTGGAATCGGAGTTGTTTTGTTCCCATATGATACTGATTATAAAACTATTTTGGATTACTCTCCAGACGGTTTGATGATTACTTCAGGACCGGGAAATCCTGATAGGGTACATGAAACTATCAGCACAGTTCAAAAATTATCTGAAAGATTACCTATTTTTGGAATTTGTATGGGTCAGCAGTTAGTAGCTAAATCTTTTGGAGCCAGATCTTACAAAATGAAATTTGGACACAGAGGGGCAAATCAGCCGGTAAAAGATTTACATACTGGCAAAGTATATATCACTTCTCAAAATCACGGATTTACTATTGATAAAGAGTCTATTAATGAGACTGACTTAGCTTTAACTCAAGTAAATCTTAATGATGGAACTCCTGAAGGTTTTTCACATAAGGAATTGCCTGTTCACTGTATTCAGTACCATCCTGAAGCAGGACCTGGTCCAAATGATACAAGATATGTTTTTGATAAATTTAGTCAAATGATGGATGAATATTAAGATTACCATTTTATAATAAAAATTAATGAGGATTACAAAATGCCTATTGATAAGGATATTAAAAAAGTATTAATAATCGGTTCTGGACCTATTCAAATTGGTCAAGCAGCAGAATTTGATTATTCTGGTTCACAAGCATGTAAATCACTAAGAGAAGAGGGAATTGAAACTGTCCTTGTTAACAGTAATCCTGCTACTATTCAAACTGATATGGATATGGCGGATACTGTTTATACCGAACCATTAACTCCTGAAATTGTCTCAGAAATTATTAAAAAAGAAAATGTCGATGCAATTTTACCGACTATGGGTGGACAAACAGGATTAAATATCGCTACAGGACTTGGAGATTTAGGTTTACTTGATGGAATTAAAGTTTTAGGTTCTGATATTCAGACAATTAAAGATGTGGAAGACCGTGATTTGTTCGGTCATTTCATGGATAAACTTAACGAACCTATTCCAAAATGTCATGCTGTAGAAAGTGTTGAAGAGGCTATAGAAGCAGTAAAAGACATTGGTTATCCAGTAATTGTAAGACCTGCATTTACACTTGGAGGAACCGGTGGTGGAGTAGCTTACAATGAAGAAGAATTAATTGAAATAGCTACTCATGGATTGGATATGAGTTTCATTAACCAGGTTCTTATTGACGAATCTGTTTTAGGTTGGAAAGAATTCGAATATGAAGTAATGAGGGATAAAGAAGACACTTGTATCATTGTATGTAACATGGAAAACATAGACCCTATGGGAATCCACACTGGTGAAAGTGTTGTTGTAGCTCCTGCTCAAAATTTAAATGATAGGGATTCACAGGCATTAAGGGATGCTTCTATTAAAATTATCAGAGCTTTAGGTATTCAGGGAGGATGTAATATTCAATTTGCAGTTAATCCGGAAACCGGAGAATACAAGGTAATTGAAGTAAATCCTAGGGTAAGTAGAAGTAGTGCACTTGCATCTAAAGCAACAGGTTATCCTATAGCTAAAATTTCTTCTAAAATAGCTTTGGGAATGACTTTAGATGAAATTAAAAATGATATTACTAAAGAAACCCCCGCTTCCTTTGAACCGGCTATTGATTATGTAGTTGTAAAAATCCCAAGATGGCCATTTGATAAATTCAGAGGAATCAACCGTGAAATAGGAGTTCAAATGAAAGCTACCGGTGAAGTAATGGCAATCGGTAGAACATTTGAAGAAGCAATTCAAAAAGCTATCAGATCACTTGATATGGGTCATGACGGATTTGAATATGTTGAATACACTGAAGATGATTTGGCCAATCCGACTGATGAGCGATTATTCCAGTTATATTCAGCCATTAAAGACGGAATGGATTTGGATAAGATTCAGAAATTAACCAATATTGACAAATTTTTCCTATACAAAATCAGAAACATTGTTAATTTTGAAAATGAAGTTACAGAAGAAAAATTAAACGATGCTGACTTCCTGAGAAAAGCTAAACAGATGGGATGTTCAAACAAAAGATTAGCCGCCCTATCTAATCAGACTGAAGAATACATTAGAAACTTACTTAACAGATTCAATATAAAACAGTCCTATAAAATGGTTGATACCTGTGCTGCAGAATTTGAAGCTAAAACACCATATTATTACAGTACATATGATTCAGGTAACGAGCTCAAATCATCCAATAAAAAGAAAATCGTTATTTTAGGTGCGGGTCCTATCAGAATAGGTCAGGGTATTGAGTTTGATTACTGTTGTGTACATTCCTCACTTGCTCTAAAAGATGAGGGAATTGAAACTATTTTAATCAACAACAATCCGGAAACTGTAAGTACTGATTATGATATTTCTGATAAACTGTTCTTTGAACCTATCACTTTTGAAGATGTGATGGGTATTATTGATCAGGAAAAACCTGATGGAGTTATTGTTCAATTTGGTGGTCAAACTTCAATTAATTTGGCAGTACCATTAGCTAATGCTGGAGTTAAAATATTGGGAACTCCATATGAAAGTATTGATGGTGTTGAAGACAGGGAATTATTTGCAAAATTATTAAATAAATTGCATATTCATCAGGCACCATATGGGACAGCTAATTCCTTTGAAGAAGCTCGTGAAATTGCAGAGAGAATTACTTTCCCTGTTTTAGTACGTCCGTCATATGTTATTGGTGGAAGGGCTATGGAAATTGTTTATGACAATAATGAGCTTGAAAAATATATGAAAGAAGCTGTAAAAGTCTCACCTGAACATCCGATTTTAGTAGACAAGTTCCTTGAAGATGCTATTGAATTGGATGTGGATGTATTGTGTGACGGTGAGGAAGTGTTTATAGCAGGAATTATGGAACATATTGAGGAAGCAGGTGTTCACTCCGGAGATTCTGCTTGTGTAATTCCACCGCAAACTATTCCTGAACACATTCTCAACACTATTCGTGAATACAGTACTAAATTAGCTTTAGAATTGGATGTTAAAGGTTTAATGAATATCCAGTATGCAGTTAAACTTGATGAGGAAATGGTTTACATTATTGAAGCTAATCCTCGTGCAAGTAGGACAGTTCCGTTTGTAAGTAAAGCTATTGGAGTGCCATTGGCTAAAGTAGCTACATGGATTATGACTGGAGCTAAATTAAAAGACTTTAATTTAACTAAAGAAATAAAAATAGATCATGTTGCTGTAAAAGAATCTGTTTTCCCATTCTTAAAACTTCCGGAATCAGATACAGTACTTGGACCTGAAATGAAATCCACTGGTGAAAGTATTGGTGTAGATGAAAACTTTGGAATGGCATTTTACAAATCCCAGCTTGCTGCAGGTATGGATTTACCAAAAGAAGGTAAAATCTTTATCAGCGTAAAAGAACAGGATAAAAAGAAAATCCGTCCAATTGCTGAAAAAGCAGCTAATTTAGGTTTTGAACTTGCAGCAACTAGCGGAACTGCTGATGCGGCAAAGGGTGTTGACATTGAAAAAATTAAAAAAGTATCTCAAGGATCTCCAAACATCAGGGATGCAATTTTAAACAAGGAAATTGACCTGATTATCAACACTTCAGAAGGTAAACAGTCTGCTCAGGACGGATATATAATCAGACGTTTAGCTATTGAACTTGGTATACCTTATGTTACTACCTTATCTGGAGCTAGAGCTGCTTTAAATGCTATTGAAGCTGTTCAAAATAATGAAATTACAGTAAAATCTTTAAATGAACATATTGATGGAGAATAAGGTTAATTATTATATAAATAATCTTTAATGTCTATTCCGCAATATGGACATTCTTTTTCTTTATTTTTTAATTTACGCCTACATTTGGGACAATAATTTAATTTAACAGGATATTCCTTATTTAAGTCTAATTTTTTATCAATGTCTATTCTTAAGCTAATCATTGTTTTTAGAGCATTCATATCCCAGTTATTATCCATCAGCTTTTTTTTATAGTAATAAGCTTCAGTCATACTTTTATAGTATCCAAAAATAGTTTCTCCTTTCTGTACAAAAAATTCCCGTTTTTTATGGTCAAAATGAATTTTACCTTCTCTTTCCTCTTTATTTATTTTGCTCCCTTTGATTCGGCCCTTTGGTCTTTTTTCAGGAAAAGGAGGCAATTTCATATTTTCGTATTTATTTTCTAAATCTGATTCAACAAGCAAATCATAATCAAAATTACAGTAAAAAAGAGCGTCTCTTTCATATAAAGCATCAGATAACTTTTTAAACTCACCATAGTCTTTATTATTATATTTTATCCGATACACATTTCCGGATTTTACAATATTTCTGTAAAAATATCTTATTTCTTGTGAGTTAATAGTAATCATTCCTATTATGCTTAAAGAAAGGCGTAAAGGCCATATTTTGGGAGGTATAAAAAGTGTTCTAATTTCTTTTTTGAAGTTAATTGAGGTTGTATTTATATTAATTAAAATATAGCCCTTCGCCAGAATAATATATTTTCTTATATTTTTATAAAACTTTCCATTCAATAGGTAATCTATATATAAAACAAATTAGAAAACTTTTTTTTAATGTTAACAATTAAAGATGGGATTGTATTAAAGGGACAGGATTTAACTCCAGTTCGTGAAAACATTGTCATTGATGATGGCAAAATTATAGAAATGGCTAAAGATGTCTGTGAAGGTAAAATTATAGATGCCACAGATTCAATTGTCTGTCCAACTTTCTTAAATGGCCACACTCATATTGGAGATTCCATAATTAAGGATGAAGGTTACGGATTATCATTGGGGGAAATGGTCAAACCTCCAAATGGCGTTAAACATAAAGCACTGGCTAATGCTGAAGACGGCGAAATAATTGATGCTATGAAAAAGTCAATGTGGGATATGTTCGAATCGGGGACAACTCATTTTATTGATTATCGGGAAGGTGGAATTAAAGGTGTTGAGCTTTTAAGAAAGGCTTCTAAAAATTTACCTGTAACTCCTGTTATTCTTGGCCGTGACGATAGTTTCTATGGGCAAAATCCTGATTTGAGAAAAGTTAAAATAGCTATTCGCAAACTTTTAAAATTGGCTGACGGTATTGCATTAAGCGGATTTGGCGAGATTAGTGATGAAGTAGCTAGTTTAATAACTTCTGAATGTAGGAAAGCAGGTAAAATATCTTCAATTCATGTAGCTGAATCAATGCATCTTCAGGACGATTCCTTAAGGGATTTCAATAAAACTGAAATTCAAAGGGGAGTGGATGCTGATTTTGATCAGCTGGTTCACTGTACAAATCCGAGAAATAATGATTTGGAATTGATTAAAAATTCAAATGTTGTTGTTTGTCCAAGAGCTAATGCCACTTTAAATGTTGGTGTGGCTCCTTTAAATGAGATGTTTTCTAAAGGAATCAAACCCCTGCTGGGCAGCGACAATTTAATGTTGAATTCACCTAATTTGTTTAGGGAATTGGAATTCAGCTTAAAGATAATGTCTGTTTATTACAAAAATTACTTGAATCCTAAAGATTTATTGAAAACTGCAACAACCAATATCTGTAATTTTGAGATTAACCGATATATTGAAAAGCCGGTTATTGATGTTAATCAGGAAGCAAACTTATTTATTTCTAAAAAATATTCAAAAAATCCTTATTTAAATATTATAAATCGTTGTGGAACGAAAGATATATTATATATTATGAACAGAGATATTCATATTAAAAATGTTTGATATAAATAAAACATAAAGTCAAATTACTTGGGAGATGGAAACATGTACAAAAAAATATTAGTCCCAACTGATGGGTCAGAATTTGCTCAAAAAGCTGAAAAACATGCATTATTTTTAGCTAAAACTACTGGTGCTGATATTTATGCGCTTAGTGTTACTGAAAATAATTTTGTTAACGGGCTTCCATTAGATGATGAGGTATATCAATTAAACCAATTACTCAAGCAACGTTCTGAAGATAATATAAAAGAATTTGAAGAAATGGATGAAACTTCAGGTATAAAATTTCATGGAATTATTAGGGAAGGTTCACCAGCTAAAACTATCTTGGAAGTAGCTAAAGAAGAAGACATTGATTTGATTGTTATTGGTAGTTCTGGTAAATCCGGATTTGACAGATTTATAATGGGTAGTGTTGCTGAAAAAGTAGTTAACGCTGCTAAATGTGCGGTGTTGGTTATTCACTAATTTTTCAACATTCCCTTTTTTTTATATTTTTAATAAACTATTTTAAGGTGTTTATCATGTTAGTAAAAAGAGCTATGTCTAAAAATGTTGTTAGTGTTTCAGTTCCTGGAAACCGTGAAAAAGTTTTAGACTTAATGAGGAAAGAAGATAAAGCGGTTCTTCCTGTTGTTAAAGGTGACACTAAACAGCTAGTGGGATTAATAACTCGTTCAGATTTAATTGTCAATCCTGATGAAGAACAAATAGCTATTTTAATGAGTACTGATTTGGTTACTGCAAGTCCTGATGACGATGTTAAGGATGTAGCTAAAAAAATGATTGATAATAATGTTAGGAGAGTTCCTGTTGTTGATGATAATGGTGATTTGGTAGGTATTATCACTTCCTTTGATTTGGTATCCAATGCATTAATTAAACTTGAAAGTGATGACCCTGTTGAAAATTTCATGATTACTACAGTTCCAACAACATGGTATAAAACTCCTCTAAATGTTGCATTTGAAACTATGAAACAGTTCGGTCTTAAATCTGTTTTAGCTTTAAATGATTCTGCTAAATTAGTGGGTATTTTAACTGAAACTGATTTTATTGAAGAATCAGAAATTATCTCAGAACGTAGTGAACACAGTTCTACAGTAGGAACCGAAGGAGATAAATGGTCCTGGGACAGTACTTCTGTTTTATATATTGAGAAAAATTGTTTAAAATTCACTGACAAGCTTGTTGAAGATGTTGGTACACATAAAGTTGAAGTAGTTAATTCTAAAACTAAAGCATCTGACTGTGCTAAAAAAATGAAAACATTAAATATTGAACAAATTCCAGTTATTGGTGTGGAAGGAGAGTTAATAGGGCTTGTAAGAGCTAGTGATTTAATTAAAGCTTTAGTGGATTAAGTGTGGTGTATATGGCTCTTAATCCAGTTTTGGTAATAAAAGTTATGGATGGGAATTCTGTTGGTGTTAGAGCAAGACTTAAAGATGATTATGTTGAACATGAAATTGTCTTGAATTCAGTACTTGCTTATTACTGGGCCAATGATTTCCCTCCTGTTGTAAAATTTTTAGAACTTTTTGAATCTGTTATAAAAAGAACCATTAATGAGCTAATGCCTCATAAAAACTTAAATTTAAAATATGAAGTTAAGGCAGATGCAAAACTTGAAGATGCATCTGAAATAGAAATTAATTTGATTGAAGTTGAAGCTGATGGTATTGGCTTTAAAATTGATGGAAAACAATTAATTCTTCAGGGTTTTAGAAACACTGATAATTCTGAACTAACAGACTTTAAATTTAATGAAAGCTTTGATAAAAAGATAGAAACGCCGGATATTGTTTTAAAGAAATATGAAGAAATGAAAAATAAATAATTTTATACATTTCTTCGTATATCTGGTAATAATTCCATAAATTTATCTAAACATTCTTCTTTTGATTTGAAATTACTCCCTTTAATTAATCCGTTTTCATGGATTTCCTGATTTTCAATAAGTATTTTTTTGGAATCACTTGAAATTGATTTGTCTTTCAGCTGATTTTTCGTATTTTCAATGTCTATTGTGTATGGGAGCTGATATTCAAAAGCACCCTTTGAGTAGTCAATAGTAATGTTTTCATCATCATCAATTTCTGATAAATTTAAAGCTACTTTTTTAAAACCTATTGATTTTAATTTGTCTTTGATTTGTTTTAATGTGTTTTCATTTAATATTTTATTTAAGTCATCAACTTCACATAGGGCAAGCCCATTATTGTTGCGAACTTTTACGATTTCGCAGTTTGTTTTTTCATAAATAAAATCTTCACTTGCACTGACCTGTTTAATATTTTCCGGAGTCATTTTGGTGTTGGTAGGTAGTCTGGTTCCAAGACAGGTGGTTGATCTTGAAAAGGGGATATTGTGTTTGTTTAAGTATTCATGAATCTCTTTGGAAGTTAACTTGGCATGAATAAATGGACTTTCAACATTGTTTTTATATGTAATTAATATTCCTGGCCTGTCCAAAACCAGATCACTTATATTATTTCCGTCTAGAACAGATTCATAACCATTGTCTGTGGCATACTTTTTAATATTTCCATACATTAAATCTCTGCATACAAAGCATCTGTCTGATTTATTGGAGAGTAAATTTTCGTGCTCGTAGAAATTCAAATCAATAACTTTGTGCTTTATTCCAAATTCTTTGGCAGTTTTTTTGCAATGTTTAATAAAACCAGTAGGAAAGATGTGATTGTCAATAGTTATAGCTATTGGTTTGTCACTAACTTTGGATGCAAGATAGGCAAGTAATGTGCTGTCTGCACCTCCAGAAAAAGCTATTGCTATTTTGCGATTTTTAATAGTGTTTTCTACTTTTTCAATTTTTTCATCCAAATTCATTCTATCACATGTGTTATATACCTTATTAAAGATTTTGCATCTTCTTTTTTAATATCCTCGCAAAATCGAATAAAGGTAACTAATCGGTCCTTTGTATCATCATCTAATTTTGAACTATTTAATGTTTGTGCATAATTCCTTTTTGGATAGAATGTGGATTTGGCAATAGAAAGCAATTCGTCCTTTTCATCTTCAGTAATGATATTTTCTTTTACTGCTTTTGTAAATGTATATTCCATATTAATTAAAGGTTCGGATAATTGCTCTAAAGTTTCACTGTCAAGCATAACTGCAACATCATCATCAGAAGTTACCTTACCTGTTGCATACTGTTCATAAACATAACCGATTCCTTTCATACCTAAAGTATCCAGTTCGGAAGCTCTTAAAGCTCCCATACTGGATGCTCCAACAACAGTTATTCCTTCATCAATTGCTTTTAGGATTTCCCTATGTGCAACTGCAGAATTTTGATGAAAAACACCATCAATTATTCCAATAATGTCCGGATTTTCATTGATGGCCAGTCCGATATCTCCACGTTTGATTGGTCTTTTATAGATAACTTCAACATCGTCGTGGCTATCCAATATTTCTTTTGCTTCATCAAAGGAAAGTGATAATCCGGTATAAATTATTATTTTAACCATATAAATCTAAAATTTTAAGCAGCGGTCTCCAGCACGGGTGTTGTCTATGGAATAAAGTTCCATTGTCGGAATTACAATGCGGACCACACTTACTCCAAGTTCAGGGCGTGTTAAATCACTATACAATATTTTGTCCAGCCCATTTTTCATTAATTCATCTTTAACAATTTCAATGTCTCGGGTTATGGAATTGGTACTTTTATCTTCAATATCTCTGAAAGATATTTTGTCTTCTTCATCTTCAAAATAACATTTATTGATTCTTTTCATACGTTCATAACCTGCTTTTCGTGCAAAATCAGCCCTTACAGTATCTTCACGAGCACCCTGAATTTGTGTTGCTCTGCTTTGAGCCACTTCAGTAAGAGCACGTAAAACAGCTATTTCTGGATTAAGATGAGTTCCAATACCTAAGGACAATAATCCAGCATCTTTTAAAACAGTATCATCTGCAGATGCGGCTATTGTGGGAACACCAACATCTGCTGTTAAGTCCATTAGCTTAATGTTAATTCCATTTTCATGGTATTTGTTAAGAACCTGATTAATATTTTCGCTATCAATGCTTTCAAGGTCGATCTGTTTTGAATTTTTATGGGTAAGCTCAAAAATACTCCATGCGTCTCTTTCGATAACTTCAAAAATTCCATGTAAAATTGCTTCTTCTAAAATATTTCCTGAAGCCAAACCATTAGTGTTTCCTTTAAATAGACTCTGAACATTATTTTCAGGAACATACGGATGATAAATTGCATTGGATGGAATATAATAATTCTCTCCAGATATTAAATCCTTTGAGATGCTCCATTCCAAATTCATTGTGTCGAGTAAATCTTTACTGAAATCTTTTGGCAGATTTAGAGAAATCGGATCAATATATTTTCCTTCTATTTCATTTAAACCTGCAATAACAGTTTCATCTGTGTTCTGCTTTTCAGCAGAGTATCTCTCAAAACCTTCCATCATAGCTGAAGCTTTAGCATGTTCAGGTGTAATTCCTTTACCTCCATAGATGCTTATTCCACCATCCTGAGCAGTAGGTCTAATAGCTGAAAAAACAGGAATTCCAATTCTGTCCAGATGTGTTATTTCAGTTATACGGGTTATTCCGGCTGTTTTTATTTTGCTTTCATTGTTTTTGATTGTTTTTGAAGGGGGGATTATTCTGTGTGTTCCTTTAAAAAATGTTATTTCTTGATTTTCCATTGTCTATTATCCTATTAAAATCTTTATTATACCTTCAACACCTACTGTCATGGAAAGATAAGTCATAATTCCTGAAATAGCAATTGTAACAATCCAGATTAATCCATTCCATCTGAGTACTTTGCTGCCGTCTAAATTCCAAATAGGAATCAGGTTAAATGTAGCTAAATAGCTGTTAATAGTAAATCCAAGTGAACAGACAAGGAATATGATTTGCATTGTTGGATTGAAAAATGCCATAGGATAAACTACAGTAGCTATCAATAGGAATACAATAGCAAGTACAATATTGACTATAGGTCCTGCTATAGATATGATACCATTGGTTCTGTCATCTAAGAAATTTGCATAAGTATAAACTGCTCCAGGAGCTGCAAATACAATTCCGCAAAAGGAACTGGCTAAAGCAATAATCAAACCAACCGGCCAGAGCTGATATTCAGACCAGTAACCAAAATGCATTGCACTGAATTTATGTCCAAGTTCGTGGAGAATAAATCCTAAACCTACACCTACCATTACAATAGGTAATATAAAGTACATTGCAGAGAAATCTCTGCCTGTATACAATATTGAAAAAGAAAGTGAGATAACGAAAAATGAAATTATTAAGTCCCTCACTTCATTGCTTGTAAATTTAAACATGGTTTTTACATATCTAATTTTATATATAAAAATTTTTTCAGTAAATTGCTTTTTATAGCATATAATATAGCACAATACCAAGTATGATAAGGAAGAAATTTAAGCAGTACAGTGAAAGAGCACCTCTTAAGTATTTATCTTCATCAGATTTTGTGTATAAATAATATGTTATGATACATCCCGCTATTAAAACTGGAATAGTTATATAAAGACTGATATATTTTTTAATAATAAAAATAGCTATTGGGATAATGATAGCTATTGTTTGTTTTGCATTCATTTTTGCCTCCTTTTTAATTTGTAATTCCTAAAATTTCTGTAAATGGGATTGTAGTAAATTGGTGGAGTAATATGAAGAATATGATTAATGCTATTGCTAAATATATTGCTTCTCCTTTTTTGGTTCTGTTTTCAAATGGTAAATATTTGTTGATTTTGTTTGGGTATATTAGCCATATGAAGCATGCTGTTGTGGATATCAGCAATTCTGCTATGTTTATTGGGGATGTTTCGTAGAGTCCTTGTGTGTATCCTAAATAGCAGCAGATAGCTAGTACTGGAAAATAGTAGTTAGGTTCATAACCTGCATCATAAACGATTTCCCCATTTTCTTCTAGGCTGGAATCGTTAAATGTTTTAAATTTAAGGCCGATTCCTAAAAATGGCAGTGCAAATATTATTGATAGTAATACGGATTTCATAACAGTTGCTCCAGCACACAAACACATCATAAGCACAGATAAAGATGTGGTTGAAAATCCTAAAATAGTAAATGCAAATATTTGATAAGAATATCCTCTAAAATTGTTAAAGTTGTATAATTTATATTTTTTATCTAATTCATCACTATAATATTCTATTAGAAATATTCCTCCTAATGCAAACAATAATAATAAGAAAAATAAAAATCCTATCCATGTAAATGGTGATATTGCAGTTGCTATTAATAAAAATCCTCCAAATACTTTTATAAATCTTTTTTTCACGGTTTTTTTATCTGCAAAATATTTCTCATCAATATTAAATAAATTAAATAATTTTAACATAGAATCACCTATGGTAAAGGAACACCTGTAAAACTAGATGCACATCTTTCACTAGTATCAGTCATTGCTTTATAAAGTGTTTTCAAGTAAGTTTTCTTATTATAATCATTAGATAAACAGTTAAGCATTAATCTGCCCGTCCAATATATTGCTGCAGTTTCGCTAATTTTATTAACTGAAGTATGAAATAAAAATAATCTTTTTTTTCATTAATATTTTATTCTGTGTTTAGATTAAATGCTATTTAATAATTTTAAAATAAAAATTATATATAACTGTTGTTCCAATATTTTGAAAGATATTAAAACCAGAAAAATATAATGTTTATTGATGAAAGGTGTAAAAATGGAAATAAATGAATTTCATATTAACAATATTTTAAAAGACATGGAAAAAAAGGAGTATCAGGGTTATTTGCTTGCACAATTTACAAATATTCACTATATTTCAAATTACCGACCTACTAGTTTTGCTTTTTGTGTTATAAAAGAAGATCCAATTATTTATGCATCAAAAATGGATATGGAGATAGCTAATAAAACATCAACAATTGAAGTTAAAGAATTTACTTCATTTTCAGACATGCTTGGAGAGCTTAAAAAGGAGGGAATTTCCAATTTGGCTATTGAACCGAGTTTGGTTTACAGTACCTATGAAAAATTCAAAGATTCTTTCAATATAAAATCTGAAACATTTATTGATGCTCAAAGACAAATTAAAACAGCTGATGAAATAGATAAAATCCAAAAAGCAACACAGATTGCTCAAAAAGCATTTGTTGAGCTGGATATTTTAAACAATACAAATCCTGAAAATATTGTTGCCCTGGAATTGGACAACTTAATGAGAAAATATGGTGCGGATGGCAGTTCTTTTGACACTATTGTAACAAGCGGTTCAAATTCAAGTCTGCCTCATGCAACACCTCAGGATAAACAGTTAGAACAGCCAATATTGATTGATTGGGGAGCAAAATATCATGGGTACTGTTCAGATAATACAAGAACTATTGTGTATACAGAAAAACAAAATGAAATTTGTGATATTGTAGCACAAGCTCATGATAAGGCTATAAAAGCAATTAAACCAGGTCTTAAATGCTGTGAAATTGATAAGGTGGCTCGTGATATTATAAGTGAATATGGTTATGGTGATAATTACATTCACTCAACAGGCCATAGTGTAGGTTTGGATATTCATGAAATACCTACATTTTCAACTAAGGACAAAACAGTAATTGAGAAGGGCATGGTTATTACAGTTGAACCAGGAATTTATCTGGAAGATAATTTTGGTGTCAGACTTGAAGATACAATAGCTATTGAAAAAAATAAAGGAAGAATAATTGGTGATTTACCTTTAATTATTGAATAAGTTTTCAAAAATTGATTTAATTTACAACTGAGATTTTATATATTTTAAAGTTGTATTTTAATCTATGGAATCTAAAATTATTTATTCATTATCTTTATTTTTAGAAAATAAACTTTCTGAAGAGCAATTATCCAAAGTCCAGGAATTTTTGCTAAGCGGGGACATTGGGATAGTTGCATCTAAATTTTTAGCTATTTTAATATTTTTTATTTTATTTGCAGATATTGTAATTGGAATATTCATTGTATTTTTTAAAATTTCTGATTTGTCTTTATTTTTACCTTTGTTAATCATTCCTTTTGTTGCCACTTATGTTTTTATAAAACAGGAAAAAAGGGCAGCAGAAATTGAAAAATCAGCTCCTGACTTTTTAAGACAGCTTTCAGCTATGTTAAAAGTTGGTTTAAGTTTTGAAAATGCAATGGAAGATATGTCCAAATATGGTGAAGGGCCTTTATATGATGAAACAAGACGGGCAATTGCTGAGATTAAAGTTGGGCGAAACTTTGATGATGCATGGATGGCTATGGCTCAAAGATTAAAGTCAAAAGAACTTGAGAGGATTTTTACAATAATATTGGGAAGCCGTAAAAGCGGATCAAGTATTGCCAATGTCATTTTTGATGTTTCAAATAATTTAAGGGATATGCTGGCTCTAAAACGCGAAAGAAAATCTTCTGTTATGATGGCAGTTATGTTTTTAATAATTTCTGCAGTAATAGCCAGTCCTTTTGCTTTAGGGATGGTTAGTGTTTACTCCCAGTTTATGCAAAGCTTTGGGAAGCAGACACAGTTAATTTTGGCAGCGCCATTTGCAGGACAGATTTATCTGGTAATTCATTCGGTTTTGGTTGGTTTGATAATAAGCATAATAATGTATGGGAATGTTAAAAAGGGAATCAAGTTTTCTGTACCGTTGGCTTTGGTTTCTTATGGGATATTTTATCTGATTTCCAATTTTGCAGGTGCTATGTTTTTAAGTTAGGTGATAATATGTTGGATAATAAAGGTCAGACTTCAGCAGAATTTATTTTATTGATTGGCGGGATTATAGTAGTTGTTTTACTGACTTTAATGTTTTACAGGAATTATATCACTGGCCTGTCTGGTGAAATTAAAGGTGAAGAAGTTTCTAACTTTAATAATAAGTTAGATTCTTTATCAAAATATTTTACTTAGTTATATATGGCATGGACCATATGATAATTATTGCAACTAAACAGGAAGCAATTATTGCTGGAGGATAGAAGAAATAACCAATTACATATCCGATTATGATGGTAACTATTGTTGCTATAAATTCATAATTCTTATCTAGCGCTACTTGCAGAGCAATATTCCCTTTATCTGCATTTTTTAAACTTTCTGAGGTATAGATGTAAATTAAATTAACTAATAGGAAATCCAGTCCATATATTGACTGAGCAAAGAATGAATGGAAGTTATTAGCTACAAAACTTGTCAGATAAGGAAGCAGGGACAATATAAATATTGAAAGTCCACTTGACCAGATGACTTTATAATCAATATAGTTTACGATGCTGAATAAGTTGTTGTGATAGTTCCAGTAGTTAAAACAAACTATGAAACTGATTAAATAAACAATAAATTCCAGATGCAGTTCTCCTAAAGCTTGCCAGCTGCCGTTTGCAGGTGTTGGAATTTCTAAAACAATTATTGTTATTATGATTGCAAGAATTGCATCAATTAATGCTTCAAATCTTTCACTTTCCATTTTTCAACACCTTTTCTATGTATTCTGGCTATAGCTATCCACATTATAACTGCAATTAAACAGCTGATATAAATTCCGGGAATAAAAACACTGTAAGTTAATACAAAACCAATCAGAATTACAGTTAATGGGATTAATGCATATAGATTGTCATAATCTGCTTTTATTAATTTGTCATTATAGGGGTCGCTTTTATGAACAGCCCTAACTGATAAGTTACATGCAATATTTATTCCAATAAACAGTAATCCAAAGCTGGTTTCACTAGCTATTGAATATGCATCCTGTGTTAACCATAATGTAAAATAGGGGATCAATGTTATTTCAAAAATCAGGATTCCATTCAGTATTACTGCAGTATTGTCAATATTTTCTACAATCTGGAATAGGTTGTGGTTGCTGTACCATATGTTGAACAATGTTAAAAAACTGATGAAATAAGCAAGATAATAAGTTTTCAATGCCCAAAAAGCAGCAATTGTTGCACTTTCTGGCTGGGGCAGTTTTAGAACAAGTACAGTCATAGCTATTGCAATTATTGCATCAGCAAATGTTTCAAATCTAGCAGTTTCCATAATATTAATATTTGTTCAGTTAATTACTTTAAATATATGTTTTTTTAATATAATTAAATAAGGTGATAAAATGGATATGTTAATAAATGGTAAACATATTTCAGCTGATGATTTGGCGGAAGTTAAAAATCCATACAATGGGGAAATTATAGATACAGTTCCTGTTTCCCATTTAAATAATGTGGATTTGGCTATTGATGCTGCAGTTAATGCTAAAGATTCTATTCAGGAAATGTCTGCATTTAAAATTTCAAATAAATTATATGCAGTTTACGAAAAATTAAAAGATAACAAAGATGAATTGGCTGAATTGCTTACAAAAGAGGTAGGTAAACCTATTAATGAGTCTGTTGTTGAAGTTAACCGTTCAATTGAAACATTAAAACTTTCAGCAGAAGAAGCTAAAAGAATTTATGGTGAAACAGTTCCTCTGGATGGGGGGATAAACGGTAAAGGTTTTTTTGCATTTACTCAGAGGGTTCCATTAGGTGTTGTAGCAGCTATAACTCCATTTAATTATCCCCTAAATTTATCAATTCATAAAATAGCTCCTGCTATTGCATGTAAAAATACTGTAATTATAAAACCTCCAATAAATGCACCATTGACAGTTATGAAATTTGCAGAACTTGTAAATGAGGAGTTTCCAGATGGTGTTATCAATACTGTAACAGGATATGGTTCAGAAGTAGGTGATGCACTGGTAACATCTCCTAAAGTAGATAAAATTTCATTTACTGGAAGTGTAGCTACCGGACTGCTTATAGCTTCAAGAGCAGGAATGAAAAAAGTTACTTTGGAATTGGGAGGTAATGATCCTCTTGTTGTTCTAAAGGATGCGGACATTGACAGGGCAGTTAACGGAGTAATGAATGGTGCTTATTTAAATGCCGGACAGGTATGTATGGGCGTTAAAAGGATTATTGTTGATGAGTCAATAGCTGATGAGTTTACGCAAAAATTGGTTAGGGAAACTAAAAAAATCAAAATGGGTGATCCTATGGATAAAAACACAGTATTGGGAACACTTATTGATGAAGATGCTGCTCGCATGGTTGAAGAAACAGTTAATAATGCAGTTAAGGCAGGTGCTAAAATACTGACTGGTGGAAAAAGAGACGGTGCATTTTACGAAGCTACAGTACTGGATAATGTCACTCCGGATATGGATGTTGTTGTAAATGAAACATTCGGTCCAGTTGCACCGATTATCAAAGTAAAATCAACTGATGAAGCTATTAAAGTAGCTAATGATACGGAATATGGTCTTCAGGCAGGAGTATTTACTGAAAACTTTAGAGATGGATTAAGATGTGCAAATGAAATTGAGGCAGGTACGGTTTTTGTAAATAAACAATCTACATTCAGAACCGATAACATGCCTTTCGGAGGATTTAAAAATAGTGGAACTGGAAAAGAAGGAGTAAAATATGCAGTAGAAGAAATGACTAAAGAAAAATTAATAGGATTAAATTTAAGATAGCCTATTTTAAAAACACTTCTACCAGATTACGTGTTTCGTTAAGAGAGTCCATAGGAATTCCTTTTGGCATTTCTCCAAGCTCTCCTTCAACTTCTTTTAAGATATTTCCGTCCATTCCAAGGAACATTCCTTCACTGGTGGTTTCCATAAATGACTGTGGCGGAAGTAATGAAACACCAACACTGTTTCCTTCTTTTACATTTAAATCATTTGTAACTACAGTTATGGCTCTTTTTCCTAAATTAACATTACATATCATTAAAGAATCTGCATTGGGGTGTTTTGTAACACTCATTATTTCTCCAACTTTTATATCGATTCCGATAATCGGATCATTGATGGGACCTAGGGCTAAACGGTTTTTAAGACCTAAAACAGAGTCTATGAAAAATCTTACTTTAGCTACATTTTCCATTGTTTTTTCCTTATCTTCTTTAGGAGCATTGCTTATGAAAGTTTTGTTCCATCCGTCTCCACCTAAACACTCAACAATTTTTTCTCCTTTTTCAATTATTGATGCAACGTCTGGAGAGTTAACCAAATCGTCTCCTTCAAGATAAGAGTAACTTAATGATTGAAAATCACTATTCATATTTTTTGCTGTTTCAATAGCTAATTTTTTATTCCAATTTCCTCTAAATGATGCAGTCTGAATAATATTTAAACATTGTTCTCTTGCATGGTTTGCTACTAAAATTCTATAATCTTTACTTGTGTCCCACAATTTATAGTCTCCTTTGTATTCTCTTTAAAATATTTATTCCAATATATTCTTATATTTTTCCTTGTTTTATGGCTTATTTTGCTTAAAAATTTGTTACATCATAAACTATTTATATTAACAAGTAAATAAATTTAAAATAAGTTAAAGTTATTAATTTACTTTAAGTATAACACGAATTAGATTACTTATTGTGGTGTATCAAATGGTGGAAGTTTCAAGTTTAAAAGAATTAGATATTTATACAGTAACAGGACACTATGTCGGAAGAGTGGCTGATGTAATTCTTAACATTAGATTAGGTACAATTTCTAAATTGCAGGTAAGAGCTATTGAACCTGAGAAAAAACAGGTAGGTTTCAGGGACCTTATGAAAAGGAGTTTTCAGGTAGCTCCTGAAGAGGAACATGATGTAAGATCTTTTAAAAATGATTTATTAACTATTGATTTTGATAAAGTTCAAGCTATTGGCGATATCATGTTGATTAATCCAAGGGATATGAAAAAAGTAAGACATGAACCACCAGTGTCTGAAGCTATTTCTCCTAATCAACAAGCTCAGGTTCCAAAACAAAGTGAGCCTAAAGCACAAGCAGAATTTGAAAAATTCTAAGGTTAATTTTTCATCTTTTTTTATTTATTTTTTATTTTTCTTGTATTTTTAATTAAATTATTTTTTTTGTCGTGATTTTATGAAAGTGGGAATTATAGGTTGCGGTGCTATCGCTAATATTATAGCAAGTAGCATTGTTCCAGAGGATAATAATATAGATATTGAATATTTTTATGATAATGATGTTGAAAGGGCAGAAAACTTAGCATCTTTTGCTAATGGTGTGGCTGTTTTAGATTTGGAGGATATGTTGGACAAAGTTGATTTGGTTTTGGAATGTGCTTCTCCGGATTCAGTTAAAGAACATGCTCCAAATGTATTGTCTCATGGTGTAGACATGATTATTATGAGTATTGGAGCATTTATGGATAAGGAATTCTACAATAAAGTAAATGATATTTGTAAAAAGAAAGGTACAAGAATACACCTTCCTTCAGGAGCAGTTGTAGGATTGGACGGTATTAAAGCAGTAGCTGATTTTAATTTAGAGGAAGTTAACTTGGTTACCCGCAAATCCCCTAAATCTTTAGGTAAAGACATTGATAAAGAGGAAGTTTTATTTGAAGGTAAGGCATCAGAAGCAGTAAAAGAATTTCCACTTAATATCAATGTAGCTGCAACTATAAGTTTGGCCTGTAATCAGGACATTAATGTAAAAATCATTGTAGATCCGAATGTAGACAGGAATGTTCATGAAATTACTGCAAAAGGAGACTTTGGTGAGTTTAAAACAACTACTAAAAATTTCCCATGCAGTGCAAATCCGAAAACCAGTATGCTGGCTGCACTTTCAGCTATTAAATTACTTAAAAGTTTCAATGAATCTATTACTGTAGGATTGTAGGAAATGAAGGAATATGAAGTTTATGGGGATTTGAAAGTTCCCGTAAACTCAAAAATTATCTTAAGACTGGATGGGAGAAGTTTCCATTCATTAGCTAAAAATTTAAACCTTGAAAAACCCTATGATGAAGATTTTGCAAGATTGATGGTTAAAGTGTCTAAAGATTTATTCAATGAGTTTGCTCCAGTATTTATTTACACATTTTCAGATGAAATAAGCATTCTTTTAGATAATATTCCATTTAATGGCAGAATTGAAAAAATAAATTCAGTAGTAGCCAGTTTTGCAGCCAGTTCATTTACATACAATTTAAATAAGGAAATTGCCAAGCCGATTGCATTTGACAGCAGGATTATCCCAATAATTGACGATGATATTTATAAATATTTTAAATGGAGACAGGATGAAGCCTGGAGAAACTGCATAAATGCTTATGGAATCCATATTTTAAAATCAAAATATGGTGATAAGGTAGCTAATGAAAAAATAAAAGGATTGAAGTCATCAGATATTCATGAACTTTTATTTGGAGAAGGAATTAATCTCAATGATGAAGATAATTGGAAAAAACGGGGAATAGCTATTTACAAACAAGATAAAGAAATTGTAGGTTACAATAAAAAGGAAAACAAAAACCAGGTATCCTACCGTAGCTTTTTATTTGCAGATTTGGAAATTCCAATTTTCAGCGAAAACTTTTTTAAGGATATAAATATAATTTAATTGTGATATTATGGGGTTTCTTTCAAAATTATTTAATACAGACAGTGATGAATTCAGGGAAGTTAGAGTTGACAGGGAAGTCCTTGAATCTGTAATTTATTATGCTAAGAAAGCTTATCCTAATGAATTTTTAGCCTTTTTTGACGGCAAAATAAAAGATAAAATACTCTATATTACCAGTCTGATTTTTTTGCCTGGTGAAACCTGTGATGTTGGAGCTGTTGTACATACTGAGATGTTACCTCCCACTTTAAAATACTGGGGATCAGTTCATTCACATCCGGGACCAAGTGCACAGCCTTCCGGTGCAGATTTAAAAACATTTTCTAAAAATGGTTTATTTCATATGATTGTATGTCTGCCATATAGCTTGGAAACATTTATGGCATATGACAAGTACGGCCAGCCAATATCTTATACTGTAGGTGACTATGCTGATGAAATCGACGGAGACATTAGCGAATTTTTTGATGAAGATGATGTTTTAAAAGATGGTGAAGAGTTAAAACCGGGATTTTTTGATGATGAAGATGATTTTGACCTGGAAGACGAAGATATCGATCAGGATTATAGGGAATATGAGATGAGAACTCAAAACAGTAATCCTACCATAATTTCCAATATAGAATTACCTCCACTTTCTGACGGAGATAATATTCAAATTGAATTAGATGAAAACGGAAATATTAAACGTATTTATAAACTTCCAAAAGATGAATAATTTTCTAATTTTTTATTTATTTTTAAAATCTTAATTCTAGGGCAATATTGAATTTTAAGTATGTCTTTCATTGAGGATGCACTCAATAAGGTTTATCCCGATACCTGTCCCATTTTTTGGAACTAGGGTTCCACCAGCGTCTAGTTTGGCTGTCTTCATAATCTTTTGTTGCTTCATTATATGGAGTGTAGCTATTTTCAATTGTTGCTTTCATGGCTTTCATGGAATCATACTGTGTTTTAGTAAGTTTATCTTCAGGATAATTTTCATCATCCCATGGTAAATCTCTAGCTAATACTTTTTTTCTTAAATCATATGTGGAGCCACCATGAATATCATATTTTCTGCCATCAATAGTATAAACATAACTCCACGAAAACTTATTATGTTTTTTTATTTCAAATGAAGAAATTTTTTTATTGTTCATTTTATCACTTGTTTTATTTCAAATTAAGAATATTTTTTAACTGAAAGACACATTTAAAAAAAATATTTTGGTATATATTATATTATCCATATTATTTAAACACATGTTAGACATTCTTTAAAATATTATTCGGCAATTATTAAAGTTAAATTTTTAGAAAATTCATTATTGATAAATAATGGTTAAATTCACAGATATTTAACCTATTATTAATTGATAAAAGGAAATGGGGAGTATGGAATGGTTTTATGATGGAATACAAGATAAAGCATCAGAATTAGAAAAATACTCAGTTCCATCAAGTGAGGATGGCAATAAATTTACATATAGGTATGATTTTTTTAAAAGAAAAAGAACTATATGAAAAAACTATGGATGAAATTTATGCAAAAGATATATTTAATCAAGGAAATTGATGGGTTTCTAGGATGATTTAATCATTAGAATGATAAAAATTGATTTTATAAATTTTTATTATGGTGTTTTTTAGGTTATTTTAAAAGTTATTAAAATTTAAAGAATAAAAAAATAAAAAACAATATGGTGAAATAATTGTTTTTTATTATAATTCTAATCCAATAGCATCATAGACATTGTCTAAGTCTTGGATTTTTTTAATTACTTCTTTTGGAATTTCTTTATCAAGAGTTAAGATCATTATAGCTCTTCCGCCTTTTTCATCTCTTCCCACTTGCATAATTCCAATGTTTATTCCGTATTCTCCTAATGCGGTGCCAATTTTACCGATACTTCCAGGTACGTCTTCATATTTAGCTATGAACATGTGGCCTTCAGGTTTTACATCTACCCAGTAATCATTTACTTTTAAGATTTTAGGGTCGTGTAAGGTAGTTCCTTCTGCAGAGAATTCATCATCTTCACTTTTTGCAGTTACTTTAATTAAGGAATCATATCCTTTTGAATTTTCAGTTTTGCCTTCAGTTACGATAATTCCTCTGTTTTTAGCTACAATGGAAGCGTTTACTGCAGTAACTGGGGAGCTTAAAAATGGATTTACCGCTCCTTGAAGTACAGTTCTGGTTAACATTTCAAGATTATCGATTTTGGATAATTCTCCAGAGTAGATAACTTCTATTTCTTTGATTTTTCCGTTTACTGCTTGTGAGATGAAGCTACCTAATTTTTCACATAATTCTAAGTAAGGAGTTACTTCCTGATAGGTGTTTCTGTCGATACGTGGGAGGTTTAATACATTTTGAGGTGTTCCTCCATTAATCAAATCGATAATTTCATCTGCTACAATAATTGCAGCATCTCTTTGTGCTTCTTTAGTTGAAGCTGCAATGTGTGGAGTTAATACGATATTATCAAGTTCGAATAATTTGCAGTCTTTTGCTGGTGGTTCTTCTTCGTATACATCTAAAGCAGCTCCGCCAATTTTATCATTGGATAATGCTTCGTATAATGCATCTTCATCTATGATTCCACCACGTGCACAGTTTGCAATAAATGCTGTGTCTTTCATTATTTCAAACTCTTTTGTAGAAATTAAGTGTTTGGTTTCTGGAGTAAGAGGTACGTGGATTGTAATGAAATCAGCTTTTTTAAGTACAGTTTCCAAATCAGTTAATTCCACTCCCATTTGAGCAGCTACTTCTTCAGGCAAGTATGGGTCGTATGCTACAGCATCCATTTCAAATGCTTTACATCTGTTTACAACCTGTGAACCGATTCTACCCATTCCGATTACACCGAGGGTTTTGTTTCTAAGTTCAACACCCATGAATTTTTTCTTTTCCCATTTACCTTCTTTTACAGATTTGTCTGCAATTGCTGATTTACGAGCAAGACTGAGTAATAATCCCATAGTGTGTTCTGCTACAGTAATGGAGGTTGATTCTGGAGAGTTAACTACCATAATACCTTTTTCGGTAGCAGCATTTAAATCAATATTGTCTACTCCAACACCTGCTCTTGCGATTATTTTAAGATTGTCTGCTTTGTCAATAACTTCTTTAGTAAGTTTTGTTCTACTTCTTACGATAATACCTTCATATTCATGAATTGTATTTGCTAATTCTTCAGGAGTGATTGTAGTGTCTACAACGACTTCTGCAGCCTCCTTTAAATTTTCAATACCTTTTTCATTAATTGCATCTGCAATAAGTACTTTCATTATTTCACCATTTTTATTTGTTTTTATTTATTAGAAAAATTTATTAAATTTATAAATTAATAAAATAAATACTGATTAAAATTTTATATTTCTTAATATTTAAAATTTTAATTATTTTGCATATATTTATGAGGTTTTTATTATGGTATCTGTAAATGAATTTCCAATAGCAACTGCAAATGAAATACCAGGTTTTAAAATTATTGAAACAAAAGGTTTTGTCTATGGTTTAACTGTTAGAAGTAGAGGTGTAGGCGGTCAGGTATCTGCCGGTTTACGCTCTTTAGTTGGTGGAGAAATTAAAGAATATGTTTCCATGATGGAAGATTCAAGGGATGAAGCATTGGAAAGATTAATTGAACATGCCAAACAATTAGGTGGAAATGCTATTGTTGCAGTACGTTTTGATTCTAATGATATTTCTAATGTTATGCAGGAGATTCTTGCTTATGGAACTGCTGTTGTAGTTGAAAAAGAAGAATAATCTGGTTGTGATTTCATTTTTCAAGATGATTTTGAATTTAAAAACAAATCAGTTCCCAGAATGATTTTAGGTAATGCTCCTTTTATAGCTGAACCTTATTTTGGCCATAGATCCAGATTGTATGATTTGGATTTGCATAGAAATCCTGATGCAATAGCTGATATTATCATTGAGTCTTATAATCATGGAGTTAGGGCTATTAACTTAGTTAATGATGATGCATTAATTAAAGGATTTGATATGGCTTTAGATGAGGGCTGTGACATGAAGGTTGTAGCTACTGTCGGAAAGTCTGATGTTGATTATATGAATCCCAATTATGATGTAGCTAAAGAGGTGGATTGGGAGGATGATATTGAATTATTTGATAATTATGATTGTCCTTTAATGCTTGTTGACGAGTTTATTGTTGACGGTTATGACTGGAATCTGACTTCAAATATTTTGTCTCAGATTAATGATACATCTGCTGCCTCCGGATTAATAACTGCTTTTCCAAATAAAACTACTGATTTGCTTATGGATAATCCTGTTTTGGATTTGTTTGATTATTATATGGTTCCTATAAATAAACTGGCTTATATGATGGATATTCCTTCATTTTTACCAAAAGAAAGACAGGAATTCAAAGTTAAAATTGAAAAATTGGATAAAAAAATAATAGCGACTCGTATTTTGGCAGCAGGAATTTTAAAGCCTGCTGAAGCATTTGATTTTTTAAATACTTTGGATTATGTTGATTTGGTGACTTTTGGTGTAGCTAGTAAAAAAGAAGTTGTGGAAGATGTTACAATATTGAAAAATATTTAATCTTCCTTAAAATCTACTATTTCATAGTTGTCAAATGGGACTAGATTTTTTTGTTTGATTTCAAGGTTTAAACTTTCCAAACCTTGCTCTAATTCTTTAATGTTTTTATTTGAAGGTTTTTTGCCAGTAATTTGCAGGTATTGTCTTGGATTAATTTCACAAAATTCACATTCAAAGTTGCAGCATCTGTCTTTTTCTTCGCAGCCGTAGCCTTCAAGTTCTTCTTTTGTTCCGATTACAATATCTTCAAGAATCTTTGAGACTCTTGAATCTGCTGCAAACATAGCTATTTTTTGAGAATATCCGCAAATTCCAATAGCTTTTTGCCCTCTAAAGTTACAAATCCATTTAATAGGATAATCTTTTATTCCTTCAATTTTTAAGTTTTCTACCATATTATCACAAGTTGTCTTTTCTTTCTCTAATAATTTTCAATAATTCAGAAGGATTTTCAAATTCTTTCAATTCCCAGGATTTAATCACAGGAATGGTTCCAAGCGAATCTTTTATTTTGTCATTATTTATTATAAAAACAGGTTCCGAAGATGTAATCATTGACAAATCTTTTAATGGGATAGCCATTCTTTTTAAAGTTTTTTCACTTCTGTTTTTCTCAACATTAGTTAATAATGATGATTTGTCTTTTGAGCTTTTCATTTTTGCTACAGCATCAAAAGGACTTTTATTTGTAGATAAAATACCGTAACCAAGTTTGGATAAATCATCTGCTCCTTCAACATTACTGTATTCAATATCTTCGCTTATGGTCGGTTTTAATAAATCAATATCCAATGTTACTTTTGTATTTAGTATTTCTTCGAGAATCATAGCTGTTTCTGTATTGGCTCTGACAATTTCATTTTCATATTTGTACATTGTTGCTCTTGATACATGAGCCAAATCAGCCAAATCTTTCAATGATAATGAATATTCTTCTCTGTATTGCTTTATAACATTACCGTCAACTTTAACAAAGTATCCTCCTCTGTCTGCAAGGATTTCAGGATATTCCTTGTAAAGTATCATATTTTTTAAGGTTTCAAAACTTATAGCAGGAATATCATATCTTTCATAGATTACTCCTTCTTCCAGAATGCCGTTTCTTGATTTTTCACCAATTATAATCGGGGAAGCAAGGAATATATTAGCTAATTGTTTCATTTCATGAGCATTGGCTTCATTAATACTGTCTATATTTAAAAAAGTTTTTAAAAGTAAAATTAATAAGTTTTTACGTGCTACAAGGTCAAATGATCCTTGATCGTAAATGTTAGATGTTTTATAACCTTCAGAGGTTAATAAATTATCTATTTCTTGTAACATTTTACTTCGATTTAACATAATTTAATCCCTCTATGTAAATATATGTTTATATTATAGTTTTTTATAATATTAATAATAGGTGATTTTAATTAAATATTTGCATATTGGGATTGATGATACTGACTCTCCAGATGGTATGTGTACTACTTATTTGGCCTGCCATATTATTGATAAATTAAAGGAAGTAGGTATTGAAATTGTTGGTTATCCTCGTTTAATTAGATTAAATCCATTTGCAAGATTCAAAACACGGGGAAACGGCGGTGTTGCTTTTAAAATATTAAATGATGATAAAACTGATTTAGCTAAGAAAATAGTTTTGGATGAAGTGGAAAAATTAGCTATGTTTGACTGTGATAATACAAATCCTGGTGTTGTATTTTATGATGGTGAAATAACTGATGAAATGGTTGAATATTCATTTAAGGCTATTTATTCATTTATCACAATTAAGGAAGCTGAAGAATTTGGAAATTCTATCGGCTGTGAACTTCATAAGTTTAAGAAAGGAAGAGGAATTATTGGATCTATTGCAGCTATTGGGCTGCCTTTGGAGGATTTCACTTATGAACTGTTGGCGTATAGGGTGCCTGAAAATTATGGTACTAAAAGACACATTGATTATGATTCAGTTTATTTGATGGATAGGGAAACTTATCCTGAAACTTTTGAAAATGTTGATTATAGTGAAGATTATATAGCTATAGAACCTAAAACTCCATGTCCTGTTTTGTATGGTATCAGATCAAACACTGTTGAGGCTCTTGAGAGAGCTAAAAAAATAGTTCTGGTTGAAGAACCTGTGGAAAATTATTGCATTTTCAAGACTAATCAACACACTGATATGCACATTCAAAAAACGGATGATATAGCTAGTATGAAACAGTTTGGATGCTATGAAGTTGTGGGAACTGTAAAAAACAAACCAACAATTATTGATGGTGGCCATATGTTTTTTTACATCTTTGATGATTCTGGTGAGATTGAATGTGGAGCATATGAACCAACAAAAAATTTTAGAAAACTTGTATCTGATTTAAGACCTGGAGATATTATTAAACTCTTCGGGGGAATTGGAGAACAAAATACATTTAATATTGAAAAGTTTCAAGTTGTTAAATTAAATGATGTTGAATATAAAAATCCTATTTGTGAATGTGGAAAAAGAATGACTTCTGCTGGAAAAAATAAGGGATTTAAATGTAAAAAATGCGGAAATAAAATTAATGATAATAAAAAAGTTCCTATTAAAATTTTCAGAAAATTAAAAAATGGTCAGTTTTATGAAACACCAGTTTCTGCTAGGCGTCATTTGTCAAAACCTATTTGTAGGATGGATTTATAGAAATTAACCATCATATATTTTTATTTTTTATTTTTATCAGCTCTGATTCTTTATTTAATCGTTCTTATTTTGTGAATTTTATTTTAATTTTTAAGGGTTTTTGTTCCTATTAAAGGAATTTTTGAGCTTGGAATAGTATTAATTTATATAATAGGTCGAATTATGTATTAAGTAATAGGTATTTTAATATAATATTTATAAAATTAGGTTGGAGTGGGCACAGATTAGCGATAAAAACGAAAAAGTTAAGGGAACTGAGCACATATATCGTGATAAGACTGATAAAACTATTTTAAAGAAAGCACCATGGAAAGATTATAGATTACATATTACTGTGCTTTTTTTGGTTATTATTTCCGAATTTATAGGGCCTGTTGAATTTAATCTTACAAAAGACATTTGTGTTGTAATTATGCCGTTGTTATATGCAATGGTTATTGGTTTGGCTTTGTTCTTATTAAAACCAGTTAAATGGATTACTAAAAAACAATCTAAAATTGCAGAAAGTGCAATGCTGTTATTTATAGGGCCGTTGCTTGCAAAATTAGCAGTAGCTAGTGGTCAGTCATTCCATATTTTACTTGATGTTGGTCCTGCTTTAGTTTTACAGGAGTTTGGTAATTTGGGAACTGTATTTTTAGCACTTCCTGTGGCATTGCTTTTAGGATTTAAAAAAGAAACTATTGGTATGACTAATTCTATTGGTCGTGAAACCAATGTGGCAGTTGTTATTGATAAATTTGGATTTGATTCTGCAGAAACTAGGGGAGTTTTAACAGTATTTATTATTGGAACTGTTATTGGAACGTTATACATCAGTTTTCTGTCATGTTTATGTGTATCAGTTTTACCACTTCATCCATATGCATTTGCAATGGCAACAGGGGTAGGCAGTGCAAGTATGAATGCAGCCGCATTAGCTCCCTTGTTAAATGCTTTCCCGGCAAGTATGAGTACAAATATTCAGGCATTTGCAGGATTCAGTAATTTAATTTCCTTCTGTGTTGGAATTTATTTCTGTATATTTTTAGCTATTCCATTAGCTCAAAAATTATATGCTTGGCTTGAACCTAAAATTGGAAGAGAAACTTCTGTTTCTCATTTAGAGGAGGAAAAATAATGGTTGATGTAATTGACGGTTCAGAAACAGTTTCAACACATGGTATAATTAATTGGATTTTATTATTGGTTATATTTTCAGTTATCACAGTTGTCGGAAATTGGATAGGTTATAAACATCCGATATTTGATTCCCTTATTGGAATGTTGATTTTATCTATTATAACTTTGGCCGGTTTATTGCTTGAGAGATATTTGCCATTTAATGTCTCTTCAATTATTTACATAAGTCTTATTGGTATTGCAGTTTCCATACCTATGGTACCGACTTCTCCATTTGTAGTTAAATATGTGGGACAAGTAGAGTTATTGTCTATTGTAACCGTGTTTTTGGCATATGTTGGTATTGGTATTGGTAAAAACTGGGATCAGTTCAAGGCTATGGGTTGGAGAGGTATGATAGTAACTATTTGTATCATTACTGGAACTTACCTTGGATCTGCATTAATTGCACACATAGTTTTAGTTCTAAGCGGTACACCTTGGTGTTAATTTTTAACACCATTTAAGTTAACTATTTAAGACTATTTTTACAATTTAATTATTAAGGTGTTTTATGTTTTTACAAAATATTTCCAAATTTATTTCAAACTATCGTTATGAACAGGCATCAAAAGAAACCCTTAATGTGGTAAAAGCAGCATTTATTGATTTTTTTGGAGTCACATATAGGGGAGTAAATGAAGAATCTTCTAGAATAGCTTTCAATACGATTAGTGAACTATTTTTTGGAAATATGGAGTTTGAGCTGGAATCTTCTGTTATTGGTATGCCCAATTTTAAAACAAATCTGCTGAATGCAGGTTTTTTAAATGGTATTTCAGCTCATGTTTTGGAATTGGATGATGGTCATAGAGGCGCACAAATTCATTTGGGTGCAGTTATTTTCCCAACTGCCTTGGCTATTAGTGAAGCTTATGATTTGGACGGCAAATCTTTTTTAGAAGCGGTTATTGCAGGTTATGAAGTCGGAATAATGCTGGGCCAAATTGTCAATCCTCAACATAGAAACAATGGATTTCATACAACAGGAACTGTCGGAACATTTGTTGCAGGTGCTGTTGCTTCTAAATTGCTTAATCTTGATGAAAACCAAACATTAAATGCTTTAGGTTTGTGTGGAACTCAGGCTGCAGGTCTTTTAGAGTCTGACCATAATGGGAGTATGGGCAAAGTTCTTCATGTTGGAAAAGCTGTTTATAATGGATTAATATCTGCATTTTTGGCTTTAAACGGATTCACTGGTGCCGGAACAATTTTTGATGGGGATGAAGGTTTTTTAAAAACAATGGTTTTGTCAGATAGTGATTTTTCTTTAGATGTTGCTCTAAAAAATATGGGTAAAGTTAGGGTCAGGGACATTTACTTTAAAAAATATCCGTTTTGCAGACATTTGCACTCTTCAATAGATACTGTTTTAAAACTAAAGGCAAGTATAGGTGAAGAGTATGAGCATATTGGAAATGTGATTATCAAAACATATGATGTAGCTGCTAAACATGATAATTATAATCCGAAAAATGTCGAAGAATTAAAACAGAGTTTGCCTTATGCAGTGGCCATTATGCTTGTTTGTGGTGAAATTGATTTGGATGATTTAAATCAGTTAATTGAATTTGGCCTGCTTGATAGCTATTCAACAGTTGATAAAGTTAACAGTATTAAGAATCTGGCCAGTAAAATAATCATTGTTTCTGATAGTGGATTGGATGAGCTATATCCAAATAAAAGACCATCAAATGTTATTATTAAGTTGGATGAATCTTTCAGAGGGGGAATTTTCCAAAATATTACATTATTGCCAAAAGGTGATTTTGAAAATCCATATCAATTAAAAGATTTAATTGACAAATTCAAAAGTTTGAATCCTGATTTTGATTTAAATAAATTGCTTGTTGTTGATAATATTGAAGATTATTCTATAAAACAACTTATGGAAACATTAAATGAGTAGATACTATGAAAAAAACTGAAGAATTCTTGGAACAGCTTGGAATTAAAAGGGCTTATGGCGATTTTGAATCATTTAAACGTTTTAATGATGGAGGACAGTATCGTTTTGAGGTTCCAGGAATACAATCTCCAAAAATAATGGATACCTTACTTAAGGAAGCTTCTAAAAATGAAATAACTATTCATCGTATTACTCAAACCAAAGGAATAATGCTGCTTACTGATGAAGAAATTACAGAAATGGTTGACCTGGCTAAGAAATATGAATGTGAACTTTTTTTATCTGTAGGTCCAAGAGCTACCTATGATACCAGTGCAACTGTCCATACTAAGGAAGGAAGCAGGATAGGATATCGCTTAAGAGGATATGACAATTTAGTTTATGCAATTGAGGATGTTAAAAGAGCTGCCGATTTGGGAGTTCGTGGAATATTATTATATGATGAGGGTTTACTTTGGACTTTAAACCAGATGAGAAAAGCAGATGAACTTCCGAAATCACTTCATTTCAAAATGTCTGCACATACTGGACATGGAAATCCCGCATCTGCAAAATTACTTGAAGAAAACGGTCTTAATTCTTTCAATCCAGTTAGAGATTTGCAAATTCCTATGATTGCAGCTATTCGTAAAGCAGTGTATATGCCTTTAGATTTGCATACTGAAAATCCGAAATCAACTGGTGGATTTATCAGACATTATGAAGTTCCGAAGATTATTAAAGTAGCTTCTCCAGTATATTTAAAAACAGGAGGTTCAGTAGCACAGTCTCATAATTGGGATACTTCTGAAAAAGAAGCTATTGCTCGTATTAAACAGGTTAAACTGGTCAAAAGAATGATTGACCAATATTATAGTGATGCAATATCTTCTCCTAAAGGATCTAATGATTTATCTATTCCTGAGTGATTATATGGATATCATAGAAGATGTTTCAAATGCAATAATTAAAGCCAGTACAAATCTCTCTGAAGATAAATTCAATGCATTAAAAAAAGCCATTTCTGTTGAAGATAATGAAAATGCTTTGTGGGCTTTAAATCAAATTTTAGAAAATTATAAAGTAGCCAGTAAGACCAAATTCCCTTTATGTGATGATACAGGAATTCCTCATGTAATCATTGAAATAGGTGAAAAAAGAGAAATCACCGGAGAGTTAATAGCTCAGATTAATGAGGGAATTGAAAGAGGATTAAATAATTTGCCTGCCCGCCCTATGGCTGTTAAAGGTAATGATGTTGAGCGAATTGAACAATCAAAAGGATTGTATAACCGTCCTGGGCAGATGAAAGCAGCATCCTTTTTAATAGATTCTTTCAGTGATGATTCAACATATAAAAGAAATATTTCTCCGGACACTTTAAACATCCATTTTATACTGAAAGGGGGAGGTCCTGAAATAAGGGCAAAGACATATAGGGTATATCATAAAAGATCAATTGAAAATGTAATTGGTACAGCTATCGGCTGGTTAAGCGAATCACTTAAAATGTTGGGATGCACTCCTTCTGTTCCTGCTGTTGGTATTGGCCGTACACATTATGAGGCATCATCATTACTGTTAAAATCAATTGTTTATGGAAATTTAGATTCCCAAAGCGATTTGGAAAATTATGTAACTCAGAAATTAAACGAAACAAATATCGGACCATTGGGTTTTGGTGGAAAAACCACAGTTTTAGGTTCATTTGTTAATGTAGGTAATCAAAGGGCAAGCGGTGTTAGAATTGTTTCAGTCAGACCTTCCTGTTTTGTAGAACCGAGAGTTGCAACATTACATTTATAATGGATTATAATTATATTTTAATTATTAAATTGAGGAAATTAAAACAATGTCGGAAAATAATTTTAAAATTAACGAGCATTCACTAAGAACAGCTATTTCTAAAGTGGAACCTGATAAAATTGTTACTAGGGGATACAATCAAAGAGATTTAATTGAAAAAATTAGATATAGTGATATGGTTTTTCTTCTTCTGAAAGGGAGATTGCCTTCAATAAAAGAGGGAAAATTATTTAATCATGTTTTAGTTTCTTTTTGTGATCACGGAGCCACTCCTCCAAGTACACAAACAGCAAGACTTGTTGCCTCTTCAGGTTCTCCGTTAAATGCTGCTGTAGCTGGTGCGCTATTGTCATTTGGACATAAACATGCAGGAGCTATTGAAAAAACCATGGAATTATACCAGTCCAAGATTGACTCTTTAATGTTAACCGGAGATGCAGATATTGACAATAAACAGATAGCTAGTTTGGCTATTGATTTATACAATGAATATATTGTCTCTAAAAATACTAAAATTCCTGGTTTTGGACACAGATATCATAATGCCGATCCAAGAGCAGATAAATTAATGGAACTTGTTATAAAAGAAGGATGTGTTGGTCCCCATACTAAATTGGCATTGGCCATTGAAGATTTGCTTTATCAAAAGAAAAACATTCGTTTAAATGTTGACGGGGCAAATGCAGCAATTTTGTCTGATTTAGGTTTTGACCCAAAATTAGGATTGGGGGTATTTATTATTGGCCGTGTTCCGGGCATTATTGCTCATATTCATGAAGAAACTATTGATGAAGATGAATTTAGACGTTTTTGTGACATTGACGACATTGTTTATGACGGTCCTGGAAGGTAGATAATATGGATTTTGATGATGTAATTAATAAAAGGTATAGTGTAAGAGGATATTTGGACAAGGAAGTTGAAGATGAAAAACTTGAATATGTATTGAAAGCAGCTACAATAGCTCCGACAGGAGTGAATAACCAGCCTTTTAAAGTGTTTGTAATTGACACTAAAAAAAATAAAGAATCTTTGTCTGAAATTTATGGGGCTAAATGGTTTGTGGAAGCTCCTTATGTATTATGTGTTGTAGCTAATGTTGATGAAGCATGGACAAGACCTTGGGACGGAAAAAATATAGCTGATATTGATGCAACTATTGTAATGGACCATATTATTTTGGCAGCTACTAATGTTGGACTTGGAACCTGTTACATTGCAGCATTTAAAGCTGATAAGGCCAGAGAATTTTTAAATTTAAATGATAATGAAGTTCCTGTATTGTTTACTCCTTTGGGATATGGAAATGCAGAACCAAGAGACACTCCAAGAAAAGAAATTGATGAATTTGTTGAATATATTTAGATTATAATGAAATTGTTTATATTAAAAGCAGATAATTCCAAGGAAATGAATAATATTTCTGAGGAATTGGCTCAAGAGAAATTTAAAATTACTCAGCAGGAAAATCATTATATTTTAATGAAAAAGAAAAGGTATGGAAATTATGCAGCACATATGTTCTTTTTATTCATTGGATTATTCCTGTTTATGCCTATGCTTATAGCTAATGTTGCATATCTGGCATATTCTTTACTTTGGACAAGTCCGAATGTTTTAATAACAACCGAAACCAAAGCCGAATCTGGAGATGCTTTGGAATTTAATACTATTGATGAAGTATTGGAAAAAGCTAATGCTATGTTTTAAGATTAACTTATAATTTTTTCTACTTCATAATCTTCTATTTTTCTTATTATTACTGGTTCATAAGTGGCTGAAGTATCATATTCTGATTCTTCACCTATTTTAGCATCAATAAAGACCTGATCAACATTAGGTTCTGACAATAACATCAGCAAATCTGATATGAAATTATCATATTCCTTTTGGGTATTTTCATCTTCAAATTTAAGCTGAGGTATTTCATTAGTCCAGATGTCTTCTCCTGGACTGAATTTTCTGTCACTAACTTTTCCGCTTTCTGTTTTTGCATCTAGGATTAATGTAAAATGTTTGTTGTTAATAGTCCATACGCTTCTGTCCATTTTCATCACCTTTATCTACTATTATATTTTATTATAATATAAATATTATAAAGTTTAAAAGAAATAATCATGATTAAAGTTAAGAATATTAAATTATTGGGAATTCTGTTAGCTGTTCTGGTAATATTTTTAGGAGTTCGTCCTTTATTTACTCAGACAATAACTAATGACAGTATAGCTAGTGCAATTATTTTAGTTTTAATTGGAATTGCTTATATTGTTATTGTTGCTAAACCGCAATGGGCTAAGGCAGTTTTCTTTTTTGAAGGAATTATTATTGGAATAAGTGGTTATACTTTACTTGCTACTCCGTATAACTATTTGTTAGGTATTATTGGCCTTGCTATTGTTGTAATAGCTGTATTGGCATATCTGCAAAAATTACCTATGAGTATTTTAAAATATTTTTATAGGTAACTCCTCTTTTTTTTAACATTTCACATGTTCATGGCACCGTTATCTGACTGTATAAAATTTTACTTTTAAAATTAAACATTGCTCAATATATGCTATATTTATTTAAAATTTTCTGAACAAATTGTAATTTTCAATGTCTTTATGTTGTTTATTGTCTTAATTTTTCGATTATTCTTTTATTTTTCCTTAAATCAGTGAATTAGGTCATGTTAAATATAAATCGTAAAAGATATATATGCTTCCCAATAAAGATTAATATACCATGGTGATTAATTATGGCAGAGATATCAGAAGCTATCGCAATGATAAAAAAAGCTGAATCTGATGCTGAACAACTTATTCTTGATTCAGAGTCCAAATCTGTGGACATGATAAATGAATCAAAAATAAATGCTGAAAATATTATAAATGAGGCAAAAAAAGCAGCAGAAGAAGAAGCTAAAAATACTGTTTTTGATGCAGAAGACAAAGCTAAAAAAGAAGCACAATCTATTGCTAAAGATGGAGAAGTTAATGTAGCTTCCTTAAAAGAAAAAGCTATGGCAAATGTAGATGATGCTGCTTCTATTATTGTCAAAAATGTTTTATAGTGTGAGATTAATGTTCAAGACAGCTAGAATGCGTAAAATTAGAATCGTTACTCTTGATGAGTACATATCCCCTACTGTTAGTGCACTCCACGAACAAGGATTAGTACAAATCAATGAGATTTCTGATAGTATTCAGCAAGATCCTGAATTAGCGGAGTTAGTAACTCCTTCAAAAGCATCTGCTTTCACTGGTAAGTTATCTTCACTTTTAATGAAAACAAGTGCTATTTCTGAACTATTAGGAAATTCTTTATCCGAAGGCCATGGGATCAAAGACACAATAAAGTCTTTTATTAGTCCAGAAATGCCTATTCAAAAAGAAGTTGGGGATTTAGATACTGAAGCTTTAATAAATAAAGCAGAAGACCTTTTGGCTCAAGTTGAAAGTGAAACAAAAGTTATTGAAGGTAAATTTTCCGCACTCGACTCTGAAACAAGTGTATTGACTTCTAATAAAAGTTTAGCTAAGCGTTTATATAATTTAGACATGGACTTGGCTCTTTTAAAAGATTCTAAGTACACTTCCATAACTGTTGGTAGGATTAATGCTGAGTCTGCTTCAGAAATTGAAAGTAACTTAAGTAAATTGACTGATGAATTAGATGTTTTTATAGTCCCTAATGATGATAAAGAAACTGCAAATATTATCGTAGTGACTTTAAAAGAATTCGGCGAAGATGTTTATTCAACACTTCGTAAATTTGACTTTGAGAGAGTTGAAGTTTCCAATGTTAAGGGAACTCCACAGCAAATTATCTCAAGTGCTGATTCTAGATTAGTAACCATAGAATCTGAACGTAATTCAGCTAAAAGTGATTTAAAAGCTATTGCTGAAAGATGGGATGACGATATTTTATCTCTTAAAGAAGAATTAGAAAATGAAAAAGAAAAGAATGAAATACTTGCTGCTTTTGTTCAAACAAAAGATACCTATATGTTAGAAGCATGGGTACCTGTTAAAGATACTGATAAAGTTGAGCAATTAGTAGAAAAAAGTTCTGATGGACATTGTACCTTTGAATTAATTGATGTTGAAGGTACTGATGATGAAGATGTACCTATTTTACAAACTAATAAAGGTTATGTAAAACCTTATGAGGTTCTTGTGGATATGTATTCTCCAGTAAGATATAATGCTATAGATCCAACATTCTTTGTAGCAGTTGTGTTCCCGTTCTTATTCGGGTACTGTTTAACTGATGCATTTTATGGTGCTATTGTAGCTATCATAGGTGTTGTTTTAGTAAGGGGTATGGGTAAACTCAATGATACAATGAAATCATTCGGTTATATTCTTACAGCATGTGGTATTTGGGCAATTATATTGGGTCTTCTCACTAATGGTTTGTTAGGAGATTTCACAGAAAGAATGTTGAATTATAAGTTGCCTACTGTTGTGCCTGCTGTTGAAGCTTTTGTACATCCAGATACTATTTTAATAATAGCAATAGCTATTGGTATAATTTATACTAATATTGGTTTTATTATTGGAGCTATCAATAATTTCAGATACGGAGAAATAAAAGAAGCTATTGGATCTCAGCTTTGCTGGTTTGTTTTAGAAGCCGGTATTATATTTTTAGTATTAGGATTTATGATGCCTGCAATAGGTATGATCGGATACGGAATTGGAGCAGTTTTAATAATTGCATGTCTTGCTATGTTAATATACGCTAATGGAGCTTATGGAGTTATGGATGTTTTCGGATTTATGGGAGATGTCTTGTCTTATGCTCGTCTTTTAGCATTATGTTTAGCTACAGGAGGTATTGCTATGACTGTAAATATCTTAACTAACTTATGTAATGATATGATTCCAGTTATTGGTATTGTTCTTGCAATTTTCATATTTATATTCGGACATATTGCAAACTTCTTGTTCCAAATTTTAGGTGCATTTATTAACTCTTTACGTCTTCATTACGTGGAGTTCTTTTCACAGTTCTATATGGAAGGTAAAAACAAGTTCCAAGCTTTCAAAGCAAACAGAACTTTTACAAAACTTAAAAATTAAAATTTTTTATTTAAATATATCAAAATTAATTATTATTCAAAGGTGAATTAAATATGGTGGATATTGCTTTAGGTACTGCTTTAGCAGCTATTGGTGCTGGAGTAGCAATTGGTTTCGCTGGATTAGGTTCCGGTTTAGGGCAAGGTATGGCAGCAGCTGGATCTGTAGGTGCAGTTGCAGAAGATAACGACATGTTTGCTAGAGGTATTATTTTCTCTGCATTGCCAGAGACTCAGGCTATTTATGGATTCTTGATTGCAATCTTACTTATGGTATTCGGTGGAATATTAGGTTAAGGAGGCAATCTGTATGAGCTCAGGCACAAATAAAATTGTTGAAAGCATTAAGTCTGAAGCCCAGGAGAAAGCTGATAAAATTATTCAAGATGCACAAGCAGAAATAGCAACTATTAATAGTGATGCTGAAAAAACTGCTGAAGCAGAAAAGAATAAAATTTTAGATAATGGTAAAAAACAATCTGATATGAAATATCAGCAAATTATTTCCGAAGCTAAGATGAATGCTCGTAGAGCAGAATTAGGAGCTAAAGAAGAAGTCATTGAAGCAGCTTTTGCTAAAGCTACTGAAGATTTAAAAGCTAAAGCTTCTAGTGATGATGCAGAATATTCAGAATCCTTAATAAAAATGATTGAAGAAGCTACTGAAGAACTTGGTGGTGGAGATTTAATCGTTCAAGTTAAAGAATCTGATGTTGCGAAAGTTGAAGGTCATTTGAAAAAATTATCTGCAGACCTTGCAACTAAAACTGGTGTAAGCACAACCTTAGTATTAGGTGAACCTATTGATGCTATTGGTGGAGCTATACTCAAAACTAGAAATGGTGACATTGAAGTAAATAACACTATCGAATCTAGACTAGATAGATTTAAAGGATTATTACGTAGTGAAGTTGCTAATGTTTTATTTAAAAATTAGGAGGATAAATTATGGCTGATGAAATTGCAACACTTATTAGTTCAGCAGGTCTTACAAATGAAACTTTCTTAGTTTTATGTGTAATTGTTGTTATCGTTATAGGTGCAATAGTCGTAATCATTACATCTAGACCAATTTTGGATATTTATCCATATCTTACTCCTAGTGCAAGCGTACGTGCAAGAAAAGGAAGATTATTTGATGAAAAACAATTATCTGAAATTGTTGAAACAAACAATGTTCACGAATTTGAAAATTATCTTAAAGGTGTTCCTGATTATGCTGACGTATTAGAAGAATATCCTGTTGATAAAGCATTAGATATTCAATGTGCTGATACTTATGAATTTGTAGCAAGAATTGCTCCAAAGGAAATTAGAAGTTCTTTTGTTGTAATGTCTAAAAAAACTGATATTAATAACATTAAAAGTCTTTTAACTGCTAAAGAAGTTGGCCTTACTGAAGAAGAAACTGAAGATTTATTAATTCCACGTGGAGTTTTATATGAAGATTTACGTTCTTTAATTGATGCTGACGGAGTAACTGATGTAGTTACAAGTTTGGACGGCACAGAATATGCTGCTGTATTAGAAGATGCTCTTCCAAAATACGAAAATAGTGGTATGGTTCTTGCATTAGAATCTGCTTTAGATAAATATTATTTAGAAAGTTTATTACGTTCTTCCAATGTTCCTGCTGATGAAAATAAACAAATTTTATTCTCATATGTTGGAACTCAAGTAGATATAGCTAATCTTAAATTGATTATAAGGGCAAAAAAAGACAATTTGTCTTATGATGATATTGCTCCTTATATATTAGAAGACGGTTACCAATTACGTGAATGGAAACTTAAAGATTTAATGGAATCTCCTGATGTTACAAATGTAATATCCGGTTTAGAAGGCACAAAATACTCTGATGTATTAACTGATGCTATGGCTAAATATAATGAAAATGCTTCCATTGCAGTATTTGAAAAAGCTTTAGATGCTTACTTGTCAAAAAGTGCAAAATCTTTATCTATGAAAAAACCATTAGGAATTGGTCCAATTATTGGTTATGTAAGTCAAAAAGAAACTGAAATTAAAAATTTAAAAATTATTGCAAGAGCAAAAAGAGAAGCTGGATTCCCTAACTCTAAAATTATGGAGATGTTAATATGAGTTCTGTAGCAATTATTGGAGATATTGATGTTGTATCAGGTTTTAGACTTGGTGGAGTTAAAAGAGCAGAAGTAGCTAATTCTGCTGAAGAAGCTGTCGCAGCTTTTGATAAAATTTTAGATGAAGAAATTTCAATTATAATTATTACTCAAGTATTAGCTAACGAAATTAGAAATCATATTAATAGGAAAATTGGTTCTAGTGTATTACCAATGATAATTGAGATACCTGATAAAGACGGGTCCTCTGAAGGATCATCTGATCAAATGGCAGATCTCATCAAAAGAGTTATTGGGGTAGAGATGGTTAAATGATTATCGAAGGAAAAATTATTAAAATTGCTGGGCCTGTTATTATCGCGGATGGTATGAGAGGAGCTCAGATGTATGAAATGGTTAGAGTAGGTGAACAAAAGCTCATTGGGGAAATTATTGAGCTTGAAGGTGACACTGCTACCATTCAAGTATATGAAGAAACAGCTGGTATTCAACCAGGTGAAGTAGTTGAAAGTACTGGAGGTCCATTGTCTGTAGAACTTGGTCCTGGTGTAATGGGTTCCATTTTTGATGGTATTCAAAGGCCTTTAGAACTCATCAGAGAAGAATCTGGTGATTTCATTGCTAGGGGAGTAGATGCAGAATCTATCAGTAAAGAGAAAAAATGGACATTCAAACCAGTAGCTAAAGTTGGAGACAAAGTTAAAGGTGGAGATGTTCTTGGTGAAGTACAAGAAACTTCTGCAGTTTTACAAAAAATATTAGTTCCTCCAATGATTGAAGGTGAATTAACAAGCATTGCTTCTGAAGGTGAATACACAGTATTAGAAGACATTGCTGAAGTTGCAACTGATAAAGGTGACGAAAAAATCCAAATGCTTCAAAAATGGCCTGTAAGGAAAGGACGTCCATATGTAGATAAATTGGACCCTGATGTACCTCTTGTAACTGGTCAAAGAGCACAAGATACTTTCTTTTCAGTAGCTAAAGGTGGAGCAGCAGCTATTCCAGGTCCTTTCGGATCAGGTAAAACTGTTACCCAACAGCAATTAGCTAAATGGGCAGATGCAGATATTGTTATTTATATTGGATGTGGAGAACGTGGTAACGAAATGACTGAAGTACTTACTGAATTCCCATACCTTGATGACCCTAAAACTGGAAACCCATTAATGGACAGAACTGTTCTTATTGCAAACACTTCAAACATGCCGGTAGCAGCTCGTGAAGCATGTGTATACACAGGTATTACTATTGCTGAATATTACCGTGACCAAGGTTACGATGTAGCACTTATGGCTGATTCAACCTCAAGATGGGCTGAAGCTATGAGGGAGATTTCCGGAAGACTTGAAGAAATGCCTGGGGAAGAAGGTTACCCTGCATACTTAGCATCCAGACTTGCTCAATTCTATGAAAGAGCAGGAAGAGTAAACACTATTGGTACTACTTCTGATGTAGCTTCCATTACTGTTGTTGGTGCTGTATCACCTCCTGGTGGGGACTTATCTGAACCTGTTACTCAGAACACTTTACGTATCTGTAAAGTATTTTGGGCTTTAGATGCATCTCTTGCAGATAAACGTCACTTCCCTTCAATTGACTGGTTACAAAGTTATTCTTTATATGTAGACAGTATTGAAGGCTGGTGGGCTGAAAATGTAGCTGCTGATTGGAGAGAAACTCGTGATCAAGCTATGATTTTATTACAAAAAGAATCAGAACTTCAAGAAATTGTACAATTAGTTGGTCCTGATGCATTACCTGAAGCTGACCAAGCTACTTTAGAAACTACTCGTATGTTAAGAGAAGATTTCTTACAACAAAATGCATTTGATGACATTGATACATATTGTCCACCTGTCAAACAATACAATATGTTAAAAACTATTTTATTATTCCATAAAGAAGCTCTTGCAGCTGTTGGCAGGGGAGTTCCTATTCAAAACATAGTAGCATTACCTGTTAAAGAAGAAATTGGTAAAATGAAATACATTCCACAAGACGAATTTGCAGCTAAATGTGAAGAAATTCAAGCAGCTATTACTAAACAATGCAGTGAGGCTTAAATATGAACACAAATATTAAAACAAGAGAATATACTACAATCTCCGAAGTCTCCGGTCCTTTAATGGTTGTTGAAGGTGTAGAAGGCGTAGGTTACAACGAAATTGTAGATATCGAAACACCTAATGGTGAAAAAAGAAGTGGACAAGTTCTTGAAGTAACTGACGATGTTGCAGTTATTCAAGTGTTCGAAGGAACAACTGACTTAAACACTAAAAATACTAAAGCTAGATTCACCGGTCAAACTGCTAAAATTGGTGTATCTAGAGATATGATGGGTCGTATGTTCAATGGTATCGGTAAACCTATTGACGGCGGACCAGAAATAATTCCTGATGAAGAATTAGATATTAATGGAAGTCCAATGAACCCAGCTTCTCGTGAATTCCCTGAAGAATTTATTCAAACTGGTATCTCTACCATTGACGGTATGAACACTTTAGTAAGAGGTCAAAAACTTCCTATTTTCTCAGGTTCTGGTTTACCTCACAACGAATTAGCAGCTCAAATCGCAAGACAAGCTAAAGTGCTTGGGGACGATGCAGAGTTTGCAGTAATATTCGCTGCTATGGGTATTACTCACGAAGAAGCTAACTTCTTTATGAGAGATTTCGAACGTACCGGAGCTCTTGAAAAAGTAACTGTATTCATGAACTTAGCTGATGACCCAGCTATTGAAAGAATCTTAACTCCTAAAATGGCTTTAACTACTGCAGAATATTTCGCATTTACTTTAGGTATGCAAGTATTGGTAATTTTAACTGATATGACCAACTACTGTGAAGCATTAAGGGAAATTTCCGCAGCTAGGGATGAAGTACCTGGAAGAAGAGGATATCCTGGATACATGTATACTGATTTAGCTAACATATATGAAAGAGCAGGACGTATTGATGGTAAAGAAGGTTCTATTACTCAAATGCCTATCTTAGTTATGCCTCAAGACGATATTACTCACCCAATTCCAGATTTAACTGGTTATATTACTGAAGGACAAATTGTATTAAGCAGAGAACTCAACAGGAAAGGTATTTATCCTCCTGTAGATGTACTTCCATCACTTTCTCGTTTGATGAGTGGTGGTATCGGTGGAGACAAAACTCGTGATGATCACAGTGGTGTATCTGACCAACTTTACTCTGCATATGCAGGTGGTCGTGAATTAAGAGACTTAGTTGCTGTTGTAGGGGAAGAAGCTCTTACCGAAAGGGATCAAAAATTCTTAGAATTTGCTGAAGAATTCGAAGGTAAATTCATTACTCAAAGTAAAGACGAAGATAGGTCTATCATTGAAACCTTAGATCTTGGTTGGGACTTACTTAAAATCTTACCTAAATCTGAACTTAAACGTGTTAAAGAAGAATTTATTGAACAATACCTTCCAAAAGAATAAGCTCATTCATATAACGGGTGATTAAATGGCACAAGATATTATAGATGGAATAAATCCAACAAGGATGGAATTATTATCTCTTAAAAATAGAACTAAACTCGCTGTAAAAGGGCATGGTTTACTCAAAGAGAAAAGGGATGCTTTAATCAAAGAGTTTTTTGATATTTTGGATCGTGTCAAAGGTGTTCGTGAAGCTGCTGAAAGAAGCTTAAAAGAAGCTAATGAAGCTTTACTTGAAGCTCAAATAGCTATGGGTGACTTAGCTGTTAGGAAAGCATCTTTATCAGTTAAAGAATCTATTGATGTAGATATTAAATCTAGAAGTGTTATGGGTGTATCAGTTCCTGTAACCAATGTTAAAATGGAAGAAAGATCCATTATTGACAGAGGTTACAGCTTTTCTGACACCACTATACAATTAGATGAAGCTGCTAAGAAATTTGAGGAATCTATTAAATTCTTAATTGAACTTGGTGAAGTGGAAAAAACTATTTTCTTACTTGCTGAAGAAATTGAGGCTACTAAACGTAGGGTAAATGCGTTAGAGCATATTATGATTCCAAGATTCGAAAACACTGAAAAATATATTGATATGAGACTCCAGGAAATGGAAAGGGAAAACTTTGTTAGATTGAAAATGATCAGGTCCACTATCGAGAAGAAAGATAATGAGGCTAAAGAAGCAGCTATTGAAGAAGAAGCTGCTGAAGTAGAAGCTTAAGTTTTACTTAACTTCTTCATTTTCTATCTATTTTTATTATTTATTTTAAATTTTAAGCTTTGTTAGGCTTTATTTATTTAAAAAAAGTTATTTTTATTAGTTATTGTAAAAATTTTTAATTACTGGAAAATTCTAGAAAGAGGTGTATTTATGCAACGTAACCCTATAGACCAATTTTTAAAGGACCCTGACAATAAGGCGAAATTATTTATCTGGTTAACTAGATCTATGATAATAGTAACATTTATGATAACTATAGGTACAATTATATTTATTTTATACTTATTGGGAGTTATTAGTTAGCTTATTTACAGTTTGGCTAGATAATTCTACTTTTTCATATAACTTATCAAAATCTTTATCTTTATCTATTATTGTAAGTAACGGCTCATCTTTTTGTGTAATTGATCCGAGATGAGGCATATCATAAATGTTGTTTAAATCTATTTTTTCATACTTTACTGTTTTGGGGGAGTATATTATTTTTTTATAGCTGTAATATTCAGCTTTGTCAATAGCTATTATTTCATTTTGACAGGCTTTGATATGTGCTTCAAGCATATTGATTCCTAAAGCTTGCTGGACACATTCAAATGTTCCCTGAATTCTGGGATTTATTTCAATTACATATAATCCGTTTTTATTTAAAATAAAATCTACACCATTTGATCCGATTAATTCAAAGTTTCGGATTAGTTTTTCAGAAGTATCTGCCATTTCTCTGTTTATTGCATCAGTATTTTTTACAGGTGCCAATATTGATTTTTCGGTTAGGGGAAGGATATTTCCAACATATTTGAACTGGCTGTTTTTTTCAAAGTCATGCTGGGTTAGCAGTCTTGAATTTACAATGTTTTCAGCTTCATTTTCACTGGCCAATACTGAAGAACTTAAATTTATACCTTCAATATATTCCTGAACAATCAGTTTTTCATCACAGTTTAATTGAAGTTGTGATTGATTATTTAATAAGTTTGTGTTATATCCTCCTGATCCTTTAAGTGGTTTTGCAATATATTGAACTTCAGGATTATTTTTTTGAATTTCAACAGCTTCATCTACATCATTCACATAAAAAGTTTCAGGAGTTAAAAATTCGTTTCGGATTTCTTTATAAAATCGGTATTTGTCTTCAACTTTGCTGATGTCTTTATTTCCCAGAATCTTTTTTTGATGTTTTTTTTCAAAATCATTTGGTGAAATTCCTGAAATTGGAATAATATAATCTACCTCATCAAGATAGTCTTTGGAAACATTTAAAATATTTTCGCTGCTGAATTTATCTTCGAAAACGCCGCAGTCAGGATTAATACTTTCATCCAATATTATTTTCTGGTTTTCAATTGACGGAACATCAGATGTTGAAAAATAGCTAGTTGAATAAATAGTATAATTTAGTTTTAGTCCGCTTTCAATCATACTTCGAGTATTTATTCCAATAAGAAGTAATTTTTCCATAAAATATCAAGCAAAAAAAGTTTTTTTTAAAAATAGTCCCGAGCGGAGTCGAACCGCCGTCTCCGGGTCCAAAGCCTAGAAGGATTACCACTACCCTACGGGACTATAATTTTGTTTGTACCAGTAGTACAACATTCTATATTTATTTGATAAGTAGTATATAAATATATCGGTTTATTTTAAATTTTTATAAAATAGACATTCTTCATGCCAACAGCAGTCTTCACATACATCTTTGACACTATTTTTGCTGTTAAAAATATGTTTAGTTTCATTAAATAGCTTTAATGCATCATATTCTTTACTATTATCTATTTTGGATAGGATTTCATTATCCATCTTTATGATTTCTGCATTCTGTTTTTCATTTCCGCAAAGGTCATTTTTTAAATTTGGACAGCATCTGCAGATATCATCAGCTTTATTTGTAATGGTAATAGTTGTATTTTCAGATTTTCTCAGGTTATTTATATATGTCATATTTTTAACAAAACTGTCGTCATATCCATAACCCTGAAATCCCTGAAGACATAACAAGTGATGTCCTCTTAATTTAATTTTCATAATATCAGTAAATAAAAAAAGAAAAGGTTAAAAAACCTTATTTATTCTTTTGGTAAAAATACTTTAGAAACAGATGCTGCACCTAATATTTTTACAATATCTCCAACAATAAATGGAATGCATCCCATAATTAATAATTCAGAGATTGAAAGCATTGCACCTTGGCTCATGTAAGCCCATAAAGCTAATCCGGCAAGTCCTGGAATGTAAATTATTGCAAAGTTAGCTACTCCAATAACTGCTGCCATTTTAGTGAAGTTACGTGCATCTGCATATTTGTCAGTTATAGTACCGATAAAGTAGGATGCAAGAATAAATCCTATAAAGTATCCGCAATTGGATCCAAGAAGAACATCTATTCCACCACTCATACTAGCAAACCATGGTACGCAAGTTGCACCAAGAGCAACATATAAAATTTGACTTAAACAGCCGTATCTTTTACCGAGTATTAATCCGGAGCATAACACTGCAAATGTTTGTGCAGTTATTGGCACAGGAGTCCATGGGAGTGGAATGATAATTTGAGCCATTAAACCTGTAAAACAAGCCATTAAAAATGACATTAATATTTTAGCGACAGTGCTAGATTCGCGTATTCCTTGGAATATGTTTTTTCTAGCAGTATAATAATTATTCATATTCATAGTATTCCTCCTTGATTTTTAAATCATCATACTTTAATATGTTTATCATTTTTACTATTTAATTTTTTGTACAAGCACATTGCAAAAAAGAGTTAATTATTGGCGTCCTGACTGTAAATTTGGGTTGTGGACAAATTGCTGTGTCCAAGCAGTTGCTGAATTATCTTGATATTCACTCCCTGTTCAAATAGATGTGTTGCATAGGAATGGCGTAAAATGTGAGGTGTTATTTTCTTTTCGATGCCGCTTTCATTTCCGTATTTTTTTATCATTAGCTGAACATATCGTGGAGTTAATGGATTTCCGCTTTTGTTAACTACCAGATAATTGCTTTTCTGTGTTCTTTTTTCCAAATATTTTTGTATTAACTGTTTGGTTGATTCATCAAGTAAAATAACTCTGCTGTTGTTTTTGCCTACAATGGATAACTGTTTTCCTTCAAAATTTACATTGTCTACAGTTAAGTTTATAAGTTCAGAAACACGCAGTCCTGATGAATATAATAGGGTCACTATCAGTTTGTCCCGTAGTTTGGTAATGATGCGAAAATCACTATCTGAATTTTCATCCCATGTAATGCTGTCCAGAAGTTGTTTTACTTCTTTTTGTGTTAAAAAATTAGGTGGTGATTTAATTCTTTTTGGTGTTGTAATTGAATCTAGGAAATGAATATTGTTAAACTCAAGAAACTTCTTGACAACTACCGTAACCAGGTAAATGTAATTTTGACTAACATTTTTCACTTGTTTTAAATAGAGTATATAGCTATTGAAGTATTTTATGAACTCTTTTTCATTATAAATAGCTATTTGATTTTTTAGATAAGTAGTAAATTTATGTATTATTGATGAATAGGTTTTGATGGTGTTTTGTGAATAGTTGTTGTTCTTTAAAGAAGTTATGTAACTTTCTTTTATTTTATTAAAATTATAAACGTCGAGAATATTTATTTTATTCCCGTTTTTGTCTATAATCTCATTTTTAAAATCATATGTTTCCATTAGGACACCTTATTAATCCATGGTTATTATTTTTAAGTTATCCGGTTTTTTAACTATGTTCATGGATCTAAATGCAACTAATCTTTTAATTCCTTTTAATGAAGCAACATCAACAAGTCTCTGACTTATGATTCCATCAAAAATAACTGTGTCTGCACTTGTTTCTATATTTTTAATTTCTTCATAAATGTTTTCAACTTCCACTTCCTGAGTCATGTTTAAAGCTTCGTCCAGTATAGCTCCACAGCCGCTGCCTTCAAATTCTTTTAACATGTCTTTCATTAATTTTGTTTCGTCATCTTCAATAGGAATTTCTTCAATTTGCACTTCTTCTTTGACTTTAGTTTCGTGTTGTTGATGTTTGTTATTTGAATGTTTGTTGTTGTGTTTGCCGTTATGTTTTTTATGGGAGTTTTTGCTGTCAGATTCACTTAATATATTGTGATTAGCTAAAAATTGTGCTGTAGGAACTTTGTCCCTTAGGGCAACCAATACTTCATCTTTTTCAAGGTCTTCAACTTCTTTACCTTTAGGAGCACGTGTAATATAGTCAACATCTCCGATTTGCAGGAGTTCTTTTAAAATAAGTTCTCCACCACGGTCTCCATCTACAAATGCAGTTGTTGTTCTTTTTTTACTTAGGTTTCCTATGGATTGTGGAACACTGACTCCTTCAACAGCTACAGTATTTTTGATGCCGTATTTAAGTAAGTTCAATACATCGCTACGACCTTCTACCACAATAATTGCATCGGAAGTGTGTATGCTTGGACCTGCTGGCAATCTGTCTTCACCATATTCTGAAATTTCATGAACACGCATTGCTTCTCTTACTTCTTCAATCATTCTCATACTTGCAGGGCTGGCACTTTCAATCATGTTTTTGTAGATTTCCTTTGCACGGTTTACAACCTGTTCTCTTTTAACTGCTCTTACATCTTCAACTTTAACTGTGTGAATTTCTGCTTCACAGGGTCCAACACGGTTAATTGTTTCAAGTGATGCTGCAAGAATGGCGGTTTCAACTCTGTCTAAGCTGGATGGAATTACAATTTCTCCTTTAGCTCTTCCACCATTGGAATGGATCATTACTTGAATCCTGCCGATTCTTCCAGTTCTTTGAAGTTCTCTTAAATCTAAATCATTACTTAATAATCCTTCTGTTTGTCCAAATACTGCACCGACTACATCTGGTTTTTCTACAATACCATTTGCATTAATTTGTGCATGAATTAAGTATTTTGTTGTAGTTAATTCTTCTCCTTTTCCCATTGTTAAGCCTCCTTTTTATTTTTATTGGCTTATTTTCTTATCTTTCTAAAAATTGGGTATTTTAAGAAATAATCTTGATAAACATATTTAATATCTTTTAGTTAAGATATCTTTTATACACTAAAAAGAGTTAAAATCTACTGAGCATATTACTAATTTCATTTATAGCCTATATAGAACATATTAGCTATTTTTCTTTATTTTTTAAGATTATATTTAGTTAGTAATATTAATTGCTCCTGTTTTGTTTTTAAATTGAATAATAATTAAATTGTAATAATGAATGTAAATAAACTCTTTAAGTATAATTGTGAGTATTTTTTTATACTTCATTAAGTATTTTGAAAATACTAATATATATAATTAGTTAGTTATGTCAAAATTTTTGAAAAATCTTTTTTAAGCGGTTCTTACATATATCTATATATTAATTAAGAGAAGTGATTTAATGTCAGTAACACCTAGTGATTTATTACACAATAAAAAAGACTTAAATAAGAAAATTGATGTGGAAGATATAGATTTAAGTGAAATATCCATTGAAGATTTGGTTTTCAATAAAAAAAACTATAAAAATTATATTAACTTGAAGTCTTTACTTGAAGGTGTTTCCACCTGCCAAATTTCCGATGCATATAACGGAATTTCAAGAAGATCAGGTGTTATCAAAGAATTGAAACCTATTAACAGATTAAGGGTTTGGGGTAGAATTACTACCTGCAAAACCAACAGTGATGATTGGGGAACTTCCGCATTAGCTATTGATGAAGCTAATGATGGAGATATATTATTTATTAAAACCAATAATTCTGACATGTCTGTATGGGGTGAATTAGCTTCAACCTGTGCTAAAGCTAATGGTGTTAAAGCTACTGTAATTTATGGGTCTGTCAGAGATTTGGATGCTCTGTATTATATGGATTATCCTATTTTTGCTTGTGATTATGCTCCAAATGCAGGAAGTGCTTTAGGATTGGGAGAAATCAATGTGGATATTTCTGTTGGGGATATGACTATTCAACCAGGTGACTTTTTCTATGGTGATGAAACTGGCGTTGTTATTATTCCTCAGTCTTTGTTTAAACAGGTCATGACTCAAACATTAGCTATTAAAGTAAAGGAATTAGGTATCATTGATGTTATTAATGGTGGTAAAACTTTGTCTCAGGCTGCTGGGTTAAAATAGTGTTTAGGACAATTAAATAGTAAAACATTTAAATAGCAAATTTTATTGATATATAAATATATCGATACATTTATATATTATCACATGCATATTAATAGTTGATACAGATTATTTTATGATTGATTTTTTATGAAAGTTTTAGGAAATAGTTTGCATATTGCAAATTCTGGAAAATTAATAGCTAGATCATCTAAAACACCTAGTCCTGGTGGTATTGTTTTTAATAGCGATAAAACTAAAATAGGCAAGGTTAGCTATGTTTTTGGACCTACTAAAAGTCCGTATGTTTCAATTAAATTATTTAAATCTGCTAATTTAGATAAAATCAAGAGAAACTATGGTGAAAAACTATTTGTATCAAGACCAAAATCTAAGAAACCTAGGAAGAGGAGGGTGAAAACACGAAACAAAAAGTAAACGAAATCCCTAAAAAGGTCGGACATAAAAGAACAGAAAAAGAAATTATGCAAGGTGATGTTTATGATAAAGATAAACAAACCGTATGTCCGGAATGTGGTTCCACAGAATTAATTGGTGATTATGAAAGGGCAGAAGTAGTTTGTGCTCACTGTGGATTAGTTATTGATGAAAATCTAGTGGATATGGGTCCTGAATGGAGGGCATTTGACCACGAACAAAGAGATAAACGTACTAGGGTTGGAGCTCCAATCACTTACACCATTCACGATAAAGGTTTAAGTACCATGATTGACTGGAGGAATAAGGACATTTATGGTCGTGATATTCCTGCAAGAAACAGAGCACAATGGTATAGATTAAGGAAATGGCAAAGAAAAATTAGGATTTCTGGTGCTACAGAACGTAACTTGGCATTTGCATTAAGTGAGCTGGACAGAGATTCTTCAAGATTAGGTCTTCCAAGAAGTGTGAGGGAAGCTGCATCTGTAGTATACAGAAGTGCAGTGGACAACAAACTTATTCGTGGAAGGAGTATTGAAGGAGTAGTTGCTGCTTCTTTATATGCTGCTTGCAGACGTTGTAATGTTCCCCGTACTTTAGATGAAATAGCTGAAGTTTCAAGAGTTACTAAAAAAGAAGTAGGTAGGACTTACAGATTCCTTACAAGGGAATTAAACATTAAATTACCTCCAACTTCTCCGGTCGATTATGTGCCTAGATTTGCTAGTGAATTAGGTTTGTCTGGTGAAGCACAATCCAGAGCTATTGAAATTATTGAAAAAGCAATGGAAAAAGGTTTGACTTCCGGTAGAGGACCAACTGGTGTAGCTGCAGCTGCATTATATATTGCATCTGTATTGTTGGGTGAGAGAAAAACCCAAAGAGATGTAGCAGATATTGCAGGTGTTACTGAAGTAACTATAAGAAACAGGTATAAAGAATTAACAGAACAACTTGAAATGGGTGTAACTTTATAAACCACCCTATTTTAACTTTTTTTACTATATTTTTCAATACGATATATTAATTCATTGACAATTCCATCGTTATTTGTTTTTTTAACTTTAGCTAGTTTTTTCTGATATTTGGAGAGCCTTTTTAAGAATTTTTCCACTTTTTGAGGACTCATCTTTTCATGATATTCTCCATAACCTAATTTCTGAACATAAAATCCGTTTAATGTTTGTTCAAAGTTTCCAATAGCTGGAACGCTGTATATTGGTTTTTTAAGGGATATGGCTTCTGATATAAAGGTAAATCCACCATTACAGATTACTGCCTTGGCACTGGCTAAATCATTGTAGAACTCATCTTCATTAAATAATTTGTAAGTCAGATTTTCGTCTGTTTTGTCCTTATTAAATCCGTAAACAATAAATTTTTCATTTAATGATTTCAATTGCTCGACTAATTTCACACTTTCTTTACTGGTCTGATAGACAATAATGTGATCTTCAATTGTAGGTTCCAGCTTTAAGATATCTTCACGAATCACTGGAGGATAGAGCACCGCCCTTTTTTTAGGCTTGATTTTCGGATAAAAGAAGCTGGTTAAAATATGTATTTTCGGTTTTATTACATATGACTTTATTACACCTTTTGCTTTTAGCATTTCTCCCTGATGCTTTGGAGGATAGTCAATTGCAGTTTGGGTAATCATATGGATATTGTCCAGACTTATTAATGGAATGCTGAGAAGTTTGGAAACCATTGTTGCATAGATTTCAAAATCAGTAACAATAATGTCAGGAGATAATTTTCTTGCTTTTTTATATAGTTCTTCATATCCTTCTTTAATGTTTAGAGGATTACGTTTAATGGCATTCATTAATGTTTTTGTATTGCTGACTTTGTTATTTATATAAACTGTGTTGAATCCGCCGATTTTATAGACATTGTCAAATTTTTCATTTAAATATTTGTAAGCACGGTCGCTGCTGAAAATATAAACGTCATATTTGTCTTTTATACGGTCGATTATTACGCTGCTTCGGATAGCATGACCCATTCCCTCTCCACAGATACAATAAAAAATTACTTTTTTATCTCTGATTTTTGTTTTTTTGGCTTTTTTAAGATAGACTTTTGCAGTGTTTATTTTTTGTTTGGATTCATCATAGCTGTTTTTCAAACGGTCCAATTTTTCAGATTCCAGAGCAATTTTATCTAATTTATGTTTGCTTATATGTTCTTTTCCATGATCAAAACCATAATTTAAATCTGAAGCTTCTGTTCTAATGCCTAAAAAGTCATTTACAGTACTTTTACCGTATTGCTTAGCTAGTGTTGCCAGTCCTTCCTCTTCAAGCCTTCTTGTTGAAACTCCAATTTTAGCATTTCTCAATACTTTAAATCTTTCTTTTTTGGCCAATCTTTCAATATATTCTGTATCTTCACCGAAAGTTAATTCTTCATCAAATCCGCCGCAGCATTCATGCAATTCCCTTTTAGCTATTATACCATAACATCCGGCACCGTGTGGCTTTATTTTTTCAACGCTTATCATAAACAAATTGGCCAAATCATGTAAGATTTTATCTTCTGTTTTTTTGGATAGGGGTTTCATTTGTGTAATTGCAATACCCAATCTTTCCATTTTAAATTCATAGATAACTTTTGCAAGATAATCTTCGGTAAGTTTTAAATCAGAGTCTAAAAATAGTAAATACTCACCTTTAGCTACTTTCGCACCATTATTTCTACCTACTGCAGGCATTCCGCCTTCAACAACAATACATCCGTATTCTTCAGCTATTTTTACAGTATTGTCTTTAGAGTTAGCATCAGCAACAATTATTTCATAGTCTCTGAAATCCTGCTGTTTAATACTTTCTAGAAGTACGGGAAGGTATTCTTCTTCATTATATGTAGGTATAATAATGCTTAAAATCATATGTTAATATTAATTTTTAAAACTTATAAGTTTTTATTAAATATATGAGTAAATGTTCCATGAAATCGTGTAGTAGTCACATTTATTGTTTAGAGGTATTTTCAAATCCTTGATTAAATTCAATTCATTATAGTCGGAATCAAGTGTATAAACTGTTTTGTTTTCACTATGATGAATACTTTCTACTGGAAAATCATTTAGTTCAATATTGTCTGCAGGATTTACGACTTCAAGTGTGTAATATTCATCATTTGCTCCAAAAATAGCTATTGAAATTCTTAAAGTTATAAAAAGAATAGCTATAATGTAGGGCAGTAGTCTGTGGAGATGGAATTTCACTTCACTTAACCCTGCATCCTTGTAGTAGGGATATTCTTTTTTGGAATCATTTAATATTTTCTTATTTTTTAAAACAACTCCTCCGATATAATAATCGAAATAATAATGGTTTCTGTAAACTAAAAAAAGTCCGCAAATACCTAACATTGAAGGTGTGGAAAACATTCCTCCGTCTAATGCTCCAATAAGTAAACAGGTTGAAAAGAAACTTAAAAGGATTGCTGTTGGAGCTAAACGTTTTTGATTGGCCAATATTTCTAATATAAATAAAATAGGGAATAATATGATTGCTGTTTTAGCGATATTCGGAACATAGGTGTATAATCCAACTCCTGTATTGATTCCGCTACTGATAAACGGTCCGATCAGGGAGGTTACAGCTTCTCCAAAAATGGATTTCAGCAGATGAGTATGTAAAATACTGGTACTTGCAGCCTGTGAACTTTCACTCATAAAAGTCACATTTAATGGAATTCCTAAAGACTGTCTAAACAGGATTTCGGCAATAATTCCTGAAATTAGCAAAAGACATCCTACACAGATAGCTATTTTTAAGTATTTGTCAGAGTCAATATCTTTATTTTTCAGGGTAAATGTTTGACTTAAAATTAAAAACACTCCAAAAAGTCCAAAAAATAAAATATCTTTTCCTTTAGAAGAACCCATTAGAAATACTCGAGTTATTGGCCTTATTATTGGATTGAAGATGTCTGTTATAAAAAGTACACCTGCAAATAATATAAATATGAATCCGGCCAATATAATATTATTCCTTTTCATTAAAATTAATTTAAGTTTTTAATGATTTAAAAGATTTACTGAATACGTGTTTTTATGATATTTACATTAGAATATTTCATTGGTTTAATTTTAATTGGTGTTGTTGCAGGATTTGCATCAGGTCTTTTAGGTGTTGGAGGAGGATTTTTAATTGTTCCATTCCAGTATTTCCTGTTGGAGTATCTTGGAGTTGACCCGTCACTTGCCATGATGATATCTCTTGGAACCAGTCTGGCCATTATTATTCCGACAGCAACAAGCGGTGCATCCAGGCATTTAAAAGTTATGGACAATATTTTAAAACCAGGAATAAGACTGGGGTTATTCGGTATTGTTGGGAGCATATTGGGCGGTCTGATTGCATCAATGCTGCCGACACAAATATTAAAAATCATATTTGGATGTTTATTGTTGTTTATAGCTATTCGTAACTTGATGTCTGCTGATAAAAAGACTTCAAAAGCTAGAGCCAAATTTAATTTAATAAACATAGCTGTTGTAGGGGTATTGGTTGGAATTTCCTCAGGTCTTTTAGGTGTTGGGGGAGGAGTATTTATAATTCTAATTTTAACTGTAATATTCGGATTTTCAATGATTGAAGCTATCGGAATTTCATCAGTATTTATTAGCCTAACAGCTATTGGAGGGACCGTATCATATATAATATCTGGCTGGGGAGTTAATCCGTTTCCGTATTCATTGGGTTATGTAAGTTTAGTTAATTTTGCAGTTATCGCAATGTTTTCAGTACCTTTAGCTTATTATGGTGCAAAAATAGCTCATAAGGTTCCTGAAAAAAGATTAAAACAGATATTTGGTTTGGTGGTTTTGTATATTTCACTTAAAATGCTGGGAGTAGTTCCTTAATCTTTAAATTTAACTCCCATTCCCATTGCAGTAATTTGAAAACTGTCTCCACCTAAACCGATTAACCCATATTCTATTTTTAAATCCAGGATTCCATTTCCTCCATGAGCTTTAATTTCATTAGCTATTTGGATTAGGACACCGTCTTTAGCTTTTTTAAGCATTTTTAAAGTGTCTTTTTCATATTTTTCAGGGTCAATGTGGATTAGTTTTTTATCTCTTTCCAAAAATACTGTTGCATGAAAGTGGTCTATGATTTCTATTTTTTTATTGATTGGATGTGAGCTGGTTATGAATATAAAATCCAAATCATTTATTTGTTTATTGCTTTCCAGTTCATTTTCAACAACTTCCGCATCAATAGTTCTTATGGGTTTTTGCTTTCCTGTTATTTTATAATACATGTCAGATAATTTGGAATAGGTATAATCTGTAATTTTTTTAAATGTCCCAAAGAAATAGGAGATTATTCCAATTATAACAACTAAAAAGAAATAGTTAATAAGTGTGGGAAGAGCTGCCTGTAAAATTACAATTATTGATCCGAAAGTGATTACATTTACTCCAAGTGTAGGATTGGCTATAATAAAACCGTAAACTACAGTTACAAGAAATAAAATAAATGCGCTGATGGCTCCAATATCTTCGCCAATTATTCGTTTAGCCAATATGGTTTCAGCATATCCTGCAGCTAATGGAGCAAAAATAAGTCCAAAATTCCATCCATAAATATCAATATGGAAGTATAAAAAAATATAATAAGTTAAAATACCAACAAATGTTCCAAAAGAAATGCAGATAATAGCTTCTTTCAAGTTTTCCACATTTTCTATTCTTTCTTTAAGATTCATATTATTCGTATTTTATAGCAGTACCGTAAGCTGTTACAAGAATTGTATTTCCCATAGTACCGCCTAAGTTATCGTAAGAAATTTTCAATCCGATAATAGCATTTGCACCTAAATATTCTGCTTTTTCTTCCATACTGTTCAGTGCAATATCACGTGCTTTTTGGATTTCTTCTTCATATCTTGAGGTTCTTCCGCCTACAACATCCCGAACACCGGAAAATAAATCTTTATAAATGTTAGCACCGATTAAGGATTCTCCAGTTACTAAACCTTTATATTCAACAATTTCCTTATTTTCCAGTGTGTTTGCAGATGTTAATATCATTTTTATCACTTATTTCATGAAAGTCATTATTGCCCAAATAGCTAAGAAAAGAATGATAACTCCAGTTAACATATATCTGCTTTTCTTTTGTTGATTAAGTCTTTGATCCCAAACTTTTTGACAGTCTGGAGAGCATACAAGTTCATTTAAAGGTATAGGGGTTCCGCAAATTGGACAATGTTTATGTGGTTCTACAGCCATATTATCACCATATTTTTATATTTTAAAAAAGTCTTTAGTAGTTTTTGTAACTTCTTTTGCAAGTTTTTCTACATCATAATCGTTTTTATAATGAGCAATTGTTTTTAGGATATGAGGTAAATATTTGGGTTCATTTTTATTACTTTTAGGTTTTTTATCAAAGTTTTTAGGTATTAAAAATGGAGCATCTGTTTCTATCATTAATTTGTTGGTTGGAATTACACTTACAGCATCCTGCAGGTCACTGCCTCTTTCCATATCACAAATCCATCCGGTAACACCAATGCAGCATCCCAAATCAATATAATTTTGAGCTTCCTGCTTGGTTCCTGTAAAACAGTGAACTACTGATTTTTCACAAACATCTTCATGCTTTTTTAAAATATCATATAAATCTTTGTGGGCCTCTCTTTCATGTAAAAATAAAGGCATATCTAAATTTTCAGCTAATTCGACCTGTTTTTCAAACCATTTTCTTTGAACATCTCTTGGAGAAAAATCACGGTTATAATCAAGACCGCATTCTCCAATAGCTATAACACAATCATTTTTAGCTATTTTTTTCAGTTCCAAAAGAGTATTGTCATCACATGTTTTTGCATCATGAGGATGAACACCGGAAGTTGAATATAAAGTTCCGGGATAATTGGATGCATATTCACAAGCTATCTGACTTGCTTTGACATTGGTTCCTGTAATTATAAATTTGGAAACACCTTCATCAATGGCATCTTCAATTATACTTTCTCTATTTTTTCTAAAAGAAGGATGCATTAAATTAAGGCCAATATCAATAAGATTTTCCACTTAATCACCTATTTATTTGCTGATAACTTTGGTTCCTACTTCCTCACCATTAATAGCTTTAATTAAGTTTTCAGAATCATAACCGTTAGCTATTACAGTTTCAAGAGATGATCTTTTAATCATTTGAATTGCAGTCATATCAAAGAATTCATAGGTTCCGGCCTTGGTGTCTTTTCCGCTGATGAATTCTATCATTTCACTAGCTGTAATTTCTTTAATTAACTTAGCATCTTCGTACTTGTTTGGATCTTTATCATACATTCCGTCAACAGAGGTTAGGTTAATAAGTTTATCTGCATGGATGTATTCTGCTAAAATAGCGGAAACTGCATCTGTACTGTGTGCAGGTTCTGTTCCACCCATTACAATTATTTTTCCGGTAGCTGAATATTCCAAAGCTTCCTGGAAGTTATGAGGTACTTTCTGATAAGCAGCATCTCCAAGTGCAGATAATAACAATTTAGCATTAATTCTTGTAACTTCAATTCCAATATCATCGCACTGAGCTTCACCAGCTCCAAGTTCACGAACAACTCCAATATATTCTCTAGCAGGTTTTCCTCCACCTACAACAACGAATATTTCATGTTCGCTAGCTAATGATTTTAATATTTCACTATATTCCTGGAATTTTTTACAGTCATATTCTTTTAATAAAATTGATCCTCCAATTGCTACAACTATCTTCATATATTCACCTTAACTATTATTTATTTGGATGATATTATTTAAATTTTAAATTATTATTTGCTGTAAAAAGAAAAATTGATTTTTAGTTTTCATATAAGTTTGTGGGTTTTTGCTTTAAAAATAGCTATATTTTATTTTTATTATTTTTTTAGGTCATGGGGTTATTCTGAAATATTGTTTAAAATATTTATATTTGGCGTATTAAATATAATATTATTCAATTATTATGTTCTTGGAGGGGGAATTAAGTGGATTTTAAGGATTTTTTTAGGATTTTAATTTCTAATCGTGATTCTTTAAGTTATCCTGAAAAACATATGAATATTATATTTAAATTTTTTGTTTTTGCGGGGGTTTCGTTTATTTTTTTGATTGCCAGTATTTGTGTGTTGATTTTTTATAATGATTCCTCAAAGTTTATACTTGATTTTGCTTTAATAACTTTTGGCATAATATTTTTGATAATTTCAGATACATATAATGAGGATATCTGTAACAAATGTGGTTTTGGAGAATATTTAAACAAAATGGATAAACTTATTTCAGTTGTTTATATAATTTACGTTTTATTGTTTATTTTTATTATTGTGATGATGAAGTTAAATTATGGGAGATAAGTTTTATATTTTTTGTGTGAGTTTTAGTATTTGTTTTTAGGTGTATTGTTGTGGGGTGTGTATTTTATGAATTTTAGGGATTTTTTTAGGATTTTAGTTTCTAGAAGGCGTTCTTTAAGTTATCAGGAAAGAGTTAAAAATATCATGTTTAGGTATTATGTTTTCAATAGTCTTTCATTTATTTTTTTGATTGTTGGAGCATGTGTTTTGGTTTTTTATTATGGGTTTTCAAAGTTCATGTTTCTTTGTGCTTTAGTAATTTTTGGTATGGTATTAGAGATTTTTTCAGGGATTTATGAGAATTGTCTTCGTGCTGAAAAGGATTTTAGGGGACATTTAGGTTCATGGGAAAGTACTTTTATATTTGCTGTTGAATCATTGTATATTTTATTTTTATTAGTTCTTTTTTGGAAGATGGGGTTAATTGGGGAGTTATTCAAATATTAAATAATAAATAAGTGATGATTTGTATTTGAAAGTTGGTGTTGGAGTTGAATATTACTTAAGTATAATGGGAACATGTGATAAAATGATTTTAAGAATATTAATGTAGGTTAATTTAACTGAAAATAGATGTATGTATGTTTTATAAATTTTTAAAATAAGAAAAAGAATTAAATTTAGTCGGCATGACCAAATTTAATTTTAAGTTTTTTAATGAATAATCTGGCCCAGCTGTAACCAAACATGGAACCGATAAAGCTTCCAATAATTACTCCTGCAAAAATACCCATTTCTCCGTAACCTAGAACTATTCCAAACAAGTATGCAAGGACTACTTCAGCAAATAATGACCTTATGATAGTTATTAGTAATGAAGATGTTCCTTTTCCAACTCCTTGGAATACAAATGATCCTGCAATACCAAACGGTACGAATATTAAGAAGAAACAGAATATTCTAAGTGCAAATGCAATTTGAGGTGTAAGATATGCTGTTGCTGCAGAATATGAGAACATCAATGCGATTTGTGGTGCAAAGATAAATGTTAGAGCTCCTAAAATCAATGAAATAACTAATCCAAATTTGATACTGTATGTGAAACTGGTTTTTAATTTTTCATAGTTACGGGCACCGTATGCCGCTCCTGCTACTGTTAAAAGTGCAGTAGCTATTCCCATTAATGGAATCATTGCCATTGATACAATTCTCATACTTGCAGTATATACTGCTACTGCAGTTGTTGTTGAAACTATAACAAGCATTGCATTTATTGCCATTGTAAGTCCGGACATAATTAATTGCTCTGCAGTGGAAGGTATAGCTACTTTCATAATTTCAATTACGATTCCTTTGCTTTTTTTGAATTGATCAAAGCTTAAATTCATGTAGGTGTCTTTTTTAACCCATATCCAGTAAGCCATTACAATACATGAAATTCCTGCAGAGATTACTGTTGCCCATGCAGCCCCAGCTATCCCCATATTTAAATAATATATAAAAATCGGATCTATGATTATATTTAATACTGCAGTAATAGCTATTGCGATTGTAGCTCTGTTTACATCTCCTTCTGACCTTAATATTGATGAAAGTACTGATGAGAATAAAAATACAATCAATAATCCAAATGTAACTTTACTGTAATCCATACATAATTCTGTAACGCTGGCTCCACCCATAATTACAACTATTTCAGGTATTAACGGAAGTAATATGATTGGTATTACAATTCCTATGATTACAGTTAATACAACAGAGTGCAGTGCAGCATTATTTGCTAATTCGTCTTTTTTAGCCCCAAATGCTCTTGCGATTAATGAGTTTGCACCGGCACCTATTCCGTTTCCAAGTCCGATAATAATCATAAATAGTGGTGTTATAAAACCTAGTGCTGCTAGAGCATCTGCTCCAAGTCCTGATACCCATACACTATCTGCTAAATTATAAAGCATTATAAGAAGCATTGATAGCATCATAGGCCAAGCTAATTTATTGATAGCTTTTTTAGGGTCTCCAGTTATTAATTCAATATTTGCATGTTTTCCTTTGGTCATATCAGCCATTTTTTTCCTCCTTTTGTGTGTTTTTTTGAATGTTTATTGATGATATGGTTATTTTCCTCATTAGTTCAACTATCTGCTTTTCATCAGTATTACAGGTTGAATATATTTGGTTTTCCCATTCATTATTTAAATCCATGATTTTTAAAGCAACTGCTCTGCCTTTTTCAGTTAAAGACAATTGGTATTTTCTTCTGTTGTTTTCATCTATTTCCTTGTTAATAAATTGTTTTTCTTGTAGTTTTTGTATTGATCTAGCTATACTTCCTTTATCTATTTTAAAATGATTTCCAATTTCTTCTTGACAGGATATGTCTTTGTATAATAAATAGCTAAGTATAGGTGCATGTGATGCGGTTATTCCTTCTTTTTTAAGATAATTATTTAAATATATCATATATTGTCTGTGTATTATGGAAATAAATGTAATAAATTTAATATCGTCGTTTTTAAACAAGTTTACGTCACATTTCATAAAAATCATTTTTATAAATTTTATTTTTGAAAATTTACAGTTTTAATATATATTTATTATAGTATATAAAACAGTTGGTGTGACAACAATTGCAATAACAATAATTGATGCTTACAACATTATTGATTTTAAAATAAAAAAATAAAAAAGGTTAATTTAACCTTATCTGTGCAATAGTCTTTTAAAAATCATATAAATAAACATAATAACTAAAATAATCAATACAATTGGCAATATAGTTAATAAAATACTGTCATTAACTTTATCAAAATGATAGTCTCTATCAAAATCCATATGTGATCCGTCAGTATGATTTGCAGTTATTTTAGCAAAATTGTACTGTAAATCGTAATAACTAATATATGCACCTTCGTAATTTATGTAATTTGGAGCCTGTCCGTTTTCATCCATATAATTTTTAACAATTCCACCCATTTTTATATAATCATAAATTGAATAGGAATCTTTAGTTAAAATGGAGTATTTCAATGGAGAATCTGGAGCTTTATAATCTCCGGGATTTTCTAATCCGTTTCCATTTAAATAAGAGCTGGTTAAATATAACAGTTGTGGAGCTGAATAAGAGTTGTAAGTTCCATTCATTTCATTATCCGAACTTTCTAAAAGACTTTGACTGCCATGAGCCATATTTGAAGGAGCTAATTTATGAGTTATTACCAGATTATTGTCATAATGTTTGGTGTTGTTGTAGTTATTTATATTATTAACAATTTCTTGGGCAATATATTTGTTTATATCATCATTGTTTTGCCCTAAATGACCATCAGAACCTGCATCAGGATATTCTTTCAATGGCTGGATATAGCTAATTCCCGCATCATTAAGAAATGTTCCTGGGTTATTGATTCCTGCAAAAATTGTTTTTGAGTAATTATCGTCCCATGCTCTTCTTAAGGATTCAGCAGTATCTAAATCATAATCTCCAGTATTTACAAAGATTATCTGTTTGTCTGTGGTGGCTGTTGAATATTTGCTTAAAACTAAGAAATTGCCTGGATCTACAGCAGCAAACACTACACTAACATTTGAATCAGCTTCAATAGCTCTTGTTCCTTCTCCAGGTCCTGGAGATTGGCTGTCTACAATTACATTGATTTTTCCATTGCTGATTTCTTCAATATAGGTTTTTATGGAATTAAGCATATCTGCATCATCATTTGTGCCCATTATATTGTCTGACGTTAGAAAAACAGTAGTGGCTGCAGATACATCCTGAATTACACTGGCCAATAATAGAATGGTCAGTATGATAATTGCAATTTGTTTTTTCATATTTTTATTTCAATTTTTATTCTATAATAATTTTTTCATGGCACAATATTGAATTATTGTTTAAATGGATTATTTTTTGATGTTATTAATTTTTATTTGTTTATTGGAAAAAATTTAAATAATTTGAAGTTTAATAAGATTTTTGAGGATTTAAAACAGTTATCTTTTATTTTAAATTCTATATTGCAGTTATTTTGAAAAATAACATTTGTAATATCAGATTGAAATAAATTTGTAAATTATGGCTGGGTATTTGTTTTTAAAATATTTGGTTTTAGTTAACTAAACTAATAGTTAAATATTAATTTTCGGTTTATTTTCAAATTTTATATTTAAAAAGTGTTATTTTCAAGTTCTATGCTAAAATAAAAAGTTTAATTGCTAATTAATAGCTGATTCAGGTTAATTGATGGTGGTTAAAAATGTCCTCAAAATAGGAGATTTATAATGTTTAAAAACAAACAGAAGCATTTTCTTATTTCTGTGCTTTTAATGATTTTATTTTTAGCAGCTTTAGGTACAGCTTTTAGTGCTGATTTAAATGAAACTTCGGAAGTTCCGGAAGTAAGTGTATGCAAAGATAATTTGGAAAATTCTCAAAATGATATTGTAGGAAGTAGTGAAATAACTTTAAATGGAGGTAAATTTAGTGATATTCAAAAAGCAATTGATGATATAGATAATGGTGGAACAATTCATTTAAATGGTTATTATAGTGCTCAAAACAAGGATTCTCATGTTTATGTAAATAAAAATATCAATATTGTAGGCGGTTCAGATACTGTTTTAGATGGAAAAAATATTTCATGTATTTTTTCAATTCAAAAAACAGGTTCAAATTGCCAAATAAGTAATTTAAAATTTGTAAATGGAATGTCTGGTCATGGAGGTGCAATGATTGTTCTGGGTAAGAATGTAGTTATTAAAGATTCAGTTTTTGAAAATAATTATGCAGACTATGCAGGAGCAGCAATTTATGTATGTTCCATTTTTAATGATAGTGGTAAATATCCGGAAGAAGGTGAAAATTTAATTATAAAAAACTGTAATTTTACAAATAACTTTGCACAGGTAGCTGCCGGGGCTATTGGTGTTTATGGAAATAATACTAAAGTTATTGGATGTAATTTTGTGTCTAATAAAGTCAAACCAACAAGTAATCATGAAGCATATGGTGGTGCAATTCAAATTGGTCGTGATGAATATAATCTTTGTTCCTATGTTGTAAACTGTAGTTTTATTAACAATGGGGCTATTGGTAGGAATTTAAATAATTCTCATGGTGGTGCAGGATGTGTTAGGGCAGGAATAATTTATCAAAATTGTAAATTTATCAATAACTCTGCAGGTCAGGGAGGAGCCTTAACTTACCATGCATCAGGTAGTATTGAGGATTGTGTATTCATAAACAACTCTGCAAAACTTTATGGTGGTGCATTAAGTACAGGTTATATTGATGGGGATATGGAGTTGATAGTAGTCAATTGTAACTTTGAGCAGAATAATGCTCCTTATGGAGGTGCTGTTCAATTAAAAGGTAAAAATATTGAAATTCATAAATCCATATTTAATAAAAATATTGCAGCAATAAATGGCGGTGCAATTAATATTATAGCTAAAACAGTCACTGTTGATGATGTTGAGTTTAATAAAAACATAGCTAATGTAAATGGAGGTGCGATTTATATTAATGGAGATAAAACAACTATTGTAGATTCTTCATTTATAGCTAATGAAGCTATTCCGGATGCTAAAAAATTAGATGACGGTTTGGGAGGAGCTATTTATGTAAACAGTTCTTCAGCTACTATTAATAAAAATATATTCAATAATAATATAGCGAGAAATGGGAGTGCTATTTACTATGACAAATCCGGTTTGAACTGTGTTATTTCAGATAATGCAATGGCAGAAAATCAAGCATGGGTTTATGCATTGCCGATTTGTGCTAAAAATATTTATTATGGTGATGATTGTGAAGTTTCAGCTACTATATTTGGTGGAAATAATATAGCTAAATATAATGATTTGTTTGTTTCAAATGCAATTTATAATAATGCAAAACAAGATAAAATTAAAGTAAATGGTGAAACTCCTATTTTGGGAGCTGTAGATAATGGAAAATTATATCAGGACAGCAGAGAATACAATATGGATATTTTATTAACTGTAACTCATGAAGATGGGTCTGTAGCATTTAATAAAACTTTAAAATCTGATTTTAAAGGGCAGGTTTCAAATATCTTAAAAAATTTAAAACCCGGCAGATATAAGGTTAGTGCAACCCATTTCGAGGACACTTACTACAAATATATTGCAAATGTTACTTATTTTAGTGTTTTTCCTAAAGCAGATCTTCAACTAAATAAAAGTTCTAATGGGATTGATGTTAATTATGGCGATATAGTAATATGGACATTAAAAATTACAAATAATGGTCCTAATGTTGGTACTGGAATCAGATTAAAAGACTTAATTCCTGATGGTTTAATCATTTTAAGCTGTGATGATGAAAACTATAACAAAAAAACAGGTATTTTAAATATTGATTCTCTTAACATGGGTGAATCCAAAATAATTAATATAAAAACTTTAGTTAATAAGACAGGAACTTTTATAAATGAAGCCAGTGTGTCTGGAAATGAATATGACTGGGATTTAAAAAACAATAATGATTCAGCAGGCATTAATGTTAATCCATCAGCAGATTTGGCTGTTGAAATATTGGTTAATGATACCAATCCTAAATTTAACTCTTTAGTTAAATGGACTTTGAGAGTTACTAATAATGGGCCGGATGAAGCTACTGGTGTTGTTGTTTGTGATTTGCTTTCTAAAGATTTGATTTATCTTTCAAGCACCGGAAATTATGATGTAAAATCAGAATTGTGGAATATTGGAACTTTGGAAAGGGGCAAATCCGTTTCTATAGATATTGTGACTTTAGTTAATAAAACAGGAAAAATAACAAATGATGCTTCTGTGTCTGGAAGGGAATATGATTGGAATTTAACCAATAACTATGATAATCAGTCCATTGATGTTGAGGTATGTGCTGACTTAGCTATTGAAAAATTAGTCAATGATACTAATCCTAAATTTAATTCATTGGTTGAATGGACTTTAAGAGTTACTAATAATGGTCCTGATACTGCAACAGGTGTTGTTGTTTGTGATATTTTGCCTGAAGGATTAATCAGTATTGATAAATCATTTAATGGAACTTGGAATGTTGGCAAATTGCTTAATAATCAAACAAAAGAATTAACAATAATCTGTTTAGTTAATAAAACAGGAAAACTTGTCAATATTGCTGATATTGCAGGAAATGAATATGATTGTAATTTGACTAATAATATTGTAAATAAAAGTATTGAGGTTGCTCAAAGTGCTGATCTTTTTGTTAAAAAGTATGTAAACAATACTTCTCCGGATTTTGGTGAAATAATTAAATGGTCAGTTGTTGTTTCAAATAACGGTCCTGACATAGCTACAAATGTTCAGGTTAATGATTTATTGGATGACGGGCTGATATTTGTAAAGTCTAGCTCAACAAAAGGAAATTATGATGTTAAATCGGGTATATGGACGATTGACTCATTAGCACCTGAAACTGATGAAACTTTAAATATTTATTGTAAAGTTAATAAAATCGGAAAAATTCTAAACTTTGGCAGTGTCAATTCCACACAATATGATTGGAATGAATCAAATAATCATGATAATGAATCGGTTAATGCAGTTAAAATAGATGATTTGTCAGTTATTAAATTAATCAACAATTCAAATCCCAATTATAATGATTTGATTAAATGGACAATAATCGTTTCAAATAATGGGCCGAATATGGCTACTGGAGTTATAGTTAATGATTTGCTTCCAAAGTCTGTTGAATATATTTCATCTTATCTGTCTAAAGGTTTTTATAATCCGGTAAATGGCATATGGGATGTCGGTAATTTAAATGCCGGTGAAAAGCTGCAATTGAATATTGTCTCTAAAATTGTAAAAACAGGAGACATTACAAATGTTGTTAATGTCAAAGGCAATGAAAAAGACAGTAATTTAACTAACAACCATTTTGAAAAATCAGTGCATGTTAAACCGGCTGTAGATTTGTCTATTGAAAAATCAGTATCAAAACAGGAAGTTAACATCAATGATTTAATTGAATATGTAATTGAAATTACAAATAACGGTCCTGACAGTGCTGAAAATATTAAGGTAAGTGAATTATTAAACCCTAATTTAAAAGTAATTTCATTTGAAAGCACCAAAGGCAATTTCAATAATACAAACAATGTTTTAACTATTGATTCATTAGCTTATGGTGAAAAAGTCAGGCTGACTATTAATGCTGCTGCAAACGCTTGCGGTAAATTTGAAAATAAAGTTGCTGTTTCATCTGATACTTTTGATTATGACAAATCCAATAATCAGGACGGAACAAGTGTTTTTGTAAGTGAAAACACAACAGAAAAAATAGAAAATCCTGTAAATGATACTTATCTTTTAGTATTGGCTAAAAATTCACTTCAAAAGTCTATGGTTTCAAAATTAGAAAATTTGACACATCCGCAGTCTTTAACAACTATTGAATTGCCAAAAACAGGTTTGCCGATTGTGCTGCTGCTTTTAGTTTCAATGATATCAATCGGATTTTTACCTATTAAAATTTCAAAGAAAAGATAATTTAAAGTAGCTATTCGGCTACTATTTTTTATTTTTTTAAAAGGATTTTTTAAAAATTTTAAACTATAGGAATTATTGATTTTTGCATCAATTATTTTAATGTTTTTTAATAAAAGTATTAAAAAGATAATTCATAATTCTTAAATTATCAATACTTTTAAATAGGACTTTTAACAAATATATCTTTAGATATTGATGTATTGATAATTTTTTATCAAAAATTACTATTTTTACTCAATATTAAACATTATGATGTGAAATTATGTCTGATGAAGAAATGATTGAAGAAACAACCGAAGAATTTATAGAAGAAGATGAAGAAAAATTACCTTTCGCTAAAGCAGAAGTTGTTCGTTTAATGAAAGAAAATCTTGATGACGACAAAATGATTAGGGAAAGAGTAAAAGTAGAAATGAACAAATTCTTAGGTGAAGTTCTTAAAAACGTATGTAAACAATTAAACGATTATCCTTATACTACTATTGAGTATGAAATGCTTAAGGAATCTACTTACCCATACACCAACATTACAAGGATTAATCAAGAAAAAGAAAGAATTTTATTACATTTGGAAGCTATTAAAGCAGACTGTAATGCATTAGCTATGGATGTTCAAAGAACTTTAAAATTAAAAGATGTTGCTGAAGAAGATGATTTAAGCAGCTTTTTAGCACATGATGATGAAGAAACAGAGGAAGAAGAATAAATTCTTCCTTTTTAATTATCTTCAATAATACTGAAACCTGTTTTTAATAATTTTAATTCCTCTTCAGGAATATCTAATATTTCAACATCATCACTTACAACATTACTTTGACCGAATGGATCTTCAATGATTAAAGTAGCTGTTTTTTCTCCATTTACTATACTTTTCAAATCATTTAAAACTAGCTGTGCATTTTTTTGAGAAGTATTGTCATTAAATAAATGAAGTGCCTGTTTTACTGCATCTTCAAATCGGGTGATTACACCTTCAACATTAGTTACATATCCTTCTGATTTTGGACCGGGTTCCACTTTAACACCAATTTCTGGAATGGACACAGTTGCTGACTGTGATCTGACAATTCTGGTGGATAAATTATCTTTATTTATTTTTAAAATATATTTTGCAGGGTCATTCTGTTCAAGTGCTATAATGTCGCTGTGTTTAAATCCACAGGATTCACAAATGATAGTTGTTTCTAAAACCTTTCCAAAATGTGGTATTTCAATTTCTTTCATTATGGATTTGGCTGTGTTTTCAGTGTTGCATGCAGGACATTTAATACTCATTTCGTTAATTTCTGTTTCATTCATTATAAACAAATCCTCTTTTTGTTAATTCTTCAATTATATTATTTAAACTGTCATCATCAGGTGCACAGATGGTAAATTTTCTGTATTTTGACAGAGCGTATAATTTATTTAAATCTTCTTTTTTATCTTTGTTTTCATTTATACTTTTAATAAATTTGGTTGCTTCATCGGAATCTGAAATATTGGTGGTTTTAACTAGGGAATCTTTAAATCCTCCTAGTTTGTATACAATTTTTGTTATGCTGCTGTTATTCTGTTTTATGATGATGTCAACCACTTCTTCTAATTCATCAACGCTGTTTGTTAAGCACACGGTTTTACAAGTTTGTTTTATTGTTTTAAGCAGTTTGGATAATGTATTGTTAATATTTTCAGTTTTCACTATTGTTGCATTAAATTTTTCAGCCTGTGATATTAGGTGGTTGTGGATTATTCTGTTTTCTGTAAAGAATTCTAGCTGTTTTCCACCTCTGTGTATTTGAATTGCTCTTTTAACAAATCTTTCTTTATGTGCTTCTTCATCTGATGATAATATGAAGAAATAAATATTTGCATCTTCGTAGAATTGTTCAATATCAATTAATCCCGGAACCAAATGCACTCCTTCAATTATGATGTCATCATAATCTGTAATTGCCCTTTGAATTACTTTTTCTAAAGCAGGGATAACATAAGATGCATGTTCGTCAAATCCTGCTGATACCAACTCATCATAGTTATCATATTTTGACTTGTTTCTTAAGCTTTTATATGCTTCATAAGATGAATTGTGAAGTGCAGGAGCATATTCCTTTCCAATAATTCCCCTAACTACAGCACGTATAAAATCACTTTCTATTAAATGTTTTATGTTTAATTGTTTAGCTAATTCTGCAGCTATTGTTGATTTACCAATTCCAGAGGCACTTCCAATTAATATAACATAAGGTTTTCTCATGTTGGTAGTCTCCTAATCTTTTTTGATAGTTATATAATAATTATCATATTTTATTTATAAAAACATTATCTTTTAATAATAAGAAAACTAATATTTAATAAATAGATTATAATTTTTTGAAAACCTTTTTTTTAATAAAGTTTTTATAAAAAATTAAGATTATTTTGTTACACAGTTGTTATAAATTATAAGTTATAGGAGTGATATTTTTGTATTCAGTAAATTCTGTTAAAGAACTTCAAGATTTGAATCCATTCATCGTTGTTGGTTGTGGTGGAGGCGGTGAAAAATTCTCCAATCTTGAAGGCATTGAGGCAGTTGGATTTATAGATGATGATGTTAATAAACAGGGAACTCAGTTTTGCGGTCAAACTGTTTCTGGTAGTTTGGAAGAATGTTTAAGCGAAACTTCTGCAAATTCTCTTGTTATTATGTTGCCTATTGGTGCTGAAGGATCTGCTATTAAATATGCTGTTCAGGCTATTGATGCTGGTTTAAATGTCATAACTTCATTTAGGTCATTATCTATTGAAGATAATATTTCTTTAAAAAAATTTGCTGATTCAAAAAATTTAATTATCAAAGAAATAGGTCCTAGGTTAGATGTTGTTGAAAAAATAGCTGGAATAGCTCCTGAAAAGTCATGTGAAGTTTTACCGAAAATCTCATATGAACCTAAAGCTCCGGTAATCTTTGTTGGAGGAACTTCTCAGGAATGCGGTAAAAGAACCACTTCCAAGAAATTGGGAATTGCAGCTACTCAAAGAGGCTTAACTTCAGCAGTTATTTCCACTGATGAAATGGGTCTTGAGGAACCTACAGAATTTAATTTCAGAGCAGGAAGTTTATCAGCTATGGATGTTCCTGCAGCAGTGTTGTCTGCAATTAAATATGTTGAAGAAACTAAAAAACCAGATATTATTTTCATTGAAGGTCAGTCCAGTTTAACCGAAAAGGGAAATCCTCATCCAAGAGGTTTATCTGCAGCTATTTTAATTGGCGCTGCTCCTGATGCAGTTATTATTGGACACAGACCAAATCATCCATATAGGGAACCTAGAGGCATTGAAGAAGAAATTAGAGCTATTGAAGCTGTTGAACCTACAAAAGTTGTAGGAATTTCAATTAATCTTAAAAATGCTGAATTGGATTTAGATGCTGAATACTTTGAACACAAATATAACCTGCCTGTAGAGGATGTTTATAACAATGGTGCTTCAAAATTATTAGATGCGATATTTGATTATTTAGGAGAGTAATTTAAATGGGTTTCACTGATGCTTTAAAAAGAAGTTTAGGTTTTGAAGAAGATACATCTTTACATAATAAACAGCAAAATAATTATAGAAGACCAAGTACCCCTTCTAGTGACTTTAGAATGTCAAATAATAATGCTTCAGATTTAAGTAGCCATAGCTATTATGATGATGTGTCTATTTCTCCGGAACAGTCTTTCTATGAAATAATGCTGATAAGGCCGAAAACTATTGATGATATTAATTATGTTGTAGACCAAGTTCTTGAAGAAAGCAATCCTGTTATTTTAGATTTATCTTTTTTAGAAAAAGAAAGTCCGGCTAATTTCAAACTTGCCGGTGAAAAAATTAAACAAATGAGAAGTAATTATGGTGCAGAAGCACTTTTACTTTCCCGCTGCAATGATAAAAATTTAATTATTATAGCTCCAAAAGGAGTCAGTTTAGTTAGAAAGTAGGAAAATTCTTATATTTTAAAGAATTTTTCAGCATTTTTAAATGCTACTTTCTCTATTTCTGTTTTTTTGTATCCTAATTTTTCAAGCTCACGTACTGTTTTTGGAACGGACAAAGGATCTGAGGGTTTATTGCTGATGTCACTATTTAGAAGGAATTTGTCAAATCCGTATTCATCCAATATAGCTATTGCTTCTTCTTTGTCCATTTTTTGAGGCTGTACTGTTAATCCTAATGTGTAGTCTTTGTCAATTACATCTTCAGCTACATTTTGATTTATATGGTCAATAACGACTAGTTTCGGGTCAATATGTTGAGGTACAATGTCCTGAATAACTTTTAAAACTTCTTTTTTATTTTTACGTGGTGTGTGAACAATAACTTTTGTTTTAGTTTCTTCACCAATATCTAACTGTTTTTTAAAGATGGATATTTCACTATCTGTTAAATCTTCAAGACCTATTTCTCCAATAGCTATTATCTGTTTGTTTTCAATCCATTTGTAGAGGTTTTCATATATTAAATCGGGATTTACACTTGTGTTTGCAGGGTGAATTCCTAAAGCGACTTTTAAATCAAGCCCATATTCTTTAGCTCTTTTGGTGTCATAGTTGAGAATTCTCTCTAAATGATTTAAAAGGGTGCTTTCATTATTTAGCTTGTACGGGTAGAAAGCACAAGTTATTGCAGTATCTATTCCAGATAAATACATTTCGCCAAAATCTTCACTACTTCTTGAATCTCCATGCATATGTGTGTCAATCATTTCAATCACTTTCTTATAAAATGTCTGTTTTGTGATTAGTATTATGGTTGTCTATCTTAAAAAAATTAATGCCTCAGAGTTATTATTTTTATATTTTTCTTATGTGTTATTTTACACATCTGCTCACTTTGAGAGTTTTTATATTTTTTAGTATTAAAAATACCTTTGCCAGTAATACTTTTTTGGTGATACCTGTGAATGAAAATCAAGAATGCATGGAAAACTACGAAACAATATCTGAAGAAATTAAATATATAACAAACTCTTTAGTAAGGTTGAAAATTTTGGCAACTTTATATGAACAGCCATTGAACATGAAAGACATTAATAGAACTACAGGATTAAGTTACAGCTCAATATCCAGTAACATGTTTGGACTGGAACTGGGAGGATTTATTTATAGAAGCGGAAATTTGTATCATATCTCAAATACAACTGAACTATATGTGTCTAATATTTTGGAATTAAAGGATACAATAAATCTATTTAATAAGTTTTTTAATATTCTGGATGCTCATATTGTAGATATGATTCCTGAAAAATCAGTAGCTCAATTATATCTGCTTGGTAGAGCTATTTTAGTTGAATCTAATGAAAAGGATGTTTATAGAACATATAATATAATTCAACATGCGTTAAATGAAGCTTCCAGTTTAAAATGTGTTCTTCCCTTTTTCTATGGGGATTTTAATAAATATATAAATGATTTAATTGATGAGGGCAGCCATATTGAATTAATAATTCCCAAAAACATTAAAGAGAACTTTGAATATTTCTTAAATCTGGAAAATGACAATGTGGATTTAACTGCTTTTAATATTGAAAATGCTTTCTTATTGGTTGTAACTGATAAAGTAATGATTCTTGGCCTTTTTAAGGAAGGCGGAAATTTTGACCAAAACAGAATAATAACTTCTAAAAAAGAGGAATGCATTAAATGGGGTGAAAATTTATTTGAAAACTTTAAAAATAAGATTAATAAATGAGTATTTTTTACTCATTTATAATATTCTTCCAAATAATCTTTTATTTCATCAATAGCTATTCTTTCCTGAGCTTCACTGTCTCTGTTTCTTACAGTTATTTTATTATCTTCTAAGCTGTCAAAATCAACAGTTATTGCAAGAGGAATACCAATTTCATCTGCTCTGGCATATCTTTTACCAATTGTTCCACTTACATCATATTCAACTTTAAATCCTGATTCTCTTAATTTGTCGGTTATTTCAATAGCTATTTCACGAGGGCCTTCTTTGTTTACAAGAGGATAAATTCCCACTTGGACAGGAGCAACAGAAGGTGCAAATTTAAAGTAATCTTTTGCGTCTGTTTCTTTAAATGAATGTAATAAAACAGAATAAACAATACGGTCAATACCAAATGAAGGCTCAATAACATGAGGAACTATTTTTTCACCGGAGATTTCTTCTTCAACATCTTCGAAAAGCAGTAAATCGGAAGTTAGCTCATAATCCTTATCCAGACTAACTACATATTTTCCATCATTTGCAATTGCCTGTTTGATTTCATCTACATCAGATTCTTCAATTGCCTGTTTTACCTTAGGGGAATCTCCTTTGAATATAGGTCCGAATTTGGACAAATTAGGTTTTACAACTGTTTTTTTCACTGTTTTAGGTTCATCATATTCAATAAATACATTTAAATCATCATTACTGTATTTGCTGTGTGATGTTAAGTCATAATCTCCCCTGTCAGCAATTCCGATTATTTCAACCCAGCCATATTTGTCGGTTTTAACTTCAACATCCCAGCAGTCAAGAGCATAATGAGCCATTTCTCCAGGTAAGTGTTGTCTGAATCTTAAAACATCATTAGGAATACCAATTTCATTTAAAAATTTTCTGGCTAAGTATAACTGATAAACTAACATTTCATTAGCTATAATTCCTTTGTCAAGTGCTTCACGGGCAGTAATCTCTAAAGGTTCGCTGTTATTTATTTGAACATCCTGGGAATTTAAGCGTAAAACTTCATCAGCTATCTGGCTAAATTTAGGGGTGCTTTTGTCTTTAGGATTTAAAAATATTTCAGCTTCTGCTTGTGTGAATTCCCTTAAACGAATAACTCCCTGCCTAGGTGAAATTTCATTTCTATATGCTTTTCCAAGTTGAACAACTCCAAACGGAAGTTTTCCTCTAAAGAATCTTTCAAGACGTTTGAATAATATAAAAATTCCCTGAGCTGTTTCAGGTCTCATATAACCTACTTTGTCACCTTTGGCTCCAATCATGGTTTTAAACATTAAATTGTAATTCCAGATATTGGAAAGTTTTCCACCACATTCCGGACATTTGATGGCATTGTCAATAACTATCTGGTCAAGCTCTTCATTTTCCAGGCTTTCTACATCTTCACCAATAACTTCTTCAATAATGTGGTCTGCTCTAAATACTTCTCCGCATTCTTCACATTTGGTCATTGGATCTGTAAAGTTGTCAACATGTCCTGATGCTTTTAAAACTTCTTTAGGCATTACAGTAGGGCCTTCTATTTCATAAAACCCTTCTCCAGAAACATATTGTTTTCTCCATTTCTGCATTATATTATTCTTCAAACTGGCTCCAAGAGGTCCATAATCTGTAAATCCGGAAACTCCGGAATATATTTCAAAGGATGGCCATAAAAATCCTCTTTTTGCACTGATATTTGTCATTTTGTCATGATTCATAAGTATTAACTTCCATTATTTTTTAATTCATAATCTAGTTTAACTCTGCTAGATTCAGGTTTCAACTGCTTCATATATTTACTATTTCTTTTCGGATGACCATAAGGTAACTCGGCAGGAGTAGTCATAGTTTCAAATACTAGCTGGCATACTCTTTGACCAGGATAGAGTGCAACAGGCATGGCTCCGATATTGGATATTTCTAAGGTTATTCTACCTTCAAAGCCAGGATCTACATATCCTGCTGTAACATGCATTGTAACACCAAGTCTTCCCATACTGGAACGGCCTTCAACTCTAGCTACTAAATCATCAGGTACTTTAACATATTCCTGTGTTGTAGCTAGTGCAAATTCATTTGGGTGGATTATAAATGCTTCACCTTCAGGAACTGTACTGGATTCCATGTATTCTGCAATATCTTCTTCATCTTTCGGATCAATATAAGGTTTTCTAATTACCTTAAAGACTTTAAACTCATCACCCAATCGCATATCTACTGATGAAGGTTGGATTTGCTGTTCATCCTTCAAAGAATCAATTACAATTTTGCCTTCTTCGAGATATTCTTTTATGGTTTTATCACTTAAAATAGCCATTTTTTCACACAAACAAAATTAATATAATATATTTTTGTGGGTTATTATTTTTTAAGTTTTGGATAAATTTGATATTTTAAGTATTATTTTGATGTATTTTATTTTGTTTGATAACTGCTTCAGTGTTTTGATTATTTAATTAGTGTTGATGATGCATCAAATATAATGTTTGGGGATGAAAAAGAAAAATATAACTTAAAGTTTTTAGATAATGCTATTCATAGAATTAGTTTAATTTATTATGATAATTTAATTGATGAAAATAATTTGAATATTGGTTATGATAGACTGCGTAGTTTTGCTTGTTACTTCGAATGTATCTAATTCTAAATTAAAATATTGGTTAGATTATGGTGAATTATTGTCTGCAGGTGAAATGAAGGCAGCATATGGTTCATTTTTATCAGCTTTACTTGTAATTTATGAACATGATAAGTTAGCGGATAAATTTGCTAATTATTATAATGTAACTTGGAATAGAGTTTCTCCAGTAGTTTTCTCTATGTGTAATGATTATAGAAGTGTATATATTACTGGTGAATCTGATCATGGTATGGGCATGAAAGTTCAAGGAAATGATTCTAATATTTGGAATTTCAGGTTTGCATGTTCTTTTAGTTACAGCATTATTGAACAGATGGTTGGAACTTTTATATGGAATAATACTGAAATTGGAACAGTTACATTATCTATGATTGTTGATTTTTTAAATAACAATTCATGGGATATTTTAGCTAATGATAAATATTTGATTTTTAAAAACGATCAAAAAGGAATGTTTTTAATTTTAGATAAAGCTACTGGTATTGTTCGAGATGCTATGCTTTCTGATAGTTTGATTTGTGCTATGCCTTGTTATCATGATAATATAACTGAAGATGCAAGGGAATATGGTTATAATTTATTAAATATGAGTTCTTTGGAGAGTAAATATTTAGATTCTGTGGGTAATTTTACTAATGGAGTTATACAAGGAATAAATGAGATTAAAGAAACAAGTAATAATATCACTAATGAAATTAATAGTATTGGTTTTGATTGGGAAGATTTTATTATATCCACAGCAATAGGATTTGTAGGTAGTGAAATAATTTCTATAGGTGCGATATTGCTTTTTGCAGGTGTAATATTGAGTTCTCCTGAATTAGCATGTTTAGCTATAGCTATAGCAGGTATTGGTGAATGTATATTGGCTTATGCAGATGGTTTGTTTGATGATGATTCGTCATCTGTTGATTATGCTTTTTTTGTATTTGATTCGGTTATGGCTTGGCGTTTACCTTTTGTTGGTGGAGATATTAAATTAGGCGAAAATATTATTAGATATGCTATTAAAAAAGTGGATGTTTATTATGTGTGTAAACCTATTTTTCAAAGTGTTTGCGTAACCTTTGAAAAGAAATTTATTCAATTTGGAGTTAAAGACTTAATTTTGAAAAATTTATATGATGTGCAGTTTATAGAAAAAATTAAGGATGTTGCTAAATGGGACGTTTTTCCAAGTTTTGTACATGAAATTATTAATGATAATTCATAAAAATGAATGAGGAGTGTTATTTTGAAAAATATTTTTAGATTTGCATTTCGTCGTTGGGACAAAATACCTAATGATGAACTCAAAGGATATTCAATTTATATTTTTTTGGTAGGTTTATTGATTGGTTGTTTATTATTTGGTTTAATGAAGGTATTGTTTAAATGGAGCTTCAATGAACTTATTATGATTTTATTGGCAAATAGTGTGTTTTCTTTTTTATTTAGTATGGTTATATATAAAAGAGAATGGATTGATGAAAAATATGGTTTGGGCTATGATGGATACTACATTGTTCCTGGAAGAAATGAAGGAATGTCTTATAAAGCAGCTATTGTTTTAATTACAACAGCTGCTCCATTATTTTCTATACTTTTCTTTGTAATGGGTTTGCATTATGGTAATATAATTGTAGCAACAGCTTTTCTTATTGCCATGCCTATCCCATTTATTTTGATGTTTTTAAGGATTGATGCTTATGAAAATAAGATAATTGTCACACCCAAACAATTAGATTATTGCCCTCCATTTTATTTCATGCTGGGTCAGCTTAATGCAATGGCAGGTCTTGAATTTTCAATAAGGACTATTTTAATTAGTTTGATTTATGGTACTTATCCATTAATTTGGGCAGTATTGTATTTTTTATTTTCTTTTTTAACTCAAATATTCATAGCGTCTCCAGATATTTTGGATAATGTTGTTCCATTTGATCTTAGAACTGTACAAGGTTATAAAAAGGGATCTGTTATTTATTTAGTATTAATTTTCATAGGTTATGGTATATTTTTGGTATTTGAAGGAGGCATATGATTAAATTAAACTCTTTCTATTCTGTATTTTAAAAAAGAAAAGGAATACTATGAATAATTCATAGTATTATTTTGTACCGTATACTCTGTCACCAGCATCTCCAAGACCTGGTAGAATGTATGCGCTTTCATTTAAAGTTCTGTCTACTGTTGCACAGTAAATTTGAACATCAGGGTGGTCTTTTTCAATTAAATTAATTCCTTCAGGAGCTGCAACAACACACAAAAGTTTGATTTTTTTAACTCCTTCTTCTTTAAGTCTTGAAATAGTTGCAGATGCACTTCCGCCTGTTGCAAGCATAGGATCAATAATCAGTACTTCTCTTTGACTAACATTTTCAGGCATTTTAAAATAGTATTCAATAGGCTGGAATGTTTCCTCATCTCTGTAAAGACCGATGTGGCCTACTTTTGCATTTGGAATTACATTTATAATTCCATCAAGCATACCCATTCCCGCTCTTAAAATTGGTACAATTGCATAATTGTCTTCATTTAGTTTGCCGGTTTCCATTTTTTCAAGAGGAGTTTCTATTATTGTTTTTTCCAATTTTGCATCTTTAGTTGCTTCGTAACAAAGAAGTGTGGAAATTTCCGTAATTAATTCACGAAATTCTTTAGTTCCTGTATGGATATCCCTTAAAATACCTAATTTATGTGTTATTAATGGATGGTTCAGAACAATTTCATTCATGTTTTTCCTCCGGAATACATAAGTTAAGGATGATTCCAATGATTGCTGCTAAAGACATGCCGGAAATAGCTAATGATAAATTTCCGCATGCGATGGATAGTGTAGCTCCTCCTAAACCTAAAACTAACATTGTAGCTGCAACAACTACATTTTTAGTGTCTGTAAAATCAACATGGTTGTGGATTAAGATTTTAAGACCGTTTACACAGATAAATCCATAAAGAAGGATTGAAATACCTCCAAGAACTGGTGAAGGGATTGCAGTTAACAGTGCAGTTAAATGTCCTGAAAATGCAAAGATAATAGCTATAATAGCTGCAAGTCCAATTACATAAACAGATGCAACTCTAGTCATACCTACAACAGATGTATTTTCTCCGTAGGTTGTGTTTGCAGGTCCACCAAGAAGTGCTGCAATAAAAGTAGCTATACCGTCACCTAAAAGAGTTCTGTCAAGACCTGGATCCTGAATCAGGTCTCTTCCGATAATTTCACTTAAAACTTTGTGGTCTCCAACATGTTCAACCATAGTTACTAATGCAATTGGTACAATTGTCAGTATTGCTCCAAAATTAAGATTATAATCAACAAATGGTATGTAGAATTTTGGAATTTCAATAATGTGGGCACTTGCAACTCCGGAGAAGTCAACTACTCCGAGAAGTGCTGCTACAATATAACCTATTATAATTCCAATTAAAAATGGGATTACTCTTAGTATTCCTTTTCCTCTGACTGCTAAAATTGCAGTACTTAAAAATGCAACAAAAGCTATTATTAAACTTGTGATTGGAACTGAACTAGCATTCAAACCAATTTCTTCGATTGCCGTTGGTGCAAGTGACAGACCAATAATCATAATCATAGGCCCAACAACAACAGGAGGCAATATTTTATTAATCCATTCTTTACCAACTACTCTAATTATAGTTGAAATAATTGCATACACTATTCCTACACACATTATAGCTGTAAAAACACTGGCTTTTCCAGCTATTGCATATCCTGCTACCATTGGTGCAATAAATGCAAATGAACTTCCCAGATAAACAGGACTTCTTCCTCTAGTACATGCAATGTAAATGAGAGTACCTATACCAGAGGTGACAAGAGCTACAGGTATTGATAAGACATCTGATCCAACAGTAGTATTTACAACAATTGGTACTAAAATAGTAGCTCCAAACATAGCACATACATGCTGTATAGCAAGTAAAATCCAATTTACTGCAGGAGGTTTGTCTTTAACGCCTAATAGCATATTACTATTTTCACTCATTTTATCTCCTTTAACTTCAAAAAACTCTTTTTTGACAAAATAATTGTTTAAACTTAACATTAATTCCAGATTATTTTATTTTCTTTGAATGAATAAGCGATTAATTTAATTTTTGTTCATAATAAAAAGAATCTTTTTTATTTCATTTTTAATAATATTCATAAATTTTCATTATGTAATTATATTTCTTCAATTACAATTATAAAAATTTTTTTAAAATATTTTAACCTGGCTTTGTCTTTTTAATGAACTTTCATTGTAAAAAAATAGTTTATATTCGGTTTTTAAAGTTCAACTAAATTATGTAATTTGTTGACTATTGAATCAATTGATTTATCGTTGTATTTTAAAGTAATAGCATTTTGTTTACAAATATTAACACAGAGTCCGCAGCCTCTGCATTTATTTTGATTGATTTGGATGGCATTGTCTTTAAAACTAATAGCCTCAGACATGCATATTTCATTTAAACATTTCATGCAGTCTATGCATTTTGAGTTATCAATAGCTATTTCCACACCATCTAATTTGTGCATTTTATCGCTTATTTTGTCGTCTAATTGAGGTATTACTTTCCACAAGCAACAGCATGGACAGCAGTGACATATGGTTAAAAGGCCTTCTTTTGGTTTTACATTCATCCAAATAGAGTCAATTTTATTCCTGCCGATTATATGGCTTAATCCTGCAGCATCTGCTTTATCAACATGGTCCTGGGCTTCTTTTTTACTTGCTTTATGGCAAAGGTTTTGCGGAATTTTTCTGGATGTTGGCCCAAGGAAAATACAGCCTATGTCCTGAGGATAATCCTTACAATTGTTGGATGTTCTACAAAGGCAGCTGTTCATTATTACAATATCGTCAATTTTTTCAATAACTTCTTTCAAGATATCTGTTGGAATAAACTCAGATTTTTCAGCTTCTATTGTTTTATTGATTTTTATTGTATTTGGAATAACTGTAACGTCATCATCTTCAAATAATCCCTTGTCAATGATTTTCCTTATTATTTTGGATTGTTTAGTTAATTTAGCTATTCTGAATCTCCAGTTGAAGATGTAGTTTACTATAAATATGCTTATGTCTGCAAAACTAATTTTTCTCATTGTTTACCCATTTTCATTTTTAAACGTCTTAAAATTCCTTTTAATGTATGGGCTTCTCTGCCTGTAATGTAGGCTCTATTAATAATATTTTTAAATGATTTGAGTCCGTTTTTCTTTTTGTGTTCAGGGATATCTAAACCATCAATCAAGTCATACATATCTTTCAGCACATATTCTTTTTCAATAGCTGTACTTTCTTCCAGACCTTCAACAGGATATTCATGCATATTTTTAAATAATTCATAGAAAATAATGGCTGCTGCATGAGATATGTTTAAAATAGGGTATGTGGGATCAGTTGGAATTGAAACACAAATGTCGCAGTCTTCAATTTCTTCATTTGTAAGTCCATTTCCTTCCCTTCCAAATAAAATAGCGGTTTTATTGTTGGTATTGATGTTTTTTCCAAGATTTTCAGGCCTTACAGGGATTCTTGAGAGATTGTAACTTCCTCCGGCTACACCAGTTGAAGCTACTTTAAAGTCTATCCTTTGGCTCTGATAGAATTCATCAAGAGTATGATATATTTTAGCATTATCGACAATGTATTTTCCATGTGTTGCCTGATAAAATGCTTCAGGGGTTAAAGTAGGTGGATTGATAAGAACCAAATTCTTCAGTCCAAAATTCGCCATAGTTCTTGCAAGAAAACCGATATTTCCAGGTGTTTCACATTCTACAAAAACAATGTAAATGTTGTTTTTAAAATTGTTTAATTCTTTTTCAGCATCATCTTCAGGACCTTTAGCTATTTTTATTCCTCTGGACTGTTTTTTGGATTTTGATTTTTTCGAAGAGGTTGATTTTTTTTCACTTTTAGTTTTTTCTTTGACTTCTGGTGAATTTAAGTTGGTTTCAACTATTTTTTCTTCACTTACAGCTGCATCTCCTATTTTAATCAACCCCTATTTATCTAATCTTTCTGATAAGCTAGTTGTAATAGCTCAATTATGTTCATAGCTTTTATGTCTTCACGGTCAATTGCATCCAATCCGTCTTGAATGTTGTATTGGCAGAACGGACAGATTGTAATCACTGATTCTGCACCAGTGTCTTCAATCATTTTTGCTTTTTCTTTTGCAAGAGTCATAGCAATTTCAGGATGTCCTGCTTTTATTCCACCTCCTGCTCCACAGCATTGGCACGGATATTTCATTTCTTTAAAGGTAACTCCTGGAATCTGTTCAAGAATGTCACGAGGTTGGCCTTTAATTCCCTGACCTCTGCCTAAATGACAAGGGTCATGCCAGGTTACTGTTGTGTTCAGTTCCTTCATTTTGTCAGTATCCAATTTATCCACTAAAAATTCACTGATGTCCATTACATTTAGATTGGATCCATATTTTGGATGGTCATTTTTAAGGGTGGAACCGCATCCTGCACAAATGGTAAGTACAGTATCATAATCCCTGAAAACTTCATTGTTTTTATCAACAAGTTCCTGAACCATGTCTGTCTGACCTGTTCTTATTAATGGTGAACCGCAGCATACCTGTCCTTCAGGAATATCTATGGTTATTCCATTAGCTTCAAGCACATCAATTAATGCTTCTCCAATGTGGTGTAATTTATTATCTACCATACATCCGGTAAATAATGCTATTTTTGAACCGTTGTCATTTTTAACTTCTTCAATAAAACTTGGCCCTTCAGCTTTGATTGACCTTCCTGTTTTTTCTATATTTTCTTTAAATGCAACATGTTCCGGAAGCGGTCCTTTACCTTCTTTGCATGCAATTTCCCTTAAACGTTCAATTGCATCTCCAAAGGTGTTTATATCTTTAGGACAAACAGCCTTACACTTTCCACAACTGGTACATTTGTATAATCCTTCTTTTAAACTTTCATCGAGCCTGTCAAATTCATCTCTTGGGTCTGATTCAAATTTGGAAAGATATCTCATTATGTAAGGTCCGCCAAATTTTGTTTTAATGAATTTTATAACAGGACAGGTTGCAAAACAGGAATAGCATTCAATACAGCTTCTAACTTTTTTGGTATTTTTAATATTTTCCGGAGTTAGATTTTCATTTAAATCATCATCATGTCTTTGAGGATTTAAAGAGAGTTGCAAATCTTTTACTTCCTGTTCTATCTGGCTTTTATCAACAATCAAATCTTTAATTACTGGGAAATTTTGAGGTTTAATTATTGCGCCGTCCTTTATATCTTTTTGGCATGCAAGAGCCCCATTTCCATTAAATAATATTCCGCAGGAACCGCACTGTCCTGCTCTACATGAGCTTCTAATGCTGATGTCGGCATCATATTTTTCATTAATGGCATTGATGGCATCTAAAACTTTCATTTGAGGTGTCTGTTCTATTTCATAACACTCCAAATGAGGTTCACTGTCCACTTCTCTGTCAAACCTTGATACATATACTTTAATCATTACTTTACCCCTTTACTCATAATCAAATATAAAATAAGTATAATATTTATATTATATCTAAACCTATTATATTATATATTTTATTAGATTTTTAAATTATTTGAGGAAATAAATAATGAACTTAAAAGAATTAGTAACAGGGAAACCTGGTGATAAACAATTTTTGTTAGGTAATGAGGCAGCTGTAAGGGGAGTTATAGAAGCTGGTGTTTCTGTTGCAGCTACTTATCCAGGTACTCCTTCATCAGAAATTGGAAATGTTTTATCCGGATTGGCTAAGGAAGCTAACATTTATTTTGAGTTTTCTACAAATGAAAAAGTAGCTATGGAAGTTGCAGCTACTGCTGCGGCATCTGGACTGCGTTCATTTACTTTCATGAAACATGTGGGTATGAATGTAGCCAGTGATTCATTTATGACAACTGCTTACAGTGGAGTAAATGGCGGTATGGTTATTTTATCTGCAGATGACCCGTCACTTTTTTCATCTCAAAATGAACAGGATACCCGTAATTACGGACGTTTAGCAAATGTGCCTATTTTAGAACCTTCTAATTGTCAGGAAGTTAAAGACATGGTTAAATATGCTTTTGATTTATCTGAACAATTTAAATTGCCGGTTATTGTAAGAACAACCACTCGTGTATCTCATATGAGGGGTGTTGTTGAATTTGGTGAGGTGGTAGATAATTCTTCAGAAGGTGAAAGCCATTGGAAAAAAGGATTTTTCAAGAAAAACCCTGCACAGTTTGTTCCGGTTCCGGCATTTGCAAAGGATATGCATGTTGCATTAGTGGAAAAAATGGATGAAATTAATAAAATAACCAACGAGTCAGATTTCAATGTTGAATCCTATTTCAGCCAGAATAAAAAATATGGTGTCATTGCTTCAAGCAGTGCTTATAATTATGCTTATGATGTAATCAGATATAATAATCTGGACATTGATGTTTTAAAACTTGGATTTTCATATCCTTTCCCTTATGATAAGGTAGCTGATTTTGTAAAGGATTATGATGAAGTCTTTATTGTAGAAGAGGTAGATCCGATTATAGAAAAGGATACATTGGTAGCTATTGGTAAAAATAATTTAAATACTGTTGTTCATGGTAAATTAGATGGAACCTTCCCAGTATATCATGAATTTAATTCAGATATTGTAGCTAATGGTTTCAATAAATATTTAAACTTCATTGAAGAAAATACCGATGATTATTCTGATAATTTACTTAATTTACAAGAAGAAATTCCTTCCAGAGCTCCGGTACTTTGTGCGGGATGCCCTCACAGAGCAATGTATTATGGAGTAAATAAAGCATTGGAGGAATTGGGAATTCCTCTTAAAGATGCTGTATTTGCATCAGATATTGGATGTTACACTTTAGGAATAAATCCACCATATAATGCTGCGGATTACTTGTTGTCTATGGGATCAAGTGTAGGGGACGGCTGCGGATTTTCAATAGCTACAAATCAGAAAGTAATAAGTTTCATTGGTGACTCAACATTTTTCCATAGCGGAATATCACCTTTGATAAATGCAGTTCACAATAAAAACAATTTTATTTTAACTGTATTGGATAATAGGATTACAGCTATGACTGGAGGTCAGCCAAACCCTGGAATTCCTGTTGATGGAATGGGTGATGATGCACCGGAAATTTCCATACGTAAACTGGCTTTAGCCTGTGGATGCAATTATGTTCGTGTAATTAATCCGTTAAACTTGGATCAGGTAGTTAAAACATATAAAGAAGCTTTAGAACGTGATGAAGTTTGTGTGATTATAGCTAAAGCTCCATGTACTTTAATTAAAGGTAAAACTAGGAAACCACCAGTAAATTATATTGATTCCAATTGTAATGGATGTAATAAATGTGTAAGTGAACTTGCATGTCCTGCTATTTCAAAAGATGGTGGAAAAATAGCTATTGATCCGTCTATGTGTGATGGATGTGGTGTATGTATCCAAGTTTGTAAATATGGTGCCTTAGAAGCTGGAAGAGGTGAATAAATATGGATAATCATTATAATATTTATATTTGCGGTGTTGGAGGTCAAGGAATTATTAAAACCTCTGTAATTATTGGAGAAGCTGCAATGAACCAAGGATTAAATGTAGTTATGAGTGAAATTCATGGAATGTCTCAAAGAGGAGGTTCTGTTTCTACTGAGTTAAAAATAGGGGATTATAACAGTTCAATTATTCCGGAACATGGTGCAGATATGTTGCTTTCATTTGAACCTATAGAAACTGTAAGGGGTTTGGATAAAGTAAATGATGATACTAAAATAGTATTCAATACTCATCCTATTGTTCCAGCTTCATCAGATAAACCTTATCCTGGTGTAGGTAACATTACTGATGTTTTAAAAGAAAATTTTAAACATGTCCTTCCGATTGATGGAACTAAATTGGCTATGGATGCCGGAAATGTATTGGCTTTAAACATGGTTTTATTAGGTGCTGTAACTGCAGACGACAAATTCCCACTTTCCAAAGAATCTGTTATTGCAGCTATGAAAAATAATTTGAAACCGAAATTTCATGAATTAAATTTAAAAGCTATTGAAAGTGGTTATAATTGGATTAAAGGTTAAATATTTAAATAATTATAAATTAATTAATAATTAAGTACTAAAAAGAGGGTGTTATATATGCCTTATAAAATTGATAATGCTATATTAAAAAAGGATAAAACGGGCAGGGTTACTTTAATTGATCCTGAAAATGTTTTTAAAGATGAAGATGCTTTTGTAGCTATTAAAAGTGATGATTTAATCACTATTCAACTTTTAATAAACAGCATATTACACAATGATTTTAAAAGATGGTCAGAACTTGGAGTGGTTCCTGAAACAGAACCTGTCAAAAGTTTATTTGTCCGTTTAGGTTATTCTAAAGCAGACATTGCATCATTGTTAAAAGAATTTTAAATATATTATTAATGGAGGTTTTCAAAATGCCGGAATTCAAATTATCTAAAGAAGCAGGAACCAAAAAGTTCGAACTTTCAATAGCTATTGATTATGATGAAGATGGCAATATTGAAGCTCAGGAGTTTTATGATGGTGTGGACTGGTCTGACAATCCTGCTGACATTAGGTTAAATACTAGCTATTGTGATGAGGATGAACAAGACGAGTGGAATTTGTTTTTCAACGATTTCATGCATTTACTGGAATCAAACGAGTTGACTGAGAAAGCTGAAACTTTAAAAGAAGTAGATGATTCTTATTATTTTGTAGAAGAATGTATTGAAATTGTTTTGACTGAAGAAGATTAAGAAAAGAGAAAGTCTTTTCTATAAATCTTCTATATCTTTTTTTTCTAGGATGTGTGCATCACTATCTTTTAAAAGAGCAATTGCTTCATCCATATGTTTCAATCTCATTACTACAATAGCTTTTTCTGTTTTTGAACTTACAAATGCATAAAGGTAATCCAAATTGATGCCTTTTTCGTCAAATATAGCTAATGTGGTATTTAATCCGTTAGGTTCATCTGGAACTGCAACAATAATAACGTCATTTTCCCTTACAATAAACCCGTCTTTTTCCAATGCTTCAATAGCTTTTTCATTGTCTGAAACAATTAATCTTAAGATTCCATATTTGGTTGTATCAGCTATTGAAAGTGCGCGTATGTTTATGTTTTCTTGAGCTAGTGTATTAATAGCTTTTTTCATTCTTCCTTCTTTGTTTTCTATAAATACAGATATTTGTTTTACTACCATATTTTTCACCTCATTCAAAATTTCTTTCATCAATAACTCTTACAGATTTTCCTTCACTTCTCGGTAATGATTCAGGTTCACATAATGTTACATTAACCCTTAATCCAGTTTCACTTTTAATGGATTTTACAATCATTGCTTCAGTTTTTTCCATTTCTTTCATTTCATCAGAGAATAGTTCTTTGGTAGCTTCCACTTTAACTTCAACTTCATCTAAGGTATCAGGTCTTGTTACTTTGATTAAGTAATTTGGACTTGCGCCCTTAATTTTAAGTAAAGCTTTTTCGATTTGTGATGGGAAAACCATAACTCCTCTGATTTTTAACATGTCATCGCTTCTGCCGGTTATTCTGCTCATTTTTACACTGGTTCTTCCACATGCACATTGTTCTATAATTAAAGAGGTTAAATCTTTTGTTCTGAATCTTAAAATTGGTATTCCTGTTTTGGTAAGTGTAGTTAATACAAGTTCTCCTTTTTGACCTGCTGGTAGAGTTTCTCCAGTTTTCGGATTAATAATTTCCGGATAGAAATGATCATCCTGAATATGCATACCGTTTTGTTCAACACATTCCTGAGCTACTCCAGGTCCCATAATTTCAGTCAAACCATAGATATTGTATGCTTTGATGTTTAATGTATCTTCAATTTTATGCCTCATTTCTTCAGTCCACATTTCAGCTCCATGGATTCCTATTTTCAGATTAATGTCTTCTAAGTTAATATCGGAGTTTTCAAGACTTTCTCCAAGATACATTGCATATGAAGGAGTACATGTTATAACATCACTTTGGAAGTCTTTCATAGTTTCAAGTTGTCTTTTGGTGTTTCCTGCAGAAATCGGCACGGTTATTGCTCCAAATTTTTGGGCTCCATGGTGAATACCGAATCCTCCAGTAAATAACCCGTATCCGAATGCATTTTGAAGAATATATTCTTTTTCAACACCTACCATTCCAAGACCACGTGCAATACACTCTGACCAGATATCCAAATCTTCTTTGGTATATCCGGTAACTGTTGGTTTTCCGCTTGTTCCTGAGGATGCATGAATTTCTACAATTTCTTCGTAGGGAACAGCAAATAAACCAAATGGATAAGCTGCTCTTAAATCATCTTTTGTTGTAAAAGGGATTTTTTCGATATCTTTTAATGTTTTTATGTCTTCTGGGGTGATACCAGCTTCATCAAATTTTTCTTTATAAAATGAAACATTGTTATAAGCTAATTTAACAGTCTGTTGTAATCTTTCCAGCTGTAATTTTTCTTTTTCTTCTTTACTCATACATTCGGCTTGTTTGTTCCATACCATTGTATCACTTAATTATATTTCTTTGTTCTAATTTTTTAATATAAAATTATATATAACTATTCATATTAAAAATTTAATCATATATTAATTTTTTTTAATATATTCGGAGTTTAAATTATGGACATTATGATTTTAGCGATTGTATTTATAATCTACATTTTTGCTTTAGTATTGGTAGGTTATTATGCATGGAAAGGAACAGAATCCTCAGAGGATTTCATGATTGGTGGGAAGGATACACATCCTGCTATCATGGCTTTAAGTTATGGAGCAACTTTTATTTCGACTGCAGCTATTGTCGGTTTTGGTGGAGTTGCTAGTGAATATGGTATGAGTGTTCTATGGTTAGCATTTTTAAACATAATCATTGGGGTATTCATAGCTTTTGTATTTTTAGGTAAAAGAACCCGTAGAATGGGACACAGTTTAGGTTCCCTAACGTTTCCCGAGTTCTTGGGCAAACGTTTTAATAGTAAATTTATTCATTATTTCTCAGGTTTAGTTATATTTTGTGCTATGCCGCTTTATGCAGCAGTAGTTCTTATTGGTGCTGCAAGATTCTTAGAATCTTCTTTAATGATTGATTTCGGAATATCCTTATTTATTTTATCAGTTATAATTACATTCTATGTATTCTTTGGAGGTATTAAGGGAGTAATGTATACTGATGCGCTACAGGGAGTAATTATGGTTTGTGCAATGGTATTTTTACTTGGATTTGTTTACTGGTTGCTTGGTGGTGTAACTCATGCAAACACAGCATTAACAGATATGGTGGGATTATATCCGGCTAGTGCTACAGCTACAGGGGGAACAGGTTGGACAACATTCCCTGAGTTGGGTTCACCGTTTTGGTGGAGTTTGGTTTCATCCACTCTTATTGGTGTAGGTATTGGTGTATTGGCTCAACCTCAACTGATTGTAAGATTTATGACTGTTAAATCTGACAGGGAATTAAACAGATCAGTTCTTGTTGGAGGATTATTTATTGCAATAATGCCTACTACAGCTTATATTGTAGGTTCACTTTCCAATGTGTATTTCTTTGATAAATTGGGAAAAATAGCTGTAGATGTTGTTGGCGGAAATGTTGACAAAGTTATTCCAACATTTATTACGATGGCATTGCCTGAATGGTTTGTATATATTTTCCTGCTATCATTATTGGCAGCGGCAATGTCTACAATCAGTTCCCAGCTTCATACTCAGGGAACTGCATTTGGTGTAGATATCTATGGTACTTTAAGAAATAAAGCTAAGCAGAAAGCAGACCAAATTACAGTTACAAGACTTGGTATTCTTATAGCTATTATTTTAGCTTTAGTATTGGCATTTTCTCTTCCAGGAAGTATTGTTGCTCTTGGAACAAGTCTGTTCTTTGAAATCTGTGCGGCTGCATTTTTACCTGTGTTCTTGGGAGCATTGTATTGGAAAGGAATCACTGCTAAAGGTGCTATTGCAGGTATTGTTTCCGGAACATTTGTTAGTTTATTCTGGTTACTCTTTGTATTTGCAAAAACAGCTAAAGGTTTAGGATTGTGTAAAGCAATATTTGGTTGTGCAACTTTATTGCCGGCCATGCCATGGCCTTATATTGATGTAATGTTAATAGCTGTTCCTGTTTCTGCTATATTTACATTGGTTGTTAGTTTACTTACAAAACCTCCTGCTCAAGAGGTTATTGATAAGGCATTTGAAAATATTGGCAACAAAGGAAGTGAGGTACAATGATGGTTTTAGGAATTGAAGACCCTTGGATTTGGGGTGTTTATGTATTAATCATTTTATCCACTTTGTTATGTGTAGTCTACGGGATTGTGTATTGGAATAGAGATTATTAATATCCATTCTCTTTTTTTATTTTTTCATTTTTTCAAAATAGTAAAATATATATGTCATAAGATGTAAAGGATATATTACACAATGTAAACTATATATTACATTGTTCCGTAAGTGATAATTATTTCAGGGCTGTTGGCTATATTAAGCGGTTATTAAAGTTTCTGCTAATTATTAGTGCCAATACTAAAAATTAATTATTGTACGACATTCTGACGAAAAATTGAAAAATCCCCTTAACTAATTCAAACATTAATTTCAATTTTATGGTGTTTAATGTAGTTAACAAAGTCTTGATAATTATTTCTTATTTTAAATGCTGGTAAAAAATAGTTTAATTATTTTCCCCCAATTGACAATAAATACAATTAACATTACCTCCCAATTAATCCATTAGGTTAGAAAATTTAAACACATTTCTTAAATTTAAATCTCCATTGAAAATTATTTTAAACTATTTTATTACTGGTATTGATAAAAAATATGTAATTTGGTTTAGTTAATGTTCACCAAAAAACTTATTTTTAAAAATTACATATTTTTTAATTCTCTTTTATTGTAATCTGTATTTTTAGGAGTTTTTGACAGTGCAGTTTTTATTACTCCAAAGATTGTTTTTAAAAGGTAAGGGCCGTCTTGTAAAAATTGTCTTATTATATAATGTGGCCTTAAATAAAATTTCATAAATGCTTTTGCTTGAATTTTTCTCATATCATTTAAAGAACAGTCTATTGTTTCTAAAATTGGAGTTATTAATGTATATTTGGACCAATCTTTTATTTTTATAAGATTTTTTTCAAAAGCTTCTTTATAGAATTTTGTTCCTGGATATGGGGTTGCTAAACTGTATATTGCATAATTCGGTTTAAGTTTATGGACAAATTTAACTGTTTTGTTCATGATTTCTTTGGTATCTCCAGGCATACCTAAAGCTACTGAAGCTATTGTTCTTATTTTTAGCTTATGTGCAATTTTAAATGCATTTTCAATTTTTGCAATTGTAGTGTTTTTGCACATATTGTCCAGTTGTTGTTGGTCTGCTGATTCTACTCCTATAAATATTGTAATGCAGCCTGCTTCTTTCATTTTTTTCAGAAGTTTTTCATCTAGAGTGTCTACACGTGATGTGCAGCCCCACATGATTTCAATATTTCTTTTTAATATCTCATCACAAATAGCCATTACTTTTCGTTTTTTCAAAGTGAAGGTGTCATCCATAAATGCAATTGTGTCAATATCATAATTTGTTTTTAGATATTCTATTTCATCAACAATGTTTTCTACGCTTCTTTCCCTAATTTTTTTTCCGTGCATTGCAGCTGATGAGCAAAATGAACACTGCATAGGACATCCTCTGGTTGTAATCATAGTTGTCATATGGGTATCCATATCCAATAAACGGTATTTTTTCATTGGCAATAAGTTTAGTGCCGGAAAAGGAAGTTCGTCTAGATTTTGTATCAATGGAGCTTCAGGATTTACTACAATTTCTTTTGAGTTTTTGTCTTCAAATACAATTCCTTTAACATCATGCAGACTGCTTTGATTTTCCAGAGCCTGCACCAGATTTAACATGATGTATTCTCCTTCACCTCTGATTACGATATCTACATTTTCATCTTCAAGGGTTTCTATGAAATTAAATGTAGGATGATATCCTCCCATTACAACTATTGAGTCGGGAAGGGTTTCTTTAACTACCTGTGCAGTTTCAAGTGCTCTTCCTATTGTTGGAGTAAGGGCAGTCAATGCCACTAAATCTGGTTTTCTTTTAAGTAATTCCTTTTCAACATCTTTAAAATCCATATCTTCTGCAGATGCATCAAGTATTTCAACATCAATATGGTTTTCTTGCAGTACTCCAGCCATATATGCAATACCTAATGGTGGTGCTATTACTCCCATAAATTTATATTTTGAGGCCGTTTGCGGCGGGTTAACAAACAGAACTTTCATAATTTATCCCCCAGTATTTAATGTTCGTTAAACAGTTTATCTTATATACTTGGTATAAATAAAGGTTATGTTTGTATAATTTTGAATTCTATAATTAATTTTAATAATATTGAAAGATATAAATAATTACTAATATTAAATTAATGAGGACAGTATTATGATACCTGGTATGAATGCAAAGCAGATGAAAAAAATGGAAAGACAAATGAAAAAGATGGGAATGGATATGAAAGATCTTAAAGGAGTCAAAGAAGTCATTATCCGTTTAGAAGATAAAGAATTAGTCATTCCAAATGCTGAAGTAAGTTTGATGAATGTAATGGGTCAGGAAACTTATCAAGTAACCGGTAAAGCACATGAAGTAGCAATTGATGAAGAACTTGTTATTCCTGATGAAGATATTGAAATGGTAGCTAATCAAGCAAATGTATCTGAAGATGAAGCAAAAGCAGCTTTGGAAGATACTAATGGTGATCTTGCAGAAGCTATCTTAAAATTAAATCAATAGGATAATAATATGCCTCTTATTGTACATATTTCTGATTTACATATTAGTGAATTGGGATTTGAAGAAGATGTTTTTATAAAGGCTGTAGCTGAAATAAATGCCATAAATCCGGACATGATAATATTAACAGGTGATTTGACTAATAATGGTTATTATAGTGAATTTATCCAAGCTACCAAATATTTGGAGATGTTTGATGCACCATTATTTGCAGTACCTGGAAACCATGATGCCCGTAATTTGGGTTATGAAACTTTTGAAGAGTTAATAGGGGAATGTAGCTGGAAACTTACAAAAGATGATGAATTTGTGGTTATAGGATTAGACAGCAGTTCTCCAGACATATCCAGTGGAAATGTTGGCAGGCCACAGCATCTTTGGATGGAACATCAATTAGACCAATGTGTTATTGAGGAGTTATTTAGTATTGTGGCTCTTCATCATCACGTAATTCCTATTCCAAAAACAGGTAGGGAACGTAATGTATTAACTGATGCAGGAGATGTTCTTAAAACATTAACTGACCATGAAGTTGATTTGGTACTTGCAGGACACAAGCATGTTCCAAATATCTGGAAAATGAATAATACTCTGTTTGTTAATGCGGGATCATTATCTTCTAATAAACTTAGAGGAGATGATAAAAATTCATATAATGTATATGAAATTACTGAAGATACAATTAGGATATTTCTTAATAAAGTTGATGGGGAAAGGTTTTTATTTGGAGAATATCCGAGAAATAGCATTTAGTTAACTTTTAATTAAATTTAAATATACAATTTACAAATAATATAATATTAATTAAATAGATTTTAGGTGATAATGTGAAAGTTGTTGTTGATGCTTCAAATGTTGCATATAGTACAAAAAATGAAAATTCACAGCCTCAAATGTCCAATATTTTAGCTGCGGTTAAATCTTTAGAAGAAAGCGGTGATGAATTTGTAATAATTGCTGATGCATCACTACGTCATGACATTGATGATAAAGAAAAATTTGAAAAACTGTTGGAAAGTGAAAATGTAGAGGAAGTTCCAGCAGGTAATGATGCTGATCATTTTATTCTCAATATAGCCCATAATGAAAAAGCTAAAATTTTATCTAATGACAAATTCAGAGACTATGCTGCTGAATTTAAAAATATTAATTCTATGAGGATTCCTTTTGTAATAGAAAATGGCAGGGTTACATTTGGGAAACCTAAATCACCTAAAAAGGATAAAAACATTTTGCAGCACATATCTGATGAGATTATCAAAGAATTAAACTTCAAAAGATGGGAAGTTTATACCGGAAAAGAAGGTTTGGAAATTTCACCATTAAACATTGCTAAACAGGCAATTATCCGTATAGATAATGATAATGACACCAGTTCTAAATTAGAAAAGGTCTTTTCAAAAATACCTATGTTTAACAAGATTGTGGACATGGTTGATGATGTGGAAGTGGCTGCTCCTTATGTTATTTTCGTATTGGTCCATCCAAAGGATTACAAATTAGCTGTTAAAAATGCAGGCAATATTTCTGTTACTGTTGCTGACAGGTTAAGACTTGAGAAAAAACCATTGATAGCTGTTCGTAATGATTTATTTACCAGACCTGGCACTTTTGAGTTAAATATAATGCTGGCTGATGAAGTTACAGAACATGCTCCTTATAATGTTTTGGTTCGCGTAAGTACCCATGATGAAGTATTCATTAAGAAAAATTCAAGAAACATTGCCAGCACTATAGCCGGAAGGCTCGGATCTTGGAAATTTCCATTTGTTTCTGTTAAACCAGATATGCTTTTGGAGAAACCTGGAGATTTTGAGATTGAGCTAGAAAAAGGAGGAAGTTTGGATGGTTAATAGCTTAACTAAAGAACTTATTAAGCTATCTACAAAACTTAATCCAATTAGTGTTGGAACTAAGTTTTTTCCAACAAATTCTGTTGAAACAGAGTATGTTGAGCTATTTAATTATACTCAAACTATTCTTTTTGAACTTGAAAAAGCCGAAATTACATCTGAAAGTATTTTAGAAAATCTTAAGCGGGATGTTGGTGTAGAAAATCTCCCGGAAAACTATAATTTTTATGAACTGAAAGCAGCCGAAAATAAAGTTGAAGAATATGCACTTGTAAGTAACATTATTATGGGTAGTGACCGTTACTTCTATGTCGAGCTCCCTCATCCATCTAATTTAATTAATATACTTGTAAAAATCATTGAAAATGAGAAAGGATTGATAGTTGAAAAGAGCTCTACAGAACTTGTTGCAAGAATGTTAAGTAAAAATGATGCAATAAGGGTGGCTATTGAAATTATCGGAATAGGGCTGGAAGAAGGAGTTCCAATTATTTCTGCAGTAGGCATGACCGGAGCTGCTTCTATTGAGAGGTCAATTAATTACACTCAGAATGTTGGAAATTTCCCAGGTGTTGCATTTACCAAACTTGGTGGTGAATATGCACTTGTGTTTGACGAACCATTTAAACTAATGCAGTCCAAACCTAAAGAATTTCAAAATTATTTGTTCATTGATTTAATAGATTCAACAGGCTTTATCAGTAAAAATGGTAGAAATAAGCTTGTTGAATTGATGACAGGAATTAAAAATTTCATTGAAACCGAGTGTGAAGGAGAATTAGAAGGTTATCGTGAAGGGGGAGATGATTTTATAGCCAGATTCCCATCAAAAGATTTGGCTATTCGTGCAGGGCTTGATTCTGCATGGTTTGCTTTAGATAATGGTGCAAAAATCAGAGCAGGAATTGGCAGAAGTAGAAGGGAAGCTGGTGAAAGGGCTCAATTGGTAGATAGTTTAAATTCATCATCTCCATTATCACTGGTTGTATTTGAATTGGCTAACGGGTTATATGCTTACAATATTCCTTCTGAATTTTCAAGGACAATTATAGATTTAATTGAAAATCAAAAAGGCAAATTGATTGGAATATTTGCATTTGTGTTTATATTTGTGTATGTTTTATCCATATTTGGTTTAGGAATGTTTGGTTTTGTTGGAATAGTATTGGCACTTATTTATGCAGTATTGTCTTAATGTTTAAATAATAGTAGTTTATTAAAAAATAATTAAAAGAAAGGGATTAAAGTGGCGTCTAAAAACGATGGAACACTTGTTGTGTTTATGATTATAGCATTAATTGCATTTTGTGTAGGTGCTGGCATTGGTGTATCTATGGTTATTTCAGATGATGGTGCTGATGTGGCTAACAACACAACTCACATTGAGAATGTTACTCATGAAATGACTACAAACTTAACCGATACAAATGATGATCTTGCTTACGATTCAGAGAAGGATGAATCAAATTACCTTGAAAAAGGTGAATCAAACTTGGATTATTCGGATGATTATTAATTTATTTTTTGTAAGGAAGTAATATGATATTTAAAGAACTTGATGGTGGATTGTCAGTTATTGATAATCTTAAAGTGGCAGGTGCTAAAGAAGGAAAATATGGTGTTGCAGTTATTGTAAGTGAAAATAGTGATGCTTCAGCAGTATTTACATCAAATAAAATAGTGGCTGCTCCTGTAATATATACTAAAAAGGTAGTTGAAAAAGGAAAAGTTTCAGCAGTATTTGTTAATAGTGGAAATGCTAATTGTTTTACAGGCAATCAGGGAATTGAAGATTGTGAATCATTAGTTGAACTGGTTTCTAAAGAGCTGAATATTCCTAAAGGAGAAATAGCTATTTCTTCAACCGGGGTTATTGGCCGTAAAATGCCTCTTGATGTTATAACTGGTGTGGCTTCTAAAGTATTTTCCCGTCTTGGAAACAAACCGGAAGATTCATTGGCAGCTGCAAATGCCATTATGACTACTGATAAAATTCCAAAACAGTGTGCATTGGAAGTCACATTAACTAATGGTGAAAAAGTAAAAATTGCAGGAATTACAAAAGGCAGCGGAATGATTGCTCCAAATATGGGAACCATGCTGTCATTTATTGTAACTGATGGAGTAATGGAAAGTAAATATATTAATAAGGCTCTTAAAAAAGCTGCAAATAAAAGTTTTAACATGATCGTTGTTGATGGTGATGAGAGTACAAATGATACCTGTTTGCTCATGGCAAATAAGGCGTCTGGAGTCAATATAGTCAATGACGGTGAAATTGATCCGAATTTCCAGGAAGCCCTTGAGTATCTTTGTATTGATTTGGCTAAAAAAATGGTTAAAGATGGTGAAGGTGCATCTAAGGTTATTGAAGCAAATATTTATGGAGCTAAAAATATTGATGAAGCCAGATTGGCAGCTAAGGCAATTGTAACTTCTCCTTTATTTAAATCTGCCGTATTTGGTGGTGATCCAAATTGGGGAAGGATAGTCTCAGCAATCGGTTATTCCGGAGCAGATGTAAGTGCAGATACAGTAACAATAGCTATAGCTAATAAACAAGATGAAGTTGACCTTGTAAAAGATGGTGAAATTCTTGCTTTTGAAGGAACTGATAATCTTTTAAGAGCTGAGAAAATCATGCTCGGAGAAGAGGTCATTGTAAATGTTAATCTTAATAAAGGTGATGGTGAAGCTACAGCTTGGGGCTGTGATTTAAGTTATGATTATGTGAAAATCAATGCTGAATATACTACTTAAAGAAAAGATATAAATACTTTAAGAAGTAAATATTTTTATGTTATAGAAATTCTATTTTTGATTTTCGATTAAAATGATATTGAATCAAATTTTAACTATTGATAGTTACATTATTTGGTTTTAATTTATTAATTAAATTTAATGGGGATATGATTATGGCAAAAGTTAAAGGAACCAATAAAAGAACAAGAGCAAAAAGAAGTTATACCAAACCTGGTAGTAAAAGAGGTAGAGGAGTTAAACAAACCTGGAAAAAATAATCCTCTTTTCCATAACTTTTTTTTTAAATTTTAAGCTTATTTTTACTTAGAAAAAAATATATATTATTTTTTAAAGATTATTACTCATATACTATAAGATGTGGTATTATGAGTAAAAAGAAAATGATGATGCCTGCAAATGGCCACAGAATTCAAGGCATGACTAGTGAAAAGTTCCTTGATTCTAAAGAATTTTTAGATGAATTGAATCTCACAGGCAGTGAGAACTTTATGGATGCCGGCTGTGGAGATGGTCATGTAGCTATTAAAGCATTAGAAGAATACATTACTGACGGTTGCGTTTATGCTTTGGATATGTATGAACCTTCTATTGAAGATATGCTTAAATACAAACAGGAAAACAATGCAGATAACCTAATCCCAATAGTATCCAATATTGCTGAACATATTGATTTGGATGATGAAACATTGGATGTTGTTTTGATGGTTAATGTTTTCCATGGTTTTAAAGCTACAAGAACATTGGATGAAGCAGTGGACGAATTGGCTAGGGTAATTAAAACCGATAGTGGAAGAATAGCTATTATGGATTATAAAAAACAGGATGTTAAAAACGGACCTCCAACAGCTATCAGAAGTTCTCCTGATGATTTGCAGGAATTATTTTCAGCACATGGTCTTAAAATGACTTATTTAAATGAGGAAATAGGTGAAGACATTCCTGAAGGCAAATCTCATTATTTAATAATATTTGAAAAAGAGTAGTTAAAAATGATTTTTGTAGCTGTTTTGGCAGGTGGAATTGGATCAAGAATGGGGGATACAGACACTCCTAAACAATTTTTAAATCTGGGAGATCGACCTATTTTAATCCACACAATTGAAAAATTTGTGATTATGGATGAGATTGATGAAGTGATAGTTTTAACTCCACAAAATTTTATAAATCACACAAAACATTTAATCGAAGAGTATACTCCAAACAACGATAAGATAGTTGTGATTGAAGGCGGAAAAACCAGAAACGATACTTTAAAAAACAGTATTGACTATATTTATGAAAATTACAGTGTTGATGATGATTCAATAATTATAACTCATGATTCTGTCCGTCCGTTTGTAACCCATAGGATTATTCAGGATAATATTAAAGCTGCAAAAAAATGTGGGGCCTGTGATACAGTAATTCCTGCTACAGACACAATTGTGGAAAGTAGAGATGGAAAGATAATTAAAAACATTCCAATTAGGGATTATTTTTATCAGGGTCAAACTCCACAAACCTTTAAGATAAATAAATTAAATTCTTTAATCAATGATTTAACTGATGGTGAAAAAGAGATACTTACAGATGCTGCTAAAATATTTGTTTTAAAAGGTAAAGATGTAGCTCTTGTTGATGGAGATGTAACAAATATTAAAATTACATATCCTTATGATTTGAAATTAGCTAATACAATTCTAAATGATAAAAATGATTAATATTATTTACAGATTAGTTGCTCCAAAATTCTTTGAAGAGGCTATAGAGGAAATTAACATAGATAATGTAATTGTAAGACCAAGTTATCTATCAATTTGTCAGGCTGACCAAAGATATTACCAGGGTAAAAGAGCAAGTGATGTTCTTGAAGAAAAATTACCTATGGCTCTGATTCACGAAGGGGTCGGGGAAGTGGTATTTGACAATACAGGGAGCTTTGATGTTGGGGATAAAGTTGTAATGATACCAAACACTCCGACAAAAGAAGATGAATATATATCAGCTAATTACCTGCCGTCATCAAAATTTAGAGGCAGTGGTTTTGATGGATTTACAAGCGATTTAATTCAGCTAAATCCTGACAGACTAGTTAAACTGCCTGATAATTTTAATTTAAAAATTTCTGCATTTATAGAATTAATTTCAGTAATCTGCCATGGAATAGACAGATTTGAAAAAATAGCCATTAAACACAAAAACCGCTTTGGTGTTTGGGGAGACGGAAACCTCGGATATATTACAGCACTGCTGCTGAAAGAGTTTTACCCTGAAAGTGAAGTGACAGTTATTGGAAAGCATGGTGAAAATCTGAACTTATTTTCATTTGCAGATAAGACATACAAATTCCATGAGGTTCCAGATGACTTGGCTATTGACCATGGTTTTGAATGTGTTGGATCAAATGCATCACAAGCAGCTATTGACCAAATAATAAATACAATTAATCCTCAAGGGTCAATAATCTTATTTGGAGTAAGTGAATATCCTATTCCAATCAATACAAGGTTAATTTTAGAAAAAGGATTAACAATCCAGGGAATAAGTAGAAGTGAACGTAAAGACTTCTTAAAAGTAGTTGAATTGCTTAAAAACAATCCTAATTTATTTGATTCATTGGATAAGTTAATCAGTGAAGTTGTAACTATCAAATCATTAAATGATTTAAAAGAAGCTTTTGACAAAGATTACATTTCAGGCTTCGGAAAAACAATATTGGTGTGGGATAAATAATGTGTGACGAAGATGATGAATTTACTGTAATCTGTCCGGTTTGTGGTGAGATGATTGATGCAGGAGGCGCAGTCTGTCCAATCTGCGGAACTCCAGTTTAGCTATGAAATTTTTTCTCTTAGTAGAAAACTTTTTTATTTTTACATGTTTTGAAGGATAAAATTCAGATATTTGTTGACATTATAATATATTTTTTTTAAGAAATGAATAATTCCAAAGATTTAATAAAGTATTAAGTAAAATAATTATTGTAGTGATTAAATGAAGGACGTAAATATTTTAGTTGAGGCTTTACCTTATATTAAAAAATTCCATGAAAAAAAGATTCTGATTAAGTACGGAGGACATGCTATGATAGATGAAGATGCAATGTCTTCTACAGTTAGGGATACTGTTCTTTTAAAATATGTGGGTATGGAACCACTTATTGTTCATGGTGGCGGTCCGGAAATATCCAGATCTATGGACAAGTTAGGTAAAGAGCCTAAATTCATTAAAGGATTAAGAGTTACTGATGAAGAAACTATGGAAATTATTGAAATGGTTTTAGTTGGTAAAATAAGTACAGATATTGTTTCTCAGATTTCTTATCATGATGGAAAAGGCATAAGTTTATCTGGTAAAGACAGCAGATTAATTTTCGCTCATAAAAAACCTGTCAGTAAAGTTACCCGCGAATCTGGCGGAGAAGAGGAAATTGATTTAGGTCTTGTGGGTGAAATTGATTGCATCAATACAGATTTACTTGAAATGTTTCTGAAAAACAATTATATTCCGGTTATATCTCCGGTAGGTATCGCCGATGATGGATCAAGTTTAAATTTAAATGCAGATACTGCAGCTGGTGAAATAGCTAGTTCTGTTGATGCTGAAAAGTTAATAATTTTAACTGATGTTCCTGGAGTTTTAAGAGATCCTAATGACCCTGATTCATTAATCCAAAGGATAAAAATAGATGAAGTGCCGGACTTAATTGAAGAAGGAGTTATTTCCGGAGGAATGATTCCAAAAATTGAAACATGTGTCAAAGCAATTGAAGACGGTGTTAAATCTTGCCATATCATTGACGGACGTAAAAAACATTCTCTTTTACTTGAAATTTTCACAAAAAATGGTATAGGAACTATGATTTATAAATAGTTCTTATTTTGAAAATAAAAATGAAATATAATCTATAAATGATTATATTCTTCTCTTAATTTTCTTCTAAGCAGTTTCCAGCCATTAACTCTTGGAAGCTCTTTTAAACTGAATATTTTTCTTGGTACTTTGTATCTTGAAAGATTTTCACGGGCATAGCTAATTAGACCTTCGCTGTCTTCTTTATTTTCCCAAACTACTGCAGCTACAGGTAACTCTCCGCGGTGACAGTCGGGGATACTGAAAATAGCTATTTCTTTTACTTCAGGATATTTGATTAACACTTCTTCTACTTCTGTTGGGTAAATTTTCCATCCGCTCATTACAATCATGTCTTTTTTACGGTCTGTAATGAACAAACGGTTATCTTCATCAAGATATCCAATATCTCCTGTTAAAAACCATCCGTCATCTAAAAATGATTCTTTTGTAGCTACTTCACGTCTCCAATAACCTTTAGCTACTGCAGGGCCTCTTAGTGCAATTTCTCCATGTTCATATTTTTCAAGTTCTTTGGTGTAGTCATGTTCATCAACAATTTTAACTTCTGAAAAACAGACTGGATGTCCGACACTTTCAAATCTGTCTGCTGTTCTGTAATCTTCAGGTCTGATAACAGTTCCGGTTCCAATTACGATTGTTTCAGATAATCCGTAAGCGTTGATTATTGGGATACCGTATTTTTCATGGAATTGTTTCCAGATTTTCTTGTGCAGTGGTCCTCCGCCGCTTATTATTTCACGTACAGTTTTTAATTGTTCTTCAGCACCATTTTCCAATCTTGTCAGGGAATGTATTACTGGGGGCATACCTGTTAAGACTGTAACTTTTTCTTTTTGACATAATTCAAGGTATTCCTCTAAATTAAATTGCTCTACCATGATATAGTAGGCTCCGGCTCTAAGTGCAGCTATTGCCCAGGATAGTCCTACATGAGCCATAGGATATATCCCCATGTAAACATCATCCTGTTTCATGGTTAGTACATCACATTCATTATGGATTGCAGTGAAATAATTTCCATGAGTAAGCATAGCTCCTTTTGGCTGACCTGTTGTTCCTGAAGTGTACTGTAATTGGCATAAGTCATCCCAGTCTGTAGGTTCTGCAGGTAAAATTTCCCCATTTTTATAATTTTCAATATTTTTTGGAATATACTTATCCAAATCAACAATATCCTTTGCGTCTTCGTCAGTAATCATTAATTTAGCCTGTGAGTCATCAATAATATATTCAAGTTCGTGGGGAGTAAATACTCTGTTTGTTGGAATAGCTATTGCTCCAAGTCTCCAGATTGCAAATAATGAGAACAAATACTTAGTGGAGTTATTCAAATATATTAAAATTCTATCTCCTTTTTTAATACCGCAATTTTTTAAGTCACGGGCAATTTCTGAAGTCATTGCCAATATTTCATGTGAATTGTATTTTTCATTGGTTTTTGGATTGTATAAAACATTTTTATCTAATCTGCAAGCATTTGCGTCAAGAAATGTAGTTATGTTAAGCATTTAGTAGTCACCTTCAAGTATTTCATCTACGATAGATTTGGTAAGTTCTGATGTAGTGCTGTTTCCTCCTAAATCAGGAGTCAGTGTTTTGCCTGCACTTACAACATTTTCAACAGCTTTATTTATTTTATTACTTATTTCATATTCTTTTAAGTAATCCAGCATCATGGCTATTGTTAAAATCATGGAGCATGGGTTAGCTATACCTTTACCTGCAATATCTGGTGCAGATCCGTGAACAGGTTCAAATAATCCATGATCATCTCCAATATTTCCTGAAGGGGCAAGTCCAAGTCCCCCTACAAGACCGGCACCTTCATCAGACAGTATATCTCCAAACAGGTTGCTGGTTACAATCACATCAAAGTTTTGCGGTTGTGTAATAAGATACATTGCTGTTGCATCAACATAAAAATCATTGCTTTCAATATTGGGGTAATTTTCAGCTATTTTGTAAAAACTTTCTTTAAAGACTCCGTCGGTTTTTTTTAGGACATTGCTTTTATGTACACAGGTTACCTTTTGTTTTTGTTTGGCGATACATTGTTCAAAAGCAACTTTGGCTATTTTTTCACTGGCTCTTCTTGTAATGACTCTTTGGGCAATTACTTTATTGTCCTGTTCATATTCAATCTGGCTGTAAAGTCCCTCAGTATTTTCACGAACTATTAAAAAGTCAATATTATTACTTATTGATCTGACGCCTCTATAGGATTTTATCGGCCTTAAATTTGCATAAACATCAAGTTCTTTTCTAAGATTTATAATTGGACTTGGCTGGCCGGGGGTACTTGTACTGGCTCCAAATAATGTTGCATCTGATTTTTTAGCTATTTTAATGGTTTCTTCAGGTAATGTAACTCCATTTTTGTTATAACATTCAAAACCAGCTTCTCCATATTCAAAACTGAAATTCAAATCAAGTTTGTCCAGTAAATATTCGCCGGATTCCATTACTTCCTTTCCAATTCCATCTCCGGGTATTATTGCAATTTTGTACATTATTTCACTTATTTGATTTTGTTCGTATATTTTCGAAATATATTTATATAGTTAGATATAACTATTATATGTTTACAGTTATATTAAATATAGTGAGGGATGTTTATGTCAAAATCTGTTGAAGAATTAATTGAAGATTTAAATGACCAAGACGAATTTGTTGTTGAAGCAGCTGCTGGTGAATTGGAGATGATGGGAGAAGAATCTGTAGATGCTTTAATGTCTGCATTGTCCCATAGGAAGAAAAATATTCGTTTAAATGCAGCAAAAATTTTAGGAGCCATCTCTAATCCTAAATCAATTGATGCTTTAATTTTAACTTTGAGAGATAACAATAAATTAGTTAGAAGAGAAGCTTCTACTGCTTTAAGTCGTATGGGCCAAATAGCTGTTGACCCTTTAATTGAAATTTTGGATGATGAAGATTGGAGGGTAAGAGGTGCAGCTGCATGGGCTTTAGGAAACTTAAAAGATGATGCAGCTATCGAACCGCTTGAAGCACTTTTGGAAGATGAAAGCGGTTATGTTAGGGCCGGTGCTTTAAACGCAATCAATAGCATTAAAAGTTAATAACTAATTTTGTTATTTTCTTCATTTTTTCCCTTTTTTTACCACTTTTTTTGAATATTGTTTAAATTTATATCATTATCATTGCTTTTTTTCAGAAAATTTTTTAGTCGGAAGTAGTTTTCCACTACATTTATATAATATGAGATGATAATAGTATATTAGCAAATATTCTATATCTTAATAATTTTTACTATAACTTTTAGAATTACTGCTATTTTTTTAAAATAATGTTTAGAATGATTAGTGAATTATATGATTACAATAGGAATACTAAATTTACAAGGTGCCGTAAGTGAACATTACGACATTACAAAGAAAGCTATTGAAAATATGGGTATTGAAGCAGAAGCAATTTCTGTAAGATATGCTGATGAAGTAGCGAACTGTGATGGTGTAATCATTTCTGGTGGTGAAAGTACTGTGATAGGAAAAATCATCAAAGAACGAGGGATAGATAAAGTTATTAAAGATAACAGAATTCCTGTTTTTGGAACTTGCGCAGGAATGGTTTTGCTTGGTAAAAAAACTGATTTTGATCAGCCTTTATTAGGAATTATGGATATTTCAGTTAAAAGGAATGCATTTGGAAGACAGGTAGATTCATTTGAAAGTCCAATTTCCATTTTAGGGGAAGATTATTTGGGAGTTTTCATTAGAGCACCATCCCTTGATGATTATGATAAAACCAAAGAAGATATTAAAGTTTTATCAAAATTGGATGATGAAATAATAGCTATTCAGCAAGGACATAATATAGCTATTGCATTTCATCCGGAATTAACTGATGATACTAGAATTCACGAATATTTTATAGAGGAGGTTTTAAATTGTGTGGAATAGCTGGTATAGTTTATAAAGATAAAAAATTGCATTGTGCAGGTAATGACATGACCAATATGCTTCATCAACTTCAGCATAGAGGTCCTGATTCTGCAGGTTATTCAATTTATGGTGGAACAGGTCTTAAGGATGATGAGTACATCTTAAAAATTCAAGTGAAAGAACAACCAAGATTACTTGAAACCGTGAAAGATACAATAAACTTTGTAACTCCAATTCAGAGTGATGAAGTTCTTCCGTCTGTTGGAGATTCATTTATTTACAAATGTAAAGTTCAGTTAAATAACTTTTCAGAACTTAAACCGCTTATCTCAACTGTTGATACAATTGATGATGTTATTGTAATTAACGGAAGTCAGGATTTTGAAATGATTAAGGATGTAGGTTCTGTATTGGACATTGCAAAAAGATACAATGTGCGTGAGGTTAAAGGAACTCATGCTATAGGCCATACAAGGTTTTCAACAGAAAGTGGTGTGGACAGATATCATGCACACCCATTTGAAACTTACATTGTTAAAGATGTATCTGTTGTTCATAATGGTCAGATTACAAATTATTGGAATATTAGGGATCCTTTAGAAAGAAAAGGTCATGTATTTGAAACTTTTAATGATACTGAATGTTTGGTTCATTATATTGCAGATAAATTAGATACAGGTTATTCTTTAGAAGAAGCACTGGAACAGTCTGTAGAAGATATGGATGGTCCTTTTTCTTATATTATAGGAACTCCAAATGGTATTGGAATAGCTAAAGATAAATTAGGTTTACGTCCGGGAGTAATGGCTGAAACTGACGATGTTTTTGCAATTGCATCTGAAGAGGTATCTTTAAGGGAAGTTGTTGATACTCAAAATATTGAACAAATTTCTCCTGGTGAAGTAATGGTGTATGAAATTTAGGAGTTGGTTTTAGTGAAAATAAAAGAATTAGATGCAGCATCACTTTCTCCACGTGAACTAAATTCACAGGTTAAAGAATCTGCAAAAGATTATGATAAAATACTTATTAAAAATCCTAATGCAATGCATTATTTGGTTGCAGGAGTAACTGATGAAGTAAACATTGAACTGGACGGTTCTGTAGGTTATTTTACAGGAACCATGTGTGACGGACCAAAAATTAAAATCAATGGTAATGCAGGATGGTTTGTTGGAGATAATTTAACTGACGGTGAAGTGGTTGTTGAAGGATCAGCTGGTGACGGAGCAGGACAGGGAATATATGGCGGAACAGTTGTTGTTCGTAAATCAGTAGGTTCAAGAACTGGAGAAATCATGAAAAATGGTACTATTGTCATTGGTGGAAATTCAGGATTCATGACTGGAATATTCATGATGGGTGGCCGTATTGTTATCTTAGGTGATGTAGGAGAAGATGTGGCAGAATCCATTATTCGTGGTGTGATTTATGTTAAGGGCGAAGTTAAAAGCTTGGGATACAATGCTAAAATTGACGAATTAACATGGGAAGATAAACTTGAATTAAAAGAATTACTGGAAGAATATGATTTTGATTTAAAGGAAGATGAGTACGAAGAATTTAAAAAAATAGTTCCGGAAAGTGCAAGACCATTTTACGGTCATTAATTGAATAGGAGGGAAGTGTATGCCATATAGAGTAGAAAGAAATCCGGTTTTATGTAAGAAAAACTTTGGAAGGCCTGGTTGTTGTTGGTATTTGTGTGATGACAGGGATGAAAAAATCTGTGGAAGATGTTTCTCATGTTATAATAACTGTCCTCACGGAGTTTATGAAATTATTCAGGGTGAACCGTACCCATTAAATCAGGAAAAATGTGTCGGGTGCAGAATTTGTTTGGAAATGTGTCCAAATAGGGCTATTGAAGTAAATGCAATTCCGCAGGATGCAAGAGAAGCATGGGGATTCCCTGATGTTGTGGAAATAGTAAGAAAAGCTCAGTCTGCATCATATAAAATCAGAAGTACTGGAGCTTTAAGAAAAATTCCTGACTTTGATGATTTGGTAGTAATACCTGCACAGGTATCAAGACCTCCTATTGATAAATATAGGGAACCATGCGGAACAGATGTTGTATTGGGAGATAGATATGCTGAAAATCCTTTAAAATTAGATACTCCTGTAATGATTGGAGCAATGTCTTTTGGTGCGTTAAGTAAAGAAGCAAAAATGGCATTAGCTATTGGTTCTTCACTTGCAGGAACTGTAACAAACACTGGGGAAGGGGGAATGCTTCCTGAAGAACGTGAATTGGCTGATAAACTTATAGCACAGTATGCATCTGGAAGATTTGGTGTTTCTGCAGATTATCTTAAACAGGGAGATGCAGTTGAAATCAAAATAGGTCAGGGGGCAAAATCCGGAATGGGTGGTCACTTGCTTGGTGAAAAAGTAACTGCAGAAGTTTCCAGAATCAGAAAAATCCCTGTAGGGTCTGATGCTCTATCACCTGCAAGACACATGGATATTGTAGGTCCTGAAGATTTAAGTATGAAGATTTCTCAATTACGTGAAATTACTGACTGGAAAGTTCCAATCATTGTTAAATTTGCTTCAGGTAAAGTAGCTTCTGATGTAAAAATCGCAGCTAAGGGTGGAGCAGATATAATTGTTGTAGACGGTATGCAGGGAGGAACTGGAGCAGGACCTGATGTTATTATGGAACATTCAGGTATTCCATCACTTGCAGCTATTGTGGAAGCAGATCAGGCATTAAAGGAAATTAATTTAAGAGAAGATGTAAGTTTGGTAGCTGCTGGAGGAATTCGTTCTGGAGCAGATTTAGCTAAAGCATTGGCTCTTGGAGCAGATGCAGTATATATTGCAACAGCTGCATTGATTTCTATAGGCTGCAGGGTCTGTCAAATGTGTTATAAAGGTAACTGTAGTAAAGGAATAGCTACACAGGATCTGTCCTTAAGACACAGACTTGATTACAAGGAAATGGGTAAAGCAGTAGCTAATTATATAAATGCAATGACTGATGAGGCATGTATGCTTGTTCAACAGGCAGGAAACACCCATATTACAAAATTGGAAAAACAAAACTTAAGGGCCTTAACAATGGAAGCATCAGCTTTAACTGGTGTTCCAATGGCAGGTTCTGAAAACAGAAAAAATTAAATTCCGGGAGTTTGTTCAGCTAGACATAAATTGCAGATAGCATTTTCATTGTCTTTTTGTTTGTCTTTAACTGGACAGTAAAACTCCTCATTTTTTTCTTCTACTTTTAAACTTCCGGGGAATTCAGTTCCGACTGGATGGATTGGCTCTTCTAAAATAAATGTTGTATAAAGAGCAGTAATAATATAAATTAAAGGAAACTTATCTTCTTCAATGCTGTAGTTTCTTTCTTTTTCAAACTGATATTTTAATAAATTAAATGATTCATCAAAACTTTCTTTATCAATAGCTTCATCTAGATAATTGTTATTGTCAAGTATTTCTTTTACACGCATGATGAAGTATTTTACATAAACTTCCAAGTATTTTTCACGATAATTGGCCTGAACATATTTTCCTTCTTCTCTCATTCTAGCTGTTGCAAGCATTAAATCATAGGGTGAAATTATTTTGCAATATTTTTTTAAGAGCTTTAATAATTCGGTTTTTGTTATAATGTCTTTTGATGAAATATTGCGTAAGTCATGGAATATGTTTGCAGCTTTCATATATGTTAATTTTATAGTTGGAATATTTAAGTTTTTTAGTTTTGGATTTTTAGGAAAAAGTGATTAATTTTGTTATTGTATGTTATGTAATCAGTCATTGGTTAATATTGAACTGATTATTTTAAAATATATTTAAATAAAATAAAATCAATATATGGTACTGAATGGTGTAATATGTATAATCAAAAATTATTTAATACATGATTTGTACATTAAATTTAAAAAATATTATCATCTTAGTATTGTTCTCAGATTTTATATATGTGATGATTATGGCTAGTGAAATAAGCAAATGATAATGGAAACTATGTTAACATTAATTACTACAGCATTTGCATTTGTTGCAGGTTTAGCTTGGAATGAAACAATACAAAAATTAATTGAAGAATTTTACACTGCTGGAGGAGCAGTAATAGGATTATTAATATATGCAGTCATTGTAACTATTGTTGCTGTAGTTGTTACTGTATTGCTTGCAAGAATTGCAGGTAAAATGGGTATTGATCTTGATAAAGAATAAATATCCTTTTTTATTTTTTTTTGGAAAATTCTTTTTTTGCATTTGAAGTTATATGTTACTTTCCTAAATCTTCAACAGTTTTTTAAATCAAAAATTAGTGGTTTTTTTTTAAAAAAGTGAAGTTCGAAGTAAAAAAGAGGAGGGTAATTAAAAGACAGAATAGTTATATATGTTTAATAATTTTGAATATGTTTTTACTTCAAACCTATATTTAGATTGTGCTTCATGTTATAAATATAGGTTTGA
>OLSK01000007.1_pt1 | contig 212057 bp, 197 predicted proteins | sample 1672781 | NCBI WGS metagenome assembly OLSK01 (sample SAMEA3136723, study PRJEB25190) | human gut metagenome | biome: human gut; feature: human-associated habitat; material: faeces | place: Austria | collected 2013 | reverse complement strand
CGTATCTCAGTCCCAATGTGGCCGTTCAACCTCTCAGTCCGGCTACTGATCGTCGTCTTGGTAGGCTGTTACCCCACCAACTAACTAATCAGACGCAAGGCCATCTATCAGCGGATTACTCCTTTCCCACTTCTACCATGTGGTAGTTATGGCATATGCGGTATTAGCAATGATTTCTCATTGTTGTTCCCCTCTAATAGGTAGGTTCCTTACGCGTTACTCACCAGTCCGCCACTAAAGCCATTGTTATAAAATTCAATCCGACAAATCTTCTCTCCTTTTATAACGACTTCCGTTCGACTTGCATGTCTTATGTGCGCCGCCAGCGTTTATCCTGAGCCAGGATCAAACTCTCTTGTTAATGGTATATATTCTTCGCATATTTCTATGCTACCCATATATCTTTTTTGAGTTATTTAGCTCTTTATTTTGCTGACCATTTTTTTATAGATAGTTTGCTTCTATCTTTATTATTGGTTTCTTTTCTCAAAGGTTTATTGTTTACTTTTCAATGTACTTCTTTTTGCGTTGTTACCCTTTTCGGTGTAACGTGTTTTATTCTACTACTTTGTGCTTAAAATGTCAACACTTTTTTGAAAGTTTTTTAACTTTTTTATTTGAGTACAAAATAATAAATTAGTAAGTACTGTCTATTTAAAAAAGTCTTGCTTTTTTACTAATTTAATAACTTGTTTTTCATTTGTTTAAGCACTAAAATTATAATACCATATCCCTGATGTAATGTCAACACTTTTTTGTCGATTTTTTTGTTTTTTCAGATTTTTTTAATTTTTATATTTCTACCAATATAACATCATCTCCTATACACTTTATATTGCTCCATTCTATTACTATTTCATTTGAACCCGAAAACATATTCAATATCTTATTATTACCTGGAACTATTATTGATGTTATCATTCCACTTTCCAAATCTGCACACACATCCTGTACAAATCCTAATCTTTTTCCATCTTTGATATTTATAACTTCTTTATGTTTAAAATCTAATCCTTTATTACCCACTTGTTGCTTCTCCCTTCATATTATTTACTTAAATATATTTACAATATATTAATATGCAATAAAAAAGTTGCTAGTACATCTTAGCAACTCTTTATTTTTGTATTATTATTAATAGTATTAGTTCTGTTTATATATTCTTTTTATGTGATCTATTGCGTTTTTTTCAAGTCTTGATACTTGTGCTTGTGATATGCCGATTTCGTCTGCTACTTCCATTTGTGTTCTTCCTTCAAAAAATCTTTTATTTATTATCATTTTTTCTTTATCATTAAGCTTTTGTATTGCTGATGAAATTGTTAAACTGTCTGCCCAGTGTTCATCTGTATTTTTTTTATCGCTTATCTGATCCATTACATATATATTATCTGTGTTGTCTCCATATACCGGTTCTTGTAATGATATTGGCTCTTGTATTGCATCCATACTAATTATTATATCTTCTTTTGGTACATTTAATTCTTTTTCTATTTCTTCTATTGTAGGTTCTTTTTCATTTTGCTTTGTTAGTTTTTCTTTGGCTGATAATACTCTGTATGCCAAATCTCTTATAGACCTGCTTACTCTTATGGAATTATTATCCCTTAAATATCTTCTTATTTCTCCAACTATCATTGGAACTGCATATGTCGAGAATTGTACATTTAGTGTAACATCGAAATTATCTATTGCTTTTATTAGTCCAATACATCCAACTTGAAATAAATCATCTACATTTTCTCCTCTTCCATAAAATCTTTTTATTACACTTAATACCAATCTTAAATTACCATGTATAAATTTTTCTCTTGCTTTTTCATCTCCATTTTTTATTTCAATAAATAATGCTTCTTTTTCTTCATTTGATAAAACTGGCAATTTTGCTGTATTTACTCCACAGATTTCAACCTTATTTATCAAATTAAAAAACCTCCTTTGGAAATAATATCAATTACATTATTTCCAAAAGAAGTATAATGTATACTATTTTTATAAATTCAATGTATTAGTATGCTTATTATCTTCCATCTCCAATTTCTCCATTTTCATTGCTTTTCAATTGATTTCCTTTAATTCCATAAAAATATTGAAAGTCTGATGATACTTGTTTAAATGCTGATACTACATCTTCCGGTTTCATTAACGGATTAACATTTTCTTTATTGTACCTACCATTTGTGCCTTTTTTCATTGCATATATCAATTTATTTGTAAATTCTGATAAAAAGTAATATCTATTTTTGGGGTCAGGTACTTTTCTTTTGGCTATATCTTCTACTCTTGCATATGGACTAGTAATTCCTTTATCTGTTGCAATTAAATCTGCAATATTTAAAATCATATCATAATCATCATATTGCATATTTTCTAACACTTCTGTTATATCATCTACTTTTGTCCCATCTTCCCAAGAAGGTTTACCTTCGGAGTTTATATAAAATCCATCTTCAGCAGGATCACAATTTGCACATCTTCCCGCATTTATAAACGAATGAGTCAATGTAGCTCTCGCTTCATTTTCCCACCCTTCATCACATAATGCTTCAAATCCTTTTATAACATGGAAAAAATCGTGTGTAAACTTTCTTCCATAATCATGCAATACTCCCAATGTTTTTGCTTTTTTTGCATTCATTCCTAATTTTTTAGCCAAGTTTTCTGCTGCCTTCGCCATATATAAAGAATGGCTAATCCATGAGCTTGTATTAATGCTTGTATTTGGTATTATATTATCTCCTAAATGCCTACCATCAACTTCTATGCATTCATATGCTAAATCTAATAAATACTCACTGAAGTCTTTCAAAATTGAAACTTCTTTTAATTGTTCTTGTGTTATTTTATAGCACTCTTCCTCTGTCAAAATAATATTATTTTTTCTTAGTTTTTCCTGCATTTTTTTACATAGATATGATAAGTCCTCTTTTTTTACACCTTTTATCAATAGTAAAAATGCTTCTCCTGCATTTTTGTCAGTTTTAGCATTTGAGTATCCCTTGCAGTTCATTGCACGTTTTTTATAATAATTATTACTAAAATTAAGTTCCATATGTTCACCTCTTTTTTTATTAATTTTATCACGTATCTAATTAATGTCAATATTTTATACTCATAATTTCTGTTATTTCCTACCCTGTTTTACTCATTATTTCTTTTTTCATTTTATTTATAATCTTCTTTTCTAATCTAGATATATAACTTTGTGATATTCCGCAACATATCTGCTACTTCTTTTTGGGTCTTTTCATTTCCACTTACAAATCCAAATCTAAGTTCCATTATATTTTTTTCTCTGTTATTCAACTTTTCCATAGATGCTTTTAATAATTTTCTGTCCACTTCGTCTTCCATTCTTCTTGAAGTTACATCTGGATCTGTTCCTAAAATATCCAATAACAATAATTCGTTTCCATCTCCGTCTTGATTCAATGGTTCATCTATTGAAATTTCGCTTTTAATTCTATTGCTTCTTCTTAAATGCATTAGTATTTCATTTTCTATACATCTCGAAGCATATGTTGCAAGTTTTATTTTCTTATCTGTATTAAATGTATTTATTGCTTTCATTAATCCTATAGTTCCTATTGAGATTAAATCCTCTAGCCCCACCCCGGTATTTTCAAACTTTTTAGCTATGTATACAACCAATCTTAAATTTCGTTCTACTAATGTTTTTTTTGCCAGTTCATCGCCTTTTGCCAAAGAATTTAATACTGTTTCTTCTTCTTCCTGTGAAAGTGGTGGCGGCAAAGTTTGACTGCCCCCTATATAATATATTGGCATTTTTTCTATTTCATCATTCCCTATATAATTTACATATATAGTATTTATACTTTCCTTTAAGATTTGTAAAAGATTCACCTTACTATCATTCCCTTCTATTTATAAAATTTCTAAACTAATAAGTGCTGAATATGTATTACTATTAAAACTCTCATTGAAAATTCCTATTATTGCATTATTAACTTCTTTTTCCTCATCATCTATTATAATTTTTACCTTATCTGCTTTAAATCCAAGCATTAGTCCATTTTGTCTTCCTATTGAGTTATATGGTATTATTCTAAATTTTGACATATACTCCACATTTTTTTCTGTTACTTCCTTTGTGTCACCCCCTATAATCTTTTCAAGGTTATTTAATATCTCTTTTGGTAAGAAATCATATAGCATTTCTTTTTCAACTACTATTACAGGCATTAAAGTTATTGGATCTTTTAACATATTTCCTGTATCTAGCAAAGCATTCATACTTATACTTTTCTCATTTATCTTAATTTCTAGCGGATATATAATATCTTTTTTAGAAGCTCTATTTTTTATAATTTTAAATGCTATATATGTAACAACAAATCCCACAATCCCTCCTAGTAGTGCTATTTTTATTGGGTATGTTCCTATATAGACTCCATTTTTCATTATTATATTTTCCGGTTTTATAAAATATAATAGTGCAAATGCACAACCACCAAAAGCAAAAGATATTAAATAAAATATTATTAGTTGCTTTACTATATTTTTAATATTTCTTGGCATATACGCTATGTAAACCATAGCTATTGATAACACTATCTTCATAATCAAATTAGAATATATTGGTAATATTTGCATATATAACATAATTGAATATATTGCACCTATTCCGCTTGATGCAACTAATCTTATATGACTTATTTTTAATTTCATTATATATGCTGTTGCAAAAAGAATAATATAATTCATGCATAGATTTTCTAATAAAATAATATCTATATATACTATCATATTTTCACCGCTCACTCTTATTTGTTTTTGCTAATAAATTATATAACTAGTCTGATTAAAAATCTGTCGTTTTGTGAGCAAGAAAAAAAGAAATAATCTACCTTTTAAGACTATTTCTTTTTATGTTTTATGTATTTTTTTTAATATCTACATTTTGTTTTAATTTTCGTTATTTATTTTTTATTTTTTCTTAGAAATGATGGTATGTCTAAATCACTTTGAGAATTATTGTTATCTGAAGGTGTTGGAATAGAGTTTAACTTCCTATCCCATGCTTTGTCTACAATGTCTCCAACTGGTGGCATATTTGGTATTGAATTCTGCTCTTTTTCAAATCCTGTAGCAATTACTGTTATTACTATATCTTCATCTAGACTTTCATCTATAACTGCTCCAAATATAATATTAGCCTCTGGATCTACACTTCTTTGTACTAATTCTGCTGCCGTATTAACTTCATGTAATCCTAAGTTTGTTCCACCTGTTATATTTATAATAACTCCTCTTGCTCCTTCTATTGATGTTTCTAACATTGGACTTTGCACAGCTTGTTTTGCTGCATCTTCTGCTCTGTTTTCACCAGATGCTCTACCTATACCCATGTGTGCCATACCTGTATTTAACATTATTGTTTTAATATCTGCAAAGTCTAAATTTACAAGTCCTGGAATAGCTATTAGATCTGATATACCTTGAACACCTTGTCTTAATACATCGTCTGCCATTTTAAACGCTTCAACTATTGATGTTTTTCTATCTATAACTTGTAATAATTTATCATTTGGAATTACTACTAAAGTATCAACTTTTCCCTTTAAGCTTTCTATTCCTCTTTCAGCTTGTGATAATCTTTTTTTGCCTTCAAATGTAAATGGTTTTGTAACAACACCTATTGTTAAAATTCCCATTTCCTTTGCACATGCCGCAACTATAGGTGCTGCTCCTGTACCTGTTCCTCCTCCCATTCCGGCTGTAACAAATACCATGTCTGCTCCGCGTAATGCTTCTGCAATTTCTGTTTTACTTTCTTCTGCTGCTTGCGCTCCTATATCTGGGTTAGCACCTGCACCTAATCCTCTTGTTATTTTTTCACCTATTTGTATTTTGGAAGGTGCTTTTGATAGTAATAAAGCTTGTCTATCTGTATTAACTGCTATAAATTCAACTCCTTTTATTCCAGAATCAACCATTCTGTTTACAGCGTTATTTCCTGCCCCTCCTATACCTATTACTTTAATTGTTGCTGTCCCATCTAGCATTGCGCTATCATCATTTCCATCCATAAACATTATATTTTCCTCCTTTATATTAGTTGTCGAAATTCAGATGTCTTATATTTGATATCGGATTTCCGACTTCTACTATGACCTCTTATTCCTGACCTCTTATGTTCTGTTTTATTTTTAAATTAACAACAAATTTATTATGAATAAAAGAATTCCTTAATTCTTTCTAATATTGAATGTAATATATTTTCATTTGACTTTGTTTCTATACTGCTTGAAACATTTTTTGCAAATGCCCTTGATGAAATATATCTTACAAGTGCATATGCAGTTCTATATTCTGGTCTTACTGTACTTATTAGTCTTCCTGTTGAAATTTTAACTGGTATATTTAATGCAATTTTACCAGCAACATCACTTTTGTTTATATTTGTAATTCCTTGTCCTGTAAGTATTACATTATTGATTCTTTGTTTTATACCTTGCATTGTAATATCTTTATTAATTAAAGAAAAAATTTCTTCTATTCTGGCTTCTATAATTTCTATTAATTCAGAACTTTTAATTATCTTTCTATTTTCATCTTTACATGTAGATAATAAAATTTCATTATCATTATCTATGAAAGACTTCATCGCCAAGCCATATTGTTTTTTTAATTTATCTGCTTCTTCTTCTGATATGTCAAGAACCAAAGCAATATCATTTGTAATGTTGTCTCCTCCTAAAGGTATGGTATTTGTATAAACAAATGACGAACCTTCAAACACACCCATGTCTGTATTTCCAGCTCCAATATCTAGCAGCATTATATTGTCACCTAATTCGTTGCTATCTAGAGCTATACATCTTTCTGCAAGTGTTACTGGTACTAACCCATCTATTTCTATATATGCTCTTTTTAGAATATTGGTTATTTTTTTTATATACTCTTTATCTGCTAAAATAATTTGAGCTTTTAACGTAAAGCTTGAACTTAAGCTTCCTACTGGGTCTTGTACAATTCTGCCATTCTCTAGGATAAATCTGTCTGTAACTATATCTATTATTTGTTTTCCTTCTGGAATATCTATGTCACTAACTTGCATTATACTTGCCGAAACATCCTTCATTGATATTCCAGCATATCTATCTTTTGCATCTTTTAATATACTATTTTGGACAATTGTTACATATTTCCCTGGAATTGTTATGTATGTCGAATTAATTGTTAAGTTGGCATCAATTTCTGCATTTTTTATTAATTTTGTAACTGCAAGAACAATTTCATCTTCATCTATTATTTTTCCTTTTTTTATACCTCTGCATTTTTGGCTGTCTGTATATATAACTTCTATTTGATTAAAATTATTAACCTCCCCAATAACTATGCTTACTTTTGAGGTTCCAATGTCCATACCTACAATTATATCTCCTATTGCCAAAGTTAACCCTCCAATTTGTTTTAAATATCGTCTTTAGAATATTACATTTTTCTGCAAAAGTCAATAGAATTTGTAATATTTTTGTAATATTCTCGTAATAAAATTGCAATGTATTTCTATTAAATTTTTTTAGCCTTTTCTTGTCTATTTTTCATGAATTTTTCTATATAATACCTTCTAGTCATAGAAAGGTTATTAAACATTCTTCCAACAAAAACAACAATTGCTGCTAAATAAATATCTACATTTAATTTTTGTCCTAAATACGTTAATAAAATAGAAAGTATGGCATTGCCAAAAAAGCCTGATACAAATATTTTTAGGTCAAAGTTTTTGTTTAATGTTGCTACAATTCCACCAAAGACAGAATCTAGTGCAGCTATTATTGCTATTGCTAAATATCCTGAATATGTATATGGAATTATTGGCATAAAAATACCTATTATTGCACCTATAACACAACCTATTATTATTGCTATTAAAATCATGTTTTCTCCCTCCACTTTAGGAAAATATTATTTTTTGATATATTTTATTTCTGTCTCACCATTATATTTTAAAATTTCTACTTTTTTGTTCGCTACTAAAGTAACTGTTTTACCACTATTGTTATATTTATCTATAAATCCACTATTTTTTAGGCTTAATATACTTGATAAATACGCTTGATTTCCTATCGCTTTTACCACATATGGAGAAGATAGTCTCTGGCCTCCTACCATTATAAGTGTATTACCTACTTCTACAATATCTGTAGTATTAATTATGCGTACATCATTTATTGAAATTGCTTCTGCACCAGCATATCTTAATTCATTTATTAGTTCTAATAGATCCTCTGCAACTATTACTTGATTATTATTATCTGTTAAAGTAACTATAATTCCTTCACCATATATGTCTGTATTTCCAACTATTAAATTTGAATTTTCTAACTCTTTGTCTAATAGTTCAGATGCTTCTTCACTGCTTTCTATTTTTTTATTATATTCATCTATTGTTGCTATAGTTTCTTCATATTTTTCATATGTTTCTTCATATTTTGTTTTCCATTCTGATAATGTCGTTCTTAGTTCATCTTCTTTCATGTTTTCTATAGCTGTTATATCTGTTTCTTCAACTGTTTTAAATTGTACAAACATAACACAAATTAGAACTATACACACCAACCCAATTATTATGCCCATTACAAGTTGCTCTTTATTTATTTTCTTCAAATATATCACCTCTTAGATTTAATATATTTTGGATTTATAACTCCATTATATTTTTCTATTGTAACACTTTCCATTCTCTTTTTTTCTACTATTATTCCGTCTTCTTCCATATAATATATGTATCCACCAGGCATCATTAATGAACCATAAAATAAATCTGTAGGACCTATTGCTTTAATTGTAAACGGTGATGTTATTTTTTCTCCGTTTATTTTAATAACACTACCTTCACATGTAATTGCAGATGTTGCAATTATCCTTTGTCCATTTATAGAAATTGCTTCTGCATTTGCATGCCTTAACATGTTTACAATTGCTGTTAAATCCGTATTATGTACTACTAATTTGCTCATATCTAATATCTGTGTACTTAATAATTCAGAAGAAATGTTAGTATTATCTTTTAAAATTATTTCCATTCCTGGTCCAGTTACATCTGTTAGTCCTAATAATATATTGTTATTTTTTAATTCTTCCTGTTTGGCACTAGATGTACTGCTGTCTTGTGTAGCTAAGTTTCTTACTTTTTCTAGTCTATTTTCTGCTTGTCCTAATTGCGAATATACACTATCATATTTTTCTTTCCATTTTAGCACTTCATCTCTTAATCCATTTTCTGTTAGTGTTTGTCCAACTGTTGCGCTAGCGTTGTTCATTGTTTTTATTTGAACTATTATTGACATTGTCAGTATAAAACACATTATTCCTAATGTAATTGATATTTGTTTTTTATTCATTCTCTCTCCCATCCATTTTTATACTTTTTCTCTAAACACTGCACCTTTATTGGTCAAATCCGTGTTTACAAGGATTTCGCCTTCTACTCCTTTTTCATCGTTTAATATCTTTTTCACATATGCCATTTTAGTACTTAAATTTGAAACATCCCCCAAATGTATAGCTTTTTTTTCTTTTTCCAAAGTAAGTATATAATCTTGTCTATTTGAAATATCAATTTTGGTTATTAAGTCTACTAGCTCGTTTGCATTTGCTGATTCCATTATTTGTAACACTTCTCCTAATTTTACCAAATCCTCGCTTATTAGCCTTTGCCCTTCATGTAATTCTTCCTCTGGTGTAGAAATGCCTACTATAGCAGGCATCTCTGCTTTTTGGCTTGTTATTTCTAACATGTATCCTTGATTATTTATATATATGTAGCTATTGGCAAATGGTATCATATAAGTCGCTACTCTTTCTACTACTATAATTTCTACTTTATCTGGCAATTTCCTTCTTATTTTTACATTTTCTATATATGCATTTGCCTTTACTTTATTTTTTATATTCTTCTTTGATACTTTAAAAGTATTTTCATCTGTTTTCAATTCAGATAAGCTTATTATTTCCTCTTTACTTAGTTTGCTGTTTCCTGTAACATTTATCTCTTTGATATTAAATAATGGAGACAAGGCAACATATATGCTTACTCCTATAAGTACTATAATTAGAGTTAATACTTTTACTATCTTCAAAATCGCTTTTTTCTTTTTTATTGCTATTTGTTGTTGTTTAGTAAGCTTCTTCTTGGCGTTTTGCTTATTTTTGTTAGTGTTCACACTTGTTTTTTTATTTTTTTTGTTTTTCTCCTTATCATCTGAAATTCTGGGCATACCTATAACAATTTCTTTATCAAAGTCAAATAATTCGTTGTTTTTATTTCTAGCACTTACATTATTTGACTTTGTTTTTTTGTTGGCTTTATTTTTTTTATAATGTATGTCTTCTTTTGATTTCTTTGTCATTTGCCCTTTCCTTCCTCTCTATTCCTTTTCTTCTTTTATTGTTATTTTTGCACCTAACTTGTTCAATTTTTTATCCAAGCCTTCATATCCTCTTAAAATATATCCTATTTTATTAACTGTTGTCGTTCCTTTTGCAACTAGACCTGCTACAACTAATGCTGCTCCACCTCTTAAATCTGTGCTTTCTACAGTAGCTCCTGATAATTTTTTGCATCCCTTTATTACAGCAATTCTTCCTTCTACTGTTATCTTGGCCCCCATTCGTTTTAACTCACTTACATATTTGTATCTATTTTCAAATATATTTTCCACTATAACAGAATTTCCCTTTGCAATTGTTAGTATACTTGCAAAAACAGATTGCATATCTGTCGGAAATCCCGGATATGGCATTGTTTTTATATCAACAGCTTTGATTTTTTTAGGTGCTTTTAAACAAACACATTTATTCTCTATCTTTATTTCGCAACCTGTTTGTTCTAGTTTGTTTAAAATTTGATTTATATGTTCTGGAATTACTTTATTTAGTTTAACTTTTCCACCAGTTATAGCAACTGCACATAATAGCGTGCCTGCCTCTATTCTATCTGGCATTATGGAATATGACACATCCTTTAATTTTTCTACACCTGTTATTTTAATTATGTTTGTGCCTGCTCCTTCTATTTTAGCACCCATTTTATTTAAAAATTTTGCTAAATCCACTATTTCTGGTTCCATAGCAGCATTAGAAATCTTAGTTATACCATCTGCGTAAACACTTGCAAGTATTATATTTTCGGTTGCACCAACGCTTGGGAAATCTAAGTCGATATTTGTGCCTATTATTTTATCACATTTACATGTAATAAATCCACTATCTTCTGAAATATTTACTCCCAATTTTTTAAAAGCTGCTAAATGTAAATCTATAGGTCTTGTTCCAATATCACATCCACCCGGATATGAGAAAGTTACTTCTTTAAATCTTCCTAATATAGCTCCGGCCAATATTACTGTTGACCTCATTTGCCTCATTAGTTGTTCTGGAATTTCTCTTTTGGTTATCTTCTTAGAGTCTATCTCTATTTTACCATTATTCTTCTTAATTTTACAACCCAAATATTTTAAAATTTCTTGTGTTATTTTTGTATCATGTATATTAGGTACATTGTATAACTTTGTATTTCCTTTATTTAATATTGTTGCTGCTAATATTGGTAATGATGCATTTTTTGAACCTGATACTTCTACTTCACCCTCTAATCTTCTGCCTCCTTCTATTATGTAACTAGACATTTTATTCACCCTTTCTATTTTATTTTGCTATATTTTATGTCTTGTTTTCATAAATTGTGAGTTTTTGATTATGTGAGTACAGTTCTTCTTTAATTGTTCCTGATAAATATTCTATATCTCATTTGCAACTCCTCCCTTTATTATATATACCACTTCTAGTATTACAATAATAGTCTTGTTTTTTTTGCCATTTTGTGGTATAGTAATTATAGTTAATAACTGTGCGGAGGTTGATTTTATGAAATTTAAATCTAATTCTGGAAAAACATTATTTATGACTATTATAATTGTTTTTATTTTAGTTATTATTGGTGCTATTACTTATTTTGGGATAATCTCCTATCCAGAAGTATTTAATGATATAAAAGTTAAAGTTCAACAAACTTTTAATAAAAATGAAAAAAACAACACTAGTAGTACTTCAGATACTACTAGTGAAAACAATGATTTATAAAATTTCTTTTATATTTTTAATATTAGATACTGTTTCAATATATCCTTTATTGTAACAGTCTTTTATTTTTTTTACATTAAAAACATTTCCAGATGGAATTTTTACATTTATTACATAATCACATTCTTTAACTGCTCTTTCATCTTTTTCATTAAACATAACGTCTATTGCCTTAAATGCTACATCATATGCGCTTTTTGGATTATCTGTAAGGTCTGGTGGAAATTTAATTGCAATTTTTTTGTCTACTTTTAGTTTTTCTAATTCTTCTACTGGTACATTGTCTAATATTCCACCATCTACAAATTTATAATTTTCAAATTCACATGGTGCAAATAATCCTGGAAAACTGCAACTTGCTCTTACTGCTTTTCCAATAGAAATATTATTTATATATTTTTCATCATTTTTAACTATTCTATTTGTAAATACATGTTTTTTGCAATTAATTATATCAACACTTGAAATAGCTATAGGCATTTTTATATCTGTTATATTATACAATCCCTTGTATTTTGCACACTCATCTATTACATTCTCTATTGTTTCTCCTGACAGTGCACCATAGCCTAAGAGTCTTTTTGAATTCTTTATATTTGACATTAAATATCTAGGCTCCGCTCTAAATATGTCCTTGGCAAAATAATTGAATAAATCTAGCATTTGGTCTGCTGTATATCCCATTGCTACTAACACTGTAATTATACTGCCTATACTTGTTCCTGTTACAGCACTTATTTCTATTTGATTCTCTTCAAATGCTTTTATTGCCCCTATATGTGCCGTTCCTTTTATTCCTCCACCAGATAAAGCCAGTCCTATTCTCATTTTTTCTCACATTCCTTTCTTTTACACATTAAATTTCAATTTTTACATTTTAACTACCAATTTATTTATTTTTGAACTAACATATAACTCTAGTTTTTTCATAAACTCTTCAGATTTAATCTCACTATTTGCTACCATTTCTAATCCTTTTTCCCAACTTGCCGTTAATTTTGGGTTTAACATATCTGGCATAGAGTTATATACTACATCATATATTTTTTCTCCGCTTCTCGGTCGGTGTTATAATTTGTGTCTTTGTATTTATAGATATGTAGTTAATTCTTTCTAATTTTTTTATAATTTCTGCTCTAGTAGCACTTGTGCCTATTCCAGCTCCTTTTATTTGTTCTCTTAACTCTTCATCTTCTATTAGTTTACCCGCATTTTCCATTGCCAATATAATAGAACCAGAATTATATCTTGAAGGAGGAGTTGTCTCAGATGTCTTTATTTCAAAGTTTGTAATTTCTATGTCTTGTCCTTTTTTTAATTTATTAAGTATGTCTAAATTTTCTTGTGAATTTTCTTTTTGGTTGTCCTTTAATACTTCTAAATATCCTAACGCAGTACATACTTTACCATTTGCAAAGAATTGTTCATTTTCTATGTCGATCTCCACTGATATTTTACTAAATTCTGCTGATGGATAAAAAATACTTAAAAATCTTTTTACTATTAAAATATACACTTTTTTATGTAGTTCTATTAAATTATCATAGTTTTCATAGCCTTGACCTGTTGGTATTATCGCATAATGATCTGTAATTTTACTATCATCTACATATTTTGTCTTTATTAAATCTGTAGAGTATTTTTCTTCCACCATTTTCTTTATATATTTTTGTATTTCCTCATTTTTAAATCCCTTTGCTATTCCATTCAAATTTTTTGAAATAACTTTTGCGACAGCCGTAGATATAACCCTAGCATCTGTTCTTGGATATGTTACCAACTTTTTCTCATACAAATTTTGTATTATTTCCAATGTTTCATCTGGTTTTATTTTAAATCTTTTTGTGCATTCATTTTGAATTTCCGCTAAATTAAACAACAATGGTGCTTTTTCTTTGGTTTTGCTTTTTTTTACTTCTTTTACAACTGCATTTTTACCTTTAAAATAATTTATAAATTCCTTTGCATCATTTTCCCTTTTAAAACCTGATTCATTATAGAGTTTTGGCGAATTCCATAATATTGATTTTTCTCCCACTTTCCATTCTGCACTAAATGCATTTTCTTGCTCTCCAAACTTTCCAATCACCTTGTAATATGGAATTTTAACAAAATTTCTAATTTCACGCTCTCTGGAAACTACCATGCCTAAAACGCAAGTCATAACCCTTCCAACCGATATAGATATTTTCTCTTCTCCCAAGTCTTTTGCCAATCTTTTACCATATATTATAGATAACAGTCTAGAAAAATTAATTCCTATTAAATAATCTTCTTTTGCACGTAAATATGCCGAATCTGATAAACTATTATATTCATCTAATGGCTTAGCTTGCTCTATTCCTCTTTTTATTTCTTCTTCTGTTTGAGAATCTATCCATATTCTTCTTCTTTGTTTATTTTTAAGTCCTATTTGCATTTCTACAAGTCTATATATATATTCTCCCTCTCTTCCAGAGTCAGTTGCAACATATATACATTCAATGTCTTCTCTTGTTAACAGTTCTTTTATTATATTATACTGTTTTTCAACATTTGGTATCACTTCATATTTATATTCTTTTGGCATAAATGGTAATGTGTCTAATCTCCAAAATTTTAATTTCTCATCATATTTTTCCGGATAAGACATTGTTACTAAATGACCCACACACCACGTTATTATCCAATTGGCAGATTCTATATATCCATTTTTTCTTATTCCATTTTCCTTTAAAACTTTTGCAAATTCCATAGCTACTGATGGCTTTTCCGTTATTAGTATATTTTTCAAAAAAATCTTCCTTTGCTATAATTTATTCATATTTTACTATATCAAATTCTGAAGTAAAATTTTGATTTCCGTATGCAAATACTATGTATAATTTTCCTTCTTCATTCAAAAAGAAATTAGTTATATTTTCTATTTTATATATTTCACTTTCTAAATTTCTTTCATATACAGGGTACCCAGAATTTGTTAATATTGTCTCTTCCTTTTTTACACTTTTTAAGACATCATTTATTTTGTTCTGTAATTCTTGTACATTTATATTTTTTTGTTCAATTATATTATTTAAAGAAACTTTTTCTTTTGTCTCTATATTGTAGTTATATGTTTGAATTATTATTCTTTGTGGATTATTGCCCTGCTTTAATGATGATTTAATAATAATAGATAAAATATTATCATTTAAATATCCTACATAATCTATGCTGTATATGATTTTTTCAGCATTATTTTTATTTTTTCTCACTTCATTTGCTTTTTTTACAAACACCTCTTGAGTTACCTTATTAAATTCTTTTGGTATATTTCCTTTTATATTAATCATTGGTATGTTTAAATCTATATCATAAAATTTATTTTCCTGTTGTATACTATAAGCTATATATACTATGCTTTTTTCTGTATTAATTCTTTCTATTTTTGAAATATCCTTTTCTTCTACATTAAAACTATTGTTAATAGTTTTAACAAATTCATTTTTTAACTCTTCCATAGTTTTTTCTTTTTCTGGTTGAACCGGATTTTCTATTACATTTTCATCTGTTGTATTATTAGTTGGTATATCAGAAGTTTTGCTATCCCTCTTGCCAAAAAATTGTGCATATGCCCCTAAAACAATTGATAATACACATATTATAGATATGATTATATATATTTTTTTTGCGTTTTCCATTTTTTTGTAATACCTCCATTTACATTTTAGCAAATCTTCATCTATTATACCATTTTTTTGCAGAAAATACAAATTTTTTAATTGACTAGTTTGCCTTTTTGCGTTATTATATATATTGAATTAATTTATAAGATTGGAGATTATTTAATATATGTTATGCTCAATATGTAATAAAAATACAGCGGTAATTTTTATAAACAAGCAAGATGAAACCGGTAAACAAGAATTACAAGGTTTATGCTATGAATGTGCAAAGGCTAAAGGAATAAATCCTATAGATAGTTTAATGAAACAAGCTAATTTGTCTGAAAATGACTTAAATGACATGACTAAGCAACTAGAAACTATTGTAAAAGATATGGCAAATAATATAGATTTATCAAGTATTGACCCTTCTAGTTTTACATCAGATGATTCTACTAACTTTGAAGATAATCCTACTCCACAGTTTAGTGCTATTCCATTAGGTTCTATCTTTTCTAATATGTTTAGCGAAAATGCCGAAGGTGCACAAGAATCATCTTCTGACAGAAAAAAAGTTAAAGTTGATAAAAAAGTTAAAGATAAAAAGAAAAAAGCTTTAGATACATTTGGAACTAATTTAACTAATAAGGCAAAAAATAATCAATTAGACATGGTTGTTGGTAGAGATAAAGAAATTCAAAGAATTATTCAAATTTTAAATAGACGTTCCAAAAATAACCCTTGCTTAATAGGAGAACCTGGTGTTGGTAAAACAGCAATAGCTCAAGGATTAGCCATAAAAATTGCTAATGGAAATGTACCTGCGAAATTATTGAATAAAGAAGTTTATTTATTAGACATGACATCTGTAATTGCTGGAACACAATTTAGAGGACAATTTGAAGCAAGAATGAAATCTATTATAGATGAATGTAAAAACTTAGGAAACATTATATTAGTTATAGATGAAATCCATAATATTATAGGTGCTGGTGATGCTGAACATTCCATGAATGCTGCAGATATTTTGAAGCCTTCTCTTTCAAATGGAGAAATTCAATTAGTTGGAACCACTACATTAAAAGAATACAGAAAATATATTGAAAAAGATAGTGCTTTAGAAAGAAGATTCCAACCAGTTATTGTAGAAGAACCTTCAATTACAGATTCAATAGATATTCTTGAAGGTATAAAAAAATATTACGAGGAATTTCACAAGGTAAAGATTTCTACTGATGTTATTAAACAAGCTGTTATAATGTCCGAAAAATACATCCATGACAGATTTTTGCCAGATAAAGCTATTGATATATTGGATGAAGCATGTTCTAGAATCAATTTAAATAATAAAGAACTATATCAATTAGAAATTCTAAAAAATCAATTAAAAGATGTTCAAGAAGATAAAGAAGAAGCTGCTTCTGCTGATTCAACAGAAGATTATAAAAAAGCTGCTGAATTAAAAGCAAAAGAATGTGCTTTAATAGAACAGATTGATAAATTAAATAAAAAAATGAAACTTGTTAATTTAACTGTTCAAGATATTGCTGAAGTAATCGAGAGTTGGACTAAAATTCCTGTTAAGAAAATAACTGAAGAGGAAACACAAAAACTTTTAAATTTAGAGGGAAACTTACATCAAAGAATAATTGGCCAAGATAATGCTGTAGAAGCTGTTTCTAGAGCAATAAGAAGAAATAGAGCTGGATTAAAAAGTACAAAAAGGCCACCTTCTTTTATATTTGTAGGTCCTACTGGTGTTGGTAAAACTGAGCTTGCTAAGGCCTTAGCATACGAGATGTTTGGAAATGAGGATTCCATTATTAGAGTAGATATGTCTGAATATATGGAAAGTCATTCTACATCCAAGTTAATAGGCTCGCCTCCTGGATATGTAGGTTATGATGATGCAGGCCAACTAACTGAAAAAGTTAAAAGAAACCCTTATTCAATTATATTGTTTGATGAAATAGAAAAAGCACACCCTGATGTGTTTAATATATTACTTCAGGTTTTGGATGATGGCAGATTAACAGATGCTCAAGGAAATACCATAAGCTTTGAAAATACTATTATTATAATGACTTCTAATGCTGGTTCTAACCTAAATACAAATTCTATAGGGTTTGGTGGTACTCAAATTAATAATTCTAAAATATTAGATACTTTAAGAGAAACTTTTAGACCCGAATTTTTAAACAGAGTAGATGAAATTGTTATATTTAATCAACTAACTAATGAACAATTGTTACAAATTATAAATTTAATGTTAAAAGATACTCAAAAAGCATTGTCTAATAAAGATATTACAATGGTACTTACAGAATCTGCAACTAACTTTTTATTAAAAGTTGGTACTGACGTAAAATATGGTGCAAGACCTTTAAGAAGAGCAATACAAAGATATTTAGAAGATGAACTGTCTGACATGATTTTAAAGGGTGAATTAAAAAACGGACAAAAAGTATTAATAGATTGTAATAATGAAAATTTAACTTTTAAAGTAGAATTATAAATAGAACTATAAATGGAGGAAAAAAATGTTTAAACATGTGCCAAATATTTTAACACTATCCAGATTTGCCTTAATCCCTTTTATTGTATATTTTATCGATGCAGAAAATTACCTTTTGGCATTTATATTTCTTACTATTTCTGCCTTAACAGATATATTAGACGGTTTTATTGCCAGAAAATTTAATTTGATAACAAATTTTGGAAAATTAATAGACCCTTTAGCTGATAAAGCAACTCAAGTTTCTATATTGATAATACTTACATTAAAAAATGTTATACCTTTATGGATTTTGGTTGTTGTTTTCGTAAAAGAACTTCTAATGGTTTCTGGTGCCTCATTTCTATATGGTAAAAAATTAGTTGTTTCTAGTAGATGGTATGGCAAGCTTACTACCGTATTATTTTACATTGCAATAGTTTGCTCATTTATTGTACGTGTTTGGAATGGTTCTTTATTTGGGCACCCGGAATATAGTTTACCTCTTTTACCAAACTTTGATCAATATATATATTATTTAGCACTTATTGCCACAATTTTTTCGTTAATAATGTATTTTAGAGCATTCTATCAACAAGGTTATTTAAAGAAAGAAAATTTAAAAATAGAAAAATAATAATTACTATTGATATCAATAAATCTTGTTCTTCTTCTATAATCTCTTTATACATTTTCGTCATGTTTTGTCGAATATTTAAGTATTTTGACAATTTTGGGTAACTTTTAGAGTAGTTGTTTACAAAGCCTTAAATTTATGGTATAAAAAATATAAATTATTATAATAATTTAATATTAATTTCTAAGGAGAGTTTTTATGAAGGCCAAAAAATTAATTATCATTGGAATTATCGCATTAGGAATTTGGTTGTTTTTTACTCAAGTTGTAAATGCATATTCTTTGGTATATCCTGAATCATTTTATAATAGTATTTCTTGGACATGGTACTATGCTGATACTGCAACTCCTACTTACAATTGTCTAGGCTTTGCCACTGGCAGTAGAACCTGGGAATGGCCAAGTTCTTTTGGATCGTCATCGGCAACAAAAGCCCAAGTTGATTCTTATTTATCTACACTAGGATATCGACCATCTACATATGATCCATTTATATTGGCATATGGTGAAAATGTGAATAGCATTACGCATTTTTCCAAAGTAACTGGTCTTGAATGGTGTAGAGCTAAGTGGGGACAATTAGAATTATTCAATCATGGAAGCCACGATCCATATTATCATTCTTCTTCTTATGGTGCTTTACAAATAAAGTATACTGCAAATTAAGATAATAAATGAAAAGGAGGTACTTTTATGATCAAAAAAAAATTAATATATGTAATTTTAGCATTATTATTTATTAGTATATTGTTTATTGGAATCAGCATGTTCTTTCCTTCAAATTTCTCATCAAATTCAGTGTATGCATCAACTTTAAATAGTATAAATGACAATATGAACCGTTTAATGTCTGAAATAGAAAAGGAGATGCGAGCAGATCCTAAAATTGCTATGCTTGGAAGTCCTATTGATTTTATTAGGAATTCATCAAGTTACAAAAACATAATAAATCTTGGACTAAATGCTGTGAAACCTCTATATGACAAGTTATATGAAAGTCATGATGCTGGATTATATGAGTACATTTTAGCACTAGCAATAGAGGAAATAACTCAAGAGGAATTCATTTATAATGCCAATTATGGTTGGAAAAATTCTTTAGAATTCAGATTGTGCTATGAAACCAAAGTTAATAATTCTGAAACTAATGTCGAAAAAATAATTAATAACGAAAATTTAAGTAATGAAGAAAAAATCGCAAAATTTAAAGAACAAGGTATTTTTGCTGTGCCATTTTTAATTGATGAATACAATAACATAAATTCAAAAGTTTCTAAGGAAGTTATAGAGATTGCTATAAAAGATATCGCCATCAAATATAATATTTTCAATAATAATGAAAAATCTAGTGACTTTATTAATAAAAATAAAGATTTATTTAATTCATTAGTGGATTTAAATGGTAAAGCATATAAGTAATTGCTCTTTTATCTGGAGCCAGTGTTTTTACACACTGGCTCTACTTTTATTCAAAATCCTCTAATATTGAATTTAATTTTTCCTCTCCTATTGCATATATTCCCTTTTTTAGATTTATCAAATCCACTTCTGGTAAATACTGAACTTGTATTTGTGTATTTTCTTTAAATACTGCTTCATTTTCTTGATTTACCTTATAAATTGCTATAACCCCATTGTTTTCTTTCAATACATAATGTCTATCACAATATTCATCTTTCTCCATATACAAAACAATCTCAGAAGAAGTGAACTTTTTTATCTGCCAATCTTTATAATATTGTTCTATATCTTTTTCTTCTTTATTTATTAATTCTTCTGGTATTATTTCAGTTTTTTGTACAGTATGATTGCATATTTTATAAACTGTATTTTTTTGTACAATTGAATTTGGAGATGTTTTTACCGTGTTTGAAGAAGTACTTACTGTTCGATTTTCTTCTTCTATCATTTTTCTTTTAAGTTCATCAGCTAATTCTTTTGCTTTAATCGAATTCTGATTTAATGTATTGTTTATATTATATATATATATTCCTGTTATCCCACCTATTGCTAATAATACAATAGAAATTATTACAATAATCCAAACTTTTTTCATACTATCACCTTATATCTTTTTTTATAGTATGAGAAAATTTTGTTAAATTTATACATTAAATTTCTATGTAATTATATTCACATGCCCTTATAAGCCTATTTGTTATTGCCAATCCTAATCCTTGCTTAGTTACACCTTCTATAATAACTAAATCCGCATTGCATTTGTCTGCTTTTCTTAATAGTGAAAATATATTTTGTGCAACATCTTCTAATGTAGCTCCCATGCTCAATTTATTCTTTGAAATATATTTAGGCATATTTCCCTGCGTTCCTAATACAACCACATTTTTGTAGTCATTTGATATTTCGTTTATTTTATTTATCATTTTAACTTTGTCATTGCTATATACTAAAACACATTTAGTTTTTGGAGCATAATGTTTATACTTCATTCCTGGTGAAGCCACCGGTTTGTCTGTAACTTTTTCAAAAACATTTTTATTAACTTCCACTTCGTTTGCAACACTTTCCAATTCTTCTAATGTTATTTTACCTGGTCTTAAAATTTCTATTTTTTTATCTATTACTCTTATAACAGTTGATTCTAAACCTATTATTGTTTTACCACCATCTATTATATAGTGTACCTTACCATCTAACTCTTCTATAATGTCTTGCACATTTGTGCCACTAGGTCTTCCAGATACATTAGCACTTGGAGCTGCTATAGGTACCCCTGATAGTTCAATTAATTCTCTTGCTATCTCATTACTTGGCATTCTTACTCCTACTGTGTTTAATCCTGCTGTTACACTGTTTGGTATAATATTTTCACTTTTTCTATTAAAAATTATAGTAAGTGGTCCTGGCCAAAATTTATTTATCAGTCTTTTCTCTATTTCGCCTATGTTTTCCACAATTTGCTCTAACATGTTGATATTTGATATATGTACTATAAGTGGGTTGTCACTTGCCCTTCCTTTTGCCACAAATATTTTTTGTACAGCATTAGTGTCTAAAGCATTAGCGCCTATCCCATATACAGTTTCTGTTGGAAATAATACCAACTTTCCTTCTTTTATTCCATTTGCTGCTTCCTTTATTTCTTCTATTTTTACTTCTTTTTCTTCATTAAAATATATAGATTTCATTTAATCACTTTCCTCTGTAACAATTTTACAATATTATTTTGATTATGTCTATAATATTTTATTTTTTAAAATTCTAATCCAAAACTTACACCTAAAGCACTGTTTAATTCATTTATTATTCTTTCGTCATTTATATGACCTATTTTCTCCTTCAACCTGCTTTTATCTATTGTTCTTATTTGTTCTGTTAAAACAATAGAATCAGCTTTTAACCCACTTTCTTCTGGACTTATCTCTATATGAGTAGGCAACTTATTTTTAGTGGTTTGTGATGTTATTGCCGCTGCTATTACTGTTGGACTATGCTTATTTCCAACATCATTTTGTATAATCAGAACTGGTCTTATTCCTCCTTGTTCTGACCCAACAACAGGGCTTAAATCAGCATAAAACATATCTCCTCTTTTTATTACCATTATCTTCACTCCCAGTATTTGCATATTTAAGGTTTGTTTTTTAATATATTTTAGTATTAGTTGAGATAAAAATAATAGTAACTACTAGCCTTTTTACATATTTACATATACATTTTTTAATCTAAATGCCAACACATCATCCCTTTTTAAACTATTTATTTCTATCTCATTATATAATATGTAAACGGTTGTATTTTTGCTAACGTTCTTTATTTGCATTTTTATAGGTTTGCCTGTTTTTCTATCTATATATAACTTTTTATTTAATTCATCTGCATCTTTTATTTCCATTATTATGATTCCATTTTGTTCTATAATATTTTGTTTTCCTGTTTCTATCATCTTTTTGTATTCTTCTGTAAATGTATTTAGCCACAGAAAATTACTTGTTACATCAGAGTAATTTTCATATATAGTACTTAGATTCAACTTAGTATTATTTATTTTCAAATTGTTTCCGTCAAATATTGTTTCTAAGCCTTCTATATTACTTGGCTCTAATACTATTTGTTTTTGTACATTAGGTTCTGCATATTTTTGTTCTAGTACATATTTATTTTTGTTTTTATTGCTTTGTATCTCAACTTCAATTTTGGCATTGTATGATCTAATACTTAAAATATATTCTTCAATTTCCTTTAAATTTTTGTTACTCATATTATTTCCACTTTTTAAATTTTTATAATTATTTTTTATAAAAAAATATATAATTACTGATGTAACCAAAACAGCCAAAATGCCCAATATAATTATTAATTTCTTTTTTTCCATAATTAATCTAACTCTCTCCTTCCCTATTTTTACAGTCTAAAAAAGAGAATAGAAATATTCTATTCTCTATATATTTTTATTCAATTATTTTTAAAGTATTCTATTAAACATTTTTCTAATTCGTTTTGCTTTTCTATTTTATTTATTTTTTCTCTTATTTCTGTTGCGTTCTTCATATTTTTTATATAACAACTTATATGTTTTCTCATTTCTTTTATTGCAATTTCTTCGCCCTTTTCCTGTACTTCTAAATTAATGTGATTTAATATTATACATAGTTGCTCACTCTTAGAAATAGGCTCAACCTCTTTTCCCTGTAAAAAATCTATTATTTCTTTAAATATCCATGGCCTTCCAATTGTTGCCCTACCTATCATAATGCCATCTACACCTGTTTGTTCGAACATTCTTAGTGCATCTTCCTTCGTTTTTATATCTCCATTTCCTATAACAGGTATTTTTACTGCATCCTTTACTTTTTTAATTATATCCCAGTCTGCAACTCCAGAATAAAATTCTGCTCTTGTTCTACCATGTATAGTTATAGCCGAAGCTCCCGCCGCTTCTATTATTTTTGCTACTTCTACAGCAACAATATTTTCTGAATTCCAACCTTTTCGTATTTTTACGGTTACCGGTACTTTTGCATTTTTTACAACCACTTTTACTATTTGCTCTAGTAATTCTAAATTTTGCAACAATCTGCTTCCATCCCCATTTTTCACTACCTTAGGAGCTGGACATCCCATATTAATATCTATAATATCTGCTGTATCACTTACATAATTCGCTGCAAACTCCATTGATTGAATGTCACTTCCAAATATTTGAACTGCAATAGGCCTATCTTGCTCGTTTACTTTTAACAATTTTTTTGTCTTTTCATCATTATAATATAAAGCTTTGCTACTAACCATTTCTGTATATGTAAGTCCTGGGCCAAATTGTTTGCAAACTGTTCTAAATGGCAGGTCTGTTATTCCTGCCATTGGCGCTAAAAATATATTGTTTTCTAATTCTACATTTCCTATCTTTATTTTTTTTAAATACATTTTCCCCTCATTTACAATTTTTTAGTAATTTCTTCGAAGTTCGGGTGATTAAAATCGCCCCTACATTTTTCATAGAATACCTTACACTATCTTATAATTACAACTTATTCTATAAATAATACTTTTTGTCTTCTTCCACTAATATTTAATAATATTCCTATCATTATTATATTGCTCAATAGTGAGCTTCCCCCATAACTTACAAATGGAAGTGGTATTCCCGTTATTGGCAACAAACCCATTGTCATTCCTATATTCTCCAGCATATGAAAAAAGAATATTCCTGCAATTCCTGCTGCAATATATGATCCTTCTAGATCTTTTGCAGTTTTAGCAACATATATAGCCTTTGTAATTAGCACAACATATAAAACTATTATTCCTGCTGCAACTATAAATCCCAATTCTTCTCCAATAACAGAAAAAATAAAGTCTGTAGTTTTAGGATACAAAAAGCCTAATTGAGTTTGATTTCCCTTTAATAGACCCATTCCAAATAATTGACCTGCACCTATTGCAAGTTTTGATTGTATAATATTGTACCCTGCCCCCCTTGGATCCAAATTTGGATTTAAATATACATCTATTCTTGTTTTTGCATGCTCTGGCAATATAAAAAAGTAGAGTAATGGAACTGCTACAATAACCACCGCTATTGCAATAATTATATATTTTTTATCTATTCCAGCCACAAATAACATAAAAATTAGTGCCATAATAAATGCTATTGCCGTTCCATAGTCTGGTTGTTTAATTATTAGTAATACCGGAACCATTGCTACACCTAATATTATTGCTAATTTATATATTACATTTATTTCTTTTTTCCCTCTTGCCTGTATTTTCACTATTGTATATGTTAAGGATAATATTATTACAATCTTGGCTAATTCTGCTGGTTGAAATGATACTGCACCTATATTATACCAGCTTGTTGCACCATTTATTGGAGTTGTAAATAAAACTCCTGCTAGCAACAATATAATAATCCCATATAATATTGGGGCTATTTTTATTAGTAACTCATAATCTATTGCTATAATTGCTATTAATATTGGTATACTTACCATTATCCAAACTATTTGTTTTTTTAGTTCATCATAATTTGAGTTTTGAGTAGCTGAAAATAGGGCTACCAAGCCTATTATAATTAATATAACAGTACATATTAGTATTCCCCATTCCATATTTTTAAGAATTCGTTTCCTCATTGCTTACCTCATTATCATTATCATTTTCGTTTGAAACTATATCTTCTTTATTCTCTTTTTCATTTTTTTCGTTTGGTGATTTTTCTATTGTTCCTAGTTCCTTCTCCGCCTCATTTTCTTTTGTTACTTCCTTTTTTGATTCCTTTTTTGTGGATTTTTCTTCTGTTTCTGGTTTTTCTTCTTCAGATATTTTCTCAATCTGTTTTAAGTCTTCTTCCTTTTCTTTTTCTGTGCTTTCTTCCTCTTCCTTGTTTTGAATTTTTCTTGCTTCATTTTTTATAGTCACTATTGGAATATTAGCATATAGTGAAGGCGCACCTACTGTGCCATCATCACCAGATTTATTTGTAAGTCTAACATCTATTGCTTTTTCATCTATCTCTATATATTTTTTTATAACCTCTATTATTTCTTGTTTCATCATTTCTAGAAAGTCTGCTGATATATTTGCTCTATCCTGTGCCAATACTAAGTGTAGTCTTTCTTTTGCCGTTTCTTTAGAATTTTCTTTTCCATTCTTTCCTATGTTTTTAAAGAAATTTATTATATTTTCAAACATCTTATACCCCCATCAGTAATTATTTTTTAGAAAAACGATGCTTTAATTTAGCAAAAAAACTTTCCTTTCTTCCAGGTATAGTCACCTCTATGTTTTCTCCTAATATTCTTCTAGCTATTTCTATATATGCTTTTCCAGATGGAGCCTTATGGTTAGATACTACTGGTTCACCTTTATTAGTTTGCGTAATTATATATTCATCATCAGGTACAACTCCAATTAGGTCTATTGATAGCAAGTCTACAATATCTTCTACATCCATCATTTCGCCTTTTCTTACCATTGCTGGTCTTAATCTATTTACTACTAATTCTGGATTTTTTATTTCTGACGCTTCCAAAAGTCCTACAATTCTATCTGCATCTCTTATTGCGGAAATTTCTGCGGTTGTTACTACTATTGCTCTATTTGCTCCTGCTATGGCATTTTTAAAGCCTTGTTCTATTCCTGCTGGACAATCTATAATTATGTAATCAAACTCTTCTTTTAGTTTTTCTGTTAATTCTTTCATTTGTTCTTCATTTACTGCACTTTTATCTCTTGTTTGCGCTGCTGGAAGTAAAAACAAATCCTTAAAACGCTTGTCCTTAATTAATGCCTGTTTCAATTTGCATTTTTCTTCAACAACATCTACTATGTCATACACTATTCTATTTTCCAGTCCCATTACAACATCAAGATTTCTTAGTCCAATATCTGTATCTATTAAAACTACCTTTTTCCCTCTTAATGCTAAAGCAGACCCAAGATTTGCTGTTGTTGTTGTCTTTCCAACACCACCTTTTCCGGATGTTACAACTATAACTTCTCCCATCTTTATTTGTCCTCCTTTAAACTTCAGAGAATTTTAATTTCTCATTTTTATTTATTATAAAAGTGCTTTTCAATGTTTATATTATATACGGATTTTGTCCAAAGGTCAATGTATATAAGAAAAATATCAGAGAAATTAATCATGTTCATGACAATTTTATTATTTTGGGTGTATAATAAGTATATAAAATAGGCAATTACAGAAATGTAGTTGCCTAATATAATTGTGAAACTACACCTTTGGGGATATAGTTCATATCAGATACTTAATTTTTCTAAGTCTAATAATGCTTGCCATCTTTTATCTACTTCATTTTGAAATTCTTCTAACATCCATTCATTTCCAGGTTTAAACATATGTTTAAATCTTTTTTGTGGTTTTAAAAATTCCTCTATTGGTAGTTTTTTAGCAGGTTTATATGTTATTTTATATTTTCCGTCTACAACCTCATATAAAGGCCAATAGCAAGTTTCAACAGCAAGCTTATTTATTTGCATTAGCATGTCTGTAGGATATCCCCAACCTCTAGGGCAAGGAGATAATACATTTAAAAAAGCAGGTCCTTTAGTATATATAGCTTTTTCAGATTTTTCATATAAATCTTTAAAGTTATTGACTGCAATGGTTTGACCAACATATGGAATATGATGTGAAACCATTATTTCTGTTAAATCTTTTCTAGATTGCATTTTTCCTGGAATAACACTTCCGGCAGGTGATGTAGTAGTATCTGCAAATCTTGGTGTTGCAGAAGAACGCTGAATTCCAGTATTCATGTATGCCCCATTATCATAGCACACATAAACCATATCATGTCCTCTTTCCATTGCTCCAGATAGGCTTTGCAATCCAATATCATAAGTTCCTCCATCGCCACCAAATGTAATAAATTTTACTTCTTGATTTTCTGGGAGCTTACCTTGTTTCTTTAATGATTTGTAGGCTGCTTCCGCACCAGATGCTGTTGCCGCAGCACACTCAAAAGCTGTATGAATATATGAATCTGTCCAAGCAGTATAAGGATATAAAAATGTTGATACTTCCATACATCCAGTAGCATTAGAAATAACTGCTTTATCCTCTGGTTTTAATGCTCTTAATACCATTCTGGCAATTGGAGGAGCACCACAACCAGCACACATTCTATGACCAGCAGTAAGTCTTGATGGCTTATTTGCCATAACTTCTTTTAAATTATATGCCATTATTTATCCCTCCTAACACTTAAATATCTATATGGGTTTTCTACTTTACCAGAATTTGCAACTTCCTGTAAATCTGTGTATACAGTGTGAATATCTTTTGTAGTAGTATCTCTACCACCAATACCATAAATATAGTTTATAGCTGGGACATTTTTACCATTAACATACATACTTGATGTAACATCTTCAAATAATGCTCCACCAATAGCATTTAAAGAATCCGCTTTATCTAATATAGCTACTGCTTTCAAATGGCCTAATGCATTTGCAACTTCATCAGCTGGGAAAGGTCTAAATACTCTAATTTTAAGAAGACCAGCTTTTATACCTTTAGCTCTTAATTCATCTACAACAGCTTTTACAGTACCTGCAGTTGAATTCATACATACAATTGCAAATTCTGCATCATCTAATCTGTATTCCTCAAAGAAAGAATATTTTCTTCCAGTTAGTTCTTCAAAATCCTTACTTACATTTAAAATTACATCTTTTGCTTTTTTCATTGCTTCAGCTTGTTGATACTTATGCTCAAACAAATATGCTTGCAAGTCTAAAGGTCCTATAGCCATTGGCTCTTTTGCATTTAGTAAATAATGTTCTGGCTTATATTTTCCGACAAACTCTTTTACTTTTTCATCTTCTATTAATTCAATATTTTCAATAGAATGTGATGTTATAAAACCATCTTGGCAAACCATTAAAGGTAAAAGTACATCTTTATTTTCTGCAATTCTGTGCGCCATAATTAAGTTATCATATGCTTCCTGATTATTTTCAGAAAATAACATTATCCAACCGCTGTCTCGAACTCCCATAGCATCAGAATGATCATTGTGTATATTTAATGGGCCAGATACCGCACGATTTACTAAAGACATTACAATTGGAAGTCTTAAACTTGAGGCAATATATATCATCTCCCACATTAAAGATAATCCATTAGCAGAAGTTGCAGTCATTGCTCTTGCACCAGCGGCTTCTGCACCAATACATGCACTCATAGCACTATGTTCACTTTCAACAGCAACAAATTCGGTATCAACAGCACCATTACTAACAAATGTTGAAAAATATTGCGGAATTTCTGTAGAAGGTGTAATAGGGAAGGCAGCTACAACATCAGGATTAATTTGTTTCATTGCAGTAGCAGCAGCTTCATTTCCACTTAAACGTTCTCTTATACTCATAATTAAATCTCCTTTCTTTACTCTCCTTCATTTTTCATTTCTATAGCATTAAAAGGACAGACCTTGGCACATACGCCACATCCTTTACAGTAATCAAAATTAAAATCTTCTCGATTTCCATCTTTATTAACAGGAATTGCATCTTCTGGACAAACAGGAAAACATAAGCCACATTGTTTGCATTTATCACTAAAGTATATAGGCTTAATACTCCTCCAATCGCCAGTTTTAAAATTTGTAGCATTCCCTGCTTGATAAATATTACCACCAATAGTCATATTTTCAGCTGTAGTATTTTTATTTATATTTGACATATAAAATTACCCCTTTCTTATGAGATTAAATTTACTTGATTTAATGCAAGTTGTAAAGCTTTCATATTGCCATCTATGACTTCAGGTTTTTTTGCAAATTTATGCTTAAAAGATCCTTGCATATCATTTAAAAATTCTTCATCTGTCATAATTCCAGTTACTTTTACAACTGCAGCAAGCATAGGAGTATTTGGAAAATATTTTCCAAGAGCCTCCATAGATATTTCTCTAGCATCAATTGTATAAACTTTTCCATTGTATCCATTCAAAACATTTTTTAGATAGTCATAATTTTTAGTTGTATTAATAATTATTGCACCATCTTCTTTTAACCCAGCTGTAACCTCTACACTTTCAAGTAATGTATCATCAACTACAACAACATAATCAGGTTCATAAATATTACTATGTATTGTTATAGGAGAGTTACTTATTCTGTTATATGCAGTAATAGGAGCGCCCATTCTTTCAGGACCATATTCAGGAAAACCTTGAATATATTTGCCAGTATTAAAAGCAGCATCTGCTAACAAAAGAGAAGCTGTTTTAGCACCTTGGCCACCTCTACCATGCCATCTAATCTCAATTAAATTATTCATTTAAAAGCATACCTCCTTATATAAATATAAGTAAAGTATATGATTAAAAAAAATATCTGTCAAGACTTGTTTTTTATTTATACAAAAAAACAACACATTTGTTAGTATGTGTTGTTTTTTTAGTATTGTGTTATTTACATGTGGTTTGTTTCATCTTGTTTTATTTCTTCTTTATTTTCAGTTTCAGCTACTACTGATTTATTTTTGTTCTTATTTATTATTAGCACAATTGCCACTGCTATGCCTGCTATTACTATTACCATTATAGCATATATTATTACTGGACTTTTTGCAGCTTCAAATTTTACTTCATTTATTTTCCCTGGCATTAATACCCACTCTAATGTTTTTCCATCTTTTGATACTGTTGTAGCATTGTTATTGCCTGCTTTAAATGGTAATGTAATTTTATATACCATTTTCATTTTCTTTATCATTGTGTTTAACATAGCAGATGTTTCTTCTGTAGACTCTTCTAGCATATTTGTTAAATCCAATTTAGCATCTTGAGCAAATTTTGTATTTAATAAATTTTTCTTATATTTTATTTTATTATTTTCATCTGCTTGCTCACCTTCTGTCAATAACCCTAATTCTATATCAAAATCTTCAATATTTTCAACACTTTTAGTAGCTCTAAAACCATATGTATTATCGTCTTCGTATGCCTCAGTTGTGTATCCTTCTGATTCTATGCTTGCTTTTGCTTCTCCCATTGTTTCATCATTTTTTAATGTATCTGTTGAAATTCCCATGTCTTTTAAAAATTGTTTATCATATCCCATTAAATATGATATTTCTGCACTTCCATCATTGTTTAATTTTACCTCATAATTTATGTTCATGCATCCTGTTAATGTAATTAATGTTACAGCTAATATAGCTATTATTGATATTATTTGTACTGCTTTTTTCATTTTTATTTTTCCTTTCTTCGAAGTGCGAGCAATTAAAATCGCCCCTACATTTTTCATAGATTACCTTACTCTATCCTTCGTGTTTATTCTGCTAACTCTGGTGCTTCAACTGGGCAAACACCTGCACATGTTCCACATTCTATGCATTGTTCTGGATCTATTACATATTTTCCCTCGCCTTGTGCTATGCACTCTACGGGGCATTGTTGTGCACATGCTCCACAACTTATACATTTATCTGTTATCTTATATGCCATATTTTTCACCTCCCTAAAAATACATCTTTTGTTTATTATATATCATCATCTGTCTTGTTTTGTGTATCCATTTTTTCTAACTTTTCTAGCTCTTGTAGTTCTTTTAAATGTTCTTTCTCTTCAGGATCCTCTTCTTCATTTTCTGGACTTTTTATAAGTGTAACATCTTTAGCATTAAATTTTTTGTAAAAAGTTTCATCTCCATCTTTTAATTTTACCCTTATAATCTCTTTAAGAGTTTCTATAGATTCAACTATTCCCTCACCATCTTCTGTTTTTACTATTGAACCTACTTTAGGTATTCTGCTTAATTTATCCTCATATACATCTTGTTCATATTTTAGGCAACACATAAGTCTTCCACAATTTCCAGAAATTTTAGATGGATTTAATGAAATATTTTGCTCTTTAGCCATTTTTATAGAAACAGTTTCAAAATTTCCTAAAAATGAGCAACAACATAATTCTCTACCACAAACACCATTGCCACCAATTCTTTTTACTTCATCTCTTACTCCTATTTGTCTTAACTCTATTCTTGTTTTAAATACAGCTGCCAAGTCTTTTACAAGTTCTCTAAAATCTATTCTTCCATCTGCTGTAAAGAAGAATAAAATTTTACTGTTATCAAATTTATATTCAACATCAAGCAAATTCATATCTAATTTATGTTTTTTTATTTTTTGTTGGCATATTTCAAATGCTTCTTTTTCTTTTTTCTTATTTTCTTCATTGTGTTTCTTATCTTCTTCTGTAGCAATTCTAATAATTGGTTTCAATGGTGCAACCAATTTTTCATCTGGTAATTTTCTGTTGCATATTGCTACCTCTCCCATTTCCTCACCTTGAGAAGTCTCTACAATAACATAATCCTTCAAATCAACTTGTAAGTCTCCTGGATCGAAAAAATATATTTTACCTGGTTTTTTAAATCTAACTCCAATGATGTTTTTCATTCAATTCCTCCCATATTTTAAGTAATAAAATGTCTATTGACATATCATAATTTGCATTATTATCTAATCTTTTTTTTGTTTCTTCTACACTATTTATGCAATTTGCATATTTAATTTCATTTTTTTTGCATAATTCATTATATAGTATAATATTTATATAATCTAGCATATTAAAAATATCTTCTTTGGCTTTATATAACACTTCTGCAGTATTCCATATTTCTATTATATCATTTTTATCAATATTTAATATTATTTTTTCGACTTGTTCATATTCTTCTATTTTTTCTTGAATAGTAATTGCTTTGCCTATACTTCCATTACAAAGTTCAAGCATGTTTTTATTTAACACTTTTTCTTTTTGCCTTTGTACTATATAATTTTCTATTTTTTCATTAGACAAGCTTTCAAAATATATTTTTGTACATCTCGATTTTATTGTTGTAAGCAATTTATTTTCATTTGACACTATCAGAATTATTACTACATATTCTGGTGGTTCTTCCAATGTCTTTAATAAGCAATTTTGAGCTTCTATTGTCATCAGTTCACTATTATTAATTATATATACTTTTTTCCCTGAATTTATTGGCTTCTCTATTACCTTTTCTTGTAATTGTCTTATTTGTTCTATCTTAATACTCTTACCATCTTCTGCATCTATCTGCATAAAATCAGGATTGTTATTTCCCAAAAATTCTATACATGGCTTACAATTTCCACATGGTTTTTCCTCATCAGAAACACAAAATAACATATTAGCAAATGTTTTTGCAAACATTGCCTTTCCAATTCCTTCTGTGCCTACAAACATATAACTGTGTAAAATATTGTTTTCATTTATTGAGTTTTTAAGCATATTTTTTACTTTATCATTTCCTACTAAATCTTCAAATTTCAACTATTTTCCTCGCTTATTTTATTTTACCAAATAAATTAAAAGGCCAAAATCTAATCCATACTTTACTTTCTATTCTTTCCAATGGAATACAGCCAAACCTTCTGCTATCTGAAGAATGTTTTCTATTGTCTCCCATTGCAAATACACAATTATCTGGAACAATTATGTCTGTATATGCTCCATTTTCTGCTTCTGTTACAACACTTTCCTCTAAGTAATCTTCCTTAAGTTCTTCCCCATTTATATACACTTTTCCATCTTTTATTTGAACATGTTCTCCTGGAAGTGCTATGACTCTTTTAATATAGCTGTCCTTTCCTAATTCTAATACATAGTATACAAATTTAGAAAAAAACGTAGTTGGTCTTCCACTGTAATCTGCTATAGGATTAGTTAAATCAACTTCTTCTATTGTTTTATATCTTGGCATGTTTGGAGCCTCAAATGTTATTATATCTCCTCTATTTGGCATTACCTTTTTTGTTCTGACCCATCTATTTAATATAAGTCTTTGATTTTGAACTAATGTTGGAAACATTGATGTTTGCTTAACTATTGTAGGTGTTCCTACATAATATCTAATTATTAAGGCAAGTATAAATGCTATTATTATACAAATTATCCATTCTAAAATATCTTTTGTTTTACTATCTAGCTTCATTTACAGCGCTCTCTCCTTTACTTTATCAGTATTAATTTTACTATTTATTTGTATCATTTGCAATACCTTTATTTTACTTTTTCGCTGGTATTCTTATTATAACTTCTGTTCCTTTTCCTAATTCACTTCTAATATCTATACTTCCTTTATTTTGATCCAATATTTCTTTTGCAATTGACAATCCAAGCCCAGTTCCTCCCATTTCTCTTGTTCTCGCCTTATCTGCCCTATAAAACCTGTCAAATATTCTAGTTAAATCTTGCTCCGAAATTCCAATACCATTATCAATTATTTTTATATATGCATCATTATACACAAATCCAACATAAATTTTAATTTTACCATTTTCAGGAGTATATTTTATTGCATTAGATAATATATTTAAAACCACTCTTTCTATTCCATATTTATCTGCACTAACTGGTGGCACATTTGCAGTTACAAAACATTCTACATTTTGATGTTTTTTCTCTATTTCAAATTTTAATCTTTCTTGACATTTTTTTGTTAGCTCTCCTAAATCAAATTCAGTTTCTTCTAATTTAACTTTTTTGCTATCATATTTAGAAAGAGTTAGCAAGTCTGTAACAAGTCTTGCCATTCTTCTTGCTTCTGAACTTATTACACCTAAGAATTTTTGTTGTGTATCTTTGTCATATTCTCCCTCCAATAAAGTATCCGCATACCCCATAATAGATGTAATTGGCGTTTTTAATTCATGAGATACATCAGCTACAAATTCTTTTCTCATATTATCTAGTTTAACATGCTCTGTAATATCCTGTATAACCACAATTAACCCTGCTTGCCTATTATTCTCGTCTTGGAATGGCACAAAAAATAGATTTACACATTTATCTTCTATTGTTAATCTATGTTCTGATGAAGTCCAATTTTCCAGATATATTATTTTTTCTAAGTTTATATTAAGTTTAAGTTTATTAAATATCTTTTCAAATGAATTGTCTTTTTGCTCTAATTTTAATAAATTCATTGCTGCTGTGTTAATATGTATTATTTTTCCTTCCATATTAAATGCAATTACTCCATCTGTCATATGCAACAATATAGTTTCTATTTGTTTTTTTTGCCTTTCTATTTCATTTATATTTTGTTTTAATTCATTTGTCATTAATGTAAATGCATTAACTAGTTCTCCAATTTGGGTATCTGTTCCATTTTCACTTTCTAATTTTACATCTTCGCCAGCTGTTATTTTTTCTACACTTTTTATCAATTTTGTTATTGGCTTTGTTATAGATTTAGAAATAAAAATTCCCATTATTAATATAATAATAAAAAATGTGCCCAAGCTCACAGCCGAAATAGATTTTAAATTTTCAATTTGATTTGTCAAATTTTGTTGCAGTTCTACTTGATTTTGCATATTTTTCAAATTCTCCAAAATCGATATGCTGTAACAAGATATCCCTACTATAAATGCTATTCCTATTATTAAAAATATTAATAGTATCCTAAATTGAATATTTTTTGTCATTTTGGTTTACATTCCTTTCTGTCTTTATATAGGTTTATTTTTAATATGATAAATTATAAAACGCAGTAAAGATTGAGTTGCTCTTTACTGCGTTTTTATCTATTTTGAAGCTATATAATAACCTACTCCTCTTTTTGTAATTAATATTTTAGGACTTGATGTATCTTTTTCTATTTTTTCTCTTATTCTTCTTACAGTAACATCAACTGTTCTTATATCTCCATAATATTCATATCCCCAAACTTTTTCCAATAAAGTTTCTCTTGTTACTACTTGTCCTGGCTGGTTTGCCAAATATTTTAAGACTTCAAACTCTCGTATAGTTAAATCTATTACTGTTCCTCTTACTTTTACCTCAAATTTTTCCAAATCTAATGATAAGTCTCCTACTTCTATTTTAGAATTTTCGTTTTCCTTATATTTTTCTTCAGAAACATTTAATGAAACTTCTGATTTTCTTAAATTAGCTTTTACCCTTGCTATTAGTTCCCTTATACTAAATGGTTTAGTTATATAATCATCTGCTCCCAATTCTAATCCTAATATTTTGTCTATTTCTTCATCCTTTGCTGATAACATTATTATTGGTACATTTAGTGTATGTCTTATTCTTTTGCAAACTGTTAATCCATCCACTCTTGGTAACATTATATCTAATAAAATTAAATCCGGCTTTTTTTCCAGTGCAAGCTGTATTGCTGTCTCTCCATCATATGCTTCTAATGTATCATATCCTTCTTTTTGTAAATTATATACTAAAATTTCAACAATTGGCTTTTCATCGTCTACTACTAATATTGTTCTTTTGTCTTTTTTTTCAATATCTTCCACGAGAAAATTCCACCTTTCTTCACTTCCATTTATATATATTTTATATCACATAACTGGCTTTTTAACAAGTTCTTTTTTTAATTTTGTTTATTTATTGGTTACTATTTTTTCTTCCTTGTTTTTCTTTTAGGTTTTGTAACCTCTTTTTCTTTTTCTGGTTCCCACTTTTCTCCTATTTTTGGTTTATTCCAAGAAATATAGTTGCATGTTTCTGGGTTATGTTCGCAAATATAATACTTTTTCTTTCTTTTTGTTTTTCTTACTTGTACTTTTGCTCCACATACCGGACATGGAACATCAATGTTTTCTACTATTGGTTTTGCATTTTTGCATTCTGGATAACCCGGACAAGCTAAAAATTTGCCATATCTACCATATTTTATTACCATCATTCTTCCACATTTTTCGCATGGAATATCTGTTACTTCATCTGCTATTGTAACATGTTCTAATTCTTTTTCTGCCTTATCCAATTGCTCTTTAAATGGTGGATAAAATTCTCTTAATATTTGTTTCCAATTTTCTTTTCCTTCTGCAACAGCATCAAATTCTTCTTCTATTTTAGCTGTAAATTCCACATCTATTATATTTGGAAAGTTTTCTACCAATAATTTATTTACAACCTTGCCTAATTCTGTTGGCATTAGCTGTTTTTGTTCTTTTTCTATATATCTTCTTTCTAATATTGTTGTAATTGTTGGAGAATATGTACTTGGTCTACCTATGCCTTTTTCCTCCAAAGCTTTTACAAGGCTTGCTTCTGTATATCTTGGTGGAGGTGCTGTAAAACTCTGTTTTGAATTCAATTTTTGTTTTATAACTGTTGCACCTATTTCTAATTCTGGTAAAGATAGTTCAACCTCTTCTTTTTCATTTTCTAGAACTTCAACATATAGAGTCATAAATCCCTTAAATTTCAAGTTTTGTCCTGAAGCTCTAAAATTATATGTATTTACATCTATATTAGCAGATACAGTATTATAAATTGCTGCTGACATTTGACTTGCTATAAATCTATTGTATATTAATTTATATAATTTATATTGTTCTGGTGTCAAATACTGTTTTATAGTTTCTGGCTCTAAGTCTATATATGTTGGTCTTATTGCCTCATGTGCATCTTGAGAATTTTGTTTTGTTTTATAATATCTATTCTCGTAGTAATTTTCTCCATAAGTTTTTACTATATGTTCTTTTGCATATGCTCTTGCCTCTTCAGATATTCTTGTAGAGTCTGTTCTCATATATGTTATTAATCCTACTGTTCCCTTTGCTCCAACATTAACTCCTTCGTATAATCCTTGTGCTATGCTCATTGTTCTTTTAAGAGTAAATCCTAATTTTCGTGAAGCTTCTTGTTGCATTGTGCTTGTTGTAAAAGGTGGAGCCGGTGTTCTTTTTTTCTCACCTTTTTTTACATCTGTTACTATATATTGCCCTTTTTCTATTTGCTTTATTATATTATCTACATCTTCTTTAGAATGTAATTCAAGTTTTTTTCCTTCTTTACCATAAAAATTTGCTTCAAATGTTTTTTCTGTTTTCGGTTCTAATAACTGTGCTGTTATATTCCAATATTCTTCTGGTATAAACTTTTCTATTTCTTCTTCTCTATCAACTATTAACTTAACCGCTACAGACTGAACTCTACCTGCTGATAACCCTCTTTTAACCTTTTTCCATAGTATTGGACTTATTTTGTATCCTACTATTCTGTCTAATACCCTTCTCGCCTGCTGTGCATCTGTTAGGTCTTTGTCTATTTTTCTCGGACTTTTTATAGATTTTTGTATCGCCTCTTTTGTTATTTCATTAAATGTAACTCTGCACACTTCATCTTCTGGTATTTCCAATATATATGCTAAGTGCCATGCTATTGCTTCTCCTTCACGGTCAGGGTCAGTTGCCAGATACACATATTTTGCATTTTTTGCTTCTTTTTTTAATGTTTTTATTAAAGCTCCCTTTCCTCTTATATTTATATATTCTGGAGTAAAATCATTTTCTATATCTATTGCTAACTTAGATTTTGGCAAATCTCTAATATGTCCCATAGACGCTAATACTTTTACATTGCCACCCAAAAACTTTTTAATTGTAGTTGCTTTTGCTGGTGACTCAACAATAATTAATTTGTCTGCCATTTTTAATTTTATGCCCCCTTTTATTAATCTGGAAAATTTTTCTTGTTACTTATCTATATAATAATAGCCCAATTTTTTCCTTTTGGCAAGTAAATTTTAAATTTGTATTATTTTATTTTTAATTTACTCTTAACATTCATCCTTCCTTTTTGATCTATTTTTATAATTATTTCTCCCTGTAAATCTGTTCTATAAATCCTGCACTTAATGTTTTCTAAATTTTTAATTGTTTGTTGATTTGGATGACCAAAAGTGTTATTTTTTCCAACTCCTATTAATGCTATCTTAGGTCTAACCGCTTTTATGAATTCTGGTATTGACGATGTTTTTGAACCATGATGAGCTACTTTTAATATATCTGCCCTTATTTCAGCTTTTTCTGTTTTTAATATTTGCTGTTCTGCTAACTTCTCAATATCTCCTGTAAATAACATTTTAAAATTATTGTAATTAAACTGTGCTACTATTGAATTATTGTTTAACGGATTTTCTGATAATAGTCTACTTGTTGGGAATAATATTTTAAATTCTGAATATCTTCCAATTTTTATTTTATCCCCTTTCTTTACTTCTATTAACCTAATTTTTTTATGTATCATCAACTTTTTAAATCTTTCATAATTTTCACTATGTTCTGCTTGCTCGGAAATAATTATATTTTTAACCTTCACTTTTTCCATTATAGTAAGTATTCCTCCGCAATGGTCAGTATCAAAATGTGATATTAAAACATAATCAACTTTCAAAATCCTCCTATCTAGCAAATATGGTAAAAGTACTTTTTCGCCCACATCAAAGCTATCACTGCCTCCTCCATCTATTAGAACCGTTTTTTTGTCTGGAGTTATTATTAATGTACTATCCCCTTGTCCTACATCTATAAAAAATATTCTTAATTTTTGTGGAAATATATATATTATAAAATTAATTAGAATTAAAACAATTAACAAACATATTATAATTTTGCATTTATTATTTTTTTTGCTTTTTATGCAATATAGTATAATTGCATAATAGGATATAACATTAAACATGTATGGTGTTACAACTAAAATATTAGAAAATGGTAATTTGGAGCATATCTGTGATATTTTAATTAATAAACTTAATATTGGTTTTATAAATATTGCAATAAGCCTTGTTAGTGGTTTTACTGTAATTGATGCTATTATAAATAAGAATCCAGTTATTACAATTATTCCTAAAATTGGAGAAGCCATTATGTTTGAAATTATAAATGTAAAAGATACTGTGTTAAAATGATACATCATAATTGGAATAATTATAATGTTAGCATATATAGAAACTAATGCCATTTGTTTTATATAATTTATTACTTTACTATTTGATTTTTTCTCTTGTATTCTTTTTATAAAAATAATTATCCCAATTGTTCCTCCATATGATAGTTGAAATCCCAAATCTAACAAACTATATGGATTAAATATTAGCGTAATTAATGCTGCTACAGAAATATTTGTATATACATCTGATTTTCTATATATTATGCCTGAAAATAGTGTCAAAACCGCCATTATACAAGCTCTTGTAACAGATGGTGTAAAGTTTGTTATTGCCATAAAAACAAGTAAAAAAAATATACAAACTATTTTTCCATTTTTCTTTCCAATAATAGAATTTTGTAATACATATGTTAGTCCAAGAATTATGTATGATACATGAGCCCCAGATACAGCAAGCATATGTGATAAATTGCTTGTTTTAAAACTCTCTTGTATGTCTTCACTTAATTTGTCCTTATCGCCCAATAATATTGCTAACAACAAATTGCCTTCTTCATCTGTTAATGTTCCATTTATTGTATCTTTAATATATTTTTGTATATTGTGTATAAAACTACCATTACTTGATTTTAATATTTTAGCTTTTTCTAGTTCTACAGTTCCTATAATTTTTTTAGTTTTTAAATATTGCTTATAATTATATCCTTTATAATTTCTTGCTTCTTCTGGCTGTTTAAATTCTCCTTCTATGTATAGTGAATCTCCATATTTCATGCTTGGAATATCTTGTGACATTTTTATATTTATTAATATTTTTTTATTATTCCTTACAATTTTAGCAGTACAAACTTTTTTATACTCTTTTTCTTGTATGTCTGAGATAATTGTTACCATTTCTTTTATTGGCATATCACTTATTTTGCTATACTTGTTTTCTAAAATACTAACATAACCAATGGATATTATTAAACATATTAAAATCACTATTATCTTTTTATTTTTTGTTATTAATAAAATTATAACAGCTATTGGTATACTTAAAAAAGCTATACTTCCAAAGTATAGCCTCATTATTATTCCTATTATATAGCTTATTGAGGCAACACAAAATAATCTTTTAATATTTATCACTCCTAAAGTGTATGCCCCCTATTTAATTTAAAATATTCTTCTAGCTGCTGTGTATCTGTCATAATATCCACCATCTAGTAAAGTAGAAATTTTAACACAATATCCTGTTCCTGAAGAAGCATGTATAAAATTTCCATCTCCTATATATATTCCAACATGTCCTATACCATCATATGTTGGATAATCCAAGAAAAATACCAAATCTCCTGGTTTCAATTTGCTTTTTAACTCACTTTTATTAATGTTTAACTCTGTTCCATAACGTGATTGTGATGTTGCTCCATGTGGCAACGAAATTCCAAAATGCTTGTACACATACATTGTAAATCCTGAGCAGTCAAAAGAATTTGGTCCAGCTGCTCCATAAACATATGGGCAGTTTAAATATTGTTTTGCATATGCCACAACATCTTCGCCTTTAGTTGAAGATGTTGTTTCTGTATTATCATTTGCTGTTTCTGGTATATTTGTTGTAGTTCTTACCTCTGCACTTCTAGACGTTGTTTCCTTTTTTTGTTCTGATACAAGCCTTTTAGCAATATACCCTACATCTTCTGAACTTTTAACCTTATACCAATCTCCTTCTTCTCCTATTAGTGTAATTTCTGTGTTTAACGCAAGTACCTTTATTATATCACTATCTGTTGTAGCACTTTTTCTCATGTTAACTGCTGTATCATTTACATATGCTGTCTTTTCTTCGTATTTTACATTATTATTTTCTTCATTCTTAGTTGTAGTTCCTGCATTATTATTTGCTTGATTATTCTTTGTACTTGTTTCTGTTGATATTATGTCTTTTCTTATCCAACCGCTTATTTGATTTGTTTGTATATATGCCCAAGTAGTTGTTGTATTAATAACCTCTATTTGTGTTCCTTGTTTTAGTGAACCTATATTTTCTGAATAAATAAGTGGTAAAATTTTTATACTTGTATCTTTTAATACTTTATTACTAATTGTTTCTGTTTGTTGTTCATCTGGTTTTTGAGGTTCTTCTGTATTAGTAGTAGTTGGTGTTTCTGCATTAGCTTCCGTTTTTTCAGGTTCTTGCTCTTTTTTTGCATAATCCTTACTTATATATCCTATCATTCCTAAATATTTAACTTTATACCAATTTCCCTCTTCTGCAATTAGTTCACATTTATATCCTGTTTGAAACGCCATTATAACTTCTGAATCTGTAGATGCTTCTCTTCTAAAATTCAAATTATCTGTTGTTACCTCTACTGTTGTTGCTTTTGATATGTTTGTTGTAAAAAACATAGTAAATAATATTATTAGCACCATTAATATAGTCATTTTGAAGATTTTCATATAAAAATTCTCTCCTTCAATTATTTTAACACGTATAGTATATAATTAAAAACCAAAAAAGTCAAATGAAAAATAGACTTTTCTAAGATTAAGGGATTGGTTAAACTTAGATTTAAAATTGTTATACAGGCGATTAAAATCGACCCTACATTTTTCTACTTTAGACTAAAGAAAATATTATTAATAAAATTAATTTTATTTGTAATTGAGTCTGAAAAAAGTTGATGAAATTTTAAAATAGTACAAAAAAGCAAGGTGTTGCAATTTCTTGTAACCCTTGCCTTTTCTATATTTCATAGTTTATATTATTCAATAACTTCTGAAACAACACCTGAACCAACTGTTCTACCACCTTCACGGATAGCAAATCTTAGTCCTTTTTCAATAGCTATTGGTGTGATAAGTTCGATTGTCATATCTACGTTATCTCCTGGCATAACCATTTCTGTTCCAGCTGCTAATTCAATAACACCTGTAACGTCTGTTGTTCTGAAATAGAATTGTGGTCTATATCCATTGAAGAATGGTGTATGACGTCCACCTTCTTCTTTTGTTAGAACGTATACTTGTGCTTTGAATTTTGTATGTGGATGAATTGTTCCTGGTTTTGCAAGAACTTGACCACGTTCAACTTCTGTTCTTTGGATACCTCTTAATAATGCACCAATATTGTCTCCAGCTTCTGCTTGATCCAATATTTTTCTGAACATTTCAACACCTGTAATTGTTGTTTTCTTAGGTTCTTTTGAAAGACCTACTATTTCAACTTCATCTTGTAATTTAACTGTTCCTCTTTCAACTCTACCTGTAACAACTGTTCCTCTACCACTGATAGTCATAACGTCTTCAATTGGCATTAAGAATGGTTGGTCTACTGGTCTGTCTGGTGTTGGTATATAGCTATCAACTGCATCCATTAATTCTCTCATTGGAGCATATACTGGATCATTAGGATCTGTTGATGTGCTCTCTAATACTTTTAATGAAGAACCTTTTATAATTGGAATTTCGTCTCCTGGGAAATCATAGCTTGATAATAAGTCTCTAACTTCCATTTCAACTAATTCTAATAATTCTGGATCGTCAACCATATCGCATTTGTTTAAGTAAACAACGATATATTTAACACCAACTTGTCTAGCAAGTAATATATGCTCTCTTGTTTGAGGCATTGGTCCATCAGCTGCAGAAACAACTAATATAGCACCATCCATTTGTGCAGCACCTGTAATCATGTTTTTAACATAATCAGCATGTCCTGGACAGTCAACGTGTGCATAGTGTCTTTTATCTGTTTCATATTCTACGTGAGCTGTGTTAATTGTAATTCCTCTTTCTTTTTCTTCTGGAGCACTATCGATTTGATCATATGCTTCATATTTTGCTTTTCCTAATAAGCCTAAATATTTTGTAATAGCTGCTGTTGTTGTTGTTTTACCATGGTCAACGTGACCAATTGTACCAATGTTAACATGTGGTTTTGTTCTTTCAAATTTTGCTTTAGCCATTTAAATTTCCTCCTTAATTTTAGTGTTAGAATTTTTCTAACCTTTATATTTTTAAAATTAATAACTAATTTTTAACACTTGCATTTTATAACAAATTTGAGAAAAATGCAAGTATTTTAACTATTTTTAATTTAGTCTTTTTTTGCTCTTGAAGATACTATTGTCTCCAATATTGATTTTGGAACTTCTTCATAATGTGATGGCTCCATAGAGTATGTTCCTCTTCCTTGTGTTTTAGAACGTAAATCTGTTGCATATCCAAACATTTCTGATAATGGAATAAAGCTTCTTATTACTTGGTTTCCGCTTTGTGCTTCCATACCTTCCATTCTACCACGTCTTGAATTAACGTCTCCTATAACATCTCCCATATATTCTTCTGGAACTGTTATTTCAACTTTCATTATTGGTTCTAGAATAACTGATTTAGCTTGCTTACAGCCTTCTTTGAATGCCATTGAAGCAGCTATTTTAAATGCCATTTCTGAAGAGTCAACTTCATGGTAAGAACCATCTACCAAAGTTGCTTTAAAGTCTATAACTGGGTATCCAGCTAATATACCACTTTCAGCAGCTTCTCTAATTCCCTCTTCAATAGGTTTGATGTATTCTTTTGGAACAACACCACCAACAATTTTGCTTTCAAATTGAATTCCTGTACCTGGCTCTAATGGTTCCATTTCTAGCCATACATGACCATATTGTCCACGTCCACCAGATTGACGAATAAATTTACCTTCAACTTTTACTTTGTTTCTAATTGTTTCTTTATAAGAAACTTGTGGTTTACCTACTGTACATTCTACTTTAAATTCTCTTTTTAATCTATCAACAATAATGTCTAGATGTAATTCTCCCATTCCTGCTATAACTGTTTGACCTGTTTCATGGTTTGTATATGTTTTGAATGTTGGGTCTTCTTCTGCAAGTTTAGCAAGAGCTATGCCCATTTTTTCACTATTAGCTTTGTCCTTAGGTTCAATAGCTATATCAATAACTGGCTCTGGGAATTCCATTGATTCTAATATAACTGGATGTGCTGGATCACAAAGTGTATCACCTGTTGATACTTCTTTTAATCCAACTGCTGCAGCTATATCTCCAGCATATACCTTGTCAATATCTTGTCTATGGTTAGAATGCATTAAAAGGATTCTTCCCATTCTATCTTTTTTATCTTTATTCGCATTTAATATTGTTGAACCAGCGTCTAATGTTCCTGAATATACTCTAAAGAAACATAATTTTCCAACAAATGGATCTGTTGCAATCTTAAATGCTAATGCTGCAAAAGGTTCAGAATCAGATGTTTTTCTTTCTGTTTCTTCTCCATCTAATGTAACACCTTTTATATGTGGTATATCTAGTGGAGATGGCATAAAGTCAACTACTGCATTTAATAATTCTTGAACACCTTTGTTTTTATATGATGAACCGCATACAACTGGAACAATTTTATTATTAATTGTACCTGTTCTTAAACCTTTTTTGATTTCTTCTTCAGATAATTCTTCACCATCTAAATATTTCATCATCAATTCATCATCTTGTTCTGCAACTGCCTCTATTAACTTTGCTCTAAACTCTTCTGCTTGAGCTTTCATATCTTCAGGAACTTCTCCTTCTTCTATTACTTTGCCTAAGTCATCTTTATGAATAAAAGCTCTCATTTTTATTAAATCTACTATTCCTTTGAATTGGTCTTCTGCACCAATTGGTAATTGAATTGGAACTGCATTTGCTTTTAATCTGTTGTGAAGTTGTTCTACACAAAGCATAAAGTTAGCTCCAGTAATATCCATTTTATTTACATATACCATTCTAGGAACTTGATATTTGTCTGCTTGTCTCCAAACTGTTTCTGTTTGTGGTTGTACTCCACCCTTTGCAGCTAATATTGTAACTGCACCGTCAAGTACTTTTAAAGATCTTTGCACTTCAACGGTAAAGTCAACGTGTCCAGGAGTATCTATTATATTAATTCTATTTCCTAACCATTGGCATGTTGTAGCAGCAGAAGTAATTGTAATACCTCTTTCTTGCTCTTGAACCATCCAGTCCATTGTAGCTTCGCCTTCATGAACTTCTCCAATTTTGTGAGTTTTACCTGTATAGAACAATATTCTCTCTGTTGTTGTTGTTTTTCCTGCATCAATATGTGCTACAATTCCTATATTTCTTGTTTTATCTAAAGGAAACTCTCTTCCAGCCATTTTTTTCCTCCTTCTATTTGTATTCTATATTTTTAAAGTTTTAACGTTGTTAAAACTTTAAAATTTGTAATGTGCAAAAGCCTTATTAGCTTCAGCCATTCTATGCATATCTTCTTTTTTCTTAAATGCTCCACCATTTCCAGCAACAGCATCTAATATTTCTGCAGATAATTTCTCTGCCATTGTTTTTTCATGTCTGTTTCTAGCATAAACGACTAACCATCTTAAACCTAATGTTTGTCTTCTTTCTGGTCTGATTTCTATTGGAACTTGGTATGTCGCTCCACCAATTCTTCTAGCTTTGACTTCTAGAACAGGCATAACATTTTCAAGTGCTGCTTCAAAAACTTCTAGTGGATCTTTTTGTTCTTTTTCTTTTATAATATCAAATGCATCATAAACTATTTTTTGAGCAACTGTTTTTTTACCATCTAGCATTACATTGTTAATTAGTTTTGTAACAACCTTGCTATTATATATTGGATCTGGTAAAACTTCTCTTTTTGCTATATATCCTTTTCTTGGCACTATTCTTCCCTCCTTATAAAATTTGATACTAATATTTACCTAGTATCTTAGGTACTCTAAAAAGTTCAATACTAATTCTTCTCAAAACTTTTTCAGTTTAGTGCTATATAATTTATTTTTATTTAAGTACCTTAAATTAATAAGTTATATGCACTATGGTATAAATCAAATTTATTTTTTAGGACGCTTAGCTCCATACTTTGATCTACCTTGCATTCTGTCTTTAACACCTGCTGTATCAAGTGTTCCTCTTATAATGTGGTAACGTACACCTGGAAGGTCTTTTACTCTTCCTCCTCTTATTAAAACAACACTGTGTTCTTGTAGGTTGTGTCCTATACCTGGAATATAAGAAGTTACTTCATAGCCATTTGAAAGTCTTACTCTGGCAACTTTTCTTAATGCTGAGTTTGGCTTTTTAGGTGTTACTGTTTTTACAACTGTACATACACCTCTTTTTTGTGGTGCTCTTTTATTGGTCATTTTTTTCTTCATAGAATTATAACCATGTTGTAAAGCTGGTGATGTAGATTTAGTTGTAGCAGATTTTCTTCCTTTTCTTACTAATTGGTTAATTGTTGGCACTTAAATTTCACCTCTTTTCAAATAAAATCCGCTAGGTAAAATGCTATATTTTTCATTTTACACTAGCGGTATATATTGTATCATTTTTCCATAAATATGTCAATATTTTGTTTGCATTATTATAAAAAGATTACACTTCAATATTTATTGCATATCTGTTAAATCAATTATTTATAGATGTTCTTTTTTGCTGATATTCTATCTTTCATTTTTTCCATCTTCAACCCTTTGGTTAAGACTTTCATTATATATTTCTTTAACAACTTCATTTCTCATTACTTTATCATCCAGTTTAATTTCGTCTTTAAAAGATTTTGCTGTTATTGGGGTTATTGTTTTTGGAGCTGGTAGTGCAGGTTTCTTTGTAAATAAACTTTTGAAAGATTCCCATTTGCTAGGATCACCTGGTTTTCTTTTTCTAAATAATCCTTTAAATGTTTCCCATTTTGATGGGCTAGCCATTGTTGGAGCTATTACTGAATCTTCTTTATATAGACTATCTCTAGCATATGTATAATCATGTATTTTATTTTCACTTCTTCTTATTAATCTATCACAATTCCTTATACTTTTGTCTAAAGCTGCCCTAGTCGTTAAGTTGTCTATTTCTTCATTATATTTCGGATTATTAAATAATTTTTTCAAGTTATCCCTTTCTGTTTGTCTTTCTCCAATTAATGTTTTACGATCTGTTTGTAGTTTTGCTTTGTCCGAATCTAATTTTGCTTTATCTGTAGCATAACTTGGATTTGCAGGATCTAATTTATCTATTTTTTCTTCAATATCTTTTATCTCACTATCTTTTTTTGCTAATTTCAAATGATTTATTCTCTATTTTGTTAACAATCATTGTAGCTTGTGGATGTTTATCAATCATATTTTTTAATTGTTCCAAATTTTCTTTTTTCTCTTCTTGCTCTTTTTTCTGTTTTTCAAACTTTGTAATTTGTCTTTGTGTTCTTATATCTATTGCTCTATTGCATTGTTCCTTAACTTCAGGTATTTCCTTTACATCAGCTATTATTTTATCAATATCTTCTTGAACTTTTTGTTGTTGTTCTTTTGCAACCTTTATTTGAATTTTTATATACTCTATATTTGTTTCTGCTTTGTTTAAATCTGTTTGATATTTTTTCTTATCAACTGGCTTTGTTGCTGATTTCAAATTGTTTTCCGCTGTTTCTTTATCTCTTTCTGCCAATTTCAAATCATTTGCACATTGTTCTAAAGTAGTTTTAAATTTCTCAGTCATAGCTTTAAGCTTTAAATATTGATTATTTAATTCTTCTAAATTCATATTATTCCTCCTCTTCTTTCTTTGTATCAATTTCACATCTTTCAATTAATTCATCTGCTTTTTCTATTAAGTCCTCTGATTGAAATTTTAAATCAAGCAATTTGTCAAAAAATTCTAATGTATCTTTTTTTTCTTTTTCATCCATATTTATACCTCCTATAAGTACGTATAATTTATACTTATTATTATTTTACCATACTTTTACAAATTTTGCAACTATTATGTAAAAGAACTATGAGTTCCCTTAATTTCTTTTTTAAATTCTACTTTTTGAAAGAGTGAATTTTAGTTTTGGACAGAAAAGCGGTAAAATATTAGTAAGGTACTGTGTTTGGGGAGTTTTGAAGGTGCCTTATAAGTGAAAATATGCATTTAACTTTGGGCGAAAGAGAATACATAGAAAGAGTGTTTAATATGCTTGAATATGAACTAGGAAATGAATTGTTTGAAAAAACATTTCCAATAATTCTAACAGATAATGGAGCAGAATTTGGAAATCCGTTATCTTTAGAATTTAATGAAGAAGGTATCGGAAGAACTAGAATCTTCTATTGCAATCCAAGAGCTTCATATCAAAAAGGGATGCTTGAAAAGAATCATGAATTCATTAGATATGTATTACCTAATGGAACACCATTTGAAAGACTTTTACAAACAGATATTAACTTAATGATAAACCATATTAATAGTTTAGGAAGAGCTGGTCTAAATTGGTTTTCTCCAATAGATGTAGCTAAATTCAGAAACTTTCTTTGATATATTCAATTTTTTTATTAAGTGGAATTTACTTTAAAATCTAACCACTAATCTGTAATAAAAATGACACTATTTTGTAATATGTTTCCATAATTTAAAGATGAATGGTTAATTCATTTTTACCATTCATCTTATTTTTTTATTACTATGCTTCTGGTTCTACTAAACCATAGTTTTTATTATCTTTCATTCTATATATAACATTTACTTTTCCAGTTTCTACATTTATAAATGTTAAAAATCTATCTTGTGGTTTCTCTTCTAACTTTAATTTTGCATCTTCTGGAGTTAAAGGTTTTATATCATAATATAATGTTTTTAATATTTCACCTTCTATTTCTTTTTCTTCTTCTTGTCTTAATTCTTCTTTTCCTCTAATTGATTCTGTCATATTTTGTTTATCTTTTTTTGTCTTCATTTTTCTTATTTGACCTTCTAATATGTCTATGTCTTTATCTATTGAAGCATATAAGTCTTTATGTGCTGTAACAGCTCTAAATCTATCTGTTCCCATTTTTACATCTATTTGTGCAACTTGTTCAGATCCTTCTGTTTTTATTGTTGCATTTACCTCAAATTCATCTCCGAAATATTTTACCAATCTTTCAGCTTTTTTTTCGATGTATTCTTTTATTGCGTCTGTAGCTTTTAAATCCTTTCCTGTTATTGTTATATTCATAACTATCTCTCCTTCCAATTTTTACAATATTATCGTTGGTACTTTCTTATTATAGTTGTTATGCTTATTTTTTTCAAGAGATTTTTAAAATTTTTGTGTTTTATATAGTTAAATTCCCATAACAAGTTTTTTTTGCTAACCTCTTGCAAATTTCGTATTTCCGTGTTAAAATATATTTTGTTATTATTTACTAACTTAAAGGGAGGTGCAAATTATGCCAAATATTAAATCTGCAATTAAACGTGTTAGCGTTATCGAAAAGAAAACTGCTAGAAATAATATGATTAAATCTGGATACAAATCAGCTGTTAAAAAGTTTGAACAAGCTGTTGAAAATAAAAACGTAGAAGAAGCTACAAAGTTATTCTCAGAAGCTACAAAGAAAATAGATCAAGCTTGTACAAAAGGTGTTATTGTAAAAAACACAGCTGCTAGAAAAAAATCTAATTTAGCAAAAAAATTAAATGCTATAAATGCATAAATAACAAAAAATTGTGCACAGTTTTTTGTCAAAAAGAAGTTCCTATTTCAGGAACTTCTTTATTGTTTCTTTTATTTCTTCTAATTTTACTAATTCGCTTTCTGTCTCTTTTCTCTGTTTTAGCTCTATTAGTCCTTCTTCGACTTTTTTTCCTACAGTTATTCTTAATGGTATTCCAATTAAATCCATATCATTAAATTTTACTCCTGGTCTCTCATCTCTATCATCTAATATAGTTTCTATGCCCATATTCTGTAACTCTGTATAAATTTGTTCTGCTATTTGCTTCTGCTTTTCGTCTTTGTTACTTATTAAAACTATACATACCTTATATGGTGCTATATTCATTGGCCATATAATTCCTTTGTCATCATGGTTTTGCTCTACTACTGCTGCTATCATTCTTTCTACACCTATCCCATATGATCCCATTACAACTGGTTTTAATTCATTATTTTCGTCCAAATAATTTAAGCCTAAGCTTGACGAATATTTTGTTCCCAGTTTAAATGTGTTTCCTACTTCTATACCTTTTTTAAAGTGTATGTGTCCTTTACATTTTGGACATAAATCTCCTTCTTGTATGTTTCTTATGTCTGCAACAATTTCTGGTTTAAAATCATCTATATTTACATTTATATAATGATAGTTTGTTTCATTTGCTCCTACTAAAAAGTTTTTCATATATTTAATTCCATTATCCATTATAATAGGAATATTTAGTCCTATTGGCCCCGCAAATCCTACTTCTGCATTTGTAATTTTCTTTACATCTTCTGCTTCTGCTAGTCCAACTTCCTTTGCATTTAACAATTTCTGAAGTTTTACTTCGTTTACATCTTTGTTTCCCTGTACCATACATGCATAAAATTTACCATCAACATTGTATATTAGCGTCTTTACAAATTTTTCCGGGTTCTCCTGTAAGTAATTTGTTAGTTCATCTATTGTTCCCACATGTGGTGTATTTATCTTTTCATATTTTTTCTTTTCCTCTTTGTTTTCTATTTCTTCATCAATACATTTACTTACTTCTATGTTAGAAGCATAATCACAATTATCGCACAATACCAAAATATCTTCTCCTACATCTGTTACTGCTTGAAATTCCTCTGATAGCAATCCACCCATTATTCCAGTATCTGCTCTAACAACAACATAGTTTAGCCCTATTTCTTTGCAAATCTTATTATATGCCTCAAATTGCTTTTGATAAGATTTATCTGATTCTTCTTGATTTATATCAAAACTGTATGCATCTTTCATTGTAAATTCTCTTGTTCTTATTAGTCCTAATCTTGGTCTTATTTCATCTCTATATTTATTTCCTATTTGATATAAAGTGTATGGAAAATCCTTATATGATTTAGATTTCATCATTGCTGCCAATACAAAGAATTCTTCATGAGTTGGTCCCAAAGCATATGGTCTATTATATCTGTCATTTAATTGAAAGATAGAAGGTCCAAACAATTCATATCGTCCTGATTTTTGAAATACATCTATAGGAAGTAATAATGGCATTGTTACTTCTTTAGCTCCTGCTTCATTCATATGTTTCCTTATTATATTTTTAACATTATCTACTACTTTTTGTCCTAGTGGCAATTTCATATAAATTCCATTTCCAACTTTTTTAAACATACCACTTTTAACTAATAAATTTCCACTTATAGACTCCTCGTCTTTCAAATCTTCCCTTATTGTATAAAAAAAACTTTCACTTAACTTCATTTATTTTCATTCCTTCCTTAAGGCATACTTTAGACAACTGCCCCATCATTTTCTTGTTTTTCTTCTTGCTCGCTCGGTATAGGAGCCTCTGCTTTTTCCTCTATAATTTCGTCTATTACTATTTGTCTATTTTCATCAAGTTTGTATTTTGGTAAATCTGGCAAATCACTTAGATTTGACATTCCAAACATTTTCAAAAAATGTGTGGTTGTAGAAAATGTCATTGGTCTACCTGGTGCATCTGATTTTCCTGACTCTGCAATTAAATTATACTCTAATAATTTATATATTGTTCCATCCGAATTCACCCCTCTTATTGCTTCTATTTCTGCTCTTGTAATTTTAGGATTATATGCAATAATAGCGAGTGTTTCCAGTGCTGCCTGTGATAAGTTTGGTTTCGCTCTATTGTCAAATATTGGATATATATAATCAAAATACTCTTTTTTAGTACATAGTTGATATGAGCCTTCAATTTCTATTATTTCTATCCCTCTATTTAAATTCTTATAATCTTCTTTCATACTTTCTATTATATTAGCAATTTCGTTTGCTCCTAATTCCAAAGCTGACATAAGTTCTGTCATCTTAACTTCTCTACCTGCCGAATACAAAATTGCCTCTATTATTGCTTTGTTTTTTTCTATTTCCATATAAATTCAATTCCTTTTATTAAAACATTTAATTTTTACAAATCACAAATTTTACCTCCACCAAGTACAATATCATCTATATAAAATACCACTGATTGTCCTGGTGTTATTGCTCTTTGTGGCTGATTAAATACTACTCTTATTTTGCCTTCTTCTTCTGGGTAAATTGTACATTCAGCTTCTTTTGCAGCATATCTTATTTTTGCTTTTACATCCATCGGCCTTGTTATTTCATCCATTAATATTAAATTTATTTCATTTGCTATTGCCTCTTTTGAAAATATTTCTGTTTCTTCCCCAACTATTAATTCATTTTTTTCGGGATTAAATCCTTTTACAAATAGTGGAACTTCATTTGAAATTCCAAGGCCCTTCCTTTGCCCAATTGTATATTTATAAAGTCCTTCATGTTTTCCTAGGATTTTTCCTTCAGTATTTACTATATTTCCAACCTTTGCTTTTAAATCAGAATTTGCCTCTAAAAATTTTTTATAATCTCCTTCTGGTATAAAGCATATATCTTCACTATCCGGCTTTCTTGCCACTTGCAAATTATGCTCCTCTGCAATTTTTCTTATTTGCTCTTTATTCTCAAAATCCCCTAATGGGAATAGTACCTTATCTGTCATCTGTCTTGGCAAATTATATAGCACATAGCTCTGGTCTTTTTTTCCTGCATTTGATTTTTTTAATACATATTGTTTATATTTTTCGCTATATTCGATTTTTGCATAATGCCCTGTTGCAATATAATCACAATTCAGTTTTTTTGCCATTTCATACATCATGCCAAATTTCAAGTATTTATTACATTCTATACATGGGTTTGGAGTTCTGCATTTTTTATACTCAGATATAAAATCTTGTATTACACATTTATTAAATTCTTCCTTAAAATTTAATACATAATGTGGTATATTCAAAACATCACATACTCTTTTTGCATCCATTGTAGAGTTTAAATTACAACATCCACCCTCAACACATTCGTCATCACTTTCCCATAGTTTCATTGTTGCACCAATTACTTCATATCCCTTTTCTTTTAAAAGAAGGGCAGATACTGAGCTATCTACCCCTCCACTCATTCCTATTAAAACCTTTTTCATTTTTTCTTTATCCTTCCTTGAGTCAAAACCTTTATTCATCTATTTTTATATGTACATCTTTTAATTGTTGTTCTGTTACTTTGCTTGGTGCTCTCATTAGCAAATCTCTTGCCTTTTTATTTTTAGGGAAAGCAATAACTTCTCTTATATTGTCAGAGTTTGCTGCAAGCATTACTAATCTGTCTAATCCAGCTGCTGCTCCTGCATGCGGTGGTGTACCATATTGGAACGCGTTATATAATGCCCCAAATTTTGTTTTAATTGTTTCTTCTTCATATCCCGCAATTTCAAATGCTTTAACCATTATCTCTGGGCTATGGTTTCTTACTGCACCTGATGTTATTTCATACCCATTGCAAACAGCATCATATTGGTAAGCCAAAATATCTAGTGGATTTTTTGTTATTAATGCTTCCATGCCTCCTTGTGGCATTGAAAATGGATTATGATTAAAATCTACTGTTCCTTCATCTGATAATTCATACATTGGGAAGTCAACTATAAAGCAGAATTTATATACTCCCTTTTCAATTAAATCTAATCTTTTACCCAATTCTAATCTTACTCCACCTGCTATTTTTTGTGCTTCTTTAAATTCATCTGCAATAAAGAAAATTGCAACGTTTGGTTTAGCACCAATTTCTTCTAACCCTTTTTTTATTTCTTTAGTTATAAATTTAGCTATTCCGCCTGTAATCTCATTTTCCTTTTCAAATTTAACCCAGGCTAATCCTTTTGCTTCTAGTTCATTTACAGCATATTCTCCCATATTATCAAAGAATTTTCTTCCTTGTTCTGCACCATTCTCTACTATTATTGCTTTTATAGTTTTTTCTTTAAAAGCATTAAATTCTGTATCTTTAAATAATTGTGTTACATCTTGTATAATTAATGGATTTCTTAAATCTGGTTTATCACTACCGTATTTTTCCATTGCCTCTTTATATGGTATACGAGGAAATGGAGTGTCTGTAATCTTCCAGTTTGTATGTTTTTTAAATATTGTTGTAAAAATATCTTCTAATACTGACAATACATCTTTTTGTTCTGCAAAACTCATTTCAAAGTCTAATTGATAAAACTCGCCTGGTGCTCTGTCTGCTCTAGGGTCCTCATCTCTAAAACATGGTGCTATTTGATAATATTTATCAAATCCAGAAACCATTAACAATTGTTTAAATTGTTGTGGTGCTTGAGGTAGAGCATAGAACTCTCCTGGGTGTAATCTGCTTGGTACCAAGAAATCTCTTGCACCTTCTGGCGAAGAATTTGCAAGTATTGGTGTTTGTATTTCTGTAAAACCAAGCTCGTCCATTTTATTTCTAATAGTTTTCATTATTTCACTACGAAGTATAATTGTTTTATGCAATTTCTCGTTTCTCAAATCTAAAAATCTATATTCTAATCTTAAGTCTTCTCTTGCATCTGCTGCTTTTCCCGAATTTACTTCAAATGGTAATATGTTTTTACACGTTCCAAGCACTTCTATTTTTTTTGCTTCTATTTCTATTTCGCCTGTAGGTATTTTAGAATTTTTATTTGTTCTTTCTATTACTGTTCCATCAACTTGAATAACACACTCTGTTACAAGATTATCTGCACAATTATCATTTACAATTATTTGAGTTATGCCAAATTGATCTCTTAAGTCTATAAATTTCATTGAGCCTAAATTTCTTATTCTTTGAACCCATCCAGCTATTATTACATTTTCTCCTACATTTTTAATATTTAATTCTCCACAATTTTTGTTTCTATACATATGTTTCCTCCCAAATCTTATGTCAAATATTCTATCATAATTTATTTAGTTGTACAAGTAAAATTTAACATTTTTTTCATTGTTATATATCTATATTTACTTGATTTTTTTTAATTTGTATACTACTATAATTATATAAAATAAAAAAGGGGAGGAAATTTTATAATGAACGAACAAAAGACTGAACAAAGTGAAACAGAGTCAGTATATGACGAAATTAAAGTAGAAAAAAAAGTGGAAAGAACTGATTCCTATTTTGATGGCAAAGTCCTAGAATTAATTGGATATGGCATTTTATCTTTTCTAATAACTGCTGCTACTTTAGGAATAGCATCTGCATGGGCAGAGAAATTATTAATTGCTTATAAAATAGACCATACTATTTACAATGGAAAAAGATTAAAATTTGAAGGAACTGGCGCCTCTTTATTTGTACAAAGGTTTAAATGGATATTTTTTACTATTATAACATTGGGAATTTATAGTTTTTGGATTCCAATAAGAAAGGAACAATGGATAGTTTCAAATATTCACTTTGAAGATGAAACATTTGTAAAAGGTGAAAGCTATTTTGATGGTGGGGTTTTAGGAGTAATAGGTGTAAATTTACTTTGCAATTTCCTAACTATTATTTCTTTAGGAATACTATATCCTTTTGGAATATGTTACAAGCAAAAATGGCTTGCAAAACACACCATTATAAATCGCAAAAGAATTGTATTTAATGGAAGTTCTTTAAGTTTAATTGGTCATTATTTGTTATGGTGGTTTTTAACTGTTATTACATTTGGAATTTATGGCTTTTGGTTACCTATTAAAATGGAAAACTGGAAAGCACAAAATACTCATATAAGATTAAAAGGAGAAGAAGAGCCAAAAACTTCTATGGTCCCTGCAATTATAGCTATTATAATATTTGTTGTGCTTGTTGTATGTACTCTAGTTTCTGCTATTATTAAATATAACAACATCAAAAGCGATGACACAAGTGATAAATTTTATATTGAAAAAGTATTATTAGATTTTAAAAACAATGTTAATAACAAAAATAATGGAAAAAATTCATTTATACAAGTGCCACTTAATTCAAGTGAATCTACTTCTTTTGATGATGATAATGAAACCACAAATACCATTAAATATACAACAAATGATTTTTATAGATATACTACTGTAACACTAATAGATAGTGTTACATATTATGGTTCACCTAGTCATGATACTGATGTAGTGGCTTCAATAGAAAATGGTTCAATTGCCATAAGCGAAAGTATGGGAGCAGTATTAATTGAAAATACTAATGCTAAATATTTATACAAAGTAACTAAATCAGTATTTAACGATATAGATTTATATTTTATAACAAAAAATAACGATTTATATGTAATACATGATCCAAATTCAAGTGATCCTAACCAACAAAAAATCAAAGTTGCCAGTGGTGTAGCTGAATTCCTAGGAAATGGCGGACCAGAGAGTATAAAAGTATTATTAACAGATGGAACAACAGAAAATATACAATATTAAAAAGAGGGTTTTCCCTCTTTTTAATATAATATATACTTTATTAAAACAAATTTTTGAAACTTTCTTGCTTATTTCTTATTCAAACAGTGCTAATATATCATCTTTTGATAATTTATTTATAAAAGTTGCATCTGTTGATAACATATTATCTATTAATTTTGCTTTTTTCTGTTGTAATTCATATATTTTTTCTTCTATTGAGTTTTTTGTAATTAGTTTATATACTTGTACATTTCTTTTTTGACCTATTCTATATGTTCTGTCTGTTGCTTGGTTCTCTGCAGACAAATTCCACCATGGGTCATAATGTATTACCATGTCAGCTCCTGTAAGGTTTAAACCTGTTCCACCCGCTTTTAACGAAATTAAAAATACTTTTATATTTTCATCTGTATTAAATTTATCTACTAACTCTATTCTTTCTCCAACTTTAGTTTGTCCTGTTAATTTAAGATATTTTACTCCAATGTTTTTCAATTTTTCCTCTATTATTTCAAACATTGAAGTATAGCTTGAAAACAGTAGTATTTTGTGTCCTCCTAATACAGCATCTTGTATTATTTCTATACATTGGTTTAGCTTACTGCTTTCTCCCTCATATTCTCTTAAAAATAATTTTGGATGGCAGCATATTTGTCTTAATCTCATTAACAGTGATAATATTTTTATTTGACTTTTTTCAAATCCATTTATATCTATCTGGCTCATTATTTCTTTTCTAGCTTGTGCCATATATGACATATATATATTATATTGCTCTTCTGACATTTCATTATTTAATATAGTTACAGTTTTGTCTGGAAGTTCTGTTAAAACCTCCCCTTTTGTTCTTCTTAAAACAAATGGCTCAATTTGTTTTTTTAACTTGTTCATTACATCTTCATTTTGTTCTTTTATTATAGGTGTTTCATATAGTTCTTTAAATTTTTTATATTTGTATAAATAACCAGGCATTATAAAATCAAATATTGACCATAACTCAGAAAGTGAGTTTTCTATCGGTGTTCCTGTTAATGCAAATTTTGTTTCTGCATTAATTGTTTTTATTGCTTTTGAGTTCTTTGTATTATTATTTTTTATATATTGTGCCTCATCTGCTACAACATATTTAAAACAATAATTTTCATATAAATCTATGTCTCTTTTTAAAGAATCATATGATGTAATTATTACTTGATATTTGCCTATTTCTTCTATTTTTCTTTTTCTCTCTAAGTAATCGTCACTTATTACTAATGCTTTTAACGTGGGAGTAAATTTTTGAATTTCATTATACCAATTTAGTGCTAAAGAGCTTGGGCATATTATTATAGAGGGCTTTACATTTCCTTTGTTTTTCTGAACATATGAAAGTATAACAGCTAATAATTGTATTGTTTTTCCTAAGCCCATATCATCTGCTAAAATTCCTCCCATTTTATATTGTTCTAATGTTCTCAACCATTTATAACCTATTTTTTGATATGTTCTTAATTCTGCATTTAATTTTGGTGGAATTTTTGTACTTAAATCTATTTGCCTATCTTCTATTTGGCTAATCATATTCTTATAATACTCATTTTTTTGTATATTAGTATTAGGCATGTTTTTAAATATTTTTTCTAAATATAAAGCTCTATATATTGGCAATTTTATTGAATTTTCTTCTACATTTTCATCTTCTATTTCTATGTTATCTGTCAAATTTTCCAGAAAATCCAAACTACTATTTTTTTCTAAAGAAATATAGGTTCCATCTTTTAATCTATAAAATTTCTTTCTTAGTTTGTATTTATTTATGATATCTTTTATTTCATAAATATTAAATTTAAAATCTTCCAAGTTTATGTCTAATAAATTGTTTTCTATTTTTACTCCTATTGATTTTATTTTTATTTTTTTTATGTCCTTTTTCTTGAAGTTTTCTGCAACCAAGACTTCAAATTTTTTCATATAATCTTCTATTTCTTTTGATAAAAAATTATATATTTTTTCATCATTTGCTAATACTAATCTTGCGTTTGCACTATCAAGCATAAAACCTGTTTGTACAAATGTATCAAGTACTTCATTTTCCTGTATAGCGTTTCTTGTTATTTCCAAATTTACGTTTTTTATTGGATTAAATTCCACATTTCCATAACAGAATTTAACATCTGCTACTATATAACCTTTTTCGTTATAATCCAAATATATTTTTACATACAAATCTTTAGGCATGTATTTTTCTATTTGTTCTTTGTCTATATTTTTTATTTCAAAATTATCTTTTATTTTTGGTACAACAATTGCAAAAAAAATTCTTAAATTATTTTCGTTAAATACTATTGATTGAGTATAATTTTTTTTATACACTTCTAGCAATTCTAAGTTCCTATTTTCCACTTTTGGTAAACATTTGTGCATCTTATTATCAATCAAAAAATAAGAATAATTTTTTCCATAAAATATATCATACCCATACACATCTATATTAGGTGTTAAACAATATGTATTTTCATCTGATTTTTCTAATATAAATTTTATATCTATTGGCTCATCTATAAATTGAATTTTTCTTTCTCCTGTTTTTGTTTCAAATTCTACTGTTTTTCCTTTTAATATTTCAAATAGTTCATCTAAACCTGTATTTGATAGTACCACATTATTCACATTAAAGTTTCTTCCATAATATGCATAGTTATTATTTACATCATTTGCATACTTAATTATTTCTGCATATTTTAGTAAAAATTTTAGCAAAGGCCTACTTTGCTCTTCAAAAGCATTTTCCTCATGTATAAACTCTAGCACATTGTTATATTTATATTTTTCTCTATTAAGCATTCTTTCAAAAAAATCTGGAAGATTATTAATCTTAGTTAATTGTTCGTTTCCAATTTTAAATTCTACCTTTAACTTTTTGTCTGTATCATTATACAAAAATATAGGTACTAATTTTATACCACTAGTACCATCTTGTGCCAACTCTTCCTCTTTATTATTAATTTCTAAAAAAGTATTTAACAACTGGTTAAATGCTCTATGAGTTTCTTTATTAGGCATGCTTATTCACTATCCCCTTAATTTAATAACTAATTATATCCCATTTTTTAAAATAACGCAATATTTTTTACAAATTTTACATAATTCTTGACTTTATGTGAAGTATAAAGTAAGGAGAAAAAATCCAAAGATTTATTTCTCCTATAATCCCGGAGGAACATGGCGAATTGTGCAACCTCATATCGAAGTAAAAATTGATTTCTAAATCTTGTAGTTTTCACCGCGGTAGCGGTGTCTTCTGAGAACCTTTCGTTGGAGGATGCACTGCGCCCTCTTTTTTTTGCCCAATTTGGGACAGCCCAAATTGTCACTAAGGACAATTTGGAACAGTCCCTAATTGTAGGCATTCATAGATTATTTCTTCTAATTTTTTTGTGTCTACTATTGATTCTATGCTTGCTTCTAATATTTCCTCTGCTTTGACTTTTTTTAAGTCTAACTGATAGCCATTTTTTAATGCTAATTGTCTTATAAATTCTCTGTTTGTTCTTCCATTTCCCTCTCTGAATGGATGTAATACGTTTAGTTCTGCTAAATAGTATGCTAATTTTGTTGCTAAGTCTTTTTTATTTAATCCTTGCAAATATTCTTCTTTTTTTAGCTTATTTAATAAGCTTTCAAGTTCTGTTTCTATATATTCAAATTGAGCAAATCTAAACTCTCCTTTTGCTATATTTTCTGTTCTAAATTGTCCTGCAAATGGGTATACGTCTTCAAATAGGTATTTATGAATCTGTTTAATATGGTTTGAGTCAAAGTTTCCTGTTATACCTGATTTTCTTAAGCCTAAGGATTTTGCAGCTGTGATTTTTGCTTCATATGTTTGCAATTTTTCTATGTTCATTATGTTTAATTTATTTTTTAATACAGTGGTTCCTGGATAGCAATATTTAGAGTTATAGGTTTCATATATGTCTCTCATAATTTTTCCTTTCTACACTTTTTACAATTAAAAACTGCCTTTTGTTTATTGGCAGTTTTTTGTGTAATTTTAATTTTATAAACTTTGATTTTTTATTATTTCTATTAATTGTGGCATATTTAATTCATCATTTGCAAATCTTCTATACATGTCTACATCTGCATTTGTTATTTCCATTCCTTCTATTGCTAAATCATTTTTTATATTATCTATATCAAATTTAAATACTTCTTCGTTAAACATTTTTAAGTACCTCCAAAATTAATTTTATTTTAACCCATTTATACTATAATTATACCACAAAATGCCGTAAAAGTCCAGTGTTTTCACGTTTTTTGGTAAATGAATTTCAATTATTCATTTTATTTACATTTCTTATTATGTTGTCCACATCTATATGTTTTATTTGCTTGTTTTCCATTAGGATTTCTCCATTTACTATTGTTGTTTCCACATTTAGTCCACTTGTGTTATATACTAAGTTTGCAATTTGGTTTAAATTTGGTATCATTTTTATATTGTCTAGCTTTTCTTCTGTATCTACTATTATTATATCTGCTTGTTTGCCTTCTTCTAAATTTCCTACTTTATCTTCCAATTTTAATGCTTTTGCTCCATTTATTGTTGCCATTTTTATAACGTCTTTTGCTGTTATTCTTGCTTCATTTTCATGTATGCCACCTTGTATTAAACAAGCTACTCTCATTGCATCAAACATATCCAAATTACTTCCTGAACCTTGCCCATCTGTTCCTAATGCAACATTTAACCCGTTTTTTATGTATTTAGTTGTGTCTGCTATTTTACAACCTAATCTTAAATTTGATATTGGATTATGTACTATGCTACAATCCATTGTTTTTAAAATTTCTATATCTTCATCATCTAACTTAACACCATGTGCCAATATATTATGCGTATTACCAAAGTATTTTTTTAATACATATATTGCTTTTTGTCCATGTTGTTTTTTTATATCTTCTATTTCATCTATGCTTTCTAAAAAGTGTACATGTACTGGCAAACTATATTTTAACGCTATTTTAGAAACTTTTTCTAAACAATTGTCTGAACATGTGTAAAAACTATGTGGTGCTACAGTATATGTTATTAAATCATTTCGTTTATCTCGCGTTTCATATAAATGTTCAAATTCAGCTATTCTTTTATCAGTGCCTTCTTCCCCATCTGTTGATGTAATTGTTCTGGTTAGAACTAACCTTATTTTGCTTTTCTCTGCTGCTTTTCTTATTTGTTCTGACATAAAATATTGGTCATTTATACAAGTACAGCCTGTTCTTATCATTTCTATAAATGACAACATACTTGCATTATATATATCCTCTTCTGTTAGTTTTTCTTCCCTTGGCCATATTTTTTCATTTAACCATTCGTATAAACTACATCCTTCTGTTGTTTCCCTAAATATGCTCATTGGTACATGTGAATGTGCATTTATTAGTCCTGGCATTATAATTTTATTTTTCGCATTTATTATATATGCTTCACTATCTTCTAAATTTTTTTCCATCTTTTTTATTTTGCCGTTTTCAATTAAAATATTTATCTCTTCTATCACAACATCGTTATTTTTAATAATTAAAGCTTTTCCATTTTTTATTAATATTTTAGACATCTCTTCTTTTCTTTCCTTTCTTAATAGTAGTTAGAGCTTCTCTTTTGCTTAAGTATATACAGTATTAAATATTTTGTCAATTTTTTATATTTTTTTTGTTGATAAAAAACTGCATCTGTAGTATTATATTTTATATACCGCTAATGAAAAGGTACACTTTATGTGTAAAAAGGAGTTGTTATGAGAGATTCAAAAATAGATTTTTATAGTCCTACTGCTCTAAAATCGTATAATTTAGATAAGACTATGAGATACCAGTTAAATGTTTTAGGTAATCTTGATTTTTTTACTAAAAGGCATAGCGAAAATGTTGCTAATCTTGTTTGCAGAATTTGCCAATATTTGAACTGCAATAATAGTTATACTGTTTATTGTACAATTTGTGCTTATTTGCATGACATTGGCAAAATGTTTATTCCTTTAAGTATATTAAATAAACCTGATAAATTAACACCTGAAGAATATGAAATAATGAAAACTCATACTACTTTAGGTTATGAAATGTGTATAAAGGATTTAGAATTGCGTCCTTATGCTGTTGGCCCTTTATACCATCATGAAGCTTTAAATGGAACTGGCTATCCTAATGGTGTAACTAAAGAAAACATTCCTTATTGCGCTCAAATTATTAGAGTTGCTGATGAATATGATGCTATTGTTACCAAAAGAAGATATACAACACACGTAAATATTTCAGAAACCCTACGTGATTTAATAAAAGATGCAAGACCTGACCCTGTTCTTGTTGCTTTAGACCAATTAAATGAGAATAAAAAGTTGGGTAAAATAAACGGAAAAGTTTTAAAAGTTTTATTTAAAGTTGTTATTGATGATACCAATTACGAGATTTCTTGTATTTGGGATTATATTAAGTATTTGCAATCTCAAATTAAAAGATTGGAATTAATGGAAAGCTACAGTATTAAAATGCTTAAAGCTACTAAGGAAAAAACTCAAAACTATTATAGAGAGGGTATTAGAATGCTTTTGCAAGATGGCGAAACCTTTGATAATTTCCTTCAAGTTTTGAATGAATACAGACAAGCTGTTATTACTAGAAAAGATATTATTGATAAATTAAAAAATGAAATTCTAATTATTAAAAAATTAAAAGTTTAATGCACTAGATATATAATTCTTTTTCCCCACAAAAAGCCTTCTTTGGAATAATAAATCCAAAAGAAGGCTTTTACTGTATAATTTTATGCTCTTATTAGGTCTGTTAATACATCATCTAGTGCTATTGGCGTTACTTTATTGTTTATTAATATTTTTAATAATTTTTCTGTTTGCTTTTCTTCTAATAAAATATTATTTATTTCTCTACTTTCTATTTTTTCCTTTTTAGTGTCTTTGTACTTTTTTACTATGCCTATTCCATATGTTTCTCTGTTTCCATTCGCAAAGAGTTTGCTAATTGTTTTATAATATTCTAATTTTATTCTTTCTCCTATGTTTAACTCTTCTGAATCTCTAGAATCAATTATTGCTTCTCCATAAAGCTCTTTTATGTTATTCATACTTATCCCTTCCTTTGTTAAGATATATTCAATATATATCATATTTGCTAGAAGTTCAAGCATTTTAGTTCGTTCGTTTTTTATGTTTTTCGACAATTATTGTTTTATTATTTTAATTATTTCTTTATATATTTTATCTTCGACATCATTTATGGCTATTTTTGTCGCATTTTGTCCCATCTTTTTTAGTACTTCTGTGTTAGATATTATACTATATATGTTTTGATCTAACATTGTGCCAGTTAAATTTTTGTCTAATATTACCCTTGCCGCGCAAGCATCTTCTAAAACTCTTGCATTATATTCTTGATGATTTTCCGTTGCATGAGGAAATGGAATAAATATAGCTGGTTTTCCTAATAGTGCAACTTCTGTTACTGTCATTGCTCCACTTCTTGAAACTACAAGGTCTGCATAGTTCATAATTTCTTGCATATTATAAATATATGGTACTACTCTTACACTTTGTATATTGTTTATATCTATTCCTTTTTCATTTAATTTTTCTTTTATTATGTCATACTGCGATGGGCCTGCTGCCCATATAATTTGATATCCTCTATTGCTTTTTTCGGTTATTATTTCTATCATGCTGTCATTTATACTTTGCGCCCCTTGACTTCCCCCAAATATTAATACTCTTGGCTCATAATCTTTAAAGCCAAATTCTTTTGTTATCTTTTTCTTTTCTTCTGTTGTCAATTCCATTTTTCTTAATTTAGTTGGAGTTCCTGTTACAACAATTTTTTTAGCTTTTGGTAATTTCTTTATTGCATCTTCAAATCCAACTAATATCAGATTAACTTTTTTTGATAACATTTTTACAGCTATTCCTGGGAATGCGTTGCTCTCATGTAATACAGTTGGGATTTTTTTTGATTTTGCAGCAAGCATAACCGGAACACATATGTATCCACCAGTACCTATAACAACATCTGGCTTAAATTCTTCTATTATTTTTTTAGCCTCTTTTATTGAAGCAAAAGTTTTATACATTTCTTTTATATTTTCTATTGAAACTTTTCTGCTAAATCCATATGCTTCTATTGTTTTTAAGGTATATCCAGCCCTTGGAACTAAATCATTTTCTAGTCCCCTTTCTGTTCCTATAAATATTATTTCTGAATTTGGCTGTTCACTTTTTATTTTATTTGCAATTGCTATTCCTGGATTTATATGACCACCTGTACCTGCAGCAGCAATAATTACCTTCATTTTTTTCCTCCTTATACCTTAGTTCCTGCTCTTGAAATATTTAGCAGAATTCCACATGAGCTTAATAAAATTAATAATGCTGTACCCCCATAGCTAAAAAATGGTAATGGCATTCCAGTGTTTGGTATTGATGATGTTACAACACCTATATTTATAATTACTTGTATCCCTATTAATGTTGTTATTCCAGTTGCCAACAGACTACCAAACATATCTGGTGATTTTATTGCTATTAAAATTCCTCTCCAAATAAATATTGCGAATAGTAAAATTACTATAACACAACCTACAAAACCTAATTCTTCAGCTAATATTGAAAATATAAAATCATTATGTGGTTCTGGTATATATAAATATTTTTGTTTACTTTCTCCTAATCCTACACCAAAAAGTCCACCAGAACCTATTGCATATAATCCTTGGACTGCTTGCCATCCAACTTCTGTCGCATCTGCCCAAGGATCCATAAAAGACATAATCCTTTTTATACGGAATCCTCCTTTTCCCGTGGCTTGCAATGCTATTATTCCTACTGTTACTGCAAGTGCACCTATTAAACCTGTTATTACAAAGTAGATTAACCTACATCCTGCCATAATCATCATTACACAAGTTACTGCTGCTGTAACAACAGATGCACTTAAATGGTTTTGTACAAAGTACAGTATAAATATTGGTGGAATTATCCATGATAAAGGTCTTACAAATCCATTTTTAAAGCTTTTTAGTTCTGACTTATGGTCTGTAAGATATCCTGCATAAAATATTATTAACCCTATTTTAGTAATTTCTGATGGTTGAAATTGTATAAAGCCTAAGTCTATCCATCTTGTTGCTCCATTTGCTTCTACTCCCAATCCAGGTATTAGCACTAATGGCAATATTCCTACAGATATTACATAAAATATTTTATAAAAATTTTTATATATTCTATAGTCTATTTTGGAAATACCTATCATTAACCCTATTCCAATTACTGCAGCTAATAGTTGCGTTTTTACATATGAATAACTATTACCAGATTCTGCAATTGCTGATGGAGCTGATGCTGATAGCACCATAACAATTCCTAATGATAGCAATATAATAATTATTAGAAAAAGTATAAAATCAAATTGATTATTTACAAAACTTGAAATTGTTTTTTTGCTTTTTGTCATTGGATTCTCCTTTCTCATAATTATATTGCTAATAATCCTACCACACTTAACATTAATGTTATAATACTAAATATTGATACTATTTTGTTTTCGTTCCAACCTGATAATTCAAAATGGTGGTGTATTGGTGTCATTTTAAAAATTCTATTTCCTGTTTTCTTAAAATATCTTACCTGTATCATTACAGATAATGTTTCTATCACTGGCACTAAAGCTATTATTAGTAATAATAATGGCATTTTTAAATATAATGCCATTCCAGCAACTGCTCCACCTAACATTAATGAACCTGTATCTCCCATAAATATTTTTGCTGGGTTTAAATTAAATAATAAAAATCCTAAGCATGTTCCTATAGTAATACTTCCAAATACAACTATTTCCTTTATATTAAATATTATTCCTATTACTGTTAGACAAGTTAATATTAGTGCTGTTACACTTGTTGCTAGTCCATCTATTCCATCTGTAAGATTTACTGCATTTGATGTTCCAAGTAATACAAGTATTGCAAATGGTATATATAACCATACTGGTAAAGTAAAATATGTTTTTATAAAAGGTATATATGTTTCTGTGCCGATATTTAGCACCTTTGTTATGTATAATACAAATGCTACTGAAAATATTAATAATCCTATCATTTTGTACAGTGGTTTTAGTCCTTCTGTGTTTTTTAAAACTAATTTTTTAAAATCATCTATAAATCCTACTAGACCAAAGCCTATTGATACTGCTGCAATTGGTATTAAGTTTTTTGCAACAGATGATTGATTATCTTTTATATAATCATAGCACAGAAATCCTGTTAATACTGTAATTACTAAAATCATTATTATGCCACCCATTGTTGGTGTTCCTTGTTTACCTAAATGGGATTGTGGACCTTCTGTTCTTTCCATTTGACCAACTTTTAATTTTTTTAATATTGGTATTATTGCTAATGATGTAATTATTGTAATTACAAATGACAACAATAATATTTTTATTTGATATTGCATAATTCTCTCCTTACATTTTGTTTATTATTTGTTTTATAATTGTTTTTTCGTCAAAAGGATTTTTTACGCCATTTACTTCTTGATATGTCTCATGACCTTTTCCTGCCAATACTACTATATCATTTTTTGTTGCCATTTTTATTGCATGCTCTATAGCTTTTTTTCTATCTACTATACATACATATTTTCCTTTTGTTCTTTTTATTCCACTTTCTACTTCTTTTACTATTTCTTCTGGGTCTTCTGTTCGTGGGTTATCTGATGTTATTATTGTATAATCTGCAATTTTACCAGAAATTTCGCCCATTATGGCTCTTTTAGTTGTATCTCTATCTCCTCCACAGCCAAATACTGAAATTACTTTTCCTTTAGTATAGCCTTTTACAGCATGTAAGATACTTTCTAAACTTTCTGGTGAATGTGCATAGTCTAACATTATTGTTAAATTCTTCTTATTATTTACCAATTCGCTTCTTCCTGGAACTCTTACTTCTTGTAAAGCTTTTTTTATACTCTCTGTATCACATCCTAGTTGTTGGCAAACACATATTGCAGCTAATGCATTATATACACTAAATCTTCCTGGGATTTCTACTTTTACTCTTTCATTTTTAGCATTTAGTTTTACTATAAAGTCAACATATGAATTTGTTATTGTAATATCTTTTGCTGAAACCATGGCGGTATTATCTAGGCCATATGTTTTAACATCGCAATCTTTTAATGCATTTAGTATTTTAGAAGAATATATATTGTCTACATTTACAAATGCTTTTTTGCACATTGTAAATAACTTTAACTTTGAATTCAAATAGTCTTCCATATCCGGGTGTTCTTTTGGGCTTATATGATCTTCTGAAAAATTTGTAAATACTCCCATGTCAAAATCACAACCTGCTACTCTAGAGAGTTTTAAACTTTGAGAGGATACTTCCATTATAACTACTTCACAACCGTCTTCTACCATTCGTGCAAACATTCTTTGTAATTCTAAGCTTTCCGGTGTTGTTCTGTCACTGTCTTTAAGTTTTGTATCTCCACTATAAATTGCTATTGTTCCAACTAATCCTGTTTTTATGCCTTGCTCTTTTAATATTTCTCTCATCATATAAGTTGTAGTAGTTTTGCCTTTTGTTCCTGTTACTCCTATTAGTTTGAATTTTTTTGATGGATTATCATAAAAATTACAAGAACATATTGCTAGTGCATACCTCGTATCTGGGTGTAGTATTATTGTAATTCCTTCTGGAATTTGTTTTATTATACTCTTATCTATGTCTTCTGGTGCTAATACTACTTTTGCACCATTTTTTATTGCATCTAATATATATTCTGTACCATCATTTTTAAATCCTCTTATTGCAATAAACATATCTCCTTGTTGCACTTTTCTAGAGTCATTTTCTATGTTTGGTATATCTATGTCTAAATCTCCTTTTGCTCTTAAATTTTCTAAACCATACAATATAGATTTTAGTTTCATACCGTTCTCCTTGTTTATATAATTTTTCAAACATATTATATAATGAATTTTTATTTTTGTATACATTTTTTATAATTTTTCTATAAGAGATATTTGCAATATTTTAATATTTTCTAGTTAAAAAAGAAAAGACTGTTAAACAAAATATTTTTATATACTTTGTCAACAGTCTGAATAACTAGAAGTTATTACTTCTAATTATTTGAACCAAATAAATTCTCTGATATGCTATCCAATCTCTTTTTGCACATCTTTATTTCTTTTTTCATTATTATATCTATTTCTTCTGTATATTCATTTTTTCTCATCTCGTAAAAATCTTTTAGATTTAGAACCGTATCTTCTATATTTTTAAAGTTAATTTTTGTTGTCATACTATTAGTTCTTCCACTTGTATAATCATGAACTATAAAATCAGCTATTTTATAACTTTCTGATTTCATTACTCCATTATAAACAAACAATACATCTTCATAAAATCTATGCTCTGGGAATCTAATTTTGTTTTTCTCTAAAAAAGCTCTATTTCAACATTTACTCCAAGGATTTGGATATTTATCGATGGCAACTTTATATCTTTTCGTGCAAGTTTCCTCTGTTGGTATTACTAATTCATATCTATCACCAGTAATTTGGAATCCTAATAAACAATTTGCTATTGCTCTTCCACCTGCTTCGCCTGCCAAATATCCTGTTACAATTGCTTTAACATTATTTTTCCATGGCATACTAATTGGCGCACCATTTGATAAAACTATTATTACGTTTTTGTTTACCTTACATATTTCATTTATTAGTCTTGTTTGATTTTTAGGCAAATCTATGTTATTTCTATCAACACCTTCTGATTCATAGTTTTCCGTCAGTCCAACAAATAGCACCACCTCTTTACTTTTACTTGCTTTTTCTATTGCTTGATTTAATAATATTTCGTCATCTTCATCTTTATCTATACGGTTATATCCTTTTTCATACTCCGCTCTCACATTTTGGCTTTTTAACGCTTCATATGCGTTCTCAATTTTATATGAGTTAATTTATGTGAGTTATAACATACTTGAAGTCTTGTATTACACATTCGCCATTATTTTAGTTCCTTCTTTTACTTTTATTCCAGATTTAGGGATTTGTCTTGTTATTATATCTGTATTTACAATATCTTTTTCATTTTCTATTTCTAAATCCAAATTTATTTTTTTCAATTTTTTCTTTGCCTCCTCTATTGTTAGTCCCTCAATGTTTGGAACTTCAACATCCTTTTTTTCGTCTTCTTCCTTAACATTGTCTTTTTGCGCCTCTAAATACGGTAAAACTTCTGACAATACCTTTCCGCCAACTGGTGCAGCAACAGCACCTCCTTGTGTTGTGCTCCTCTTATAGAACCTAAATTATCTAAAATAAAATTCAACTCTTATAAGTTAAATTAAAGGTTAAATATGATGTCAATTCGGTCATTTGAATATATTTCAATATGATAAATTATCTCTTTTAGAAACTCATTTGTCATATCTTTTCCACTTTGAAATTCTGTTATAATTTCTCGTATTCTATTTATATCTATATTGCTATTATTTTTTTCAAGTTCTTCTTTTCTTTTTTGTAATTCTGATATTTGCTTTTTTACTCTATTGTATTCTTCTTTGAACTCATCTTCTGTAATATATTTATCACATTTCTTTCTATATAAAATACTCTTTTTTCTATTTAGCTTTTCTAATTCATTTTTACATTGTTTTAATTCTTGTGCTTCTTTACTGTTTTCTTTAAAATAATCTATTATCTTATTAGTTGTTTTATCAATTTCAATTTGCCCTAGTCTTTCTTTTACTTTTGCTTTTATTATTTCATTTAGATTTTTCTCATTTATAAATACTTTGTTTTTACATTTATCTGGTTTCTTATAAACAATACTACATATAAATCCACTACTATTATATAAATATGTTGTTTTATCTTTTGACTTATATATTTTGTATTGTAGTTTGTGTTTACAATGTCCACAATAAAGTAAATCTTTTAGTAAAAAATGATATTCATTTTCCTTTTTAGAAAATTTGCTTTTCTTTATATCTTGAACTTTATTATATTTTTCTTGTGGTATTATTGCCTCATGTGTATTTTCTTTTATGATCCATGTATCTTTGTTCTTATTTTTTTTACAAGTCTTTGTCATATAATTAGTAATATATTTATTCATTACTGTATTTCCTGCATAAAATGGATTTGATAATATATCATTTATTGTTTCTGAACTCCATTTATTACTTGCATTTTTCATTTTTAAATATCTACTAGGATTTCTTATTCTTTTTGAATTGAAATATTTTGCAATTTGCCCACTTGTTCTTCCATCTATATACATATTGAATATAGTTATAATATTATTTGAAACTTTTTCATCAATAACAATTTTATGCTTATCTTCTATTGATAATTTATATCCATAAGGTGCGTGTGCCTCAACATATTGTCCTGATTCTTTCATTGCTTTTTTATTCGCTCTTACTTTTTTTGAAATATCTGTTAAATAATATTGATTTGCAATACCCCTTAACATTATTGTATCGTCTATTTCATATCTATCTCCACTATCAATAAATTCTGTAACAGAAATAAATCTCACATCATTATCTGGGAAAAAGATTTCTGTGTACCAACCTGTTTTATTTTTATCACGAGTTAATCTACTAATATCTTTTACTATTACCATATTGATAAATCCTCTTGATATATCTAACATCATTTCATTAAGTGCTGGTCTTGAATCTAGTATTCCAGAATAACCATTATCTGCATATTCTTTTACTATTCTGTAATTATTTTTCATAGCATAATTAGTTGTAATTTCTCTTTGAGCCTCTATACTGTTATTTTCTTCTGAGTGTTCTCTTGATAATCTTAAATATATTCCTGCTCTATATTCTTTCATAACTATACCATGTTAAAGATATTATATTTATAATTTATAAATACATTGTTGTTATTATCTATTTCAATATTATATATAATATCAGATACAATATCTTTTCTTATACCTTTCATATTTTTTATTTCATTTACAACACTTTTTAGTTTATCTTCATTTAAAACAGGTGTACTTTCTTCTTGTTTCTCTATAATTTCAATTTCTTTTTTTATTCTGTTCTTTTTATTTGCAATTTCTCCATAAAATTGCTTATAGTCATCTTCATCTAATAAGCCATTTCTATAATCTGTATATAGAGTTTTTATTTCATCTTCTGTTTTCTGCAATTCTTTATTTAAAATTTCTTTTTGATTTCTAATACCACTTTGCTTACTTTCATCATTTTGCTTTATTATCAACTCTTTTATTTTGTTTCCATCTACAATTTTTCCAACCATATTTTTTAAATTTTGATAGATTATTTCATTAACATCATCTTCGCTTATTCCTTTACTGCCTTTTATACAACACTTTCCTTGATGTCTTTTAACTCCATTTAAACAATAAATCTTTTTAGATTTTATTTCATTAGAACTACTATCTTTGTATTTTACTTTTAATGTCATTTTCTCGCCACATTCTTTACATTTTACCAATCCGTTTAACTCCCATTCATATTTTTTTCTTCTTATTGCTTTATTGATATTTCTTTTACTTTGTACTCTACTAAATAATTCTTCATCTATAATTGCTTCATGAGTGTTATATGCTATTTTCCATTCTTCTTGTGGTATATACTTTACTTTTTTAGACTTATAGCTCAAATTTATTCTTTTTCCATATTGTGTATGTCCTAAATAAACTCTATTACTTAACATTCTTCTTACTGTTTCTGTTCTCCATTTATACCTTATTTCTCCATTGTTATTATTATTGTTTGGACTAGGTATTTTATCTTCTTGCAATTTTTTGACTATATCAACTAATGTTTTTCCATTATCGTATTCTTGAAATATCCTTTTTACAATTCTTGCCTCTGGCTTACATACTTCTAGTTTGTGTTTATCTTCTTTGTTTTTTCTATAACCATAAGGAGCAATAGAACTCATATACATTCCTTTTTCTTTTCTTGCCCATACACTTGATTTTATTTTTCTTGAAATATCTTTACTATACCAGTCATTTATAAGAGTTTTGAATTGTATCATGTCATTATTAGCATTTTTTGTACCTGTATCTACATTATCTAAAACAGATATGTACCTTATATTTCTTTCTAAAAAGTATAATTCTATATAGTAATTTGCCTCAAAACTATTTCTTGAAAGTCTTGATAAATCTTTAGTAATAATACAATTTATAGTTCCATTTTCTACATCTTTTATCATTCTTTGAAAGTTTGGTCTATCTGTATTTAATCCTGTGTATCCATCATCAATGTAATAATCTACTATGTAAAAATCATTACCTAATTCTTTTACTTTTGTATCTATTATATTTTTTTGACTAACAATACTATCACTTACATCTTTATCACCATCTTCCTGCGACAGTCTTAAATAACCTGCTACTTTATATTTTTCATTCATATTCAAACACCTCTTTTTTTGAGGCGTATATATTTGATAATTGAATTTTATATTTTGTTTTCATTTATAACAAATGTGCAATTTTCAAATTTTATAGTATTTCATACATTTTTATATTATGTCTTACTCTCTTGTAACTTTGATATTGCAAATCTACATAAAACATTATATATTTTATCTGCACTCTGACTATTTTCTATACATCTAGTTATTACTTTATATTTCTTTTCATTTATTTCATAAATTTCTTCCTTTACATCTTGTACCATATATATACGCACCTCCTATTTCTTTTAAAAAATATTATAATTAAAATAATTTTATTACTAATTCTTGTAATTTTTTTAATTTTTTCACACAAAAATAATGTAGTACATTTTACTACATTATTTTTTCTATAATAAACTTACTATATCTTTGACATGAACTGTAAAATTCCTTTTTCAAACTTTTCTTTAAACTCTTTATCTTCATTAATTAACTTATTTAATATATCACCATATAAAGGTTGCTTAATATCCTCTATTAATGTTTTTTCCATAAATTCTTTTATTAACTCATTAGGATTATCTACATCTTGAAACTCTATTTCGATATATTTACCAAGTAAATCAATATCGTCTATAAATATTTTTAAACCTTTATAATCTAATATTTCTCTAGTTTTTTTACTATACATATATGCTTTCATTCCTAAAAAGCTAAAAAAGTCCACCCCATCTTTAAAACTGTTCAATTCTATTTTTGTTTCATAAAAAAATCCTTCTTCTTGTTTTTTCTTCACTTCCATCTATATCTTATTTGCTTTTTTCCTTACTCTACAAACATATCCATATTTATTTAATGAATTAAATCCATCGTATCCAAGTGTTAAATCTATTTGCTCACTTTTTTCATCTATAACATTTGAAATTTGCTTTATTCTTTGTATTTGTTCATCTGTTACTTTATATCTATACTCTTTTTCTATTTCCATTTCTATTATTCCTTTACTAAATTTTTTTCCATTATATCAAATATATAATAAATTACAATACCTATAATACTAGATATTATAATACAAGCAAATACTGCCGCTATATTCATTGAATAATAATTTGATATTATTAAATATCCCAATCCTTTATTAGCACTTATTAATTCGCTAACTAATGCTCCTACTATAGCAAGAGAACTTGATATTTTTAGAGCTGACATTAAATATGGCATAATTCCTGGCAATAAAAAGTATTTAGTTTCTTGTATCTTGTTTAAATTGTATAAGTCTATTAAATTATTATATTTTAATAGTACTTCCTTCGCTCCAGTTAGTACATTTATTAACACAGGAATAAAACATGTGATTGTTACTGCTGCTATTTTTGATCCCATACCGTGTCCAAACCACAAAACAAGTAAAGGTGCTATTGCTATAATTGGTACAGTTTTTAATATTATTGCCATAATAGTTATTGTTTGTTCTAAATGTTTATAATGTATTACAATTAATGCTAAAAATAGTCCCATTATATTTGCTATTGCAAACCCTGCAATAACTTCTAATATTGTATATAGTGCATTATTAAAAAAAGTTTTATAATTATTAATGAATTCTTTTATAACATTTTTTAGACTTGGGAATAAATATTCTGCTGGATGAAAAACTATTGATATCATTACCCAAATTATTAAAATTATACTTATTGAAATTATTACTTTACGCATAGTTCACCGCCTTACGTAGTTCCTCTCGAATACTCGTTACTTGCTCCATTGTTTGGGAACTAAACTTATTTTCAATTTTTCTAGGATCCTTAGTTAAAATCCTTTTAACAACTTTTGTTGGATTGCCACCTAATACATATATTTCATCAGATAAATATACTGCTTCATGTATAGAATGTGTAACTAATATAGTTGTTTGATTGTTTTCATTATGAATTTTTATTAATTTTTCATGTAAATCATCTCTATTAATCTCATCTATTGAGGATAATGGCTCATCAAGTAGCATTACCAACGGATTTAATATTGCAGTTCTTAATATAGATACAATACGTTGCATTCCACCAGATAATTCATTAGGATAACAATCTCTCTTTTCTTCTAACTCTACTAGTTTTAATAATTCTATTGCGCTTGTGTTATCATTTTTTCCTATTATTTTTAGTGGAAAATTAATGTTATCTATTACATTTTTCCATGGTAACAGCATAGGTTCTTGAAAAACAAATCCTAACTTTAATTCATCTTTTAGCTTTTTTGGACTAACTCCATCTATTAATATTTCTCCTTTATCTATTCTTTCTATTCCAGCTATCATTTTTAACAAAGTAGTTTTTCCTGAACCATATGAACCTATAAATGATACAAATTTACCTTTAGGAATTTCTATACTAAAATCATTAAATACATTTTTATTTTTATATGATTTGGAGATATTTTTTATTTCAATATAACTCATATTAATCTATAAACTCGTTAGTAAATATTTCATTTGCTTTTAATTTATTTTTTATTACTCCAAAATCATATAAATTATCTATCATGTCTTGCCATACTGCTTCATCTGAAATTCCTATTTTCTCATCTGTTAAAATAATTGGTATACTTTTATTTAAATAACCTAATTGGTGTTCATAATTTAAAGAAGAGTTTACTTTTATTAATTCATCTATTGCTTTTTCAGGATTATTTATAGCTTCATGCCAACCTTTTATTGAACTATTTACAAACTTTCTTACTTTTTCTGGATCTTTTTCTATTAATTCTTTAGTTGTAAAAATAGTATCTGCATATACTTTTACTCCATAATCTCTAAACTTTAATACATTAACTTCTTCTCCCTCTAATTCTAACAATGTTGCATCATTCATTTCATAAGCCATTTTAGCATCTACTTTATCAGTTAGTATTTGACTTATACCTGTAATTGCTGGTACTTCGTTTATACTTTTTTCATCTATATTATTTTTCTTTAAAAATAGTCTATATAAATTTTCATCATTTTCATAAACTATTCCTACAGTTTTTCCTATCAAATCTTCTGGTTTAGTAATGTTTAAATATTTCTTAGATGTAAGGGCTTCTGGAGTTTCTCTATAAATTACAGCTATTGCCACAATAGGAACACCATTATCTATTGCTGTTATAACTTGTTCTGCACCTGCTATTCCGAACTCATTTGCACCACTTGTAACAGATTGTATCGGAGATATATTAGGCCCTGCTGGCTCTATTTCCACATTTAATCCAGCCTCTTTATAATATTCTTCTGCATTTGCTGTATAAAAACCTGCAAATTGAGCTTGGCAAATCCATTTAAGTCTTAAAGAAGTTTTACTTGAATCATTATTATCTGTTACTACAATAAAAATAAATATTAAAACTAATAATATAATTAAAAATATACTTATACATGAAATTAACATTTTTTTATTTTTCATTATTAAAATCACCCTTTCTTAACAAATAAATTTTATTATATATTTCTTAATAAGGCAGTTATTGAATTGTACAAATCTATATCAAGTTTTACTAAACTTTCCTCATCTAAGTCATTATATGGTATCCATTTTCCATCTACATTTGCTTCCATTAATGCTGCTAAAAAATAGCCTGTTGATTTTTCTAGTTTATTAATTCTATTTACTAATCTTACTTCTAATTTTGACTCTGCACCAATTACTTTAGTTAAATATCTTCCATTATCATTTACTTTTATAGCTACTGCATGACCATATACAAACTTCATTGGTATTGTTCCACCGTATTTTTCTGCTAAAGCTTTATAATACTGTGCTGCAAGTTCATCTGTAAATTTACCATATTTTTCTTTTACAGGAGCTTTTATATGTAATCTTGGATTATCATTTTCATCTATTCCTTCAAATTGTATTGTATCATCTTGTGTTAAAATAACAGTCCCTTCTGGCATAAATTTAGAATAATGTATAGCCTTTTCTATTGCAATTTCTACTGGAGTAGAAGCTTTTTCTTCTGGCTCGGGAAGTTCTTTATCTGTTACTTCCTTTAATGATACTAATTCATAATCTAATCCTTCTAATAATTTTTTTAATCTATTAACCTTATTATTATTGGTTGTTGCTACTACAATTTTTTTCATAATTACCTTTCTCCCCTTTCCTCTTTTTCTTCATATATTGCTTTCATAGTTTCATATTCTTTTTCATCTAAAATATGATTTCTTTTTGCTGCTTCTAATAAATTTGTATAATGTGTTAAATTAATAACTTTAATATTATTTTTTGTTAAATCATTTACTATTTTATCTCTTAATGTTGCAATACATGCAACTCCCACTGTTTCTATTCCGTTTTGTTTTAATACTTCCTGTGCTTTCTTTACAGTATCTCCTGTATATAATACATCATCAACTATTATTGCTTTTTTAGATGCATATTTTAAATTTCCTTCTATAAGTCCTTTTAATCCATATGCCTTTTCACTACTTCTTACATATAACATTGGAAGCTCAAGTTTTTGTGCTATTGAATGTGCCCATGGTATACCAGCGGTTGCCATTCCAGCTATTGTTACATCATCTTTAAATTCTTGTTTTACCCTCCCTATTAAACCTCTTTCTAAAAGTTCTCTTGTTTTTACATCACTTATTGCTAATCTACAAGATAAATATGCTGGTATTATATCTCCATTTGGTGCTTTAATTAACTTATCATTTGTTTTATTTGCATTTACATAGCAACCTGACCTTACTAATAATTCTGCTATATCATCATCTATTTGTATATTTTTCTTTTCTTTTATAGCAATATTTTCTACATCTTCAACTGCTCTTTCTAAACTTATATTGTCTACTATATGCATTTTTTGTTTTACTTCTGGACCTCTACTCATAATCCTTTCCCATTCATTTGAACATAATGCTTGGTGCTCTTCTATCTGCTCTATATTAGAACTTCTTACTCTAGTTGCATCATTCATTCTTCTTATTGCAATTACGTTTGATGGAGCTACTAATTGTATTAAATTTTCATTTAAGTCTATATACCAATCCGGTGTCAACCTTTTTGTTAAATATTGTACATCCTCTCCATGTCTCATCGCAGTTACCAAATGATTTATAAATATCACTTTTTTATCTTCTTTTGCTATCTTTTCTAGTATTCTCCTATATTCTTCATTTTCAATTTTAACCATTTGTGTCTGAGGAATACTCTCTAATATTTTGTATTGTTCTTCTGTAACTTTTTCTCTAACATCATATGTTTTTGAAATTCCAAGAATATACATAAGCATTCTAGATACACTTGATACTGTAATCTCTGGATTTTTTTTCCTTAGATTTTCTGCTATTGTGTCTTTACCTACACCATTAATTCCAAATAAAGTAGTAATTGCCATATCTCTTTCCTCCTTTTTTCTTTATTTTACTATCATATCTTATACATTTCAAATACTTATTCTTTATACCAGTTATAAAATTTTTTTATATCAAAAAAACAAGACATAATTTGAAATGCCTTGTTTTTCTATTTTTTAATATTTACAACTACTTCCCATTTGTTTTAATGCCGTATCTAACCTTAATATTAATTCCTCATTATTTTTGTCTTTTGTTTGCACCAATATATCTATTTCATCTTCTATTTTTCTACATAAACTTATTTTTCCATCTGGAGTTATGTATAAATCGTTATTGTTTTTACATGCTTCTTTCTTATTTGCCTTGTCACAAACAACACTGCATGTACATCTAGTTAAAGTTATAATTTGTTTTTTATTTGTATATATATTTTTTCTAAATTCACTTTTTACAATGTAAAAACCTAATTTTTTTAATATAGGCTCTAATGTATGTATTGGTACAAATTCTTTAGCATTTTTAGGATATAGTTCTATAAACTTTAATTCCACCTTTAATAGCCCTGCCATTTCTATTAATTCCTCTATTTCTTTTTCATCGGAATTAATTCCTTTTATTATAGTTGTATTTATTCCAATATTTAAAGTTGGATATTGAGCCCTAAACATTTTTATATTATTTATAACTTTTTCAAAAGAATCCTTTTTTCCACATAATTCTTCAAATTTTTCTTTATTTAAAGAGTGTACAGAAATATTAAGCTTATTTAATAAGTTTCCAATTTCTATGTTTTTATCTAATAAATATCCATTAGTTGTCATTGTAATTTTAGCATTTTTTTGTTTTAATTTTATTAACAAATCTTGTATATCATCTCTTAATAGAGGGTCTCCACCTGTTAAGTTTACTTTATTTATTCCATATTATTTATTTGCTATTTCATATATATATGCAAAATCTTCATTTGTAAGTAAATTTTCTTTTTTTGAATGTATACCTTCTTTATGGCACATAGAACAATTATATGTACATTCCTGTGTTAAGATTAACCTTAAACTTTTTTCTTTTGTATATGAAGCACTTTTTATTTCTGAATTTAACATTTCAATAAATTTCTTTGGAGCATTAGCCAAAAAGTTATCAACATATGCTATACAAATATCTGTCTTTGGTAGTTCTACATCTACTGGTATTTCATATAGTCTTCCTGAATCAATATATTTTTGTACAGATTCTTTTGTAAAATATCCTATTCCTAAACCTTTTTTTACAAGTTCTAGCATTACTTCTGTTGTAGGTACATCTATAATTGCCTCTAAATTATCTATTCTATCTTTTAGTTTACTTTCTAAAGCTTTTCTTGTAGATGTTATTTTAGGTGGTAATAATAATGGATATTTTTGGATATCTTCTATGTTTATAATTCCTTCATTTACTATATTTTTGTACTTTTCATTGCCAACAAAACAATTGCTTACTTCTATTAATTTATATAAAACAATATCTTTTCTGTTGCTGTCTATTGGATAACTATCTACTATAAAATCCAAATTTCTCTTTTCAAGCATATCTACCATTTCACTAGTTGCCCTATTAACAATAGTAAACTTAATTCCTGGATACTTCTCAATAAACTTCTGAATATATTTTGAAAGCAAGAATATTCCTATATGTGTTGGCACTCCTACCCTTATCTCTCCACTAATCATATTTTCCGAATCTTTTACTGTTTTACATCCAGCATTTATCATATTAAATGCCCCTTCAACGTAAAATAAAAGTTTCTCTCCATCAATTGTAAGTTCTGTACCTTTAGCAGTTCTATTGAACAATTTACACTTTAATTCCTCTTCAAGCATCTTTATACTATAGCTAATGGATGGTTGAGACACAAATAAAGAACTAGCAGCCTTTGATATGCTTCCAGTTTTTGCAACTTCTAAAAATATTCTATATAAATTTAAATCCATATTACTTCCTTTAATATTCTATTATTTTTTATATAAAATATTTTATCATATTCATATCTTTATGTCAAGTTTCTATAAGTTGACACCTAGATGGTGTCCTCCTTCTCCTGTTGGGTTATATAATGTTACAAGTATTACCACTTGTGGATTTGTTGTTGGTCCTACTCCCATAAAAGATGTTACATATTTATTTGTATTTACCCCATCTTCTGATGTTCCTGTTTTCCCTCCTATGTTATAACCTTCGACTTGTGCATTTCTTCCTGTACCATCTTCTACAACAGATTGCATCATGCTTAATACGTTTTTAGCTGTTTCTTCCGATATCACTCTTTCTTCCCTTTTAATCGGTATTTCTGTAGTTTCCCCAGTTTGACTGTTTATTATTTTCTTTACAATTCTTGGCTTTATGTATGTTCCCCCATTAGCAATACTTGATACTGCAGTTATTAGCTGTAATGGTGTTATTTCAAATCTTTGACCAAATGCTATTGTTGCAAGTTCTACTGGACCAACTTTTTCTTCTTTTAAGAAAATACTTCCAGCCTCTCCGGGTAAATCTATTCCTGTTCTTTTTAATAGTCCAAACTTTTTCAAATACGTATAATATTTTGAAACTCCAATTTTTTGTCCTAACCCTATAAATACTGGATTACACGAATTCATTAGAGCTTGCCTTAATGATTCCGAACCATGCGGTCTATAATATCTCCAACATTTAATTCTAACTCCCGCTATTTCTATTCCCCCTGTACAGCAAAATTCGCCCTCTTTATCTACGCTTGTTAATCCTTCTTCCAATGCTGCTGAAGTTGTTATAAGTTTAAATGTAGATCCTGGTTCATATGTATCTGATACTGCTTTATTTCTCCACATTTGTTGCAATGCCTTTGTTTTTTCCCCCTGTGCTAACATTTCCCAACTTGCCTTTAGTTCTTCTGTATTAGCCTGATAAGGTTGATTTAAATTATAGTTTGGATAACCTGCCATTGCTAGAATATCCCCTGTTTGTGGATTCATTATTATTATATTTCCGCCATCTGTACATTTGTTGTCTATACATGCTTCTGCTAAATATTTCTCTGCTATTCCTTGCACAGTTGCATCTATGCTTAATATTAAATCATTTCCATCTATTGCTTTAACATAGTTTTCACCTTCTTTTGCAATTTCGCCTCCCCTTGCATCTATTATTTTATTAATCTTGCCTTTTTCTCCTTTTAATTCCTTTTCATAAATTGCTTCTATCCCATCCAATCCTTGATTATCAGAGCCGCAAAACCCTATTACTTGTGAAGCCAAATTGTTATTAGGATAATATCTTTTGGTATCTTCATCTATATTTACTCCTTTTGTTATATTATTGTCGCTTAACCACTTTCTAAGTTCATCAGCTTTTTCTTTGTCTATCTTTTTTACAATAGTTTCTATCGAACTTCTTCTGCTTACTCTTTTTAATATGGTTTCATAATTTAAGTTAAAAATTTCAGTTAATGCCTTTGCAACTTTTTCCTTGTCCTCTTTTGCAATGTTTGTTGGATTTACGGTTACAGTTTCTACTGTACTAGATATAGCCAAAATATTTTTACCAGTTGCATCATATATTGTTCCTCTTTTAGGATTAACACTTCTATCTAATGTTTGTTGTACATATGCCATAGATTGCAATTCCGAGCCCATAACAAACTGTATCCAACCTATTCTACATATTAAAGCAATGAAAGTTATTGTAGAAACAAGTATTGCATTTCTCATTCGCTTTTTTCTCCCCAAATCACTCACTTTTTCTTCTGCTTTTATTTTAGTTTCTTTTACTTCAGCTTTATATTTTCTCCTTTGCTCTTTTTTTACTAACTTCTCAAGTTCTCTTATATTCACTTTTTGATTTTTCCAAGCTTTTATTTGTTTTTTCTTTATTTTTCGCCTGTTCTTCATTATTAATCACATTTCCTCTCTAACTTATGATTATAATAATATTATTCCAATTTATTCTAAATAGGACTTAAACGCAAAAAAATTACTATATACTCAAAATATAGTAATTTTCTAAAATATTTTTTCTGTTAAAAGCTCTACCACTTTTTCAAACCAATTTTTTTCTTCTTCTATTATTACTTGTTCGCTGGCAGGTTCCACATAATCTTTTTTAGGTAGATTAACATATCTTTTTTGTGTTGAATCTAATTTTTTCATTCCCGAATTTTCTTTTGCTGCTTTTTCAATGTTACTTAAATTTAGGCTGTTTTGTATATTAACTTCTAACTGTTGGTTTTCTTTTTCTATTACAGCCAAATCGCTTTTCAGTTGCTCCTTTTTGCTAAATCTTTCTGTTATAAGTGAGTTCCTATAACTTATTGCCAATAGTATTACAAAACCTAACAGAACATATGTTACAATTTTAGTTTGTGGTTTTAAATGCTTTTTCTTTTTGTTCTTTTTATTTACTTTGTTTTTATTTATTGTTGTAGATTTCTTTTTAACGTCTTCTTTTTTATTTGGTTTATATTCTGGTTTTAGTTTTCTCGGGCTTGTCTCGTATTGATATCCACCATATCTACTATTTGGCATATTCTCACCTACCTTTTGAAAATTATATTTTCTTTTCAAATATTCTTAATTTTGCACTTTTAGCTCTTGAGTTTTCTCTTTGCTCTTCCTCTGTTGGAAGTATCGGCTTCTTTGTTATTATTTTGCCAAACGATTTTGCTCCGCATACACAGTATGGTAAATCCTTTGGACATTTGCAAATTCCCTCTGCCTCTGTAAATGCATTTTTTACTGCTCTATCTTCTAAAGAGTGAAATGTTATAACAGCTAGTCTTCCACCTTCATTCAAAGTATCAATGCAATCTAAAATACATTTATATAATGGCTTTATCTCATTATTAACTTCTATTCTTATTGCTTGAAATGTTCTTTTAGCAGGATGTCCTTCTTTTTGCTTTGATAGTGGTATAGATTTTATTATAATATTTACTAGCTCTTCTGTTGTTTCTATTTCCTTGTTTTTTCTTTGAGCACATATATTTTTTGCTATATTTCTAGAAAACTTTTCCTCTCCATATTCGTATATGATTCTTGCCAACTCTTCTTCTGGATACGTATTTACAACAATTTTAGCATTTAACTGCTGACTTTTATCCATTCTCATATCTAATTCGTTACTGCCTAAATAACTGAAACCTCTTTCTTTTTCATCTAATTGATATGAAGAAACTCCTAGGTCTAACAATATGCCATCTACTTTTTGTATTTGTAAATCTTTTAATACTTCTTTAATCTCATCATGATTTGCATGTATATATTTAACATTTGAGTACTCTTTTAGCTTTTCTTTTGTAGATTCTAATGCATCCATATCTCTGTCAATTCCTATCAGTATACCATTTTCAGATAAATTTTCTAATATTTTTTTGCTATGCCCTCCACCACCAAGAGTACCATCTACATATATTCCATCTGGCTTTATCTTTAATCCTTCTATACATTCTTTAAGTAATACAGGATTATGCTTAAATTCCATGGCAAATAAACCTCTGCTTTCATCTTATACGCGAATAGTTGGTATTTTATGCAAAATACCAACTGTCCACATCTTTTATAGTTTTTTCTTTAGTATTTTATTTTTTCTCTTTGGTGTTGTATATATTTTACAAATGCTTTTCATTTGTATATTATTATTTTCATCCTATGTACAAATTATATATTTATCTTTTGTACTTTTTGCTTTTGTATATTATTACTTTCTTCTTTTGTTATTTTTCTTTTGTAATTTAACATTTTTTCTTTTGTGTACTAATTTTTATCTTTTGTAAAATCCTCTTTTGTTTTTTTCATTTGTGCAAATTTGCTTTGCTTTATCCTTTGTAAAATTTTTTCTTTAGTTAAATTTATCTTTTGTACTTTTTTAATTTTTTCTTTTGTATTTCAATAATTTGTCTTTTGTTTGATTTATATAAACTTTTGCAATTTATATACCTAACATTGTCATATTCTCTGCTATTTCATCAGCAGAAATATTCTCATCACTGTTATAAGATTTCCATTTTTCTCTGTTCCAAATTTCAATTCTAGTGCCTACACCAATTATTATTGCATCTTTTTCTAATGTAGCATATTCTCTTAAATTACTTGTTATTAGAAATCTACCTTGTTTGTCAATTTCGCATTCTGTTGCACCAGATAAGAAAAATCTTACGAAATCTCTTGCATTTTTGTTTGTAAGTGGAAGTGTTTTTAATTTTTCTTCAAAGTTTGTCCATTCATTTTGAGAGAAACCAAACAAGCACCCATCTAATCCTTTTGTTACTATGAACTTATCTCCCATGTCTTCTCTAATTTTAGCTGGTAATATTAATCTGCCTTTAACATCTAGAGAATGTTCATACTCACCAATAAGCACTTTGTTTCACCTCCATAACATTTTAAACCACTTTTTACCACTTCTCTCCATTTCAATTAGAATTTTAATATATCTTTTTATAAAATGCAAGTATTTTTTAAAATTTTTTTTATTTTTTTGTTGCTGTTTAATATGTTATACATTTAAAACACTGAAACACAAAGCTTTATTCAGTTAATGCAAATTTTTGACAATTCATATTTATTATTTTATAATTTAAGAAAAAGTTTAGGAGTTGATTAGTCAATGAAGTTAGTAATACAAAGAGTCACTGAGGCCAGTGTTAGTGTAGACTCTAGAATAGTGGGAGAAATACATAATGGATTTTTGGTACTATTGGGTATAAAAGATTCTGATACTGAGCAAGATGTAGATTATCTTGTAAAAAAATTAATTAATTTAAGAATATTTAATGACGAAAATGACAAGATGAACTTGTCTCTTCAAGCAGTATCTGGTGAATTACTAATAATTTCACAATTTACATTATATGCTGATTGCAAGAAAAGTGGAAATAGACCTTCTTTTTCTGATGCTGCTAAACCAGACATTGCAGTTTCTTTATATGAATATTTTGTAAATGAATGTAAGAAACAAGTTCCTATTGTTCAAACTGGTATCTTCGGAGCTGATATGAAAGTTACTCTTTTAAATGATGGGCCTGTTACAATAATTATGAATTCAGAATAATTAAAAACTACCGACATTTTAGTCGGCAGTTTTTTTCCTTAATCACCTATTACATTAATTGAAATATTTTTTCCTTTTTCTGTTACTTTTATATTATATACTTTTTTACCTGTTTTATATTTTATGCTATATTCTTCCCAGTCATTTGGTATACATGGTTCTATTTTTAATTCTCCATTTTCAATCTTTAATCCTAGTATATATTTTAATCCCGCTTCATACATCCAGCTACTTGATCCTGTATACCAAGTCCAGCCTCCTCTTCCTGCTAAATTCTCCTGTCCATACACATCTGCTGCTACAACATATGGTTCTACTTTATATTTATTAGCCATTTCCTTAGTTCTTGCATGTTCTATTGGATTTATCATTCTAAACAATTCTCCCGCTTTATCTCCAAATCCTAATAAAGCTTCTGCAATTATTACCCATACAGCTGCATGTGTATATTGTTGTTGTGGTCATTTTTATTATCTCTTTTGACCACAAGCTAAACAGCTTTTTTCTCATATTCTTTTTTAGCTACACTAAAATTATTATTTAATTCTTGTAGTGGCTTAAAGTTGAAATATATATCAACTTGCTTGTCACTATGAATTTCTATTTTATCTATAAACTCTCTAATTATTTCTTTAGTGGGTTTTTCCATATTCAAAAATTCATCTACTAAATTATTTAATTTTTCATCTTTATTTTTACTATTTTCTTCTCCACTTAATTCTTGCTGAATTTCTTTAATTCTCTCTTGATATTCTTTAATTTCATTCCTAATTCTATTTGCATTTTCTATATAACTATCTACTGTAATAATTTCTGAAAGTCTATCTTCATATAATAGTTCAAGTTTTCTTGTTTCCTTTTGTATTTGTGCTTCATATGTTTTTAACCTATTCCTTAAATCTAATTCTTTATTTTCTTTTGACCTAGATTTTTTTACAATTTCTTCTAACCTTTTCTTATTAGAATACTCTTTGCAAATTTCCTTTAAAACTAAAATCATACTTTCTTCAAAAACTTGATAATTAAAATTATGCGGAGAACATACATCAAATTTTCCATATCTTCCATACCTTTGGCATCTTCCATAAATATTGCCATTTTTATCTGAACTTCTTATTCCAATATATCCTTTGCAATCATAACACCTTAATAAGCCCTTAAATAGATAATCGTTCTCAACAACTCTTGAACCTTTTGTTGATTCTATTATTCTTTTTGCTCTCTCATAGTCTTCTATACTTACAATTGCTTCATGCATATTAGGAACTTTTACCCAATCTTCTTCAGGAACATCAATAAACTTTTTAGATTTAAAACTTAATTTTTTTCTTTTTCCCTGTATTACTGTTCCTGTATAAATTTCATTTGACAAAATAAATCTGACTGTAGATTGAGCCCATAATCCATAAGTTATAGATTTTGCACCTCTTTTTTTCTTGTTATAATCTGAGGGAATTGGAATCTTTTGCTCTGATAAATAGTCTGCTATTTGCATTGTCCCATAACCTTCAAGATATTTCTCAAAAATTAATTTTACTACTTTTGCAGCCTCTTCATCTACTATCAAATGATATTTATTTTCGGGATCTTTTTTATATCCATAAGGTGCTGTTCCTAAATACTCTCCTTGTTTTCTCTTTGATTGTAAAACACTATTTATTTTTTTAGATGTATCTTTTGCATACATTTCATTTAATATAGATTTAAAAGGTGCTATATCATTATTTGCTGAATCAATAGCTGTATCTATATTATCTAAAATAGCAATATACCTTACATTATGCTCTGGAAAATAAGTTTCTGTATAATATCCAGATTGTACATAGTTTCTTCCAAGTCTTGACAAGTCTTTTGTTATAACCATATTGATTTTTCCGTTTTCAATATCTTCAATCATCTTATTAAAGCCTGGTCTATCAAAACTTGTACCACTTATACCATCATCAACATATTCTGCAATAAAGTTTAGTTTGTTTTCCTTAATGTATTGCATTAATAATGCTCTTTGATTTTGTATACTTTCACTCTCTGAATATTTTTCTTTCTCTTCATCTTCTTTTGAAAGTCTTATATATATGCCTACTTTGTAATCAATATTATTCATTATTGTATGGCTCACATTTACCTCCTTTTCGCTAAAAGATAATGAGATAATATTGATACTCTTACTTAAAAGTATAACATACTACCTCATTTAATACCATCTATATTTCAAACTTTTTCTTGGCAATAATTACCAAAAGCTCTTTCTACAATTTTTTCTAATTCTTCTCCTTTTTCATTAAATATAATATTTATTTTAAAATCATTTTTCTTTTTGTACTCCTTTTTTTCTTTATTCTCTCCTAACATATTCATCACTCCTGTAAACATTTTCTATATTTATTATTGCCTAATTTTTGCTAAATTAAACTTTTTTTACAAATTTTACCCTCTCAATTATTTGTTCACAAAAGCTGATTTTGTCCTTCCCCCCTATGCTTCAAAATTTTTATATTCTATTACAAATATATGCCTAATCAAATTTTTCTCTTTTGTTAAAACACACCCTTCTTTTTCACCTCTAATGCTTCCACTGTTTCCTACACCTTAACCACGACACATACAAAATCTAAATATTAATCACTATCTAATATTTTTTATAATATCATAATATCCGTTTAAAATTATGCTTTTTATGCCTTAAATGGACGTTTTGATATATTCGCTTCATTGTACTTTTCTATCCAGAGAAACAAAAAATAGAGCAGAATTTCTTATTTTTCTACTCCATAATTAATTATAAAATTATTGTTTTTTAATTTTTCTTAAATAACTTCTTTATAAAATCAAATATTTTCTTATACCATTCTTCTTTAAGCTCTATTAACGCTTTTGAACTTACATTATCAGATATGTTTGCTTTTTTATTTTTAAATAGTATGTCAGAAGCATATTTTTTTGATTTTGCTTGTTCTAGTTGCATTATTTCCAATTTTTCTTTCTCTATAAAATATTCTTTTTGTTCATTTGTTGCCAAATATTTTTTAAATAAATTATACAAAAGTGCTTTTGTCTCTGGCATTAGATTCCAATCTTTAAATGCTAAAGTATCATCATATTCGAATATGTAATCTTCGTTTTTGTTCATAGAAATTGCTTCCATTATTTTTGCGGGTATTTTACAATAATCCTCATATTCAAGACATTCTAGAACCGCCTCAACTTCAACTAATGCATTTTTATAATTATAAACCTTTACATTATTCATCATTATGACTTACTCCTTTTTTATCTTTTTCATTTGTAATTATTTCTATAAATTCTTCTGCCTCTTTTGATTCGCTAATAGAAACATTTTTAACTGTAGGTGCAATATTTCTTGCTGGTTGTTTTTTACCATATTGTTCATCTAATCCTTCGTATAATTGTCTTAATTCTTCTTGTTCTTCTGTTAAGTTTGTCTTTTTCTTAATAGTTGCATTGAAGGATCTTCTTGCTAGTCCTAATCTTTGCTCTATTTGTTCTTCTGTTTCTTTTTCTCCTTCTTTTGCTACAACTACTCGCGTTCCATTCATTATAATCTTACTTCTTGGTAGTCTATCATGTTCTTCGCACCACGCTCTATATTCTTCATAATTTTGCATATTAATATTTTTATCAAAATAGTCATGCTCCAAAATTTCTCTAAAATCTCTTCTTACACCTTTTATTTCAATACCATGCAAAAACTTATCTATAGAAATATCTGCACCATTTGGAGATCCATTTGCAAAGTCTATTGTTATTACATCTTCAAACATTCCTATTGTTTTTCCGAGTTGTAATATTTCTTGTATTTCATCAATTGAATCTTCATTTAGTTCTTCTAATAAATCAGGATTTTGAACATACGTTAAATACTTATTATTTATTCTAGCTAATCTTCTTGCCATTGCTTTTTCTCTAGCAGATTTATCTTCTGCATATTCTGGCCATTTTCCACTATTTTTATTTTCTATCCACTCTATTAATTTTTCTAATGCTTCTGAATCACTTATTTCGTATCCGTATTGTGTATTATGTTCATTTGCTAATATTTCATTATTATTTACTAAATCAATTACTAATGATTGTCTTTTATCTTTTCCTGATGAAATAGTTCTTCCTATTCTTTGTAAATATGTTGGTCTACTTCCAGTTTTTGCTGCAAGTATTACTCCTGAAACACTTTTTAAATGCACACCTTCATCTATCATTCCAACACAATACATTAATTTTAAATGTTTAGAATCAGTATTATTAAATGCTTGAAGTTGTTGACTACTTGTGCTGTCCTTTGAATGTATTCCATATATTTCTGGTTCATTATCTATTTCACCAAACCATTCTTTAGCTTTTGACATTTTCTCTTTCATATCTTTTATGTCTTTACAGAAAATTATGTATTTGCCATCTTTTTCTGTGATATTTTCTTTCAATAGTTCTGGAATACCTTTTGCTCTATCTGATTTTTTTACCAGTTCATCGTATTCTGCTTTTAATTGCTCTTTTCTTTCTCCTTCAACAGAATTTATTTTTTCTAGTAAAGATTCTAATTCATCTTCTCTTATAAAATCTGGTACAACATATTTAGGTGGGTATATAATTCCTGCTTCAATTGCTTCCAACAAAGATAATTCTTCTGCAACAGCATCTTCAAAAAGTTTTTCAACTACATTAGTTCCATCATTTCTAATTGGTGTTGCAGATAAACCTAATAATTTTGCTTGTGGATACATTTCTAGTAATTGTTTGAATTTTTGTCCCCACTTATTTTCTTGATTTATTCTCTCTTCATTATCTATTATATCTTTTCCGTTAACAATGTCGTCATCTATTTCATCTGTTATATCTTCACTATCTATTCCAGCTTTTCTTGTTTTTAAATGATGCATTTCATCTACCACTATTAAATCTGGTTTTAATTTTTCTATTACTTCATCTATGCTGTCTTTTTCTCCTAATCCCATAATTGTTTGATATAACATACATTCTATATTAGGAATATATTGTTGTGCTACTTGCTTTACGCTTCCACTTTCTGCCTTAATCTCTTCGATTGGTCTAAAATCTCCTCCAATATATCTTACAATATATTCATACATCTGCTCTTTTATTGCATTTCTTGGTGACAAAAATAATATTCTATCATCAGGGTGTTCTAAAATGTATTTCAAAACAACAAAAGACTTTCCACAACCAGTTGGGAAAATAACTGCTGCTCTTCCATTTTCATCAAATAATCTCTCTACATTCTCATATGCTTTTTGTTGATGTTTTTCTAATTTCAATTTATTATTTTGAATATTTGCCATTTATATTCCTCCATTTTTCAATGAGTTTAATAACATTATATTGATTTACATATCTTTACTCATATAAGTACATCATACTGACACTTTTGTGAACAGCTCTGAACAGAACTGAACAGCTACTATATTTTATTAAAGTCCTGGTTTTTACCGGATTTTTTCTATAGAAAACGGACTATCTTTTAAATTTATTGTTTTCATATAATTTTTAATGCTGTTCACTAAAAGTGAACAGCTCTGAACAGAACTGAACAGCTCTGGATAAATGAATTATTTCATTTTATATCTTCCATAGCTATCTTTTTTTGATGTTCCTGTCCAAACAATTAAATCAAGATCTATAAGCTTATTTAATAATTTTACCGCTGTTGTTTTTCCTCTACTAATAATCTTAGAAACATCATCTGATGTTACTTCTCCTTTATCATTTATAACTTGTAAAACCTGCCTTTCTGCATAATTTAGTATATCCCATTTATCTTTTATAAAATCAGATTTTTTTAATGTTTCTTGCTTTCTATTTGCTCTTACTGCAATATTATTATCTAATACTAATAATACAGAATTCCTATCGGGTTCGGAATATACAGGATCTTTTAAATAGAATTTTTGCATTTCACTATATATTCTTTTTACTCCCTCGTTTAATTCTCTTACAATTCCTAATTCATTTAAAACTCTTGCTATTTGTGGATTTCTAGAATATCTCTTATTTTTCATTGTTTCTAATGTTACGAATCCTCCTAATCTTCCTGGACTTGATATTTCTAGTCTATCATCAAATAGCTTTACAATTATATATTCTCCACTATTAGAGTAATCTCTATGACATACTGCATTTACTAATCCCTCATACCATGCAAACTCTGGATATTCTGGAACAGTTTCAAATACTCCATCTGGACTTAAATGAGTAAACTCTCTTAATTGTGAGTTTATAAATTCTCTAGCTTGTTCCAAAGTCTTAAACAGGCATTTATCAAATGTTCTGTCTTTTATTATATTCATTTCTGTTCCTACTTGAAATTCTGTTCCTTCAAATTTTAATACTCTTACTCTTGCACTTGGTAAATAAATAGATGGATTTTTTCCAAATAATAGCATTCCTGCTTTTGTTAAATGATATTTTCCATTTTTTTCTCTTAAAAATCCTCTAGCTTTTAATATTTCTTCATTTGGTAAGTCTGTATCTATTTTACGCTTATATACTTCCATAACTTCAGAATCAATATCATTTATAGATGATTCAAGTAAAACTTCCGCTTCAAAGTCTCTTTCTTTTCTATCATATTCCAAACTTCTTATTTGATTTGCATTTAATCTTATCGAAGAGTCTCCTTGTCTACAATATACTTCATCTTTATTATTTCTAATTAAATAGTTTAATTCTGGTTCTATATGAAATAATAATATATTATCATCTTCATCTTTTTCATTCTTTATATTTATTAATTCAATTCTATATGTTGGTGTATTTTTTAAATAATTTGTTACAACTTTCTGGCACTCATTTAATTTTTCTTTTCCATATACATTAAAACCTTCTATCTTACCTTCATCAGTTATTCCAACTGCAATCAATCCACCATTTGAATTTGCAAAAGAAGCTACTTCATTAGCTAAATCTTGTAATGATATTTTGCCTCTTTTTCTATCAAAATACAAATTTTCTTTTTCCTTAGTTAAATATTCTAAATTAATTCTTGAATTTATTTTAGATAAACTCATCTTTTACCTCTTTCAATTTTAATTTTTTCTATTTTATCATATTTTATAAAAATATTAAAGGAAAAACATATTATATTTCTAATTATTTACAATTTTTATATAATATAATTTATGTATTTAAGAGTATCAATATTTCAAAAACTGGTGCTAACAACAACACACATGTGTGTATTGTCCTCCATTTTCTCTTGTTCCCGGCAAATATGCTTTGATATATCCTGGTTCTAAATTGCTTTGATTAAATGGTGGGTCTAATAGTTTAATAATTGCACTTTGCCTATCTATTAAATGATTTTCTAAACTTTCCATTGATATATATTTTTTGTCATTATCTCCAACTCCTGATATCACTGCCCAGCTTTGTGTTATGCTGTCTATCTTGCATTCTTCATTTTGCAAACTACCGCAATATTTCACCCTTGTCTGTAAATGCTCTTCTATACCATCTTCCATCCCAACCTGTTGTGTTTAATGCTTTTTTCAATTTATTTAATATTTCCTCATATTTTTTTGCTAATTCATCTTCCCCTTTATACTTGCATAATGGAATAAATTTTTTTAATATATCACTCAAGAAAAAACCTAACCATATACTTTCTCCTTTACCTTTGTTTCCAACTGTACTAAACCCATCATTCCAGTCGCCTGAACCTATTGTAGGCAAGTCATTTTCTCCTAAGTTTATCTTTTTTTCTATTGCTTTTTTACAATGTTCATATATTGTACCACTTTCTTTTGATGGCAAATATTTGTCATATTTTTCATCTGTGCCTTCTTCCAAATCTGCACCTTCTATATAATTTGTTTTAATATCTAATATTGTATAATCACCTGTAAAATTTATATATTCTTCGGTAATATAAGCAAGCCAAAGCAAATCATCTGAAAATCTTGTTCTTATGCCTCTTCGGGTTTCATCATGCCACCAATGTTCTACATCTCCTTCTATAAATTGATGTGAACTATGCTTTATTATTTGATTTTTCATTATTTCTGGATTTATATATTTTAATGCTATTGTGTCTTGTAGTTGGTCTCTAAATCCAAAAGCACCACCTGATTGATAATAACCGCTTCGCGCCAATAATCTTGCTGATATTGTTTGATATATAAGCCATCCATTTAACAATATATTCATAGACTCTACCGGTGTTTTTACGTGAACCTTGCCTGTTATATCTTCCCAATACTCTTTTACTTTTTTATATTCTTCTTTTACATTACTTATTTTTCCGTATTTATAAGCATTATCTTGACAATTAATTATACTTTCTTCTGCTCCTAAAACGATTGATATTTCTTTACTTTCTAATGCCTGTAATTCTACTTGGAATTCTATTGCAAGTATTCCATTTCGCCATAAAGAATTCTGTCTGTCTAAATCTAATTTATGAATTCCATCTGGGTTTGCTATTGTTCCATTTCCTATAAAAAAGTCTTTATTACCTGTATAAGAATTTATTTTTTCACTACTTGAAACATATAATACATTTTTAAAATCCTCATTTGAAATATTCTCCAAGCATAATAAATTTGACCCCTCTTTATATTCTAAATTTAGATAAGTGTTGGAAATAGTCTCATCTTCTCCTAATACAGGTTTTATATAATATACTAATTTTATTTTTCTTTTCCTTGGTTCAATATTTTCTAATCGTATCAGGTGCACTTTTGCACTATCTTTACATGGTACAAATATGCTTGCATTTTGTATAAGTCCATTACTCTTATGCATATAATTTGCATATCCGAAACCATAAGTTATATAGTAATCATTACTATCTGGAATAGGATTTTGCCCTAATGACCACACTTTTTTGTTTTCCATATCTTCCAAATATATTATCTCTGACGGTATATCATTTGTTGGGTTGTTTGCCCATGCTGTTAGTCTATTTAATCTACTGTTTTTATACCATGTATATCCACCCATATTTTCTGTAACTACAGTTCCAAACTTCTCATTTGCTAATACATGACTCCATACAGTTGGTAGTTTATTGTCTTTATTTATTCTAATATTATATTCCTTGCCATCTGGCGAAAATCCTCCATATTCATTACAGTATTTTAATTGTTCATCTTCTAGTTTTTTTCTTATTTGTTCTGGTTCTTCTGCAATTTGTGGTATTTTTTCATCTCCTATTTGTTTTATTGTTTCTATATACTCTTCTTCTAAATCTGTAAGCTGTCTTTCTATTTTACCTAAGCTCACATCTAAAACCAAATTTGCTCTAAATTCCAAAACTTGCATTTCTTCTTTCGATAAATTATTTAATACAAAAATTCCACTTCTTATATTTTGCAGATATCCCATATTCTTATTTAATATAATATTAATTATTCCTTCTCTTGTGTAATTTTCATAGCTATGCTGTTCTTCATCTACAATAACTAAATCTATATTTATATTTTTAACTCTTAAATATTCATAAACATTTATTACTTGCTTCAATATTTCTATATCACTAATATCTTTAACCTTTACAAGTAAAATTGGCAGGTCTCCAGAAATACCATATTTCCAGAGTTCACTTACATATGCACTAATCACTTTTTTATTTTTATTTATAATTCTTTTTAAAGGATTTGGAAATATTAAATAACCAAGGATTTTTTGACATAAATCTATTTCTTTTCCTTTTATGTTTAAATATCTTGATTCTGCTTCAACTTTTACTTTTGCTAATTCAATATTTCTTTTTATAGTTTCCGAATTTGTAAATTTATTTATTAACTCTATTACCTTTTCTTTGCTTTCAGATACACACATAATCAAATTAAATGCTACTTTTTCATTTGCCTTTATTTTAACTGTATTTTTTATTGCAACTATAGGCTCTGTAGTTAGTCCTATATTTCTACCCAGCGGTATAGAACTTTCTACTGTTTTTGGAAGTCCTATTGCTTCTCTACCATAAAATTTTTCCTTATCCACCTCAAATTCTGTTTCACCTATTATTTCATTTTCCGCATACAAGTTTACAGCTAAAAACATATCCGATTTACTCTTATCTCTTGATTTTCTTCTTATCAATATTGTATCTTCTATAATTTCATATTCTAAAAATAATTTATTAAATGCTCTATGTGCATAGTCTTGTTCTTTTTCTGATATCAATGGCTCTAAAAATGATGTTATTTCTATTGTTTCATCTTCTATTCCATGATTTACTAGTTCAATTCTTCGTATTTCTACCGGTTCCGTTGGCGCCACAGATATTTTTGTTATAGTTTCTATATTTCCATCTTGTCTTGTAATTTTATTCATGTCAGGTGTAAAGCACATTACATATTTATCTGCTTTTGATAGATAGTTCATATAGTTTGATGTCCATATTCTTTTTGTTTTAATATTTTTAAAGAAAAAGAATATTCCTTGTTCTTCATCATCAGTGTATTTATATCTATTTATTAAAATATTGTTATATTTACTATATCCATTTCCCTTTTGATCCATTATTATGGTATATTTATCATTTCCTATTACATTTACATTATTTAATTTTGTATTTATCTTTGTTATTTCTCTTTGTGTTGCATTTTCGTAGTCTATATATTTTATCTTTTCAACTTTTTCTTTTTCCTCTTTAGTTATTATTATATTTTCTGGCATTCTCTCTTGTAGTAATATATCTACAGCTTCTATTTCTGGATTTTGTACAAATCTTTTTTGAACTATATTATTGTTCATTAGGTTGTTAATTGATAATAATATTAATCCTTGGTGGTGTGCCATATATGTTTTTACTATTGCTTTTGTTTCGTTTTTTCTTAATCTTGTTGGTGTATAATCTATTGATTCGTAAAACCCATATTTATTATACATTCCCAGTTTTTCTAACTGTTTTAAATTTTTTAATACTTCTATTGGTTCATCTATAATGGCCATCATACTTGCATATGGAGCCACTACTATCTCGTCAGCCAATCCTCTTTTCAAGCCCAACCATGGTATTCCAAACGCTTTGTATTGATAATTATTGTTCAAATCTTTTAGGTTAAAAGCAGATTCTGATATTCCCCAAGGAATTTTTAGTTTTTTATTATATTCTTTTTGACTCATTATTAAAAATTTACAAGATTCATCTAGCAGGCTTCCTGGGTATTTGGGAATATTTATATTTGGCATTAAATATTCAAATGCTGTACCAGACCAAGATATTAGCCCTTTGTATTTATTTAACACTGTTAAAGTTCTACTTAAATTATACCAATGTTTTTGTTCAATGTCTTTTTTTGCTATTGCTACTAAACTTGTTTGCCTTGCTTCTGATGCTAATAAATCATAATATGAATCTGTAAGCATATTTTCTTCTACATTATATCCAACAGAAAATAACTGCATTTTTTCGTTATACAATTTTGTAAAATCTGTATGTTCTATCAATTCATCTATTCTAGTATCTTCTTGTCCGTTCTGAATTAAAAATTGTTTTACCACATACAAATATCCAACAAAGTTCCCACTATCTACAGATGAAATATATCTTGGTCTTAATGGCTCTAAAGTCTCAATATTATACCAGTTATACAAATGTCCATTCCACTTTTGTAAATTATATATTGTATCTATCATTTTATTTAAAAGCTCTAAAGTATTTTTTTGTGTTTCATATCCTAAGTCATAGCTTGATATTACAGCAAGCAATGCTAACCCAATGTTCGTAGAAGATGTCCTTTTTATTGCTTTTGGTTTTCTATCTTCTTGATAGTTATCTGGAGGAAGATAATTGTTTTCTTTTACTAAATAATCCTTAAAAAATTGCCACGTTCTTTTCCCCACTTCTAACACATATTGCTTGTCTTTATCCACTAAAAGTTCTTTTTTGTTATTAACTACTATTTCTTTACTTATATAACACATAATTGCTGGTGCTATTAACCATAGTAATGATATTACAAATATTAAAGCACTAAATGGATTTTTTGCATTAATAAATATATACAAAATACCCAATATTCCCAATATTATATTTGGTGCCATATTTATATAGTATGACTTTATATCTTTTTTTGCCATTTTTTCTGCTTCTTCTGCTGTTACCCATTCTAGCATATGTTTTTTACTAACTTTTAGTCTATATAAAGTTTTACATATTGCATTTGCTGACATATATGCTTTATCTGGTAATGTTGCTAGTGTAAATAGCCCTCTTAATAAACTTGCATTTATTCCAGATAAAGTTTTATTAAATGTTTTTTGCCTTTTTTCTCCTTCTCTTTTAAATACAATTTTATTTATTACGTCTATTACTGTTGGAGTAAGTACTGCAATTAACACTGTTGTAATAATTGGCCATATTTTTATTTTATAAAAATAATCTAATATGCACATATATATTATTGTTAATACACTTGATACTTCTAATAAACTTCTTACTAGATTATCAAATATTTTATACTTTGATAATATGTTTAATGGATTATTTTTTATTTCTCCTCTTTTATTTTTTATTTTATCTTTTAACCATATAATAATTTGCCAATCTCCTCTAATCCATCTATGGAGTCTTGACTTTGAGCTATTGTATCCAACCGGATACCCATCCATTAGCATAATATCTGTTGCCAATCCACATCGTAAATAGCTTCCCTCTAGCAAATCATGACTTAATATTGTATTTTCTGGTATTTCATTATTTAATATTTTTGAAAATATTTTTAAATCATATATCCCTTTCCCTGTAAATATTCCTTCTTCAAAATTATCTTGATAAATATCTGATATAGCATTAGCATATACATCTACACCACCTGCTCCTGCATATATTTTCGTATATAAACTTTTTATACTTGACATTAAATCTATTCCAATTCTTGGTTGTATAAGTGCATGTCCTGCTATAACCAAATCTTCACTTTTATTTAATTCAGGTTTGTTTAAAATATGTGCCATTGCTCCTATTAATTCTTTTGCTGAATTTAAGACTAAGTCAGTGTCTGCATCAAGTGTTATAATGTATTTTATTGGTGGCATATTGGCTACATTTGTTATAGTATTTGTTTTAAATGGATTACTAATATTTCCTAAAATATACTCATTAAATTGATTTAGTAATCCTCTTTTTCTTTCCCATCCTAAATATGCCTCTTCTCCTTCGTTCCACATTCTTTTTCTATATATAAAGTTAAATTTTGTAAACTTTTCGTCTGGATACTTTTTATTAAGAATGTCTACCATTTTTTTACCTGTATTTATTACTTCTTCGTCAAACCCTTCTTCTTCATTACTGCTTGTGCTACAATCTCCTAATAATGCAAAATAGATGTTATCACTTTTATTGGCAATATAATATACTTCTAGTTTATGCATTAATTCTTCTACTCTTTTTCCATTTTTAATAATTGTTGGAATAACTACAAAAGTTGCATTTTGTTCTGGGATTCCATTTCTAAAATCCAATTTTGGTATTATTTTAGTATTTTTTGTTTTTCCCAATATATATTGTGCTATTTGAGTAAATATTGTTTCAATTGGTATTAATAATAGTATTGATAAAATAAGACTAAGTACTATATTGTTAATTTGAGTATTTATATATAATCCATATACACCTGCTAACACTATAGTAACCACAGCTAATGCAGTTATATATTTTTGAGCTTTATGCATATTATTTTGCCTTGGTACTTTTTTATTTTGTAATATTTCTAATAATTTTGGTTCTCCGTCAGCTATTAAATAATAGCCAACATGTGCTTTCTTATTATTGGAAACCATATTAGATTTTTCATATTCTATACCACTTAGTTCTAAACATTTTCTAGCAATATATATTTCTGATATTTTTGTTTTTTTTGATATTTCCTTTAATTTATTTCTATAATATATTCTCGTTTTATAATCCATTTTACTATAAACTTTTACGGGATCTTTTTTTAGTATCTCTTCTACTCCATTTATTTTTTCAAATATCTCTATCATATTTATCCTGTTTATATTTTTAATACTTATTATACAGTTTCCAACACTTACTTTTCTAACAGCTATGTCAAAATGTTCTTTTTTTATTACTTCAGAGATTTCTGTTCCCATTTTGTTTACTTGTTCTTCTAATATGTTTAAAAACGGATAAGCTTTTTTTCCATATTGCTTTAACCTATATGACATGTACTCTATAAATGGATACTTCATTTCTCCTTGTTCTATTACTTTTGTTTTATATTCTCCTATATTTTTAAATTGTAATTCATCCTTGCTTTTATTTTCTACTAATCTTTCTATTATGTTCTCTACTTTATATTTTTGCAATTGTGCGGAATATATTTTCTCACATGCTTCTCTTATATTTTCTATTAATGCCACTCGTAAAAAAGTGTTTATATTCCATATCTCGTCCATGCTTAATGTTTTTTTATCCTCATATGCTTTTAATAGCACTTCCAAATTTTTACCATTTATTTTTCCATCTGTATATGCAACTATTTCTGAGGCAAGTACATAAATTCTTGCAAATCCAGCATATGGCCCGTTTGCAATTCCTAAAAAATTAGTATATTTTTTCAATGTAAGTTCTTTTGTTACAGTTTTTACAGTTTCATCTATTATATAAAAATTATCCAAAATCCATTCCCCTGCTGGATGAATTGGCAATTTTAGTTTTATGTGCTCATTCAGAAGATTGTATACCTCTGTTATAAATTCAAAATTTTCTTTTAATCTCGGAATTGGATATGTGTATTTATTAGATTTATCTTGCAATACATGTCCAGATGCTATTTTTCTTAGGTAATCTTCCAATTGTTGTGTATCTAATAATGCTCCTTTTATATTTAATATTTTATAATTCATAAAAAATTTCCACCCCTTAAAGAATACGTGTTTTTAATATTCTTTACAAAAGTGGAAAAAATATTCTTTTTATTGTACAAAATAATCCATTATTCCATTATATATTCCCCATGCCAATTTATTTTGATATTCATCTGTTAGTAATAATTGCTCTTCTTTTTTATTAGATAAAAATCCACATTCTACTATTGATATTGGTATTTCTACATGCTTTATTATATAAACATTATCTATCTTCATTGCTACTCTTTTATTTTCTCTATCTATTGCTTCATTTAGGTTTTGTTGTAAACATTTTGCAAGTTTTGTGCTTTTTTCATCATTTTGCCTATAAAAGCATTGCCATCCCCAATATTGTTCTTGTGGTATTTTATTTAAATGTATTGAAACAAATATATCTGCTTGTGATTCATTTCCTATTTTGACTCTATTATGAATATCAGAAATTTTCTTTTCTCTTAACGTATTTTTATCTAAATCATATATTGCGTTCTCGTCACTTCTTGTAAGTATTACTGTTGCACCACTTTGCTCCAATAAGTTTTGAACTTTTAAAGCTATTTTCAAATTAGTTTCTGCCTCTGTTGTCCCTGTACTACTTTGAGCTCCGTTCATCTGGTATTCCATGGCCGAGCATCTAATACAATAACTTTGTTTGAAACAGGTAGTGACATAGTTTGCACAGTTTTTTCACTGTCTGCCACCTTAAAAGAAAATGCAAGTACAGCTACCATAACCATACTTAGCATAATATATATCCTTTTTTTACTTAAAATTATCATTAAATCACCTCACCTAATATATATGAGGCAATTTTATTTTTAATACCAAGAAAAGCAAAGATTCTGGCACGTCGTGTGCCAGAATCTCTGTCTATATTGTCACTATTTTTTTCTTCTATCTATTACATATGTGCTTCCCGGTGTTATTTTTGCTAAATGTTTTACTTGTGCTGCTACTTCTCCTATTTCTAGTGCATTATGGAATCTTCCTGCGTCAACTACTACTGCACTTACAGAAATTGTTGTTATTGGATATTGTTCTATTATTCCTTTTCTATTTGGCACTTCCAAATATCCTTTTTCTACGTCCTCTGGTGTAAAATATTTGACTACTTCTCTGTCAAATTCTGCTACTATATTTTGGCATATTTGTTCGCATTCCATGCCTCCTACTATTGCTACAAAATCATCACCGCCTATATGTCCAACAAATTTTTCTTCATTTGTTGACATATGTATATTCTTTATTATAGTTCTTGCTGTGAATTTTATTATTTCGTCTCCATTTAAAAAACCATAAATGTCATTATATGCCTTAAAGTTATCTAAATCGAAATATATCATAGAAAAGTTTTCCTTGTTTAATAAACGTTTTTTTATTTCTGCCTGTATTTGCACATTTCCTGGTAGTCCTGTTAATGGACTTACTCTTCTATTTATGTATAAAAGTCTAATTACATTTTTTATTGTATAATATAAATATTCTTCATCTATTGGTGCTATTATATAATGTTCCACACATACCTTTAGTATTTCTATCCTATGGCTCTTGTCTCTATTGGATGATATTACAATTATTGGAGTTATACTGTTATCCTCATTATTTCTAATGTTGTTACATATTTTTGTTATATCATCTTCAATATTGTCTTCATTAATTATTATTAATGCGGGAATATTTCTTAATACCGTGTCTATTTCATTTGTATTAGCTTTCTTAAATTTATAGTCACTTTCATTTTTAAACATTACTTCTAATTTGTTTTTTATATCATCTTCGTTATCTATTAAATAGACTTCTTGTATCATTTTTCTCCCTCTTTTCTATTGTTTATATGTAAATTCTCTTACTACTTTTTGCTCTAAATCTGATTCATTTATTGCTGTTATGCTTATTGTATTATTGCCTTTTTTTAATGGCACATTTAATTTTAATTGTTTCTTTCCTGAGTAATTTCCTCCATATGTTTGACCGTTAATATTTAATGTTACCTTTTTTATTCCAACTTCATCATTTATTGTAACTGCTAGTTTGCCATTGCTTTGCTTTATAGCTATAACAGGCTTAGATGAAATTATTATCGTTTTTTCTAATGTTTCTGTATTTCCATTTTTATCTACTGCTTTAACTGTTAGCTTATTCTCTCCTAATATCATATCTATTGTTTCTTGAATTTTCAATTTGTCATTTTCTGTTGCATTAATTTTTATTTCTTCTTCTTCATTCCATTTATATATTAGATAATTTATTTCTGTTTCATCTCTTGCAATAATTGTTATTTTTCTAATATCTTCATCTGTTGTTATTTCTATTTCTGGTTTTCTTATATCTGTTCCTTCGATATTCCATTCTTGCATAAATTTTGTTTCTTTACCTTTTGTATCAACTATAGTAACATTCAACACACTATTTTCATTTGGAAGTAATACTACTTCTTCTACCTTTTTGCTGTTTGGAAGTAATATAGTTTCTTCTCCCTTATTCCAACTGTATATTAATTTTGATATTTCTATGTTATCTTCAGCTTTTATTACAACCGTATTGTTAACCCTATTCATATATACTACTGGTATATTATCTCCACTGTTAATTTCTATATTTTTATATATTGCATATGAACCTTTTCCTATTAAGATAATTCCAAATACTATTATTACTATTGCAAAAAATTTCACAATGCTTTTTATTGCTATTGGTCCATTTCCTTTATTTTCGCCTACGTAAAGAATTTGATTCATTTTTTCACCTCTTATTATCTGAAATTATAACACATGTACTTTTTAATGTAAACTTTTTTGTTAATTATTTTGCGCATAATCCTGAAAAAAGGAAGTTTTTTTAACTTCCTTCCTAATTTATTTTATGCTATTACAATACTAAACAATTTTTCCCTTGTTCTTCTTTTTCTTTTAGGCCCATCTTTTATGCTTTTTCTATAGTACATAGCTATTAGTCTATCTAGCTCTGTACTTATCTCGTATATCTCATTATAATCTTTCCCGGATGTAATGCTGTTATTTAGTTCATCCCTTAGTTTACAAATTTCTTCATTTAACATACAATCACTCTCCTTTTTTTATGTTTTTTCTTTTGTATATATCTAAAATACCATATTTTTACATTCAAGTCAACTATTTTTGTTGATTTTTAGGCTTTTAGCCGGTTTTTCGAGTGATTTTTTTCAACATTATTCGTCTTTTTTCGACGTTTGTTTTTCTCTTATTATATTTTGTACTATAATTCCAATAGATAATACAAAAATTATAAGTGACAATATTTGTGAAATTCTTATATTAAATGCCATTAAACTATCTGCCCTTATTCCTTCTATAAAAAATCTTAATAGAGAATATAATGCTAAATACATATATGCTATTTGACCTTCAAATTTCCTTTTGTCTTGTAAAACTGCCAATATTACAAATATAATTATAGTTCCTAATGATTCATACAAAAATGTTGGATGTACAAATTTTTTTACTCCGTCCTCTATTATTCCCATTTTCCATGGTAAATTTGTTTCTGTACCATAAGCCTCTACATTTATAAAGTTGCCCCATCTTCCAATTCCTTGTGAAAGTGCTAATATTGGTGCTATGCAGTCTAATAAATTAAGTATATTTATATTTTTCTTTTTACAAAATATGTAGCATGCTATTATTCCGCCTATTATTCCGCCATAAATAGCAAGCCCTCCACCTCTAATATTTATTATCTGGATTGGATTACTCAAATAATAGTTCAAATTACATAGTACATAATACAATCTTGCACAAATAATTACAGTTGGAATTAATATAATAAATAAACTTAATATTTCGTCAAAATCTATGTTGTATTTTTCCGACCTGAATTTACACCAAACCAATGCCATAATAATACAAAAGACTATTATTATAGCATACCATTTTATTCCTAAGCCAAATATTTTTATTGCGACTTCTGATAGTTCTAGTTTTAAATTTAATAGTGGAAATTCTACTGTGTTCATTCTCTCTTTTCATCCTTTTCTTCTATTGTTTTACAAAATAACTTATAAAGTTATTTTATATTCCTATTTTAATATATTATTTAACAATTGACAATACCATATTTTCTTCTTTGAATATATCTTTTAAAATTTCCTCTACATATTGTTTTGTTACCGTTTTATAGTCATCTATATAGTCAAAGCTATTTATTCCTTTCATATTATCTGCTAAGAACATTCTAGCTATATTGCCTACACTATTATACTCTATAGCATAATCTCCATATACTTTTTTTCTAATTCTGTCAAAATGCTGTTCATTTAATCCATTCTCTCTAAATGTTTTTACTGTTTCCTTTATTCTTTTTTGTATCTCTTGTGGATTGTTTGATTGTCCAGATATTAGTATATGTGCATACTGGTCCGTAAATTCATAGTCTAAACCTGGTTCTGATAAAATAATACCTTTTTCATATAACTCTTTATATAAATTTGAACTTTTTCCTATTATCATATTTAGCAATATTTCTATTGCAATATGTTTTTTTACTGCAATTCTTGGATTGTATTCTTCTCCTTGCACATCTTTGTAGCCTACCATAAACGCTGGCATGCTAACTTCCATTTTGCTTTCTTTATATGGCATATTTATTTCTTTTTCTTTTTGAGGATATATTCTTTTTATTTCCCCTTGATTTTCCTTTTTTATAAGTCGCTTCTTTATTTCATCTAATATTTTTTCTGGTTCAAAATCTCCGCATACCACCATAGTCATGTTTGCAGGATTGTAAAATGTATTATAGCATTTGTATAATACATCTGGTGTTATTTTAGATATTGATTCTATAGTTCCGGCTATATCTATTTTTATAGGGTTATTTTTATACATACAATCTAATGCATTCATATATAATTGCCAGCCTGGATCATCTTCATACATTTTTATTTCTTGCCCTATTATACCTTTTTCTTTTTCGACATTTTCGTCTGTAAAATACGGATTTTGCAAATAATTCATAAGTTCATCTAATCCCTGATAAAAATTATCAGTACATTCAAATAAATATGCTGTGTGGTCATTTGTTGTATATGCATTTGCATCTAATCCTAATGCCATTAAAACATCTAAACTGTTTTTTCCGTTTTCTTGTTCAAACATTTTATGTTCTAAAAAGTGTGCAACACCGTCTGGAATATATACTTCTTCTTCTGTTTTTGGCATTATAAAATGATTGTCTATTGATCCAAAATGTGTTCCCCATATTATATATTTTTTGTTTGTATTGTTTTTAGGGATTATTATTATTTTTAGCCCATTTTCTAAAGTCTCTACATAGGCTTTTTCTTTAATTCTTAAGCTTTCAATAATCTTCATTCTTGTTCTCATTCCTTTCTTGTTTTTTATAAACAAGCTCTTTTAATCTTTAAGAAAATATATTGTATTTATGCTTACACTGTTTGCAATTTCTTGTATTTGTTCCTTTGTTACTGCATTAACTTTATTTTCATAATCTGATATCTCTATAAGTGTTCCTGCCAATTCTTGCCCATAGTAATACGTTATTTCTGTATCTTGTTCTGATGTTATGCTTTTAACAGAGGCTATTATTAATTTTTTTGCATTTTCTATATCTTCTTCTTCTATCTTTCCATTTTTTAAATCGTCTAACTGAACTTTTATGGTTTCTAATGCTTTATTATAATTTTGTATTTCTATTCCACATCTAATAAATATCATATTTTTTGGTTTTAAGTAGCTTGAACCTGCAGTGTATGCCAGACTTTCTTTTTCCCTAACATTTTGGAATAGCCTTGAGTTAGCTCCTCCTCCTAAAATTGCATTATAAACAGATGCTACATAGCTTAAATTTTCTATTTTACTATCCACATCTAAGCTTATAACTAGCTTTCCTTGTGACACTTGCATACTTTCTTGAACAGTTTTGGTTTCTTGCACAGGTAATTCTACAGTTGTTCCAATTATGCAATTAGGTTTTCTCTCATTTACCTTTTGTATATTTTTATTTTCTTTTATATCTTTTTCTATGTTTTCCGTTATTCCAGAGCAAAATATATCTATCTTGCATTCTGATATCATCTTTTTGTAGTATTCATATGAATTCTGTGGCGTTATTTTCTCTAAATCCTCTATATATCCATATTTGTATAATCCATATGGTTTCCCATTAAATGTTTCTTCTATACATTTGTCATATGCATATTGTCCTTTATTATCTATTTTAGATTCTATTATTTGTTTTATATTATTTTTTTCGCCCTCTACATATTCTGCTTTAAATCCACCATTCTCAATTAGTGGATTAAATACTATATCTAATAAAATTTCTATACTTTTTTTTGACAGGTCTTCTTTTGCAGGTAAGAATTCATCACTTAATGATTCTAAATAAAATTTGAATACATGATTATCTCCTGTTTTTTCTATTCCACAGTCAAAACTTGCACCATACATTGATTCTAATTCTTGACTTATTAATTCTTGTGATTTTATATTATTTGTGCCTCTTCTTAGTACTGCCGAAATTACAGCATCTTTTGTAACATTTTCTCTTGTAATTGGAGTTGCTAAAAATATAGCATATAAATTTGTTTTAAAGTTATTTGTATTTATTTGGTGTAAAGTTATTCCTCTTTTAATTTCTTGTTTGTTATAATTCATATTACACCTTGCCTCCCTATTAATTTTCTTCTATTATTATAATATATTTAGGAATATTTATACAAGTTTTAAATTTTTTCTTTTTATAGTTTTATCCTAATATTTTTTTAGCTGTTTCGTTTATTGCTTTTCCATCTGCTGTTGCACCTATTTTTTCTTTTGCAGTTTTCATTACAACACCTATATCTTTTATAGATGTTGCACCTACTTCTGCTATTATTTCCTTTATTTTTTGTTCAAGTTCTTCTTGTGTTAATTGCTTTGGCAAATATTCATTTAATATTTCTATTTCTTTATTTATTTGTTCTATTAAATCTTCTCTACCACTTTTTTGAAAATCTTCTAATGAGTCTTTTCTCTTTTTTGCCTCTTTTGCAATTATTTCAACTATTTTGTCATCGCTAACTTCTATATGTTTATCTTTTTCTACTTGTAATATTGCAGCTCTTACCATTTGAACAACATTTTTTCTAATTGTATTTTTTTCTTTCATAGATTCTTTTAAATCTTCCAACAATTTTTCCTTTAACATAATTATTTTCTCCTCATTTTCAACTTTTTAATGTTCTTTTTTAGTAATTTCTTCGAAGTGCGGGCGATTAAAATCGCCCCTACATTTTTTATAGATTACTTTACACTTTCATTTTCAAAAGTAAAGAGGTTAAAAGCCTTTTATACTTTTAACCTCCTTCTTATTTATTAAAACTTTCTTTTTCTTGCTGCCTCTGATTTTTTCTTTCTTTTTACGCTTGGTTTTTCGTAATGCTCTCTTTTTCTAACTTCTTGCAATACTCCATTTCTTGCACATTGTCTTTTAAATCTTTTTAGGGCATCCTCTATATTTCCATTATTAACTTTAACCTCTGACATATATATTTCCCTCCCTTCAGTAATTACACTTTTACGTGTGGGATAAACTTTCTATTTATTAGTGTCCATTTCTCACCATATGCAATTTATTATACCTCATGAGAAGGTTCCTTGTCAATATATATCATTGGTTTTTTTATTGTATTTGCACTTCTCCGTCTTTTGCTATTACTTTTGCAACTTTTCCCGGTTTTATTTTTCCATCTAACATTGCTTCTGCAATCTTGTCTTCTAATACATTTTGTATTGTTCTTTTTAATGGTCTTGCACCATAGTTTATATCTGTTCCTTTTTCTATAAGTAATTGTTTTACGCTTTCATCTATTTCTATGTCTATTTCTTGTTCTGTTAGTCTGTTTTTTAATTGATTTAACATTATATCCATTATTTTTCTAATGTCCTCATTGTTTAGTTTATGGAATACTATAATTTCATCAATACGGTTTATAAATTCTGGTCTAAATTGTTTTTTCAATTCTCCCATTACATCTTTCTTTATTGTTTCATACTCTTTTTGTGTTTCATCTTTTTTATTGCCTTCGCTTGCAAATCCCAATGTTGTTTTATCTGTAATTAACCTTGCTCCTATATTAGATGTCATTATAATTACAGTGTTTTTAAAGTTTACTGTTCTTCCTTGAGCATCAGTTAAACGTCCATCATCTAATATTTGCAATAGCATATTCATTACATCTGGATGTGCCTTTTCTATTTCGTCTAGCAATATTACCGAATATGGTTTTCTCCTTATCTTTTCAGTTAATTGTCCACCTTCATCAAATCCTACATATCCTGGAGGCGAACCAATTAGTTTAGATACAGAATGTGGCTCCATATATTCTGACATATCTATTCTTATCATTGCATTTTCATTGCCAAACAATGCCTCTGCTAATGCCTTTGAAAGTTCTGTTTTACCAACACCTGTTGGGCCTAAAAATAAGAATGAACCTATTGGTCTATTAGGGTCTTTTAAACCAACTCTTCCTCTTCTTATTGCTTTTGCAACTGCCTCTACAGCTTCGTTTTGGCCAATAACTCTCTCATGCAACGTTTTTTCAAGATTTTTTAATTTTTCATTTTCATCTTGTGTTAATTTTTTAACAGGTATTCCTGTCCAGCTTGATATTACTTCTGCGATGTCTTCTTCTGTTAATTCAGAAACACTCTTCGTATTTTTGTCTTTCCATTTTTGTTTTTCTTTTTCTAATTTCTTTTTTGCTTCGCTCTCTTTATCTCTTAAGCTTGCTGCTTTCTCAAAATCTTGAACTCTTACCGCTTCTTCTTTTTCTTTGTCAATACTTGCAACTTTGTCTTCTAGCTTTTTTATACCTTCTGGCTTTGTATAATTCCTCATCTTTACTCTTGATGCAGCTTCATCTATTAAATCTATTGCTTTATCTGGCAAAAATCTATCATTAATATATCTAACAGATAGTTTAACTGCAGAGTCTATTGCTTCTTTTGTTATTTTAACATTGTGATGTGCCTCATATTTGTCTCTTATTCCTTCTAGTATTTCTATTGTTTCATCAGGAGTTGGCTCTCCAACATTTACTGGGCTAAACCTTCTTTCCAACGCAGCATCTTTTTCTATATATTTTCTATATTCATTTAGTGTAGTAGCACCTATTACCTGTACTTCTCCTCTTGCTAGCAATGGTTTTAAAATATTAGCTGCATCTACTGCTCCTTCTGCTGAACCAGCACCTACTATTGTATGAATTTCATCTATAAATAATATTACGTCTCCAACTTTTCTAACTTCTGATAAACATTTTTTTATTCTTTCTTCAAAGTCTCCTCTGTACTTAGCACCTGCTACCATGCTAGATATATCTACACTTACAACTCTTTTATTTTTTAAAGTTTCTGGTACATCTCCTGCTATTATTTTTTCTGCCAATCCTTCCACTACTGCTGTTTTACCAACACCTGGCTCTCCTATTAAACATGGATTGTTTTTTGTTCTTCTTGATAAAATTTGTATAACTCTTTGTATTTCATCTGCTCTTCCTATTACAGGATCTAATTTTCCCTCTATTGCTTGCTTTGTCAAGTCAGTACCAAATTGGTTTAATGTTGGTGTTTGGTTATAGCTTCCCAAATTTTTATTATTTGTTTGTGTTGAATTTATGCTGCTGTTTTCGTCTTCATTCACTAACTTTACTATTTCATTGTATAATTTTTGAGGGTTTACATTTAAGTCTAACATTATTCTTACTGCTACACTGTCTCCCTCTTTCATTATTCCTATCAATAAATGTTCTGTTCCTATATATTCCGAATCTAATCTTTTTGCTTCTCTAAATGCATTTTCTATAACTCTTTTAGTTCTTGGTGTAAATCCAACTGTTTCTGTTTTTTCCTGTTCTTCATTTCCTCTTCCAATAAGCATTTCTATTTCTTCTAATACTTTTTCAGAAGTTACGCCTTGCATTTCTAGCACTTTACTTGCAACTCCAGTTCCTTCATTTACTAACCCATATAGTAAATGCTCTGTTCCAATATAGTTGTGATTTAATTCTATTGCTAACTCATTTGCTATTTCCAATGCTTTTTCTGCTCTATTTGTAAATTTATATGTCATTTTAGACACCTTCCTTTCATTATATATTTTTAACTATTTATTATTTGCTTTATAACTTTTGCTCTTTGTATATCTCTTTCATATGCATCTAACTTTTTTCCCAAATATTTTTGTAAATTTCCAGGTTTTGTATATAACTCTAATTTGCTTACTTTTGCATCATTTAGTTCTCTTATAATTCCTAAATCTGTTCCTAATTTTATGTCAGATAGTAATTTTCTACATTCTTCTGAAGATACTTTTTTAGCATTTGTTAATATTCCATACGCTCTGTATACTTTGTCTTCTAAGTCTATTTGTCTTTTTGCTAAATACTTTCTTGCAAGTCTTTCTTGTTCTATTACTTTTTCTGTTATTGTTTTTATGTTTTTAATAATTTCCTTCTCTGTTAAACCTAATGATTGATTATTAGATATTTGGTATATATTTCCTTGGCTTTGAGTTCCTTCTCCATATATTCCTCTAATATTCATTCCAAAATTATTTATCACATTTAATACTTTACTTATATTACCTGTTAAGGTTAATGCTGGTAAATGTACCATAACAGACGCTCTTAAACCTGTCCCAACATTTGTAGGGCATGATGTCAAATAGCCATACTTCTTGTTCACAGCATATTTTACTAGTCCATCTATTTTTTCGTCTAATTCTATTGCTAAATTCAATAAATTTTCTAATTCTTGCCCTGAAGCAAATACTTGTATTCTTATATGATCTTCCTCATTTATCATAATGCAAATATTTTCTTCTTCATTTATTAATATTGCACCATTTTCATTTGAGGCAAATTCAGGACTTATTAAATGTTTCTCTATTAAACTTATTTTGGTAACATCATCTATATTTTTTAATTCTATATATTTTATATTATAACCTATGCTTGGCGTTATTTCTTTTATAGTTTTTAACACTTGCTCTAAATCTTTTGTTTTTGCTTTTTCCTTAAATGGAAAATCTGCTAAATTCCTTGCAAGTCTAATTCTTGAACTAATAACTACATCTGAATCTTTTCCATTTTGTAAATACCAATTTATCATAAGACTCTCCTCCTCTATTTATCATTTATCTTTTTTATTTCGTCTCTTATCTTAGCAGCTTCCTCGTATTTTTCTTCTTTTATTGCTTGTTTTAAATCTTCATTAAGTTTTTTTAGTTTACTATGTTGTTCATCATTTTGCATTGTATTTTCCTCGGTTTTACTATGGTTTTCACTAGCCTTATTTATAAATTTGCTATTTCTTCCTACATGTTGATTGCATCCATGTATATTTTTTAAAACAGGATCAATTCTGTTTTCAAATACATTATAGCAATTTTCACATCCAAATTTTCCTTTATCAACGAATTCGTCATATGTCATTCCACAGTTTGTGCATTTTAGTGCATTACTTTGTGTAAAGCTTGGCAAAAAATTCTCATCATAATCTCCAAAGAAATCTCCTAAAAAGCTAGAAAAATTTATTGGAATATTAAAATCCATGTTCTCTAAGCCTAATTCTTTTGCACATTTTTCACATAAAGCCATTTCTTTTTTTACCCCATTTACTACTTGTGTGTATTTAAAATTCACTTCATTTTTTCCACAATTTTGACATAACATATTATCTACCTCCTAATCATTAATTAAATTTAATAACATATTTTTAAATATTCGCGCTCGTAAATTGTCTTTTATATTTTGTGGCACATTTAATACATTATCACTTGTTGCCACCTTTAAAAGCTTTGCTTCTTTAGTTTCTATCATTTTATAAGATAATAAGTTGCTTATAAATATATCCACCTCTTGTGCTGTTAAACTATCACCTATGCTTGTTATTGTATGCATAAGCGAATTGCTTTTTGTTATATTTATTTTTTTTATGCCTATATATCCTCCTCCTCCTCTTTTGCTTTCTACATAATAACCTTGAGAAGGTTTAAACCTTGTTGCAATTACATAATTTATCTGAGATGGAACACAGTTAAAATGCTCAGCTAGGTCATTTCTTTGTATTTCTATATAATTTTCTTCTTCAAATAAGTCTTTTATAAATTCTTCTATCATATCTGCTATTCGCACCTCATCGCCTCCTTTTGACTTTGACTTTCTTTGACCTATATTTATATTATACTACCTTTTTTTTTGTTGTCAATAGTTTATTCATATTTTTTTAAAATTATATTTGCTTTATTTTTTATCTTTTTTGCCTAATTGTTCTAACTCTTTTGCTTTTTGCCTTTGCTCATCTGGCGTTATCCATTCAAAATATGATGAAACAAATTCTCCATATTTTGTTGTGTCTTCTTTAATTATTTTATCTTTATCTTCTTTCATAAAAAATGCACCTCTCTTTTAATAGTTTAGTGCATTTTTATTTTTTTTATTCAATATATTTATTTATTGCTTCTGCAACACCATCTAGGTTATTATCTGTGGTTATATAGTCTGCATATTGTTTTATATAGTCAGCACTATTATCCATTGCTATTCCTAGTCCTGCATTTTTTATCATTTGTATATCATTTACATTGTCTCCTATTGCTATAGTTTCCTCTGTTTTTATGTTTAATTCTTTAATTAAATGCTCCAACGCTTGCCATTTGTTTACATTTTGATTCGTTATTTCTGTATAATAATAGTTTATTTCCGTTTCTTCTGTTCCGTGTTTTTATAATTTTTTTTGACATGTGCGCAACATCTAAAACATCAATTTTATTTATTGTTCTAAGTTTTCTTATTATTCCATTAAATATTACATTATGTTTATCGCAAATGCTTATTTTTAAATAGTCTTCTTTCTCCCTATCTTTTATATACTTATAAATATCTTGTACTACATTAATATTTGTTTTTTGATCATCTGGTTTTTTTTCGTTTTCTTGATGATAAAAAAGCACATTATAGTTTAAAGATTTTGCTATAATATTTTGAGTTGTACATATACTATAATATATACTGTTTTCTTCGCATATTTGTATTATTTGTAATACTTTTTCTTTTTCTATAAAATTATTATACATTATTTTTTGATTTTTTATGTTATAAACCAATGCTCCATTTCCGCAAACAGCATAGTTATTTGCTTCTGTTTCATTTGCAATACTTTTTACAGATGCAAATCCTCTACCAGAACACAGTACAACTTCTATCCCCTTATTTTTTGCATTTTTTATTGCTTGTTTGTTTTTTTCTGAAACTTGACTATACGAATTTAGAAGAGTTCCATCTAAATCTACTGCAATTAATTTATACATTTTGTCTACCACTTCCTTTGTTTATAATTTTAGTATTATATCATTAATCAATATTTATTTACAATAAAATTCAACAAAAATTACCAGTTTATTTTTTTATTTATTGAGCAATATATATATTGAAAAAACAAAATGTTTTTTTATTAAAATAAGTAAACACATTCTAGGAGGTGAAAAACATGACAAATAACAGTAATAGATCTGTAGTTCCAGAAGCAAGAGAAGCACTTAATAAATTCAAATATGAAGTAGCTAGCGAAGTAGGTGTTAATTTAAAGCAAGGTTATAATGGAGATATATCAGCTAAAGACGCTGGTAAAATCGGTGGACAAATGGTAAAAAAAATGATAGAGCAATCTGAACACAATATGAAATAGTTTTTGCGTAACTTTTAGTTTTCTATAAATACGTAAAGAAGAAATCTACTTAGATATACATATTTAGGTAGATTTCTTTTTTATGTTTGCTTATACTATAGCAGATGTTATAGTGGCGATTTTAATTGCTCGTCCTTCGAAGCGCTGGCGAACAAGTTCGACCCTACAATTTAAATATATAATTAATTTTAATTATTTCTTCATATATTTTGTATTTCTTCCACTTCCTATTATTTTAATTGCATTATTTTTTACCATTGTTCCTAATACTACTTCCACTGTTGTTGGGCTTACATCTGGTAAGATCTTACATATTTCTGCTTTTGAAATAGGAGTTAAATTATTTAACACCGTTGCTTCAATTCTTGCTTTTTTTGTAATTTTATTACTGTTTACAACACTAAATCTTTTGTCTAATTCTTTATAACACATATATAATGTTAATAAGAAATTTTCTATAAACGGAACATAACTCTGCTCGTTTTCTATCCAATTAATAGAGGAAAGTCTCAATGCCTCATAATAGTTTCCTTTACTATTATTGATTTGTTCTTCAAATGAAATATATTTACCAACATTGAATCCACTTTTATATAATAATAGCAGTGTTAACAACCTAGACATTCTTCCATTTCCATCTCTAAAAGGATGTATACAAAGAAAATCAAGAATAACACAAGGTATTAAAAGTAATTGATTAATATTTATATTATTACATGCATCATTATATGCTAATACAAGTTGTTCCATTGCAATTGGTGTTTCTTTAGGCTCTAATGGTTTGAATCTAACCTCTCTATTTCCTTGCGTATCCTCTTCAATTACATAATTTTGATTAACTTTATATTTTCCTGCATCTTCAACTCCTGTATATGACATCATTATTTCATGTAACTTTAATATTGTATCTTCATTAAACTCTATATCTTCATAATGTAAATGTATTTCATTTAATACATCTCTATATCCAGCAATTTCCTTTTCATTATGATTTAGTGGTTTACTATTTTGATTTACTATTTCTTTTATGCGCTCATCACTAGTTATAATTCCCTCTATAGCATTTGAACTTTTAACAGATTGGACAATTGCTATTTTTTCTAATTCTGTAAATATCTTTTCATATTCATCTTGCCTAATTTTTGCTCCTGCTTTCAATGAATAAATTGTTCCTGTAATATTTATTAAATTAGCAGGTAATAGTCCATTATCTAAAAAAGAATAATCAAATTTTTTCATCTTTTCTCACTTTCTGCATACCATATTTGTTTTTATATGCATATATTTCTTGTTTTCTGCATATATTTTATCATTCTATATGCAGATAGTCAAGGATTATATGCATTTTTTACTTCTTTAGTTTCATTATTAAAAATAATAAGTTTTCTCATTATTTTTCAAATAAATTTTGATTAAATTTGGTATATATTATAACGGATGTTGTAGAGGCGAATCGGTTCGACCCTACATTTCAAATTTGTATATAAGCTTACTATCTACTTTTTCAATATGTTATTTGGATTTTGAAAGTGTTGATTTCAGAGTATTTACAGCGCGTTACTTCTAAACAACTTTTTTCTACTTTTTCCTTGACAATATTCTTTTTTTGGATTATATTAAAAATAACTCTGGAAAATTTTGGTTAATTTTATGACACTTTGTCGATTTTTCAGTAGTAAGTATTATTAGCACAGGGGATGGAATATATGTTAAATTTCGCTTTATGCGATGATAACGAAAGTATCCTTGCCAGACTCTCAAAAATGCTTGAATCTTTATTTATTAAGTATAATTTTGACTGTAAAGTAACCTTTACTTCCGTTGATCCAAATTCTTTTTTAGCTTATGTTATTAATAATCCAGTTGATGTAATATTTTTAGATATTGATTTAAAAAGTAATATTAATGGTTTAAGTTTAGCTGAAACCATTAGGAAATATAATAAAAATATTTATATTATTTTTACAACAGCTCATTTAGAATATGGTCTTATGGCTTACAGATATAAAACATTTGATTATCTACCTAAGCCAGTTTCCGTGGAAAGATTAGAGGTTACTATTTCTAGGCTCTTAGAGGATATAGCTGATACACCTTGTAAATACTTAAAACTTGCTAATAGTAATACTTTTTTGACTTATGATTCTATTTATTTTATAAAAAAAGATGGAATGAAATTGATTTTTCAGACTCATGAAAAAATATATTCTTCATATGATTCTTTTGCTAATATTTTACCAAGTTTGCCAACCAATTTTGTGCGTTGTCATAAATCATATATTGTAAATATTAATAATATTCAAAACATTGTTAATGATAGAATAATGTTCTGTAATAATTTAGTTTGTTACATTGGACCTAAATATAAAAATACTTTTGAGGAGGTTTTAAGCCATGGAAATATTCCAAACAATTTGGACAGCACTAACTACGCCAAATGAAATTTTAACAAATCTACTTTCTATACCACTTGCATTTTTAGACGCATATGTGTGTATGTTATTATTTACAACAATTTTAAATATTCCTTCAACTCATAAACAAAGATTAATTTATGTTCTTGCCTTTGGAGTATTTACTAATTTAATAAATCTAACCATTTCAAACTCATTTGCAGTTTTACTACTAAGCGTTATTATATGGCCTGTATTAGTATTTTATATTTTTAAAATTTCCATATTAAAGTCTATATTGTCTGAAATTATACCTTATATATTATCTCTATGTTTAGAGCTATTTATTACTAAGCTATTTTATGTTACCTTCAAAATAACCTCTGAAACAATTGTTAAAGTACCCATACTAAGATGTTCTTTAGCACTACTTATATATGGAATTATTTTCGTAGTATCAATCATCATTAAACATTATAAATTAAATTTAAAAGTATTTGAGGGTATTTCACCAAAAGCTCAGAAAATACTCATTATTAATGCCATTCTACTAGTATTTGTTATCATTTCTCAATTCTATTTGATTGTCTTTTACAATAATACTCTTCCTATTTATATTACTTTAATAAGTATTATTGGATTATTAGCATATTTTGCACTTAGTATTTATAGTATTTTAAATATTTCTAAATTAGAAATAACATCTAGAGACTTAAAGCAGTCACAATTGTATAATAAAACCTTAACAGTTTTACATGATAATATACGCGCATTTAAACACGATTTTCATAATATAGTTCACGCACTTGGTGGATATATAGATACAGAAGATATTGAAGGCTTAAAAAAATATTATCAACAACTTTTAAATGATTGTCAATGTACAAATAATTTAACAGGTCTTAGTCCTAGCACTATAAATAATCCAGCAATATACAATGTTTTGGCAAGTAAATACCATAAAGCAGATGAACTTGGTATAAAGATTAACTTAGAAGTGTTTTTAGACTTAAACGAAATTGAAAACCATATGAAAATATATGAGTTTGCAAGGATTTTAGGAATACTTTTTGACAATGCAATAGAAGCAACCAAAGAATGTGATAAAAAAATTATAAATTTAACCATTAGAAAAGATTTGAATAAAAATAGATTATTATTAATTGTAGAAAATACATATAAAAATAAAGATGTTGATACTGAAAAAATATATGAAAAAGGCTTTTCTACTAAACCTGGAAACTCTGGTTTAGGATTATGGAAGGTTAGACAAATATTAATAAGAAATAATAACCTAAATTTATTTACTACTAAAAATGATGAATATTTTAAACAGCAATTAGAAATATACTAAAAAAAATTCAACTCTTATGAGTTGAATTTTTTTGACTCTCTTTTGATTTTTTATTTTTTTGTCGTTTAAGGATATTAATTTAAAATTAATCTTTTTTTATTAAAGATGCTGGCATTTTAGGTTGATGAATTATCCCTACTATTATGCAGGCATTATTAGTTGCTTTTGCATATTTCTCTGCTATTTTTGCTATTAATTTTGTCATTGTATTCCCCCCCTTCTTTTTTCTATATCTCTACACATATTTGTGAGTGATTAGCTAATTATTTGCTCTTCTGCTCTATATACTTCATGTCCATATTTATTATTTGTTATTTTATATGCTAGTCTTGTTATAAATAGTGTTTGTACTAAAGCTCCAAATATCAATATATTAGAAATGGAATTATTATTTATAAATAAACTTGATATTAGCATTAATACTAAAAATACATATGACAAACTCTTTTTTCTTTTTCTTTCTTTTATGCTAATAATTGGTAGGTTTTCTGTATCTGCCGGCGCATATAATGTTATCATTATTATTCCGAATATTAAAACTAAACTTATTAATATGTACTTATATATTGGTTGCAAAATTATATATTTGCTAGCTAAGACAACTCCATAATAAAACAAACTTGTATTTATAATGCATCCTATATGTGTTTTTAAATGAAATCCTCCAGAGCAGGCTCTGTATGGTAATATTGCTATATATGCAAACATTGTTAGCCAACCAATTTTTAGAATAAATGCTATTGCAAATAACAATATCACTTTTGGTATTTCCCCTATTATTAATTCTAGTCCATATTGGATAACCTCCGCTCTTTCATCATCAATGTCTTCCATATTATTTCTCATTCTTTTTACAATATAACTACAAAATTTTTCTATCATTTACCTCCCCCTTTTTTTATGTCTTAATAATATACTAACTTTAACCATTTTTCCCATTTTGTTTTCATAACGCAAAAAAACATATATGAAAATATATATTTCGTATTTTCATATATGTTTTTAGCTGTTTCATATAATCTAAATTATAGTTGTATATCATCTAACATTTTCCAACTTCCAATATGCTCTGGTATAGACGTAAATTTTATTTTTTCTTTACTAATAGGATGTTCTATTTCTAATTGATATGCCCATAAAGCTATTTGCTTTCCTTGCCCTCTTCCTCCATATTTTTGATCTCCATAAATACTATGGTTTCTGCTTGACAGCTGTACCCTTATTTGATGATGCCTTCCAGTATGCAAATTTATTTTAAGTAATGACAAATCTATTTCTTCATTATACTTTAAAACCTCATAGTCTAAACTTGCAAATTTGCTGTTTTTTGTGTTTTCTTTTACAGTTTTGCTCATATTATTTTTTTCATTTTTTAACAAATAGTCTTCAAGTATTCCGCTTCTGCTTTTCAAATTTTCCATTTGCAATTACCAAATATGTTTTTTTAAATATCTTTTCTCTTACCTGTTCACTTAATCTAGCTGCTGCTTTTGATGTTTTTGCAAATATCATAACTCCACCAACAGGCCTATCTAGCCTATGTACTAACCCCAAATACACATTTCCTGGCTTATTATATTTTTCTTTTAGATAATCTTTTATAATAGAAATCATATCAATATCACCAGTTTTATCTCCTTGTGATGGTATATTTACTGGCTTTTCTACTACTATAATGTGATTATCCTCAAATATTACTTTTAATTTTTCCATATTTTATTCTTCCCACCTACTAAAAATTCCACAAGGTAACACTAAATTAGAATCCTTCATAGGAAGACCTAATTCTCCACTAGATAATTTTCCTTTTGCTTTTATATTAAGCCTTAAAATGTTCTCTAACACTGTACTTGAAATTCCTGTTGTATATGAATTAATAAGGAAAAACAGCGGTCTATCGGAAAGAACCTTTGTACAAAGTTCTACTAAGTCAGAAATGTTTTCTTCAAACTTCCATACTTCTCCATTTGTTCCTCTTCCATAAGAAGGAGGATCCATAATAATCGCATCATATTTATTACCCCTTCTTATTTCTCTACTAACAAATTTTACAACATCATCAATAATATACCTTACAGGATTATTTTGAAGTCCAGATGATGTAATATTTTCTTTTGCCCAGGTCACCATTCCTTTCGAGCTATCCACATGGCACACAGAAGCACCTGCATAGCTACATGCAACCGTTGCTCCACCAGTATAAGCGAATAAATTTAAAACCTTTATATCTCTATTTGCATGTTGAATTTTATTTATCATCCAATCCCAGTTAACAGCTTGCTCTGGAAATAAACCTGTGTGCTTAAATCCCATAGGTTTAATGTTAAATATCAACTCCTTATATTTTACTTGCCAATTGGCAGGAACCTTTTTGTTAAAATCCCAATTTCCGCCTCCTGTTGAGCTCCTAATGTATCTAGCATTTGCATTTTTCCACCTCTCTGGGAAACTCTTACTCTTCCAAATAATTTGCGGATCTGGTCTAACCAAAATAACATCCTTCCATTTTTCAAGTTTTTCTCCATTTGCCATATCTAATATCTCATAATCTTTCCAATCTCTTGCTACATCCATTCTTCTACTCCCTTTATGTTCTTTTTAAGTATACATCATAATATCATTAATAATTTTATAAAATTTTTTATAAGTACATAATCAAATGCAATTAACCCAATTAATAATATTATTGATAGTATTATTAATTTATTTTCTTTAATTGTTTTTATTAATTTGCCTGTCCTACTTTTATTTTTGCTCACAAGCCTGTCATATTTTAAATTGTATATAATATCTTTAGCATACTCCATAAATAATCCCCCCTAGTTAATATATATTCTTGCAATGAATTATTTATGTATATATTCGTATACAAATTTATTACATTTTTCCTAATTCTTCCTTTATCTTTTGAGCCATTTTTTTATTTATTCCATTTATTTGAGAAATTTCGTCATCTGAAGCATTAAGTATTTTCTCTACACTGCCAAATCTTTTTAATAATTCTGTCTTTCTTACTTCTCCAATTCCGTCTATATTATCTAATAATGACTTTGTAACCTCTTTACTTCTAACTTTTCTATGATATTCTATTGCTGTATTATGAACACAATCTTGAAAATTAGTAATTGCCTTCATTAATTCATCTGATAATTCTATTTCTCTTTTGTTTTCGTCTATCAAGGCTCTTGTCTGATGTTTATCATTTTTTACCATTCCATATATAGGTATTGATAACTCGTACTTTAAAGAAGCTCTTTTAGCTGCTTTTATTTGATTTATTCCTCCATCTACAAATATTAAGTCAGGTAATATTCCAAATCCTCCATTAGGATTTTCTAATGAGTGTTTTAGTCTTCTTCCTATAACTTCTTGCATACATTTAGGGTCATCCTGCTGTAACACTGTTTTAATTTTAAATCTTCTGGATAAATTTTTCTTTACAATCCCATTCTGCATTACACACATTCCAGCAACAATAAAACTTCCATTTATATTTGATATATCATAGCTTTCTATTTTTTGAGGAATCTTTTTCAAATTTAATATTTCCTTTAATTCAAGTAAAATATTATATTTATCTTTTTCCTTGTTTTCCAATGTGATTAATGCATTTTTTTCGGCCATTTCTACTAATTTAAGCTTTTCTCCCTTTTGTGGAGACTTTATTTCTATTTTTCTTCCTGCTGTCTTTGTAAGCCATTGTTCTATAATTTCCTTATCATCTATAGTTTCTTTTACCATTATTTTATTTGGTAAAGGGGTTTTGTCTATGTAATATTGCTTTATAAAACTTGAAAGTATCTCTCTATCTGTTTCGTCCTCCAAATTATCTATAAAATAATGTTCTCTGCCTTGCATTTTACTTTTTCTTACAAAAAATATTTCTACACATATTTTAAAGTCGTTTCTTGAAATACCTATTACATCTATATCATTTTCTGATATATTAGATACTTTTTGCCTTTCTGTTATTGCTTCTATGGCTAACTTTTTGTCTCTAAGATATGCTGCTTTTTCATATTGCATACTATCTGATGCTTGTTTTATCTCTTCCATTAAACTTCTTTTTATCTTATCTGTTTTACCTTCCAATAGTGCTATAACTTCATCTATGTTTTTTCTGTATTCTTCTTTAGATATATACCCCATGCAAGGTGCAAAACATTTTTTTATATGATAATTCAAACAGGGTCTATCCTTATATTTAAAGTTTTTACACTGTCTTATTTTGAATTTATCTTTTATAAAATCCACCATTTCCTTAGCCGCTCCGGCATTAGCATATGGTCCAAAATATTTTGAACCATCATTTATTATCCTTCTTGTAATATAAACCTCTGGGTAATCTGCTCTTACATTTATTTTTATATATGGATATGTTTTATCATCTTTTAATAAAACATTAAATTTGGGCATATTCTTTTTAATTAAATTACACTCTAATATTAACGCTTCTGCCTCATTATCTGTAACAATATACTCAAAATAATTAACTAAGCTAACCATGTTTTCTATTCTTTTTGTTTTTTTATTTTTTCTAAAATATTGTCTTACTCTGTTTTTCAATGAAACCGCTTTTCCAACATATATTATATTGTCATCTTTGTCATGCATTATATATACGCCTGGCTTGTTAGGCAACTTTTTTAATTCTTCTTCTATATTAAACATTTTATCTCCCAACATATTTTATCTGTATATAATAACCAATCTATCATATATTTTAACACCTTTTTGCGTTTTTTTCCACAAAATTTTGACACTTTTTAACTTTTGTAGTAATATATTAATATTAAATTAATTTTGACTTATATAAGGAGGTTTTTATGTGTGGAATTGTAGGTTACATAGGTAATCAAAAAGCAACACCTATACTTTTAAATGGTCTTTCTGCACTAGAATACAGAGGCTATGATTCAGCTGGAATCGCTGTTTTAGAAAAAAATAATATATGTATATTAAAAGATAAAGGTAGAGTTAAAAATTTATATAACATAGATGGTATAAATGAATTGAGTGGAAATATTGGTATTGCACATACAAGATGGGCAACACATGGTAAGCCATCAAAGGAAAATGCTCATCCTCATTCTGACAACAGCAATACTTTTGCAGTAGTACATAATGGAATTATAGAAAATTTTGCTGTTTTAAAAGAGTTTTTAATCAATAAAGGCTATACATTTTATTCTGAAACAGATACAGAAATAATTCCAAATTTAATTCATTACTATTATTATAATAATATTGAGGATGATGACAAATTTTTACGTGCAGTAAAATCTGCCTGTGATGATTTAAAAGGTAGTTATTCTATTGAGGTATTATCTAAACTTCATCCTGATAAACTTATTGTTATAAGAAAAGATAGCCCTTTAGTAATTGGAACATCAGAATCAGAAAATTTCGTTGCATCTGATATTCCGGCAGTTTTAAGTTATACTAGAAAATTCTACTTACTAAATGATAATGAATATGCCGTTATATATAAAGATAAAGTTGAATTTTATGATAATAGTTTGTCAAAGATTAACAAAGGTATTAAAACTATTGATTGGGATGCAAATGCAGCCGAAAAAGATGGCTTTGATGATTATATGCTAAAGGAAATTTTTGAACAACCAAATTCAATTAGAGAAACTATTGGTTCAAGGTTTAAATTAGGAGAAAACTGTAGTTTTGATGATTTAACATTATCAAAAGATTATTTGAATAGTCTTAATAAAATTTATATAATTGGTTGTGGAACAGCCATGTATGCCGGTTTAGTTGGCAAAGATATTATAGAAAAGCTTTGTAAAATTCCAGTAGAAGTAGAAATTGCTTCTGAATTTAGATATAGGGATCCTATAATAGACAATAAAACCTTGTGTATTTACATTAGCCAATCTGGTGAAACAGCAGATACTATTGCTGCACTAAAGTTGGCCAAATCTAAAGGAGCTAAAACATTGTCTATATCAAATGTAATAGGTAGCTCTATAACTCGCGAAGCCGATTATACTATATATACACATGCAGGTCCAGAAATAGCCGTTGCCTCTACAAAAGCATATACATCACAAGTTGTATTAATTGCTATTTTAGCTATACATTTTGCTGAAATTTTAGAAAGTGCAGATAAAGAAGTTATAGAACATTTAAAATCTGACATATTAGATTTACCAGCAAAAATCACTGCATTACTAAACAATACAGAAGAAATACAAGAATTTGCAAAAAAAATATATACGCAAAAAGATATATTCTTTTTAGGCAGAGGTGTTGATTATCACGTTGCCTTAGAAGGTTCACTAAAATTAAAAGAAATATCTTATATACATTCAGAAGCATATGCTGCTGGAGAGTTAAAGCATGGTCCTATTGCACTAATAGAAAATGGTATTACAGTTGTTGGAATTATGACAATACCTAATCTTGTAGAAAAATGCGTTAGCAATATGCAAGAAGTTATTTCTCGTGGTGCTAATACATTAATTATTACTAATCAAAACTTGCCAAATTCCAACTTTAACTATGTTATAAACATACCAGAAACTAACCCTTTAATATCTCCTATTCTTTCTGTTATACCTATGCAATTATTAGCATACTATATTTCTAAGAATAAAGGATTAGACGTTGATAAACCAAGAAATCTTGCAAAATCTGTAACGGTTGAATAAGCTAAAAAATTAGTCACGAAAATCATTTTATATATGGTTTCCGTGACTTTTTTTAACAGTGTATTACAAATAATCTTAAAATTACCAACAATATTGCTCCGTGGAATTCCCAAAATTCCAACAAATATTGCTGTTCCTAAATTTATTCCTATGTAAAATCCAAAATTAGCCCCTATTAAGTTTATTATATATATAATTGCTGCTCCAATACACGAATTTGCTATTAATTTCAAAATGCTCTTTAATGGTAATATAAATATCTTACCAAACACAAATAAACATATTATACACACTAAAAAACTTATTATTGCATTATTATCCAAATTAAACACCACCTTTATTAATATTTATGCCTAATTTGGGACAAATATGTTTACATTATTTTTCTTATTTCCAACTCATTTATAGAATCTAATATTATTCCTTTGCTCTGTGCCTTTTTAATTAAATAATCCAATTTAGTCTTATTAGCTTTTATCTGATATGCATAATAATCTATTAGTTCATTTTCTGCATATTCAAAATTGTTATTTGAATCATGTAGATCTTGCTTGGTTTTTATAATGCTCATTATTAACTCTAGTCTTTTCTCTTCATCTGTCTTATCCTTAATTTTATCTTCCCTAACATATTCTTCGTACATTTTTACTCTCCTCATTAGAAATATCTATATGTATTATATTCATCTGCTTGACAAGTTATTCATAATTAAGTAGATTTTACCAGTTTCCGCTTTTATATTTTAATTTTCACTTTTTTAAATTATTATATGATAATTATGGATTTTTATAAAAGTAAATACCAAAATTGCCAGAAAAGGAAAATAAAATTACCAATTACATAATGATACCTCGCATGTCCAAGTAAAGTATCAAATACAATTATATCATTATTGGGGGCAAAACTGATTTTCTGTTGGAACTTCATTGGAATTTACTTTTAAATTTAAGAATACTATCTTAATATCTACAAAAGATTGACTTTCTTTAAATATCATGCTATAAATTAAATAGTATTATCTAAGGAGATTATAAATGCTATGAACAAGAAAATTCTCATGCTAGTTTTATTCGTTCTATTAATTTTATCAGCATTAATAGGTATACATTTATACACTAAAAAGTATAGCGATATTACTGTTGTATATGAGGCAAATGAACAAGGTAGGTTTAGAAATACAAAAGAAATATCTGAAGAAGTGTTTGATAATTTTGGAAACCTTACTCATTATAAATATAAACCTCAGTCTGAAAATGATAATATGGATGAAAAAGAGTACACCATTGATTATATTTTTGATAATAATAATAGAATAACAAGAGTTTCTGATAACTATGGAGCTTATATTAATATATCATATGATAACAAAAACCGTTTTTCTAAAATATCAGGTGTTTCATTATTTGAAAATTCTATTACTGTTAATTATACACACAAATTCAATTATGTTGATAATATTACATTAATAAACACTTCAATGATATATGACAATGACACTGCTCATCCAGTAAATAATACTTATAAAATATCTCCCCTTGAAATTAATTCTGAACAATGTATTATTTTTGAAACTTATACAGATGAAAATCTGTTGATTGAAGAGACTGTATGCAAAAAATTAAATAAAACCATAAATTATAGTAATGTTTTTTCTTTGCTAGATATAAATTTTAATGGCTATATATGTTTGTCTTATAATCCTTGTCCTACTAACTTTCAAGTTCATTTGCCTTTGCTTAATGTGGGAAATATAATGTATATAAAATATCATGATAATGGTGGCAATATCAATTACTATTATGATTCAAATGACAGATTATTAAATTATAGCTCTCAGGTTGAAACCGTAAATTGTATGTATAAAAAAATTAATAGTAAAAAATATATTTGTTATTATTTATCCAAAAATAATGAGAATTATACATTACAAACGGCTATAGATTTTCTAGAGGATAACAAAATAATTAAAAGAGAAATTTTAAATTCAAAGCAGTTATCTTTTGAAGATTATAATAAACAATTGCCTAAGTTCTCTGAATATTTAGAAAAAAATAAAATTCATTATTAACTTGTTTCATATTGTACTTCATGGTTTCTTATCATCTTCTAGCAATTTTCCATTGTTAGGTGAAGTATGTTATTTTTCATTCAAAAGCCGTTTCCTATGTTGGATACACCAAACGGGCCAAGAGATTCAACGCATCTCTTGGTCCGTTTGTAATTGTTCTACTTTATTAAAAGAACTGAAAATAAATCATTACAAAATAAGACCAAGAACGCCAGAACATAATGGATAAGTACTGGTGCGATAGCACCAATAATAAATTCAATGGTACTACATTTTTTATAAAAGTTTGTTTCACATCATTGACACATATACAAATTTATATTACCAAAACTTTTATGTATATTGATTTTTACACATTTTAGTGGTAAAATATCCTCATACTATGGTTAAGTTCAGATTGTTGTGGAAAGCAATGTTCCAAGTAATAAAGGAGTTAAGTTATGATTGATATTAAATTAATTAGAGAAAATCCAAATTTGGTTAAAGAAAATATTAAAAAGAAATTTCAAGATTATAAAATTGATTTAGTTGATAAAGTCTTAGAATTAGATAAAAAAAATCGTGAAGTTAAACTTAATGGTGATGACTTAAGAATGAATAGAAATTCCTTAAGTAGCAAAATTGGGTTGCTTATGAAAGATGGAAAAAAAGATGAAGCTGAAGCAATAAAAAAACAAGTGCAAGATATTAATAGTCAACTTGTAGAAAATGAAAAACTTGAAGAGCAGTATGCAGAACAAATTAAGCAAATAATGATGAAAATTCCAAATATTATACATGAATCTGTACCTATTGGAGAAGATGACAGTAAAAATGTAGAAATTCAAAAATTTGGTGAACCTTTTGTTCCAGATTTTGAAATTCCTTACCATGCCGATATAATGGAAAGATTAAATGGAATTGACCTAGATTCTGCTCGCCGTGTTGCAGGTAATGGGTTTTATTATTTAATTGGAAATGTTGCTAGACTTCATTCAGCCATACTTAGTTATGCAAGAGATTTTATGATTAATAAAGGTTTTACATATTGTATTCCTCCTTACATGATTCGCAGTGATGTTGTTACTGGTGTTATGAGCTTTGAAGAAATGGATGCTATGATGTATAAAATTGAGGGAGAAGATTTATATTTAATTGGTACTAGTGAACATTCTATGATAGGTAAGTTTAAGGATCAAATTTTATCAAAGTCTGAATTACCTTATACTATGACTTCTTATTCTCCTTGCTTTAGAAAGGAAAAAGGTGCCCATGGTATAGAAGAACGTGGTGTTTATAGAATTCATCAATTTGAAAAACAAGAAATGATTGTTGTATGTGAACCTGATGATAGCTGGAATTGGTATGACAAAATGTGGTCATATACTGTTGAGTTATTTAGAAGCTTAGATATTCCTGTACGTACTCTTGAATGCTGTAGTGGTGATTTAGCCGATTTAAAAGCTAAAAGTTGCGATGTTGAGGCGTGGAGTCCTAGACAGCAAAAATATTTTGAAGTTGGCAGTTGTTCAAATTTAACTGATGCTCAAGCTAGACGTTTGGGAATACGCATAAAAGGAGAAAAAGGTAATTACTATGCTCATACTTTAAATAATACTGTTGTTGCACCTCCTCGTATGCTAATAGCCTTTTTAGAAAATAATTATAATCCTGATGGAAGCATTAATATACCAAAAGCTTTACAGCCTTATATGGGTGGATTAGAAAAAATTATACCAAATAATTAATGGAGGATAATATGTTAATTAAAAACCCTAAATTTGAAATTTCTGCAGTAAGCCCAAAGCAATATCCTGATAATGATTTGCCACAGATTGTATTAGTTGGCAAATCTAATGTTGGTAAGTCTTCTTTTATAAATACAATGGTTAATAGAAAAAAACTAGCTAGGACAAGTAGCGAGCCGGGAAAGACTAGACAGATAAATTTTTACAATATGGATAACAATTTCTATTTTGTAGATTTGCCTGGATATGGATATAGCAAAATGTCTAAAAAAGAACAGGCTATTGTTGGTAATTTTATAGAAGAATATTTGAAAAAAAGTAGGAATATTGCCTTAATATTGTTTTTAATAGATATTAGGCATACTCCTACTGCAAATGATAAATTGATGTATGATTATATAATAAAATGCGGTATTCCTTGCTTGGTTATTGCAAATAAAGCAGATAAGATTGCAATAACAAAAGTAGATAATCAAGTAGATAATTTACAGTCAATATTAAATCCTCTTAAGGATTTAACTTTTTTGCCATATTCTTCTGAAAGAAGAATATATGTTGACAAAGTGTGGGAAAATATTAATAATTTTTTAGATATATAAACAAAATATATTTATATTTTAGAATATAGTAATAATACTACAATTAGCGGGCGATTAAAATCGCCCGATTTTTGCTACTATTACCGTCATATCGTCTTTTTGTTTTCCATAATTGTTATCTATTGCTTCTGATAATATTATATCTGCTATTTTTTGTGCATCTGTTGTTTGCATGTCTTCTAATAAGTATTTTATCCATAATTCTTTGCTTATATATTCTGTATTTGATTCTATTACACCATCTGTGCACATTACTATTAGGTCGTCTGGTTGTAGGTCATAGTCGTATACTACTAAGTCCATATTTTCTACTATTCCGGTTGGCAGTTCTAACGATTTTAATATTTGTATTTCTTTTCCTCTTTTTATAAATGTTGGACATGCTCCATTTTTTATAAATTCTAAGTTTCCCTTATACAAATCTAATATTGCTACATCTAATGTTGCATACATGTCTTCTTCCAAGTTTGCTATTAATGTAGAATTTATTAATTTTATTGAAATATCTTTGTCAAAACCTGCTTCCAATAATCTTTCTAACATTTTTATTGCTATTTTACTGCTTTTTCTTGCTTCTGGACCTGAACCCATTCCATCACTTAGTGCTAACAAATATTTTCCATCTTCTAATTTTGTCTGTAAGTTACTGTCTCCCGAAATTGGTGAATCTGCTTTTGTTGTTTTTGCAACACCTATTTGTATATTATATTTGTCTTGTAACATATATGTAAACTTGCATTTTGTTTTATTCTCTCTTAGCCCACATTCTTGATTTTGTATTATAAATTTATCATCAAATGCTTTGTTCAATATCTTTCCAATTCTCTTTATTTCGCATGAGGTTCCATCTAAATTATCACAGATATCTGTATATACATCTACAACATATCTTCCTGATTTTTGCTTTTTAATACTTATATCTTTTATATTTATTTCTTTTTGATTTAGCAATGTTTGTATCTCTTGTTTTTTTTCTTCATATTCATCAGTTTTCTTATTCATCTCGTTTGCCAGTTTAGATATTGCCTCTGAAACTCCTTCTAACTGGTTAGATACATTTTTTTTGCTTTCTTCCATCTTCTTTTTCCATATAAAGTTTAGTTTACTAATTCTATATGAATAATTAATTACTTTTGTAATTTTAGAAACTTCTTCTTGCACTTTTTTATTTTTCTCTTCAAATCCTACTATGTAATTATTATGGTTAGCAAAAATTTTAATCAATTCCTTTTCTACCATAACTTCTTCTTTTAGTAAATATTCAAAAACATCTTTTAAAATATCTTTATCGTTATATATATCATCATACAGCATATTTTCTTCTAAACCGCTTAAGTTTATTCTTAGCTCATCTATAAATATTTTTTCATTAGAAAGCTCTTGTTCCTTAAGTTCTTCTTCTGAAACAATTGTAGCTGCTGCTTCTTGATAAGTTTTTGCCATATCTGATATAGTTTGAGACATACTTGTTAATTTATATATTGTATCCTTATTTTCTTCTAAAGTTTTTTCTGTTGTTTCTGGAAGCATCTTTGTTTTACTTACTAAATCCTGAATATCTATTTTAATATTTTTAGGCACTGCTAAAAGTCCAAGAGAAGCTATTAAAATTTCTTGTATTAGTATTATAGGCACTGTATTTCCATTTGCAACATATGTTAATAACACATTTCCTATTATAAATCCCAATATAACCCCAATTTTTCCAAATTTGTTAAATATACCTGCTACCATTCCAGATATTGCATATGAAGCTATCATAACAGGTTCATTATTGCATATTATTCCTAAAACAACTCCTATTGTAATTCCAGAAGTTGCTCCTACAAGTATTCCATTTTTCCAACCTAATATTAGTACCAATAATATACTTAATATATTTTTTAAGTTATATCCAAATATTGTTGTATCCCCTAATGCAGTAAATGCTATGGCTAAAAGCAAGCTCGTCCCCATTACTTCTTCTATTGAAAATACTTTTTTTACTCCAGCTTGTCTAATAACTGTTATTGAATTTGAAAATATTTTGTAGAAAATATATGTACAAATACTTAGCATTATTGATGTTAATAATTCATATAATATAAATGTCCTAAAAAACATTGGAATAACTTGTACTAATAAAGTAGATACAAATAAGTGCATACCTAATCTTTTTTGTTCATTGACTTCATCCTGTATTTTTGGTTTTTTTATTAATATTGCTACAAAGAATACTAATGTTGTTAAGATATATGTCAATAAACTACTTGGCCCAAATTTTATAAAAGTAGATATTAAAGATATTAAATACATTATCCCTACAGGCATATTACAGCTCAGAGCTGCTGCTATTATTGCTAATCCAAATGGTGTTATTGTAAACATTATATTATCTGTACTAATTCCCACCATTGAAATCATAAAAGTTATTGTATACAAGATTATATTTTGCACTGTAAATAGGTTTTTTAATATAACCTTTAATTTATCTTTTTTATTTACTTCTATTTTCTCATTAATTTTTTGTTCTCTTTCTTTTGAAATGTTTTGAAACATTTTTACCACCCTTCACTTTTTTTATTATGTTCTATTTTAATACTTTGTTAAATATTTTTTTGTCGTTTTAGATACATAATTTAAAAAAGTTTTTTACATTATGCGTTTATTTTTTTTATTTTACTTTTTTATAAAACATTTTCTTTTTATAATTTTATCGTATTCTGTAGTAAAACACAACAATGTAAAGAAAAAAGGACGAAAACTCATCCTTTTTTCTTTTTATCTTAAGTACAATTTTTTATTTTACAAGAACTTTCTTCTTAATAAAGATTATTCCTACAACTAGCATTCCAGCTATTACAATAGTAAGTACATAATAAAATACTTGACCTATACCAAATGGTGGCATTACTGCAACATTTTCAGCTTTTGCTTCATCATTTTCTACTGGATCATTAGCAGGGTTAAAGTTACCAACTATACTTGTTTCCATTCTTCTACCTACTGCATTTTCTAGTTCTACTATTTCTACTTTACATTCATATCCGCCTTGTGCACCTTCTTTTGTAATTAACTGAGAAATTGTTAGCATGTTGTGGTTTAAATATTCATTGTTTATATTATTTGCTTCTATTTTGCTTATAGTGTTAGATTGACTTGATATAGTGTCTTTTAGTCTATAATTTACTAAGTTATTATTAATATTTTCACCATCTTTTTCTTCTGCTGGTATTATTTCATTAATGTCTGTAATTGAGTTCCAATCCCCACTTTGAGTTTTATTAAATTGCATTTTATTAGGAATATAACATACTAATTTTTTAGCTTTTGATTCTACTTTATTTTCAGAATTTGTACGACCTTTTGCATAATATTCTAATCCCTCATATTCCACATAATCATTTAGCTCATTGATTTGCATTTTATACGTAATCTGTATTGTTGCACCATACATTAGCTCTTCATCCAAATACAATTGTATAAATCCTCCTGTAATTCCTTTTGTTGTACTTCTATTTGATTTCCATATTACGTTTTTTATTTCATTTCCTTTTGTTGCTTCTGCTGTTTGTGTAGCGTCAAATACAATGCTTCCATCTGATAATGTAACCTTAACATTTTCTACATTATTGGTAATTTGTAATTGTGTTATTGGTCTTTCCACTAATCCTAAGTCAACATTTTCAATTTTTTCGCCACCTCTTCTGCCTTCTATTTTTATTTTTTGAGTTTTTGCTATTTTCCATGTATTAGTGGTTAATTCATCAACTAATCTTCCCATTAAATCGCTTCCATACTGTTCGCCCAAATATGTAGGTACTTTTGTTGGAGATGCTAATACTTCTGCTATATGGTTAGTTTGAATTTTAGAATATTTATTTACCTCTTTTACTCTATCCCAGTCATCTATTGCTTTTGATACATGTGCTTCATTTAAGCTCTTATCATAATCAACATTTTCTATATCGTAACCGTTTTCAAAACCTGCTTGGAATATTGTAGACTTGTAATCTTGACCATTATATGATTTTTCGTTTTTTCCTCTTCTCTCCACCAATACTTTGTATGTTTCATTGTCTTCGTCGTTTGTTAAAACTGTAGCATCGTCAAGTCCATATCCAAATAATACATAATAATCACCTGGTTCCTTAACCTCAAAAGAATATGTACCATCTTCCCCTGTTGTGTATTCTCCTACTGACTTATATATATATTCTTTGTTATAAAGTTTAAGTTTATCATTATATTCTTTTATCCATCCTAACTTCTCATCTCCTGCAACTTGTTGAGTGCCATCATCTCTCTCATACTTTTTACATAATGCAACTTTTACACCTGCTATTTTTTCTTCACCTGAATCTCTTATACCATTTTTATTATTATCTTCCCATACACATCCACTTATTGTATTTGTAGAATCTATTGGTGTCGGATTGTTTGGATTATCTGGTGGTGTTGGGTCATCACCGTCATCAGTTATGGTTAGTGTAGCTGTTGTTTTGTCACTATCGTCCTCAAAGTTTATTACTCCATTTGTAATCTCTTCTATTGTTTCTAAGTTACCTGGTGTTGAATTTACATCTACCAATCCAGCTACTGTAGTATTATTTCCTATAATTGCTCCATGTCTATTTGGAGTTGATGTATTTGCTGAATAATATGTTTTATATCCATTTATTTCTGCTATATTAGTTTTTTCTCCAATATTTATATAGCCTTCAAATCCTTGTAAAGCCATACGTTTAACTTTATAAGTTAAATCAATTGTTATTCCTTCTCCTGTTGCTAATTGTTTATTTTGTAGTCTTATATATACTTTATTAAATCCTGGAAATGATTTTTCCGTCACTTGACCATATATACTTTCAGATACCGCTGAAGATTTATCTTTAGAAATATTTTTTCCATTAGTATTTACAACAGCTGATGTTAGCTGTAAAGAATCATCATAATAATCTACAACTTCTGTAATTTGTGTTTCTAGACTTTGTGATAAATTATATACTGTTATTCTATATTTAATCTCTACTTCTAAGTTTCTCTGACCCATATATTCTGATTGCTTTATAGGTCTATCATAATATTTATTATAGTAATATTGTGCATTTAATCTATTTATATATATACCTTGTTGTGAATCTGCATATTGTTTTGCAAGATTTATTTTGCCATTGTTATCTTTTATTGCATTTGTATAGTCATTTATATAGTCTTTAATACTATCTAAAGCATATGTTTTACCATTAAATACTGTTTTATCTGAATTTCCATTTTTTGTATTTGTAGTTGTTACTTCTACTACGTCTTTAGTTAACTGTGCATTAAATTCTTGCCTTCTCCATAGTCCTAAGTTAACATAGTTTGTCAATAAATCTGTTCCAAATGTTGCGTTTTTATTAGTAGGGTAATATTCTATACCACTATTAAATGGTGATTTTGTTAATGCTGACATTTTGCAATCTTCTATAAATTGTAATTTATTCCATGCCTCATTATCATTCATATCTCCAACTATACTTCTATATATTCTTACTTTTTCAGCTTCATTTGGATAATGTCTATTTGCCACAATAAACTCTTTTATTTTCTGGCTAATTAAACCTTCTGACCATTCGCTTGTTATAGCTCCATTGTCGTCATAATCTAAAGTTCCATATTTATTATATTTATAACCATCCACTAATTGTATTTTATCTTGTACATATGCTACACCTTTTGATGTTTTCTTTAAAGTATATCCCATTAGTTCTAATCTTGTGTAAGACTTATTATAATATATTCCTTCTTCTTCAACTAAATATGTACTTATTCCTAAAGTGTTTTTGCTTATATAGTTCTTTGGAGATGCTCCAATTTCTGCAAATCTATTATTAAATGTTTGTCTTCCTTCTATTGTGTTTTTTCCAGTATTTGTTTCAAATTCACTTGCCTTTGAATTTGCTTTCCATTTTTCAAACCATTCTGTATTTGTTTGGGTATTTTTACCTGAACCCGTATTGGTTCCTGTTCCAGTGTTTTTTCCTCCTGCGCTTCCACTATTTCCATTATCTCTTCCTGTACCAATATTAGTTAGTTCTCCCAACATTTCTTCTACTGAATTATAGTTTTGAATTGTATCGCCAGAAATTCCTTTTGCCAGGTATTCTGTTGGCATATATACTTGACCATCATATTCAAATACAACATAATATTTTTTGCTTTCGTCTACACCTTCAAATTTGTAATTTCCGTTTGCATCTGTTAAAGTAGGGTTTATTCTATTGTATATGTTTGTTACACTATCAGCTGGCATTAGCTCTGCAAGTTTCATATCTTCTGTATATAAACTTACTTTTATGTTTTCTAAGTTTTTGTCAACATTATTTGTTGTACTGTTTATACCATCTCCTAAACTTGCTTTTCCAGTTTTTGCATCTTCCCAAACATTTCCACCAATTGAAATTAGTTTTATATCTTTTTGGTTTGGTATAACAATAGATATTTCTCCTCTTCCATTTAGTTCAATTGTAACACCTTCTGGAGCATTTACATTTATTATTCCTGTTATTCCATACTTATCTGTTCCATCTATTGTTATTAATTTTTCCTTTTTAACATCAAATTCTATTGCTCCATTTATCATTTTATATCCAGCAGGAGCTTCTATTTCTTCTATTTTGAAATGATCTTCTCCTTCTGAATTAAGTCCTAATATAGGTGTTTGACCTGATATAACAAGATCTCCGTTTTCATTTGATGTTGCTTCACTTGTTTTTCCTGTTGGCCATGTTATATTAAACTTAGCACCTGCTAGTCCATTTCCTTGTTCATTTACTTTCTTTGCTTTTATCTCATATGTATCAAGTAGGTCATCTGGATTTTCTGGATTTGCCTTAATATTTTTTATTTGTACTGTAATAGTTTGATCTTCTTTATTAAATGTAACTTTTGCATTACTATTTGCTGAAACAATTTCAATTCTATCTACTTCATAGGTATTTGTTGTTGAGTTATATACTTTATATACATTAAATACTATTTTTAATGGTTGCGTAATATATCCTTCTGGTGCACTTTTCTCTTCAACTGTCCATGTTTCAGTTCCCGAAGCATTTATAACTTGATGACTTCTTAATATAAATCCATCTTTATCTGATACATATGTTAGAAGACCATTAATTAAAAATTCTGCTCCTTCTAGTCCATGTTCAACTCCATTTTCATCTTCATAAATTTTTCTCATGTTAATAGAATATGATCCCTCTTTTGAAGGTGGTTGAACTGTGCCTAGGTCTAAAGTAAATTCTTTTAGTTCTCTTTCTCCATTAAATTCTGTTAATTGTTGAGTAAACGCTGCTTCAAATTTTATCTTTTTGTCCTTATTAGGTTTTAATCTTGTTATTCCATTTTCTTTCTCTAAACTGCCTTCTGAAATTTGATAACTTATTCCATTTTTTACACATTCTTCTCCTTTAGCTTCCATCCATGTAAAATGCGCATATAGTTTTGCATCAGCTTCTAATTCTGTTTTTGGAATTAAAATGTAAAATTCTTTTTCTGATGAAGGTCTCATAAAATCAGTTGTGTGTTCCACATAAAGTCCTGAAACCGGATCACTTTCCTCACATGGTTTAAAGTTTTTTGTATTCGTTATTTTATCATCTGTTATTATTTTATTTACTTTTATTTTTTGGTTTCCGTTTTGAATATATAATCCAAGTGTTTCGTTATCCACTTTTCCACCAATTCCACCAAATATGATTTCTTCATTTAAGTATTTTCCATTTACATATTTCATAGTGTATGGTCCGACTTTTATATATTTATTTGAATTACTTGTATAATATTCTGATGTTATATTATCTACATCTGTAAGATTAGTTGCATAGTTTCCATCATTAGAAAGCGCATTATTAACTCTCTCTTTAAATTTTCCATACTTTATTGCTTCATTGTAAAGTTGCTTAATGGCATCTACGTTGTCCCTTACAAACTGCGCTTTGCCACCATCAATGTCTAGTCTTGCAATAATAGTTTCAGCATTCTCAGTATTTACTCCACCATCTATTAACATCCACATAACAATTTGCTTTCTAGGTGTCCATTGGTTACAAGGCTCTGCAGTAATAACATATGCTTTATCTGCAGAAATAGTTGTATGATTATTACCACATTCATAATATCCTCTAGTTCTTATTGTAGATTTGATAGACGCACCAAAGTTCTCAACGTTATTAATTGCTTCTATTTCCTTATCATCTAATTTTTTTGACCACAAATTTTTATTTGCAGGTTTAAATATATTTTCTACTTTAGGCGTTGACCAGTAGTAAGTATATGCATTGCTCTCTCCTCTCCACATTGCAGAAGTCATAGCTAAAGTGACTCTTCTTTGAGTACAATATATAGCTCTTCCTTCTACTTTAGGAACTTCAAAACCATTGCCCTGTATGTTATCAGGGTCAACTTCAAAACCTGTTTCATTTTCCCAATTCAAATTATCTTCTTGATTAGCATTAAGCATTGCAGAATATATTTCTTTATAATTTGTTTCTGCATCTGAAATACCATTAATTGAATTAATGCATAAAATCAATCCAGCTAATATAACTGTTACTAGTAGTATTATTTTAACTGTCCATTTGTTTTTTATCATTTCTACTAACCTCCTTTCCTATATTTTTTTGTCCAAAACTTGTTTTTTTATCTCATATATACCAAATACCAATATTGCTAATATAAATAATGTAAGTGTTGTATATCCTACTATTTTACCTGTTACTATTGATACCGCTATATCTGCATTTGACATATCATCTTCTGTTGGTATTTTATTTCCTGCCTTTGAGTCTATATCTTGTAAACCTTGTTCATTATAGCTTTCATATATTTCGGCATTGTTATTTACTATATTTCCTATTAAATCTTCTGTAATATTATAGCTTAATACTAATGTTAGTTCTTTGCTTTGTCCTGGCTCTAATTTTACATCTGCTAATATAGAATTATATGCATTTCCGTCTTTTGCTAAAAACCAATCCTTATTTAACTCAGAGTTAAATTTTGCTTCTTTTGGTAAGTAGTCTACTACTTTTTTAACATATCCTGCTGCTGTTCCTTCGTTAGTTACAATTATTTTGTATTCTACTATAAAGCTACTTTGTCCAACATTCTTGTTTAGAACTTCTACTTTTGATAGCTTTTCATTATTTTTGTTATATACTTGTGTTCCTATTGTTGGTGTTGTTAATGTTATTTTACTTATATGTTTATCTAATTTTAAGTCAAATTTTTCTGCTATATATAATCCTATGTCTATGTCTCTAATATCTGTATCCTCTATTTTTAACACATCAGATACTGCTACTTTTTTATTACTTCCTTCTATTTCCATTTCAAATTCTATTGCATCTGAGTTTATGCTTGGTTCTACACCTTGCGCATTAAATTCTGTAACACTATATTTTTCTGTATCATATATAAATACTACTAAATATTCGCCTTTGTCTAGATTTAAGAATTCATATTTTCCATTTTCATCTGTTGTTATTTTTTTAGGCATATCTGTTTCTGAATCTTTTACTAATTCACCATTTTCTTTATATACTAACATTACTTGCATATTTGGCAATAATGTTTCTGTTTCTTCTCTTTGCCCATTTTTGTTTGCATCTAACCATGCAGTACCAGATATTTTGTATTTTCTGTTTTCTAATGAAGGTTGAATATAAAATTTCAATTTATTTGTAGCTTGTATTTTGTCTATTGCTGTTGCTGTTAATGTTGCAGGTTCAATTATTACTTCTTTTTCTTGTTGTTCTACTAATTGTTTTGCAACAAGTTTTACATTTATATCAATTTTTTCGTTTGGTTGTAAACTATTTATATCTATAGACAATATGTTGTCATATGTTGAATCTTCTACATATTCTGTTCCATTGTATATATATTTAGCTTCTACCAATCTTGTTTCTGTTGGAATTTTTATCTCTACTACATTTTCTGTTGAAACTAATTCTCCAATATTTTCTACAGTAACAATGTATTCTATATTTTCTCCTTCTTTTACTGTTTGTTTTTGCCCTTGTTTTACATTTTGTTCTATTTGTAATTCTATTTTCTTTCCATAGAATATAAATTCATTAGAATAATGCTCTGGTACATTTTTTGCACTTACTTTTGAAACAATATTTATTTCTTCTGCTGGTTCTTGTACTCCTAGTTCTATTGTTACATATTTAGTTTCCCCTGCTTTAAGGTCTCCTAACAAGATTTTTGTAGCTCCAGATTTAGTCTCACCATCATTACTGTTGTCTTTTGTTGATATAAAATCATTATGGCCTATAGATTTCATTACTTCTAATCCTGTTGGAATATTCATTTCCCAGATTACATCATTCATATCTTGTTCAGAAACATTTTTTATTGATGTCATAAATTCTATTTTATTCCCTTTTATTAATAAGGTTTGTGGTTTAATTGGAGTTGTTGTTTCAACCTTTAATGATGCTTTTTTAAGTGATAATTTGTATTCATTAGATGTTGTACCTGATGCTTTTACCTTATTTAATATTTCTATAGTTTCTGATGAATCTTCTATATTATTCATTTTAAGCTCATATATTTTTTCTACAGACTTTCCTGGTGCAATACTTCCTAATAATACTTTTTTGTTCTTCTCATTTGCTTCTATAAAACTTCTTGTTGAAACATCATATTCAACATGTGTTGTATGCTCTGGTGCATCTATGCTTAATTCAACATTTTCTGCTGTTGTTTCTCCCACGTTTTCTACTATTGCTGTGAATCTTACAATTTGTCTTTCTCTAACTTCTGCTCCTTCTGGCATATTTGATGTTAATGTAACTTTTAATTTTGGTCCTTCTCCTGTTGATATACCTATTATTGGAGAAAGCTTTGTTTCTGCTGATGTTCCAGCTTGTTCATTATTATCATAATATACTTTATATGTAGTGTATGAAGTATTATTGTATGGTAACTCTGATGGAATTTTTACTTTATAATTGAATTCCACTTTATCGCCTGTGTTTAAATCTGTATCTAATATTATTAAATATGACTTAGCTTTTTCCATGTTATTCATTTCTAATGTCCATGCATTTTCTGCATTTTCTAAATCTTTTGTTGCATTTGCATTTTCTGAATAATATACTTTTACTGTTTCGCTGTTAGCATTTATTTGTATTTTATCTTGCAATGTAGCACTAAATGTACTTTTTAATTCTGTATCTGTATCTATTTGTTTGTTACCTTTAAATGGTAGTCTTCCTAATATTTTAACATTTGAAATACTGTTGTTATTGTTGTTAAGTATAAGTCCGTTAATTGTTGCTACTTTTTCATCTGCACCTACTGCTATTTTTCCAACTTGTGTATCTCCTGACATTGATAAAATAGCTTTTTCTCCATCTGCATAGTCTTTAACTCCATTAGCTGTTACTACTCCTGTTGGAGCTACAAGATTAATATTTGTTTCTGTTATTCCTATTTTATTTTCTGTTTTATCATAAAGGTTTGTATTTTCATTTGTATAATACATTTTTATTTTTTCTTGCATACTTGGTGTTAGTTTTTCTAATGTTATATCAGCTAATATAGATATTGTTGCACCTTTTGTTGTTGCTTCTGAATTATATTTTGTTTGTGTACCTTCAAATGATAAAGTTAATACTTTATTTCCATTTTCAGTTGACCAATTATTGTTTTTTAATTTCAATTCATTTTCAAACAACAATTTTGCATCTGATATTTCTATTTTTTCAAAGTACTTTGGAAATACCAATTTTATTGTTGGGTTTTTATATAAGCTGTTATTAATGTTTGAAGTATCTAGTGTTGCTCTTATTTCTACATTTTCATTTACAGTTATTGTAGATAAGTTGTTTTTGCTTATTGTTAATTCTGCTTTTGATATAGGTTCTTTTAAAGCAATTTTTCCCTGTTTTGTTTGTTCTGCCAATTCTGTTTTTCCTATTACGCTTGCATTTATTTCTTTAAATGATTTAATTTCTTCTTTGCTATATCCATTTTCGCCTTTTATTGATTTGTCTACATATATATTCAATGTACCTTCTGTTGTTGGAGCACTTGTTTTTAATGTCAATTTGTTTAAATCTAAGTCTTTACAATCAAATGTATATAAACCATCTTTTAAACTTTGTTTATTTATTGTTCCAACTTTTTCTAGGTTTGGATTAAATATATCTATATATCCTTCTGTTCCCAAAATTTTGTTAAATACATTTTCTGAAACGCTTATCTTAGTTGTATAAATTTCATTTTTATTAGAAACTACTGTGCTATATTCTGTTGTTCCATCTTTGTAATTATCTGCCTCTTGAGTAAATTCTATTGCATTAATTAAATTTGCGTATGCAATGTTAGCTGTATATTTTACTGTATATGATGTTTCAACTTTTTCTTTTGCATTAAAGTTTGCATATATATGTCCTTTACTAATTTCCTTTGTAGCTTCTATATTAAAATCCACAATTTCATTTATTTTCTTTGTAATTTCTGCTTTTCCTGTAAATTCTTGTTCCTTTATTGTTTCTATATTATTATATGCTTCTATTTTTGCTGTAAAATCTGTTGATACATTAAATTTTTCTGTTGAATTTACATAGTCATATATTTCTTTTCCTTCGTATTTAAAAGTAACTAAATATTCATCTGTACAATTCTTTTTCCATGTTATGTTGTTATTTTCTAAAATGTTTTCTACCTTTATATCAACTAATTTTGTTTCTTCATTATAGTTCCAGTTAGTTTGTACAAAATCTATTCCATCTTCTTTTCCATTTGTTGCTTTTGTATTGTTTGCAATTACTTTTATATCATTTGGAGTATTTTCATTTATTGTTGGAACTTTTACTTGTAATTCTGTTGTTTTTATTGGTAGATTATTGTTTTCTAATCCTGTTTTAATTTTATATTGTAAAATTACTCCATATTCCTCGCCTAATTTGTAAGGAACATACTTATTAATAGTTGCTTCTGCAACTATTTTTGCTTCTCCATTTAATATTAATTTAACAGTATGTTCTTTTTCTATTGCTATTTCTTTTCCTTTTGCATTTACATATGTACCATCTATTCTAACTTTGCTTTCTTGTATAAAATTGTCTGCTGATACAATATCATCTTTTTTTGGAATTATTGGAAGTTCTATTAATATATTTGAATTTGTATCTAGTTGTTTTAAATATATTTTGTCTTCCTTAATCTCTTGAATGTATTCATTTTCAAATCCAGTTTTCACATTAAAGTTTGCACTAGAAAAACTAACTATTCCATTTTTTAGATAGCCAGCTTCTTTTACTTTAATATTTAAATACATTTTTGCATCTTCTGTATTTACGTCTGATACTATTTCTCTTTTTTCATTTGCAAAGTAAACATCAAATTCTACATTTTGATTACTTGTTGCAGTATCTCTTGCTTCTGTTGCATATGCTATTCCATACATTCCTAATGTTGATAGCTCTGCAAAAAATATTATAAATGTAAGAACTGATGCTAATAATTTTTTTGTAATTTTTTTCATAAAAACCTCCCAATAAAGATTAATATTTTATATATATAATTATGGTTCACCCATATTAATACACTATAATTTTATTATACTCAATTTTAGTTTAATTTTCAAGAGTTTTCCGACTTTTTTCAACTCTTTATGTATAATAATAGACATTTTCATAGTTTCTATATATACATATACTATATTTTAGCATTTTTTATTTATTTTTCAACATATTTTTTACGCCTTTTCTCCCTTAATATGCTTAACACATTACGGAACTACATTTTACTCCTCTAATATTAAATTTATATTACAAATCATCGCTTTTTGGATGTTCTTTTTTGTAGTTTTTTGTTGCTTTAGGGACACTCCCTTTTGCAGTCATTGTTATTGTTTTAACTCCATTTCGTAAGGCAACTTAATATTTTATTTTGTTATTGTAACATTTTTTCTTTTTTCTAATATTATATTATAGTATTTTATACATATATTTTATAGAGGTGATTTTATGAATAATGGCAACAATATGGATATGGCTAAGTTAATGTCAATTTTGTCTAAAATGGATAAAAAGGATTTGGAGGCTGGCATTGCAAAAGCTAGTAAAATTTTAAACTCTAAAGATAAAGAAACTATTATAAATGAAATTAAAAACAATAATAATAGTAATCATTAAGTCTTACGGGCGATTAGCTTCGCCCTATTATTACCTATATAGAAGGAGGAGATTTTATGAGTAACGATATGTCTGATATTATGAACAAATTAAATAGTATGCTAAAAAACAATGAATTGCCTGATGATATTAAAAACATTGTAAATAATTTCTCTTACTCTGCTAAAAACGACTCAAGTACTTCTTCTAATAATGATACCTCATTTGATACTTCTGGTATAGATTTTGATACTATTTTAAAAATGAAAACAATTATGGACTCCATGAATAATCCTCAAAATGACCCTAGGTCTAATCTTTTAAAATCCTTAAAGCCTTATTTACGAGATAGCCGAAAGTCCAAAGTAGATCAGTACATAAAAATTTTTAGTATGGGCAAAGTTTTTGAAGCATTTAACCCATTAGGTGGTGACAAAAAAAATAATGTTTAATTTTCCTTTTTATCCTTTTTACAGAAGAAATTACATGTCTCCTTACGGATATGCTAATTATCCGTACAATAATCTAAAAAAGATAATGCCTACTTGTACAACGCAGAAAGAAAAGGCAACTGCAAATCAAAAAAAATCCGCAGAGCCTAAGCCTACGGATTCAAAGGACGAGGATATTCTATTTGAAATTTTTGGTATAAAATTATACTCTGATGATATACTTCTTATGGGATTACTTTTCTTTTTGTATACCGAAAAAGTTGATGACCAATATTTGTTTATTGCTTTAATTATGCTGTTACTTAGTTGATTTACTCCATTGTTATTTTGTCATCTTTTTCTATGTATGCATATGTTTTTAGTATATCTACTTCATCTCTTTCTATCTCTTTAACTATATTTGCTATTCTTATTTGTAAAGTTTCTATTGAGTTAGCAGCTATTATAACTGATTTATTACCATTTGCTCCGGCATGTGCCAAGCCTCTAAGTGTTCCTAATATTACTACATTACCACCTGCTATAACTTCTGCTCCCCCATTTACATCTCCTAATATTACAATACTTCCCTCAAATTCTAGTCTTTGCCCAGATCTTAAAGAACCCCTATGGAATTTTGTTTCAGAAGTAGAAATTTCTCTACAATAGGTTTCTTGTATCCCGTATAGCCCTAGAGCTTTTGCCCCCTCAAATCTTACCTCTACATCTATTGCATCTTGTATTAATGTTTTAATTTCTTTTTTTTCTTTTGTTGATAATATTTTACCTTTTATTAATATTGGTGTTTTGTCTTCCTTATATAGCTTTTTCAACTCCGGAATCTTCTTTTTTAGATTTGCCATAACCTTTTTGTGGTCTGCTGTTACATCTATTTTTATAATTACTTCATTTTTCTTTAGTGTTACATTAATACAATCTTTAATTTCCATAATTGTTTCCTTTCTAATTTTGAATTTCTGTACTTGGCATTGCTGTTAAGTCCTCTTCAACTTTTTCCATATTCATTCCAAAATATTCTTGCAATATATCTCTTGCAACTTCTGCCGTGTATGAACCAGAACCGGCATTTTCAACTAAAACTACTACTGCAATTTCTGGTTCTTCATATGGTGCAAACCCCACGAACCATCCATTTATTTTTCCTTGTACGTCTGTTTGTGCAGAACCTGTTTTTCCACCTAGTTCTATATTAAAGTTTGCGAATGTACTATATGCTGTTCCGCCTTCTTCACTTGTAACGCCTTTCATTCCTTTTAATATTGCATCTATATTTTCCTTTTTAATATTCAAGTTTTCCTTTTTTTCCTTTGTCAGTCCAAGTTTAGCATTTACAAATTTGGTTATATCTTCTTTTGAAACTTGATTGCCATTTACATCATTTATTGATTTTACAATTGTTACATCTATTGGTTCTCCACCATTTGCCAACATACTTATATATTTTGCCATTTGTATCGGTGTATATGAATTATAGCTTTGCCCTATAGCAGCTGAAAGAGTTTCTCCAATTTGCCATTCATCCCCTCTTTCTTTTGCTTTATCTCTTGTTGCAACAATTCCTTTCTCTTCCATTGGCAATTCTACATTTGTTTTTTCTCCCAAACCATAGTATTTTGCATATTTTGCTATATTGTCTATTGTTGCTCTATATCCTACTTCATAAAAGAAATAGTTACATGAATGTGTTATTGCTTCTGTAACATTTAGCCATCCATGACTCATTCCATAGCTATTCCATATCCAACATGCGGGTTCATGTGCTTTTTTATAAACTCCTATATCGTTTATTTTTTCTGTTGGTGTTATTACACCTGTTTCTAAACCTGCTATTGCTGTAATCATTTTAAATGTTGAACCTGGTGCATATACTCCACTTATTGCTCTATTAAATATATTATCTCCTTTGTTATATTCATCCAACTTTTTCTGGCTAATTCCATTTACAAACAATTCTGGTTCATAGTCTGGGTAGCTTGCCATTGCTAATATTTCGCCTGTTTTAACGTTCATTACCACTGCAGCCCCTGCTTTTGCGTCACTTCTTTTGCTAAAACCTCCACTTGCAATTTTCTTTATATTGTTTGCTAATGCTTTTTCTGTTGCCGCTTGTAAATTTGCATCTATTGTTAATATTACATCAGAACCCGCAACCGCTTCTTGTGTAATATATTCATCTGTAATAGTGCCATCTACAGACATATCTAATTGCTTAATTCCATCTTTTCCTCTTAAATATTCCTCAAACACATATTGTATTCCAACTTTACCAATTACGTCATTAATTCCATATGTATCTTCTCTACCATCTAATTCCGTTTCCGTTATATTTCCAACATATCCTAATATGTGTGATGCCAAGCTTCCTGACGGATATGACACCATAGGCTCGTTTGTAGCAGATATTCCTGGGAAATATATGCTCTGTTCTCCCAATTTTACTGCACTCTCTCTGCTAACATCTTTTGCTATTGTTACCGGTCTTATACTGCTATATCCATTTCTAGATATTTCATATCTTACTACCATTATTTTATATGCTTCTAAAATATTATCTTGTTCTATTTTATATTTTTCTTTTAATTCATAAAAGCATTGTTCCGGTGTAGCATCTTCTTTAATGTCATTTTCTTTTTTCCAATTAACTTGGCTTTCTTCATCATCTATTGTAAATTTAAAAGGTTCTATTGATATTGGCAGATTATTTATATATTTATCATTATTGTTTTCTAAAATTTTTATAGTATTTAATATAGTTTTGTTTAATGTAGTTGTATTAATTTTTGTTTTATACAATTCTATATTAAATCCCATTTTAGTTGTTACCAACAGGTTGCCTGTCCTGTCTTTTATTGAACCTCTAGCCGCTTTAATTACAGTTTCTCTGCTTAATCTTGTATTTGAGGTTTCTCTATATTCTTTCCCATTAACTATTTGCAAATTAAACAGTTGAACAATAAGAACAATTCCAACTATGTATACAAGAATTGTTATTAAATTGTATCTTAAATTAGTATTTCTGTCATCATTATACATTTATTGTTCCTTTCTTGTTAAAAATACATTCCTCTTGTTTGCGGTTTAAACGTACTTTCTAGTTTTTCTCCTAGTCTCTGTATTATTGGGTACATTATAATTGTAATAATTGTATTATATATTGTTTCTATTGCTAGTATTTTTAAAAATAATGCTAACTCTATACTTGCATTTAATTTTATAATGTTTATTATATATATCCCTACTTCATATATTATTGTTGTACTTGCCACCATAAGCATTAATGTAATTCTGCTTTCTTTTGAAAAACTTTTATCTAAATATTCTCCTAGTAACCCTACTATTCCAAGCATTAAGGCTACTTGTCCAAATATTTTTCCATTTACAACATCTATATATAATCCCAGTACAATTCCTAAAGCTAATCCAACTTTTTTTCCAATAAAGAGCCCTATAATTAATACTAAAATTATAAACAAATTTGGAGAAACTCCGTATATATTAAACCAACTAAACAAGTTTATTTGCAAAAAATATATTACAAAAAAAGTTATTAATATAAGTATTATTGATAATGTTTTTTTCAATTAGCCCTCCTATTATTTTATTACCAAAACTGTTTCTAATTTTGAAAAGTCAACTGCTGTTTCAACTATTGCGTACCTGTCTGTTATATTTTTTGTGTTTACTATTTCTTTTATTTTTCCTATTTTTATACCCTTAGGATAAATTCCACCTATTCCAGACGTTTCTACAGTATCACCTTGCAATAATTTTGCATCTGTTGGTATATATGTTGCCTTTAAATTATAGTTTTCATTTAATGTGCCTCTTACAATAATGCTATCTCTTGAGGTACTTATTGTTGCACTTACCGCTGTTGCTGTATCTATTATTGTTTGTACCTTAGAGGTGTTGTTAGTTGTAGATATAATATATCCAACTAAACCTTTGTCAGAAATAACCGTCATGTTTGGCTCTATTCCATCTTTTTGTCCTACATTTATTATTAGAGTATTTCCAAAATTACTTATTTCTTTATTTATTACATATCCTGGTATACTTTCATAGTCACTATATTTTTCTTTTAAGTTCATATATTCTTTTAATGTTTCATTTTCTGATTTAATAATTTCATATTCTCTTAATTTTTGCTCTAACTCGCTATTTTTTTGTTTTAGGTCATCATTTTCAGCTTTTAGCTTATCTATATTTTGAAAAAAACTATCATTTCCTTTAATTTTATTTTTTAAATATACAAGGCTATTTTGTATTGGCATAACAATAGTATCAAAGGCTTTTTCTAGCCCTGATACCTTATTTGTTTCCACATTTGTTAATAAAACTATAATTATTAATATAATAATTGTTATTATTATACCTACTATTCCGCCTTTTTTATTTTTATACATGTTCTCCTCCGGTTATGTTATCTTTTCCTTCTAGAGTTTATTAAAACTGATTTTAGTCTTTCTAAATCGTCTATTGTTTTTCCAGTTCCTTTAACTACGCAGTCTAATGGGTCTTCTGTGACATATACTGGCATTTCTGTTCTTATTGATAATAATTTATCAAAATTTTTGATAAGTGCTCCACCGCCAGCTAGCACTATTCCTTTTTCCATTATATCAGATGCTAATTCTGGTGGTGTTTTTTCTAATGTTTGCTTTACTATATCTATTATTTTTTCTATTGAATCTTGCATTGCTTCCTGTATTTGTGTAGATGTTACTGTTACTGTTTCTGGTAATCCAGTTCCTAGATCTCTTCCACTTACTTGCATACTTGTTTCAGACATAAGTGGCATAGCACATCCTATTTCTATTTTTATTTGCTCCGCCGTAGTACTTCCTATGGCTAAGTTCATTTCTTTTTTTATATAATTTACTATATCTTCATCAAGTTCATCTCCCGCTACTCTTAGCGAATTGCTTACAACAATGCCACCTAAAGAAATAACAGCCACTTCTGTAGTTCCTCCGCCTATATCTACTATTATACTTCCACTTGGTTCTGCTACATCTAAGTTTGCTCCTATTGCAGCTGCCATTGGTTCTTCTATTAAATAGACTTCTTTAGCACCTGCTTGTAATACGGATTCCTCCACTGCTCTTTCTTCAACTTCTGTAATTCCAGATGGTACTCCTACTACAACTCTTGGCTTGCCCAAGTTATGTCTTTGTACTATTTTTTTCATTATATTTTTTAGCATTAATTGAGTAGCTGTAAAATCTGCTATTACTCCATCTTTCATTGGTCTAACAGCTTTTATATCTCCTGGTGTTCTTCCGTAGCATTTCTTTAGCTTCATGTCCTGTTGCTAGTATCGCCCCTGTTTTTCTATCTATTGCTACCACTGATGGTTCTTTAAGTATTATGCCTTTTCCCTTTAAGGTAACTAAAATGTTTGCCGTTCCTAAATCAATACCTATATCTTTTGAAACAAAATTAAAAAATTTCATATTTTATATTCTTCCTTTCGTGTATTAAAAGTTGACTCTTAAATAATTTTATCCAATTTTACCATTAGTAAGCATAGAAACTATACTTTTATATTTTCCATCTCCTAATACTACATGGTCTATCATTTCTATTTCTAGCATTTTTGTTACTTGAATCAGCCTTTTAGTAAGTTCTATATCCTCATCGCTTGGTGTTGGGTCTCCACTTGGATGATTATGTACTAAAATTATTTTAGGTGCACCTATTTTTATTGCCTCTTTTAACACATCTTTTATTTCAAAAACAGCAAAGCTTGTACCACCATATGCCACATCTTGTATTTTTAAAACATTATTTTTAGAATTTAGCATTAGTACCTTTACTATTTCTCTTTTTTCATATTTCAATTCATTTATTAGTAAATTTGCTACATCTTGGGGAGATTTTATTTGTATATTAAAGTTATTAATTGGTCTTGATATTCTTTTAGTTAATTCACACACTGCTAATAGCTGTATTGCCTTTACTTTACCAATTCCCTTTATACTCATAAATTCTTTTATAGATATGTCTTGTAAAAATCTCAAACTGTCTTGTGTATTTTTTTGCATAGATAGTATTTTTTGTGCTAGCACTATGCTACTTTCTTCCTTTGTTCCACTTTTGATTATTATTGCCAATAATTCTGCATTTGAAAGTGCTTGTGCACCATACATCTCCAATTTTTCATAAGGTCTTTCTGATTGGGGGATTTCTTTGATATTCATATTTCTATCCTTTCTTCCCCCGTAAAATTCTTTAGAATAAATTAAACTTTTCTATATATAAATATTGCTAATATTAGCCCAATAATAGATGAAATATTTATTTTAAACATAAATCCTATTGTAAGTTTTATAATACTTAAGTCTATTGTTACAGGTGATGAAATTCCAAATTCTTCGCCATATGACACCCACCACAAGAAGTCAACTTTTGAAGCAAGCTCTCCTAGGAATCCACCTACTACCAATCCGCATAATATGAACAATAACAATATTAATACACTTTTATTCTTGGTTGCCATTTTTCTCCCTCCCACTTTTCTTTTGTTCTACTGTATTATATATGCAATATGCTTTTTTTTCAATATGTATAGGAAAAAAAATTGCACTTTTAACGGCATATGCTGTTTGTAGCATATGCCGTGTTTTAGAATATATTTATATTTCAAATTTTTTAATTTTTATGTATATAATAACTGATATTACAGTTAAAATTGCTCCGGCAATTAGCATAATGCTATTTTCACCTGTTTGTGGTATTTTTCCGTCCACTTTATCTTCATTTTTTCCGTCGTTGGTATTATTATTGTTATTGCTATTATTGTTATTACCGTTGTTGCTGTTGTTATTATTATTGTTACTATTACTATTATTTCCATTATTATTATTTCCACTGTTGTCATTGTCATTATTATTGTTGTTATTGTTGTTGTTATTGTTGTTGTTATTGTCTCCTTGATTGTCTCCGCCACCGTCTTCTACAACTTCTATTTTTTGTTTAGCATATTTAGTTATTGTATCTTCTGTGTAAATTATTGTAATTTCTGTTGTTTCTTTCTCTAATTGTTCTTCTGGCATACATATATAATCTGTTACTTCTTTACTGTTTCCATCACTGTAGATTGCTTTTACCACCATTCCTGTTTTGTCAAAGTTTTCTCCAACTTTATATTTTGTTTTATCTGGTGCTTTTGCTATTTTTATTTCTGTCAATGTTGGTGCATCTTTTTTACCTTGTACATCTACATTAAATGTTGCCGTTTTTTCACCTAATTTTACTGTTACTTCTTTTTGTCCTTTTATGTTTAGTTCTTCTCCATCTTCTGGTGTAGTTTCAAAGCCACTTTTAATTATATCTTCTTCTCCGTTTTCATATTTTACTTTTATAGATAATCCTGTTAGGTCTAATTGCTCTCCTACTTGGTAGACAACCTTATCTGGCTCTGTGTTTATGCTTATGCTTTCTATTGCTATTTCTCCTACAAATACCAATGCAGTTATTGTTTTACCTTCATATTCTAATATTATAGGGTTATATCCTATCGTGTCTAAAATTGTACCGTTTGGTATACTGCTTGTATATCCAGTTTCTATTTCTTTTTCTTCTCCGTCATTATATATTGCCTTAAATTTAACTCCTGATAAGTCTAGTGCCTCTCCAACTTTATACTTAGTTTTTGTAGGTGCAGATATTCCCTTTAATTTTTCAACTTGTTTTTTTACTACATCAATATCAAAACTTGTTGTTTTTTCTTTGTATGATATTTCTATGGTTTTATTTTCCACATTGTTAAATATTGTTCCATTTTCTATACTTGATGTATATCCTGTTTCTACAATTTCTTCTGTTCCATTATTATACATAACTTTTAATTTTAATCCAGTTAAATCTAATGCTTGTCCCACTACATATTTAGTTTTTGGTAAATTCTCTATTTCTATTTCTTCAACTTGGTGTTCTCCAACATTTATGTTTAGAACGGCACTTTTACCTGCATATTTAATAGTTATTGTTTGTTGTCCTTTGGTATTTAGTTCTGTTCCTTCTGCTGGCTCACATTCGTAATTTCCCCAAATAACTTTTATGTCATTGTTTGAACCTTCTGATATTAGCACTAATCCTCTTAAATCCAATTTTTCGCCAATTTCATAATTTGTCTCAATAGAACCATCCATTATTGTTAATGCTTGTATATCATTATTTTCTTTTACATTAATATCAAATTTTACCTCTTGTCCCATGTAGTTTACTTTTACTGTTTTTGTTTCTACTTTTGTTAATACACTTCCATCTGGCAAATCTAATGTAAAGTCTTCTGTTATTTCTTCTTCTGTTTCGTCTGCATATTTTACTAGTAATATTAATCCATTTGAAAAGAATTTTTGACCTACAACATAATTCACATCATCTGGATATTGCTTTATACTAATTTTCTGAATTTCGGCTGGCAATACAGGTACATCTATTTTCTTTTCTAATGTTATATCTCCTTCTTTGTATGTAATTGTTCTAGTTTTATCTGCTCTACTTAATGAAGTTTCTGTATCGACTTCATAATTTGTTACTTGCTCTATTGAGCCATCATCATATTCTATCTCTACACACATATTTGTTTTGTCAAGTTTTTCGCCTACTATATAAACTTTTTTTACATTTTCTTTTACTCTAATATTAATAGGTTGCTTTAATGTTACTGTTATTGGTTGCTCTACTTCTTTGCTTACCCCATTTTCTGTATATACTATTTTAACAGAAGTCATCCCAGCCGTTAGATTTTGTCCATTTGGTATAGAGTATTTATTAATTATTGCTGTTTTACCACTATTATATGTTGCTGTTACTTGCATTCCTGTCGAATCAAAATTTTGCCCTTGTATGTATGTAGTTTTATTTGGTTCTCTTGTTATTTCTATTTTTTCTAATTGTTTTGGAGTCACAGTTATAGGAGTTGTAGTTGTTACCGTTTTGCCATTTTCTTCATAACTAATAGTTACCGTTTTTTGACCCAATTTCAAATTATCTCCATCTACCACTGTATAGTTAAATACCTCTTCCATTGAATTATTATCATACACAGCAACTACGTGGAATAATTCTCCTGCTTCAAAGTTTTCTCCTTCTATATAGTCGCTTTTCCCTAAATTTGTTGATGCTATTCTAATTAGTGTTCTTTCTTTTACAGCTATATATATATATGTTTGCTTTCCTCCATATAATATATTTATCCTTTTATACCCCCATTCATTCAACACTGTATTTCTATCTGGTGGATTAGTTTCAAAGTTTGTTCTATCTATTATATCTGATGAACCGTTGTTATATGATACCTTCAATTTCAAGCCTTCTAAGTTTAATGTATCACCTACTGTATAAAGCAAAGTGTAATTTCCTGCTGGTTCTATTTTTGTTACCTGTTTTTGAGCAACATTTATATTATAATGTGTTTTATACTTGTTATTATATATAACTTCTATTTTTTTATTTGTTTCTGCACTTTCTAATTTTTTCCCTTTTACTGGAACAGTTTTATAATTATTGGTATCTATATAAGATTTATCTTTATAATATACTCTAATTTTAAAGTCATTAAGTAATTTTTCGCCCACTATGTAGTCTACTTTATAGTCCTTTCCTGGTTTACCTAATATTTCAATATAATCTATCTCACCTTGTGTTGGTGCAACATCAATATTAAATGTTCCTAATTTAATTTCTCTGTCATCATTTGTTTTTACAGTTATTTTATGAGTTCCAGTTTTGTTTAATTTATCTCCTTGTTTTATTTCTTTTCCGTTCAAGTAGCATTTTATGTTTTCAGATTTGTACCAATTCGTAAAGCTTCCATCTTCATATTGTAGCTTGCACTCTAACCCATCTAAATTTAAGGCATCACCCTTTTTATAAGATTTCTGTGGAAATTTTGTGATTTCCGTAGTGAAATCTTTTACCGTCACCTTATAACTTTTTTTAATATTTTTGTCTGCATTATACTTAACAACTATATTCTTATCACCTGAACTACTAAATACCTTTGGGTTAATGCTATATTCATCTGGGTCTAATATTCTATATCCATTTTTAAAATTTGCCTTAACCGTTATATCCTTGGATTCTATATAATCCAAAACGTTATATTCTTTTTTATTAACAGTTATATCAATACTTTCCACTTTCTCTGATACAAATATATCAAAAGTAGCTTTTACACTACTGTCTTCTTGCGCGCCTATACAAATTTTCACCGTCTTCTTGCCTGGATAATTTAGTCGCGTATTATTAGTTGGATTTGACCACATTAAGTTTTGATTGAATTTTAATTTTTGTGATTTTTCATCTGAGAAAGAAATTTTTAGAGTTTCATTTTCCAATTGCAATCTTTCTCCCTTTTTATAGTTTTCTTTAGGAGTACTAGTTAACTCGATTTTTGTAAAACTAGCTTTATTATCATTTCTATTTTTCCAAACATTACTATTTAATTTACAATATACTTGCGTTTCTTTTGGAAATAGATTTCGTGAAGTGTCACCTTCAAACTCTTCTGATATAACAATCACACTTTTAAGATTTTTAACATTAAATGCGTTTTCCCCCAATTTTTTTAGGTTGTTGCCCAATACTAATTTATGGTTTGTTGCCTTTGTTCCTTGCACCTTATTAACGTCTTCGAAAGCATTTGAGCCTATGCTTATTACATCATATGGAATCTCTACTGTAAGACTTCTGCAGCCCCAAAATGCACGGTTGTCTATATATCTTGCTTTAGTAGAAATCGACTCCAATTTATCGCAGTACACAAATGCACTTGTAGCAATTTGATCAACATTCTTTCCCTTCACAACACTTTTCAGCTCTTTACACTCAGAAAATGCCAACCTTCCTATATATTGAATTCTATTGCCTATAATTACTTTTTTAATTTCATTTCTATAATCTTTACCCTTATAAATCCATGAAATGCCGTCGTCTTTTATACAACCGCTATTTCTCTCTGTTGTAAGTTTTAGCTCTCCTTTTTTATTCAGTTCTGCTATTACTTCATAGTTTTTCTTTCCAACATCATCCCAAGTCGCAATAATATCGTCTGCTGCTTCTGATGTTAATGTATAACTTGTTTCTAAAATAACACTTAGTGCTGGTATTATAATTTGTAACACCATTACTACTATAAACATGTATATACATACTTTATTTCTTTTGTACATATCACATTTCCCCTTTTTTCTTTTATATTTTTAACTTTTCAATGTTATTTTTTAGTAATTACTTCAAAGTGCGGGCGATTAAAATCGCCCCTACATTTTTCATAGATTACTTTACACTATCTTTTCTTTACTTCATTTTACCTTTGTTAAAAAATTTGTCAACTTTGCTTTTTGAGGCTCATTTAAACTAATTCTTTACGGAAACTTTATGCAACATTTCATTTTTAGACGTTTATTTCTTTTTATTTACATTTTTATTTCAGCAATGTTACACATTTATGTTTTTTTAACTCCTATCCCTACGCAAATATGGTTCTTCATAATTCATATCATGTTATTTCTTTCTATAAATTATTTATTTTAACAAGGCAAATATGTCGAGATTTTCAAGAAGCTATATAAAAAATCACATTTTTTATATAATAACCCAGAGAATTAATATGAGTTATATATTTGAAAAATGTGATTTTTGGTTTAATTTTGTCTGGAATTTTGTGATTTTTTGTATTGAAAACATTGGAATTTTGTGATAAGCTATATACTCAAATTTGTCGGAATATATCCTTACTTTTTAACATTCCTATCAAAAAATTTTTAAAAGAAATGTAGCGTAATTTTTTTTCCATTTTTTTATCATTTAATTTTATTTATATATATGCTATAATTATTTTAATAATTATTAATGATGTATCATATAGTTACGGCAAATTTATTAAATGCAAATGTTGAATTTGCATTTACCAATATTTTTTGTATTTACTATTCCTTTTTAGATTGTTTTGTGTTATAGTAAAAATTGTAACAATTATATGGATTTATAATATTATATGTAGTAGTGATGTTTGGAGGCTGTATAATGAAGTTTGAAAAACTTAGTGAAAATAAAATTAAAATTACCCTAACTTCTCAAGATTTAAAAGATAAAAATATTGATTTTCATTCTTTTATGTCTAACCCTTTAGAAAAACAAGATTTGTTTTTGGATATTCTAGAAGAAGCAGAAGAAGAAATTGGTTTTGAATTTAAAGATTATCCTGTACGTATAGAGGCTTTAGCTATGGCAAATGGGGAGTTTATTGTTACTGTTACAAGGGTTGTCCCCGATTCCAAAAACCTACATAAAAAAGTATCTGTAAAAAGAAAAAATACTAAAATAGATTCAAAATATGCTATTTATAAATTTGCTAGCTTTGATGATTATTGTAATTTTGTTAAATACTTAAAAAATCACAATCTTTCTTTAAGTTACAAGGTTGCAAAAAATATTTTACTATATTTGTACAAAGAAGATTACTACATTGTTTTTGATAATATTAATCTTAAATATTCTAATATTGCCAAATTCAATTCTGCTATTATTGAATTTGCAAAGTTTATTAGCAATTCAAGTCTTTTTATTTGTAAATTGCTTGAAAATGGCGAAATTATTATGAATAACAACGCTATTAAAACAGGAATTAAATATTTTAAATAATTTGCTCATACAAAAAACCTATGTATTATCTACATATGCATAGGTTTTTATTTTATTCACAATATTTTTTATATAATTCTTTTAAATTCTTTTTATTTATCACTTTGTCTATTCCTTGTTTGCCTACCTGTACATATACTTCATCAAGCATATTAGCAATTCTTGGATTTATCTTTCTTCTGTTTTCTACATTTCTCCAATATTTTAGTTGTGTATCTTTTCTCCAATTTTTTCCATTATATGTTATTCCTGCTGCCAATTGGTCACATATCATTTCTACTGTATATTTATATGGTATAACAGGCACTTCATCTGTAGTTTCATAGTCATACCAGTATTCGTGATGATGTTTATTTCTTCCTTTGTGATGTAACCATGCTTTTGAGTACCCGCGTTCTCTTTTGCAATTTGTTATTGGACTGCTTTTACCATCTGTATAATACTTAGCCGATTCCCAAAATTCTGTAAAAGAATATTTGGAAAAGTCATGTAGAAATCCTCTTACAGGAATTCCCGCTTTTATACTTAACCTAAAAACATAATATTTATGTTTTGTTACTGTCAAAAAATGTTTGTATGCTTTTTTTAGCATTTTTTTACCTACTTTCTTTATTGTCTATTATTACATTTTACAACAATTTTGGAAAAAATCAACCGTTTCTAAGGAATTTATGGCGGGCGATTAAAATCACCTCTACAACATTCGTTATAAACATTCCCTTACAAATTATATGATAGATAATTTATAGAAGGCAAGCCTCCCTTAAATGATAAACAGAAGAGCATTTTTTGCTCTTCTGTTTTTATATTAAATATCTACAACTATCTTTTATCTTGCATCGTCCATAAAACCATTCGCTATTTTACCAACACTTGGGTCACTTGCAGTTACCCTACTAATATTTTCCTTTTCTAAATTCCCCAATTCAAGTGCTAGCCTGTCCGCATTAGTATAGATTTGATACTCCTGCATTTCACGATTTTTTAAGGCATCTTGCAATCTATCAGGTATAGGCAACCCCAGCCTACTAAATCCCTCCAACATATTATTGATTTCATCATTCATTGCACCTTTTTTTATTCCATCTACATCTTTAAATCCATATATTCTAGCATACTTTCCTTCACCATATGAATATAATTGTCGATTACCAGATAATTGTCTAAATAATTCTGCTTGAGTCACTTTACCTCTTTTAGTTTCTACCATTGTAACTTCATTTGGTCCGCTTAATTATCTCATCCATTGCAATCAAAGCTAATAATCTTCCGAGAATCTGGTCCCTACTTCTTTTTAAAGTACTAGTAAGCTTTTCATCCTTAGCATTCTTAGTCTCTGAACAAATTGAATCCAAATCATCAAGTTGCTCTTGTAAGTCTTGCATACGACTTATAAAAGCAAGCCTAGTAGCCGTTTTTTTGGGGTCTTCACTTTCTGGCAGGATTCTATCATCTTTAAGTAGTCTTTCCAATCCATCTACTCTAGCTTCTCTATCGCTTACTGCATCTTTTTTATCGCTTAAAGCTGCTTCTCTTTGGCTTAAATCTTTTCTTAAAGCTGCTTCTCTTTGGTTTAAAGCTGCTTCTCCTTGGTTTAAAGCTGCTTCTCTTTGGTTTAAATCTGCTTTATACTCATCTAGCAATTTATATGCTCTTCTTGTTGCTGCTTCTTCAATCTCTCTCGCTCTTTTCTCTAGAGCTTTACTATAATCTGATAGCTCTTTCGCACGCTCTTCATTTGCCCTTTTATTGTCCTGAACATTATAATTTTCCTCTCTAATTTTTATTTCCCATTTGCTTAACTTATCTGCTTGCGCCTCCGCTTCTTTTCTCTTTTCTCGAACCGCTTGTTCTTCTTGCCTATAAGAATCTACTTCGTTTCTTAAAGAATCTACTTCGTTTCTTAAAGAATCAATTTCATTTTTATATCCTCCTCGAAAACCTTTAGCTGCATTTCTAAATCTAGCCATTAACTTCTGAAGAGCATTAGGTTTTTCTGGTAATTCGTTACTCATTATTATCCCCTCCTTCTTCTTCGTTTAAAATTTCATTTACTTTTTTGTTAACATGTAAATATTTTTTTAATGTTTCTGTAAGTGTTTCTTCGTATTTTCTTGCCAAATCTTCATTTTTTTCTTCTTCCATATATTAACCTCCTCCTATACTTTATATTTTACCAAATTGTTACATTTTTTTCAATAAATTTTTGTGTTTTTTTGTTTTTTCCTGATATTTCACTTTTAAAATTAGTTTTTATAATTAACGCTATTTTGTTGATTTTTTTATGTGTTTAATATATAATTTGCTTAGTATAATTAACTCGTCAAAATTGTGTTTATATTTTGTCGTTTCGTGTCGAATATGCACTTTTTTTGACTTTTTACGTTAAAAGTTTTGCTTTTTTGCCTTGATTATTATACAATAGAGAAAAATTTAACAATGGGGGAAAGTTTATTATGGAAGAAAAATTCTATAACCTAACAAATCCACAAAAAAATATTTGGAACATGGAGCAATATTATAAAGGAACGGCTGTAAATAATGTAGGTGGAAGTGTATATTTTAAAGATCCTATAAATATCTCTATACTTCAGCAGTCTGTTGCAAATGTCATTAAAAAAAATGATATTTTTAAATTAAATTTTAAGATGAACGATGAAGAAATTGTTCAGTTTTTTAATAATTCTCAGAAACAGTACATACCTGAAATTATTGAATTAAATAGTCTATCAGATTTGTACCCTGTCGAATCACAAATGTGTCAAACGTCTTTTACACTTAATAGCAATAATTTATTCAATTGTAAAATCTTTAAATTTCCCGATAATACTGCAGCTACAGTCTTAATCGCACATCATATCATAGCTGATTCTTGGAGTGTTGGTTTATTTTGTAAACAAATTATCCGTGAATATACTAGTATTATTAACAATTCTTCTATAGATACTCCTGCTTATTCATATATAGACTTTTTTAATAGAGAACAAAATTATTTAAGTAGCCCTGCCTTTGAAAGAGATAAGGCTTATTGGAATAGCGTTTTTTCTACAATTCCAGAAGTAGCTACTATTCCAAGTATTTCAAAGAAAAATTCATCAAACTCAGATTGTATTGCTTCGAGGTATTCTTGTAGCTTGTCTTGTTCAACAGTTAATTCAATAAATAGGCTTTGTAAAAATCTAAAAATTTCTAATTATGCCTTTTTTATGGCAATTTTCTCAATTTACATCGGCAGAATTTGCAGTAAAGAAGATTTTGTAATAGGTACTCCTATTTTAAACAGACTAAATTTTGCTGAAAAAAACACCTCTGGTATGTTTGTTAGTACTATACCTTTTCGAATAAAAATAAATCAAAGTTTCAATTTTAAATCATTCTCAAAAGGCGTTTATTCATCTAGTATGAATATGTTAAAACATCAAAAATACCCATATAATGTTTTATTAGAAGATTTGAGAAAAAAAGATTCTAGAATTCCTAATTTATACAATATTATTTTGTCATATCAAATTACTAACACAGATAATAGCTTACTTGATTGTGAGTCACATTGGGTTTTTAATGGCAATTGTGGTGATGATTTGCAAATTCACATTACAGACTATAATAGTTCTGGAAATTTAAATATATTGTACGATTATAAAACTCATAAATATTCTCAAAAAGATGTTGTTAATATGCATGCTCGTATATGTCATATTATAGAACAAATATTAACCAATAATGATATTTTACTTAAAGACATTGATATTGTTACAGAAAAAGAAAGGCACCAATTATTATATGAATTTAATAAGCCTTCTATAGAGTTTCCAAAAAATGCAACAATAGTATCATTATTTGAAAAACAAGTTAGTTTGACTCCAAATAATATTGCTGTAAAATTTGAAGATAATTTTCTGACATATAAAGAACTTAATAGTAAAGCTAATCAATTAGCAAGATATATATTGAATAGTGGTGCAAAAAAAGGCGATATAATCGGCTTAAGAATTGATAGATCATTAGAAATGATTATTGGAATTCTTGCAATAATAAAGGCTGGTTGTACATATTTACCAATAAATATGTATTATCCTATAGACAGAGTCGTGTATATGCTAACTGACTCAAACGCATCAATGCTTTTAACATCTAATACAATTACTGATAGTTTACATATAGATATTCCTGTAATCGCAATAGACTTGTCAGAAGAGTCAAGCATATATTCTTCTGATTCTACAAATTTAGGTACAATTATTTCTCCAGAAGATTTAATATATATAATATATACATCTGGCTCTACTGGTAAGCCTAAAGGATCTATGATTTGTCATAGGAATGTTGTACGTTTATTTAAAAATGATACTCCATTATATGACTTTTCTGAAAATGATGTCTGGACTATGTTCCACTCTGTTTCTTTTGACTTTTCAGTTTGGGAGATGTATGGTGCTTTACTATTTGGTGGCAAATTGGTTATTGTATCAGAAGCAATTGCTAGAGATACAAACTTATATTTGAATTTATTAAGGAAAGAAAAAGTAACCATATTAAATCAAACTCCTACATACTTTTATAACCTGCTAAATTCAGAATTAGATAGAGCTGACAATGATTTATGTTTAAGGTATATAATTTTTGGAGGAGAAGCTTTAAAACCGAAATCCATCCAAAAGTGGCATTTTAAATATCCTCTTACCAAACTAATAAATATGTATGGTATAACTGAAACTACAGTTCATGTAACATTTAAAGAGTTGACAGAAAAAGATTTAAAACATAATCTTTCAAATATAGGGAAACCTATTCCAACATTGCAGGTATTAATTTTAGACCAGAATCAAAATCTGTTACCTTGCGGTATAGAAGGAGAGATTTGTGTATTGGGTGATGGTGTCTTCAAAGGATATTTAAATAGACCTGATTTAAATGCTCAAAAATTAATTCACTCAAAATATAGTAATGATGTTTTATATCGTTCGGGAGATAAGGCACTTTTACACTCTAATGGAGAAATAGAGTATTTAGGCAGAATAGATAAACAAGTAAAATTAAGAGGATTTAGAGTTGAACTTGGAGAAATTGAAGAAAAAATATTGTCAAACTCTAATATAAAATCTTGTTCTGTTATTAAAAGAGTAGACAGCAATGGTAGAGATATTTTATGTGCATATTATTCTTCTAACTTTAATATTGACATAAAGAAATTAGAAGAATCTTTGCAACAAGATTTACCTTATTATATGGTTCCTCAATATTTTATTAGAATAGATAAAATTCCTACAAATATTAATGGAAAAATTGACTATGAGGCTTTACCTTTACCTTTTTTATTAGAAAAAAATAAAAAAATTGTTCCTGCAAGAAACAGTATAGATAGAGTAATAATTAGTTCCTTTAGGAAAATATTAAAGGTAAAAAAAATAAGTATAGATGACCCTTTCCTTGGTATAGGTGGAGACTCACTTTCTGCTATATCTATTAGCTCTTTAATTAGTAAAAAATTAGATATCAACGTTACAGTAAAAGATATTTTGGATGCATCTACAATACGTAAGCTTTCTGATTTAATATCTCAAAGAAATGTAATTCATGATAAATCTAGCTCTATTTCAAATATTCAGATTAAAGAAAGCTACCCATTATCTTATGCACAGCGTAGAATTTATTATGCTACCAAAATGATAGGCAAAGATAGTATTGCATACAATACTCCTGGTGCATTATTAATTGATGGATTATTAGATAGTAAAAAGGTGGAACAAGCTTTTATTAAAATAATCAACACTCAAAGTAGTTTTAGAACTATCTTTGTACGTGATGGCGAAGAAATAAAACAGAAAATTTTAAATTCAGTAAATTTTAGCATTGATATTTCTTATGATACAGAAAAAAACGTTAACAAAATAATACAACGATTTCCTAAACCTTTTGATTTAGAAATGGCACCTTTACTGAGAGTTACTTTATGCTATTTAGATAATAAAAAAACATTATTATTAGTAGATTCACATCATATCATTATGGACGGTGTTTCTATAGAAATTTTAATAAAAAATTTCTTTAGTATTTATAATGATTTTCCTATGAGCAAATCACCTATAGAATATAAAGATTATGCTGTATATGAAAAGGAATTTTTAAATAGTGATGATATAAAAAAATCTGAAAAATACTGGTTAACTAGGTTTAAAAATTATGATTTTGAATCACTAAACTTACCTTATGACTATACCATTCCTGCCAATAGAGGATACATTGGAAATAAAATATATAATACTATTGATTCTAATCTTTTCAATAGCGTAAATAATTTTGCTAAAGAGATACAAATATCGCCATATAGTGTGTTTCTAGCGTCACTATTTATAACTTTATATAAATATACTGGACAGCCTGATATTGTAATAGGCTCTCCAGTGGCTAATAGAACAATTCCGGAAACCAGAGATATTATAGGAATGTTTGTAAATAATATTGCCATTAGGGCTAAAGTTCCAACAAATAAAACAATTTATACATTTCTACAAAAAATAATGAAAATTGTAACGGAAGATTTAGAACATCAGTCTTATCCTTATGATTTATTAGTAAAAAAACTGCAAATTCCTATGGATAACTCTAAAAATCCTTTGTTTGACATTGTTTTAACTTATCAAAGTCAACAGGAAAATATCGATTATAAGATACTTCCTATTAACACTAACACTGCTAAATTTAATATTGTTTTAGAAATTGAGCCTCAAACTAATAATATCAATATTGAATATAGAACTGATATATTTAAGGAAGAAACTATCCGTAGCTTTGTAAATCATTATCTATTTGTTTTAGAACAATTACTAAATAATCCAAATAGTAAAATTGATGATGTTAATATAGTAACCCCTAAAGAACAGATGTTATTAAATAGTTTTAATGATACCAACGAACCTATTAATAGAGCTCCTGTTTCTAAAATTTTTGAAGAGCAAGCTGTATTGCATGCTAATGATGTAGCCGTTATCTGTGATGATAAATTTTTAACTTATAAGGAACTTAATGAAAGAGCAAATAGTTTAGCACATTATCTAATATCTAAAGGTGTAAAACCTAATGACATTATTGCAATAATGACTAATCGCTCTTTAGAGACTATTGTTTGTATGCTAGGAATATTAAAAGCTGGAGCTGCATTTTTAAACGTAGATCCTACCTACCCTATTGACAGAACCGAATATTATATTAACGACAGTAAGATAGAACGTGTTTTAACTCAGAAAGAACTGCGTGAAAAAGTTGCGCAAATTAAAAATTCTATAGAAATAGACTTAGATAATACCGAAATCTATGGTAAACACACTTCTAATCCAAATGTTTCTGTTAAAGAAACAGACTTATCATACATTATATATACTTCCGGTTCTACAGGAACACCAAAAGGTGTAATGCTAAATCAAATAGGAATGTCTAATATGGTACAGGCTATGACAAAAGTATTAGATTATTTAAAAGAAGGCAACAAGCATGCTATTGCTTCTGTAACTTCTACACCTTTTGATATATTTGTTTATGAAATTATCGTTTCTTTAACACATGGTTTGAAAGTTGTTATGGCTAATAATGCAGAGCACAGAAATCCAAAACTTTTAGATGCATTAATAAAAAAATACAATGTTGATGTAATGACTGTTACCCCAAGTTTAATGAAAATAAACTATGATAATAGAGAACCTGATACTGCTCTTGCAAGAGTTAAAAACATGGTTTTTGGTGGAGAGCCTTTGCCAGAAAAATTTGTTCAAGACCTAAGAGCATTAGCAGATGACATAACTATATATAACATATATGGTCCTAGTGAGATTACTATACTTTCAAATGTTCAAAACCTAAATGGAGAAAAGGAAATTACAATTGGTCCACCTATATTGAATACACAAATTTATATATTAGATAAAAATATGAAACAGGTGCCTATTGGTGTAATAGGTGAAATATATATAGGAGGAATACAAGTAGGAGATGGCTACATTGGTAAAGCAGAATTGACTGCCGAAAGATTTCTAAAAAATCCTTTTGGTTCTGGAAAGATATATAAATCTGGTGATATTGGCCGTTGGACATTTGATGGTAAAGTTCAGTGTTTAGGCAGAATAGACAATCAAGTAAAATTAAGAGGATTACGTATAGAATTAAGTGAAATTGAAAATGAAATCTTAAAAATAAATGGTGTTACTTCAGCTATAGTTAACAAAATAGTATTGGATAATCAAGAATTTTTATGTGCATATTATGTAGCAGATACTAACATTAGTGAGACTACTGTTAAAGACACTTTACGTAAGTTCCTGCCTCAATATATGGTTCCAACATATGTTATGAAATTAGAAACCATGCCATATACAATAAATAGAAAAATTGATAGAAAAGCATTGCCATTGCCAGAGACTCATAAAATGGTTACCTCTTCTCATGTAAATATTGCGAAATTAGACTCAAATGAAGAAAAACTATTGCAAATTTGGAAAAATCTACTTAAAATAGATACTATTGATGTAAATGATAACTTCTTTGATATTGGTGGAGACTCTATTTTGGCAATTAACATGCAAATAGAAGCCTTAAAATATGGATTAGAGATAGAATATGCAGATATATTTAATTTTCCTACAGTTAGACAGCTTTCTAAAAAACTTCCTAGCCCAGAAGAAAGTTTTATGTGCGAATATAACTATAGTAAAATTAATAAAATTTTGGCTTTAAATAATACCGATAATTTAGACAAAATAGAAAAATATGAGGTAAAGAATATATTGTTGATTGGCGCTACTGGATATCTTGGTGCACATATATTAAATTCGTTTTTACATAACGAATCAGGTATAGCTTATTGTTTAATTAGAGATAAAAATGGAATTTCTTCTGAAGAAAGATTATTTAACAGATTACATTTCTATTTTGGAAATTCTATAGAAAAGTTTAAAAATAGAATAAAAATAATCTCTGGTGACATAGTTAAGGAAAACATAGGTCTATCTGATTCGGATTATAATGAATTAATTAACGGTATTAATGTTGTTATTAATTCTGGTGCTTTGGTTAAACACTTTGGATTAAAAAAACTTTTTGAAGACATCAATGTTACTGGTACTAAAAACATAGTGAATTTCTGTCTTCATAATGCTAAAAGACTCATTCATTGTTCTACTATCAGTGTTTCTGGTTTTGGTGATAAAAACGAATTCACAATTACACCAAATGCAGATGAATCGCGAAACTTTTCTGAGCAAGATTTATTCATTAATCAAGATTTAAAAGGAATTTATGGAATTACAAAATACAAGGCAGAAATGATTGTTCTGGAGGCAATTGAAAATGGACTTAATGCTCAAATATTGCGTATAGGAAATTTAACTAATAGATATTCAGATGGTATGTTCCAGATAAATGTCGATGAAAATGCATTTGCTAAAAGAATACAGTCCTTTGTCGAAATAGGTGCTTTTCCTAAATATTTACTACAACATGCTATTGAATTAACACCTGTTGACTTATGTGCCGAAAGCATTATAAGAATTTTAGAATATTCTTCTAATTGTAATGTTTTTCACATTTATAACCCAAATCTGGTTTCTATAAGAATGTTATATAATACACTTGTTGAAAATGGATTTGATATAATTCCTGTATCTAATAAAATGATGAATTATATTCTTAGTGGAATCTTAGAAGATGATAACGAAAAATCGGTTGTCTCTGGTATAGTTCAAGACATTGATAGTAATAAGCAATTTGCATACATCTCTAAAATACACTTACAATCTGATTTTACAGTGCATTTTCTTGAAAAAATTGGATTTGTATGGCCAATATATGATAGCTCATATATTGATAAAACATTAAAATATTTTGAAAAAATCAACTTTTTAAATAGAACTATGGAGGATTAATAAATGTTAGAAATTTTGACCTTACCTTTTTGTATGTTACTTATCTCTTTTATTATGATTCTATTCCTACTATTATATGTTTTGCATACCAAGAATAGAAATCAGTTAAAAATAGTCTTTACATTAGATTTAATCTGCGTATTTATAATATGCTTTGGTGTAATAGTACAAGTAATATGCAATAAACTTTTTCATGTTCCAGCTATATTTTTTGAAAACTTTATATATATAGGAACTTGTTTTTTACCAGTATGCGTGTATTTTACGGGATTAATATTAGAAAACACAAAATTAAAGCTTAATAAATTTCATCTGTTATTATTAATAGTACCATTGTTAACATTAATTGTTTTATGGACTAATAATATACATCATTTGTTTTACACACATTACTCATTTAATATAAACGAATGTGAATATGGTAGTTACAAAAGCATACATGATATTTATACTTATTTAATGCTATTAATTGGTATTATTCATATTATCAAAACAACAAGTAAATCCTCTGGTTTTTTCTCAAAGCAAACTTTATTAATAGTTGTAGGAATTAGTATTCCTTTAATTACAAATATTTTAGGAACATTAAAAATTATTCCTATGACTGTATACATTACGCCAATATCTTTTGCATTTACAATGTTATTTTTCGCTTTTTCTATATTTAAGTTTAATTTTTTGGGAGTAGCGCCTGTTGCATTGCAAACTATTGTTAATAGAATTTCAGACAGTTATTTAGTTTTAAATGAGGATTTACTTATAACAGATTTTAATAGTACTTTTTTAAAAACATTTAATTTAAGTGCAAGTAATATAAGAGAAGAAAATATATTAGAATTTCTTAGCACACATAAGCAGTATGATATGAATCTTCCAAAGTTAGAAAATTCTTTAAATAGAGTTAAGCATTCGTCTGAAACCATAGTATTTGAACAACACTTTAAAAAGATAAATAAATACTTTACTGTTGAAATAAATAATATATTAGTAAAAGGAAACTCTCTTGGAATCCTTATGCTATTTAAGGATATTACTCAGCATAAATTAGACATGCAGGCTCTTAAAGATAACCAAGATATTTTAATTGAGAGGGAACGTTTGGCTTCTCTTGGTCAATTGATTGGTGGTATTGCTCATAACTTAAAATCTCCTATAATGTCAATTTCGGGAGCTACAGAGGGTCTTACAGATTTAATTAAAGAATATGAGGAGTCTATAGTTGACAAAGATGTTACTATTGATGACCATTTTGCTATTGCAAACGATATGAAGGATTGGATTTCTAAGATAAAATCATATTTAGAATATATGTCAGATATTATTACAGCTGTTAAAGGTCAAGCTGTTGCCTTATCTGAAAATACTGTTGATTCATTTACGGTTGAGGAACTTACTAAAAGAGTTGACATTCTTATGAAACATGAGTTGAAAAAAGCCTTAATTACTTTGAATTTAGACCTTAAAGTTCCTACTTCCCTTATGATTCATGGCAATATAAATGGTTTGGTTCAAGTTATAAATAATATGATATCAAATGCAATTCAGGCCTATAAAGGTAAAGAGGGGCAAACAATAGATTTAATTATAACTCAAGAAAAAAATGATGTTATTGTTTCTGTTAGAGATTATGCTGGCGGTCTTCCTAAAGAAGTTCAAGAGAAACTATTTAAAGAAATGATAACAACTAAAGGTAAAGATGGAACTGGAATTGGCTTATTTATGTCATATTCAAATATACGTGCACATTTTAATGGAGATATTACATATTCTACAGAAGAAGGAAAAGGCACAATATTTAATATTATATTACCACAATAGTTAAAATAGAACTGTAATGTAAGTAAAATTTTACTTTTATTACAGTTTTTTTCATTTTTTTCATCTTTCTTATTGATTTTTTCCCCACTTTATAATATAGTATTGTTTAATACAGAGGTGATATTATGAGAAAGCATATTCAATCTAATACCACTACAGGATATAAAATAATAGCAGTTGATGATGATAGCGGTGTATTAGATTCTTTATCTGTCCTTTTGAATAGAAATGGTTATAACTTTGTAGGAATAACTGATCCAATTCAAGCAATAGAACGTGTAAAAAAAGAACATTTTGATTTAATGCTATTAGACTTTATGATGACACCTATTCATGGAGATAAAGTTGTTGAGGAAATAAGGAAATTTAATAAAGAACTTTACATTTTATTACTAACAGGACACAAAGATTTAGCTCCACCATTAGAGACTATAAGAAAATTGGATATACAATGTTATTGTGAAAAAAGCGATAAATTTGACCAATTGCTTCTATTAGTTGAGGCTGCAATAAAATCTGTTGAACAATTAAATGAAATAAATCGTATAAATAATGAATTATCAGATGCTTATAGTGATCTGGAAAAGGCATATTTAGACATGGTTGAAACACTTAGATTTACAGTTGAAGCAAAAGACCCTTATACTAGAGGTCATTCAGATAGAGTATCTGCATACTCTGTTTTAATTGGTCAGCATCTTGGTTTATCTGACTCTGATATTAATACTTTAAAAATTGGTGGCTTATTTCATGATATCGGCAAAATAGGAATTCCAGACAGCATATTGCTTAAAGATAGCAAACTTACAGATGATGAATATTCTGAAATTAAAAATCATCCATCTATTGGTGCACATATTTTATGCAATGCAAAAGTATTTCAAGATATTATACCTATTGTAAAACATCATCACGAAAGATATGATGGAAAAGGATATCCTTCTCAACTGGCTGGTGAAGATATTCCATATTTCGCCAGAATAGCTGCTGTTGCTGATACATTTGATGCTATGACATCCAAAAGAACATATAGAGATGCTTTACCTTTAGAGGTAGTCAAAGCAGAAATAGAAAGGTGTGCCGGAACACAGTTTGACCCTAAAATTGCTAAAGTATTCTTAGATATTTTGAATAAAAATTATGAAGAAATACAAAAAATTCAAGAACAATATAGGTAAATACGGACAAATAAATGTCCGTATTTTATTTATATTATCAGTTTTTTTAGATTTTCATTGATAATTGTGCTTTTTTCCTATCTTCATCTATTCCTATTATTTTTACTTTTACTACATCTCCCACAGATACTACATCTGAAGGATTTTTTACAAAACTATTGCTTAATTGTGAAATATGTACTAGTCCATCATGTTTCACTCCAACATCTACAAATGCGCCAAAATCTGTTACATTTCTTACAGTTCCTGTTAGTATCATTCCTTCTTTTAAATCTTCAAATTTCAATACATCTGCCCTTAATACTGGTTTTGGCATATCTTCTCTTGGGTCTCGTCCTGGTTTTGAAAGCTCTTGCATAATATCTTTTAATGTTATTTCTCCCACATTTAGCTCTTCTGCTGTTTCCTGCGTTTTTATTTCTGATAATTTATTTTTTATTATAATTAACTTTTCTTTATTTAATAAATCTTCTTTTTTAAAGCCGATTATATTTAATAGTTGTTCTGCAACTTCATAGCTTTCTGGATGAACAGCTGTTATTTCTAATGGATTTTTTCCATCAAATACTCTCATAAAACCTGCACATTGTTGAAATGTTGCTTTTCCCAATTTTGGAACCTTTAGTAATTCCTTTCTTTCTTTTATCTTTCCATTTTCGTCTCTATATTTTACAATATTGCTTGCTAATGTTTTATTAATTCCAGATACATAAGACAATAAAGAAGGTGTTGCTGTGTTTACATCTACCCCAACTTTATTAACTGCGTCTTCTACTACTCCTGTTAAACTCTCTGATAATTTCTTTTGATCAACATCATGTTGATACTGACCCACACCTATTGATTTTGGATCTATTTTTACAAGCTCTGCCAGTGGATCTTGTAATCTTCTTGCTATCGAAATTGCTCCTCTTAAAGATACATTTATATCCGGATATTCTTCTGTTGCAAGTTTTGATGCAGAATATACAGATGCTCCTGCTTCACTTACTATAGCATAATGAACATTGCCTAACTCCTTTATTATATCTGACACGAAGTTTTCTGATTCTCTTGATGCTGTTCCATTTCCTATTGCAATAATGTTAACATTGTATTCTTTTATTAGTGCTATTAATTCTTTTTTAGCTCCTTCTACATCATTTTGTGGTTCTGTTGGATACACAGTTGTTGTAGCAAGTAGTTTTCCGGTTTCATCTATTACCGCAATTTTACAGCCTGTTCTATATGCTGGGTCAAACCCCATTACAGTTAGCCCCTTTAGCGGTGCTGCTAGCAATAATGGTTTTGCATTTTTTCCAAATACTTTTATAGCCTGCGTTTCTGCCTTTTCTGTTAAGTCAGAGCGTATCTCTCTTTCTATTGATGGCTCTATTAGTCTTTTAAAGCTATCTTCTATTGTTTCTTCTAACATTTTAGTATATTGCGTAGAACCCTTTATAATATCTTTATTAATCATTTCTAAAATAGTAGTTTCTGGTTTTTCCATTTTAATTTTTAAAAATTCTTCTTTTTCTCCGCGATTTATAGCCAAGATTCTGTGACTAGGTATTCTGTTTACTTTTTCATTAAAATTATAATACATATCATATGCCGATTTTTCTTCTTTTGTGCCTTTAACCATTATTATTCCTTCTCTATAGCACATTCTTTTAATTTGTTTTCTATAATTAGGATTATCTGATATATTTTCTGCAATTATATCTTTTGCGCCTTGAATTGCCTCTTCTACGTTTAAAACTCCTTTTTCTTCATCTATAAATTCTTTTGCAATTTCTTCTATATTTCTTTTATCATTTTGTTCAAATATTATTTGCGCCAATGGTTCTAGTCCTTTAGCCTTAGCTATTGTTGCTCTTGTCTTCTTTTTTTGTTTATATGGTCTATATATGTCTTCCACTTCTGAAAGTGTTTTGGCATTTTCCAATGATTGTACTATTTCGTCTGTAAGTTTACCCTGTCCATCTATTGATTTAATTACCTCTTGTTTTCTTTCTTCTAAGTTTCTTAAATATTTAAGTCGTTCATCTAAATCTCTAAGTATCTCATCACTTAAACCTCCTGTAACTTCTTTTCTATATCGTGCTATAAATGGGATAGTATTACCATCATCTATTAATTTTATAGTATTGGTAACTTGCTCCTCTTTTACATTTAATTCATCTGCTATTATTTGAATAATTTTATTCATCTTTTTTGCTCCTTTTTACATTTTTCGAGTTTTTTCTTACTACTTTACTTGATTTTTTCATATACTTAATATATCATAATATTATAAAAAAGGAAAGGAGATTTTATATATGAATTTATCAAGTTTTAGAGCAAAAGCTCGTGAAAAACTATCTGGAAAATAGGGAAAAGCAGCTTGTATAACTCTTGCATATATGGCTATAAATTTTATTTTTAATACCATTTTAAGCTATTCATTCAATGGCCTTAATACTATACTTTCTATTGGTTTTGCTATTATAAATGTTCCTTTAGCATATGGTTTATTAATCCAATTTGTAAAGCTTTATAATGGCGAAGATACATCAGCATTTAACTTTTTTACATTAGGATTTAATAATTTTGCTAGAGCTTGGAAAGTAGCTCTTAATGTGTTTTTAAAATTATTAGTTCCATTTATACTTTTAATAATCTCTTCAATACTTCTTACTTCATTAGGTATAGTCTTTTACTGGACTCAGCCTGCAAACCTTACTGTATTGGTCATTTGTTTAGCTATTATTTGCCCAGTTTCTTTAATATGGCTTATAGTAAAATCATACTACTATATAATGTCTGATGTGATATCTATTGAAGAAACTGAATTACAACCAAAAGATGCAGTTGCAAAATCAAAAGAACTAATGACAAATAACCGTTGGAAATTCTTTATACTTGATTTAAGCTTTATTGGTTGGGCTCTATTAGCATCTTTAACCTTTGGTATAGGTATGCTTTGGTTGTTACCATATATTCAATTAACTCATATAGCATTTTATAAACATATATCTAAAAAAGAGGATGTTATTTAATTAACATCCTTTTAATATACATAATTTTGTGGATCATATCTTACGCCATTTACTCTTACCTCTAAGTGTAAATGATTTCCTGTTGACCTTCCTGTTGTTCCAACTTTTGCAATTACTTCTCCCTGACTTACGCTTTGCCCTGTTGATACTAATATTTGACTACAATGTGCATATGCTGTTTGAACTCCATTTCCATGTGATATTACTACCAAATATCCATAATCATCTAACCAACCCGCTGTTGTTACAGTTCCAGATGCTGCTGCCATTATAGGTGTCCCTCCTGGTGCTCCAATATCAAGTCCTCCATGGTTGTTTCTTGTTCTTGGTCCAAATCTTGAAGTTATTATTCCAGATACAGGTTGTATTAAACTAATTCCTATATCAACTTTTGCATTTGAATTTCCAGAAGCATATCCTGCAACACTTGCGTATACTATCTGTGGTGGCGGTTCTACATATAATTTAGCCACACATTTTTCAACATCTGTGAATTCTTTTAATTCTGTCTCGTATTTTTCTACAATTCCTAACTCTTCTTTGTTATCACTATCTTTTTCCTTTAATTCCGCAATAACTTTTTCTGCCTCATTAAATGTCGCCACATAAGCCTTTTCCTCTTTATCATCTGTTATTGCGTAATATTTATAATATGCTGTCCCATCTTCTATAGCCTTTGCATAAATTTCTTCGTCGTTACAATTTACATTTTTCTTTAATAGGCAAAGCTTATATTCTGGCATTTGGTCAACTTGAATAAATGCAACATTTGATTGTTCTTCTGCATTTATATATTTATTTATCTTTTTTTGCATATTACTTTTGTTATCTGTATATCCAACAAATTCCCCATTTAATGTTACTGCATATGTCGGTTTGTAGTAAAAAAACACAATACTACCAATAAAAATAACCGCTAATGCCACTAAAACAAGAATTTTTATTGTTTTTCTTGAGTATATAGCTACATTTTTTAGTATATTAATAATAAACACTCTCCTATCATTATAATCTGTATTATTTTATACCATTTTTATTTATTTTACAATAACAGCTTCAACTTGAATTCTTTCTTTTACGTGCTTACATAGTGTTTTACTGTCTTTTCCTCATTTTTATACTGTTTTTCTTCCATTTTTATTCAATTTATTGTATAAAATGAATATTTAATGTTCATAATATCTTTATATTACTTATGAAAGGAAGGGTGAAAATGCCAAATTTAAGTCAAGTAGAATTACAGAATTTAAGACATTTGATAGGAGCACACGAAACATCTTATCAAAAACTAAACACATATGCTTCACAAGCAGTAGACCCACAAATTAAGCAAATTTTTACAAAATCAGCTCAAGATGCATTAAATACTAAACAAAAATTAATGTCATTTTTAAATGGATAGGAGGATTTTTTAATGGATGAAAAAACAATGGTTAACGACGTTTTAGACGGAGTAAAAGCAAGTCTTACAGCATATCAAGGAGTCATTTCAGAAGCAGAAAATATGCAGTTAAGACAAACTATACAACAAATACGCAATAGCGATGAAAGCTTTCAGTACGAGCTATTTAAAATAGCACAAAACAAAGGCTATTACAAACCTGCTCAACCAGCAACAATAACAGAAATACAAACAGTAAAAACAGAACTTCTCAATTAGGAACAGTCCCTAATTGTTCCATTTGCACAATTTGGGACATCCTTGTTTAAGAGCAGTCATTCTGTGTACTGAACTGCTCTTATTTACATATAACTCAATTTGTTTATTCTATTATTTCTAATTCCGCAAATTTTGCCATTAACCTTTTATGTCCTACTTTATCAAACTGTATGTCTAACTTATAATCTTCGCCTTCTTGTTCTATTTTATTTATGGTTCCTTCTCCAAATTTTTTATGATAGATTCTTTGTCCTTCTTTATATTTAGTTATATCCACTTGTCTACCACTTGCCTTTTTATTTAATGAATTTAAAAAGCTCTCTGCCGTTCTAAACTGAAATGCCCCCACTTTTTCTTTAACTTCCGGTATTTTCTCTACATTGTCAAATTTATATGTTTTAACTTTTCCTGCATAATTTGTTCCATATTCCCAACCATAATTTGAGTCTTTAAATGAATTATTATCTTCATTGTCTATTTCTTCATAACCGTCTAATAAATCTTTTGGTATTTCTTTTAAAAATCTTGACATCTGGTTGTAGCTTGTAGAACCAAATATTGTTCTTCTTTTTGCACAAGTCAAATATAAATACTGCATTGCTCTGGTTATTCCAACATAGAATAATCGCCTTTCTTCTTCTAATTCTTTAATTTCTCCTATTGATTTATATCCTGGAAATATTCCTTCTTCCATTCCTACTAAAAATACCACTGGAAATTCTAGCCCTTTTGCACTGTGCAAAGTCATTAAAGTAACGGTATCTTCGCTTTCTTCCATATTATCTATGTCGCTTGTTAGACTTATATTTTCTAAAAATTCTGCCAATGTGTTTTCTGCCATTTGCTCCTCGAACTCTATTGCTACTGTTAAAAATTCCTCCAAGTTTTGTATTCTACTTTCCGCTTCAATTGTATTTTCATTTTCTAATGCTTTTACATATCCTGTTTTATTTAATGTCAATTTTATTAGCTCTGATATAGGAATTTGGTTTACTTGCTTTCTTAGCTCTTCTATTACTTCCACAAATTGTATGCTATTTGCCTTTACCCTATTTAGCTCATATTGTTCTGCATATTTTATTATTTCATACATTGACTTACCTGTTTTATCAGATATATCTTGTATATTATCTAGGCTTGTTTTCCCTATGCCTCTTTTAGGTTCATTTATAATTCTCTTTAGTGATAAATTATCTGAAGTATTAAATATTAATCTTAAATATGCAATTATATCTTTTATTTCTTTTCTTTCATAGAATTTTAGTCCTCCAATAATTTTGTATGGAATATTTTCTCGTCTGAATATATCTTCTATTGCCCTTGATTGTGAATTCATTCTGTACAATATTACAAAATCAGATAATTTTAAATATTCTTCCATTTTAAGCATATTTATTTGCTTTACTATGTATGATGCTTCATCATATTCGTCTTCTGCTTTATAGATACAAGGTAGTTTTCCTTCTTCATTTTCTGTCCATAATTTTTTATCATATTTGTTTTCATTGTTTTTTATAACTGCATTTGCTGCTTTTAATATATTACCTGTACATCTATAATTTTGCTCTAGTTTTACTATTTTACTACCCGGAAAGTCTTTTTCAAAGTTTAGTATGTTTGTAATATCTGCTCCCCTAAATGAATATATCCCTTGGTCATTATCGCCTACAACTGTTATATTTCCATATTTTGAGGCTAATATAGATACTAACATAAATTGTGCTTTGTTTGTATCTTGATATTCGTCTACAAGTACATATTTAAATTTTTCTGTATAATATTCCAAAACATCCGGATTTTCTGTTAATATTTTAATTGTGTAGTTTATAATATCATCAAAATCTAGTGCATTGTTTTCTTTCAATTTTTTTTGGTATAATTCATATACTTCGCCTATTTTTTCTTTTCTAAAGTCTCCATTATATTTTACTTGATATGCTTTTGGTTCTAACATATCATTTTTTCCGTTACTTATTTCAGATAAAACACTTCTATCTGTAAAAAGCTTATCATCTAATCCTATTGATTTTATACATTCTTTTACTAATGTTCTTTGATCTGTCGAATCAAAAATCAAGAATGTAGTGTCAAACCCTATTCTATCTATGAATCTTCTTAATATACGTACACAAATAGAGTGGAATGTTCCTAGCCACATTTCTTGAGATGCTTCGCCCACTAGTTTTTCTACTCTTTGTTTCATTTCGTTTGCCGCTTTATTTGTAAATGTTATTGATAGTATATTCCATGGTTTAACATTTTTTTCTGACAATAGATATGCAATTTTATGTGTTAACACTTTTGTCTTTCCGCTTCCTGCTCCCGCTATAACTAGGCATGGTCCTTCTGTTGCTAAGACTGCTTCTTTTTGTTTATCATTTAATCCTTCTATTAGATTCTGCATTTTTGTTTATATTCCTTTCTTAGAATTATTGTCTATCAGCATTTCTAAACATTGCTTTATTTCTTCTGCACATTGTTTATATGTTTCTATATTGCACCCCCATGGGTCTTTTATGTCCATATTTTTTCCTTCTTTTCCAATTCCAACATATTCTTTCAATGTATATACCTTACCAGTTAATTCAGGATACATATTTAGCACTATCTGCTTATGAGATACTGTTGCACATAATATTAAATCCATCTGCTCAATTTTTGTTTCTTTAATATTTGTTGCTCTATGATTATTCATATCAACACCATATTCTTTCATTACATCTATTGCACTATATGTTGCTGGTTCTCCACTATCTGCATATATTCCGCAAGAATATACTTCTACATTATCTTTTTCTTTTATCATTTTTTCAAGCATATGATGTGCCATTGCACTTCTACATGTATTTCCTGTGCACACAAACATTATTTTCAATTGTTTCACTTCCTATCTTTTTCTTTAGTATTAATATTATAACATTTATATTTTTTATTTTTCAACATATTAGGTAATATTTAATGCTATTATCCCCAATAATAATCCACAAATGTTACCAATTGCTGTCATTCTACCACTATATAACTTATTTGCTTCTGGTGTTAGCTCTCCCGAAACTACATAAATCATTGCTCCTGCTGCAAATGCTAAGCATAGCGCAATTATAGCTTGCGATATTGAACCTATTAATCCACCAAAAAAGGCACCTACTCCTGTAGTTATTCCAGATAAAATTACGTAAAAAACTACTCGTATTGGGTTCATACCACCATTTTTCATTGGTACTGCCATAGAAATTCCTTCTGGTTGATACAAAAATAGGCAGTTCTGTTGGTAATATTCTTTGATTTTTTATACTTTTACTTTCATCATAACCTCTATCTACATTTTCTTTTGATAACCTTATATAAATTATTACCACCTTGTACATCGTTTTTTCTAGTTCTTCTCCTTTTTCATCAAAATACATATTAATTATAAATATTTCATTCATATTGTCTCCAAACCTTTTAAAGACTTATTCAATCTATAAAAATTTATTGTTCTGATTTCAATGAAAAAATTGTCTTATTTAGAGTTGCCAAATCACTAAATAAGACATATATATTAAGATTTACTATTCTAATCTTGTAGTGTCAATTATAAATGTTTCTATACAATTACATCACTTCTTAATTTCCCATTAAGTTTTCCAGAATTAATCATTATTCCATCTCCTTCATAGGCACAATCCCCATCTAATAGGTATTCATTTACAAATACATTATTGTTGACTGTAAGGAAGTTCTTTAAATTTTCCTTTTTCACCCATACAGCTTTTTGTTTATTAAATTCATCTTCAGAAACCCTTTCTCTTTTTTTAGATTTTAATATTCCAAATATAACATTTAATGTAGCATATCTATTCACTCCTTTATATGCCGCATAAAAATGATTGTGTAATTCAAAAATACTTTTTCGATTGATTTTAATATCAATATAACCTGTTTCCTCTTTAACTTCTCTAATTGCTGCCTCTTCAGGAGTCTCTCCTTCTTCTATTCCTCCAAGTACAAATGATTTACAATTTCTCTTTAATGCATCAACACAAAGATAAGTATTGTCTTTTTCATTTTTTATAACAGCTATAACACTTATTCTAAATTTAGTTTCAGCATTTGGATTTAGACTTTCTTCGCCTGTACCTTTAAAATAAGGTGCCACGACTTGTTTATATGGCAAATTATATTTTTTTGCTAATTCAAAATGTTCCTGAATATGAGCTGGTACTAACATCAAAGAATTCTTTTCTAGTATATCATTATCTAGTACAATTATAGGTATTTTTTCATTTGTTAGTGGATGCTTTGCAAAAATTCCTTCCACCTTGCCCAAATCACTTGAAATATTTATGTATTCATTTTTTATTCCTATTGCAATTGCTGTAACACCATATATTAGTTCTTCGTTAGTTATTGTCGATGGAATTAGTTTTCCATTAGTCAATTCAATTTTGATTTCCTTCATTCTTTATTTTTCTCCTTATATCTAAGTTAAAGTATTAGTCAAAAAAATATGATCATTTTCAAATTTAATATCCTTTTTTTTATCTTCTATTTGATTATATATTTCCCAATAGGTACAATTGTATATAGTTTCTATACCTAATCTATTTATAATTTTATCAATTTCTTTTTCCGTTGAACATACTTCACAATAAATGCCAAATGGCAGTTCATCTAAATGAATCTCTACTCTCCCTTTTTTCCAAATTATCCTATATTTTTCCATTAAGTAATTCTTTGTTAATCCAATTTTTTTGAATAAATATTTTATTGAGTCGCAATTTTCTACTTCAAACGTTGTATTTTCTCTTTCAAAATACTTTTTTTGTTGTTTATTAGGAACTTTTTCCTTAATTGTTACTGTATCAGAAAATCCATTCTTAGTTCTAATAAATATACCGTTTTTTAATAACCTTTCATCTTCATAATCATATCTAGTGGTTTTCTCAAAAGCTCCTCCAATTAAAATGTATTTATTTTCTTTTATTTTTTCTAAAAATGCATCTACATCTTCAATTTTAAATTTAATTTGAATATCACTCTTTTTCAACTTTTCCTCCTAAAATTTTTATAATTTCTTTCTCTATATCAAATCCATCTGCCGTTTTTTTTATTACTTTATTAAGGACAATAATGTAATCACATATATTAGCCACACTATCGCTTTTAGGAAATACTCCCAAAATATTAATTTTGTTTGTAATATTTTTCAATATTTTTTTTGTGTATATCATTGTTTTTCCTGAATAAATACTATCAATAATCAAAACGAATTTATTTTTTAATTTTTCTAAATTGCTAAATTTATTTGATCCCTTAGTTTCATCCATATGAACTTTCCAAAATATAATTTTATTTTTATATTTATCCAAATCAAAGTAAGGTATTATCTTAAAACAGCCATTTAGAATAAAAATAATATAATCAAACTTTTTTAACTCTATTTGAGTAAAATCTATTTTGAAGCTTTTATATTTACACTTATAGTTATTCGCTTCATATTGTTCTATATAATTTTCCTGTAATTTTATATTTTCCCTTTTGATGTGTTCTTGTTCTATATTGGGCAGTTTGGTAAATAAAGGAATGAATTTATTATATAATTTAATAAAACATTCATCTTTCAGTATATACTCAATTAAATACGTTTTAAATTTATAAATTCTATTATCACTTCCTTCTATTTTTACTGCATATTTTAAGATTGGTCCAATTGAAAGGTGAAAAGCAAAATCCTTAAAAAAGATTTTATGTGTTTCTATCACTTTTAAGAAATATTCATTCAATACTTTCTTTTTGTTTAATATTTGTATATATTTATAGAGAGCATGGTTAAATATCAAATTTTGATATTGTAATGATTTTTCTATATCCACAACATCTACTAAATTGAGTGTAGGAGGATTTAGTCTATACATTTCATCTTTTAAATAGCAATTCCACCCAGCTTTTTCTAGTTCTTTAGCAATCTTTTTACTCTTCGTTAAAACAATTACTCCAGATCTTCCATACTTTGAGAATTGAATATTTTTTTCAAAAATTTTATTTATCATTATCATTATAAACCTCATTAACTATGCTTGAACGACTACTCAATGAACAAAAAATAGGATGTTGATTATATTTAAGATATATTTTCACCAATTCATTTGTAAAATTTATTACATCTCTCATTTCTGGGGCTTTTAAGTTACTATATGGTGTATTTTCCTTTGGTTGGAAAACCGAATAGTCAGTAACTATTCCATTCTCTGCAGATTTATTACACTCATTTAATAGTTCACTAAAATCTTGTAATCCCAATACAAAATTGCTTCGTACATTTCCTTTTCCAAATATACTGACTGCTTCGTACAGTTTGTTTACAAATATCTCATAATTAATTTTCCCGGGACAGGTAGTAGTAAATAATTCTTTATTTGCTATTTCTAAATTATATTGAACTTGTTTTATTCCTAATTTTTTTAACGTTTTTAATGGCTCTATTGAATCATGTGGACATACATTCACAATTGTGTCGAAATCTTGTAAGTTAAATTTCTTAGTTAAATTATCCACAAACTCAATCAAGAATCTCCAAACAGTTCTGCAACTTGTTAAATTTCCTGCCATAATAAAGAGATGTTTATGTTTTAGATTTGTATTTTTTAACAATTTATCTAATGCAAGATTTGTATTCTTAAAAAATTGGTCTTTCTGCGAGTTCCACCATTCATCCACACTGTCATATTTATATAGATTATTTAAAGTTGGTTTACATATCTTTTCAGAAACTTTTTTAGGATGTAAGTCACAAAATTTACATTGCTTGCCACAAATCCAATTATAGCATCCTTCAAATAATAATAAAGAAATCCTATCCGTACCAATCACATCAACATAATCTCCCACCAAGGATTCATCATTTATCTTTTGCTGTAAAACATCATATTCTTTTATAAGACTAACATTTAATTTTAATTTTTCTTTATTGCTATAAATTTTTAATTTTTCTTCTTCCCATGTTAATTCTATTGAAGATCCTGGACTATATCGGCATTTCACTATTGATTCATCTTTAGTATCTCTGATGGAATTATTTCATTTCTCGGTGAATAGTCATATACTTTTTTACCATCCGATATAGGCTTTTTAAAAATAATTTTGTGTTCAAGTTCGTTTCTAATTGTTTTATTGAGTAGCTTATGCTTGGTTGAGTTACATATAATTTTTCTGCAGCTTTCGAAAAACTACTACATTTTGCAACCATATAAAATGTTTTATATAAGTCCCAATTTTTTTCTAAGCTCATTATAAAATACCTCTCTATTCATTTTATCAATTTTTTCGAAATTGCATATTACTTTATCTTTACCATTAATAGTTACAATAAAGTCCCCAATAGGATTTATTAACAAATAATTTTCTTCAATTTCTTTTTCTTTACATTCAATAACTTGGCAATTCAATCTTTGCTTTTTTATTTCATTTATTAAGTTTTCAAATTCTGCATTTTCTACATCAAATTCGTTTTTATTCTTTACCGATTTTCCTCTTAACGAAATGAACTTAAATAATTTCCACCTTTGTATTTTATAGATGCTAACAACTTGGGCAATCTCATTTACATTATTAACATTCTGTTTTGTCACTACAGAATTTAGTTTCAATATAATATCTTTATTTTTTAGATATTCCATTAATTCTAATATATGCTTGCTATGTTCTATTCCTCTTCCCAGACAATCATTTACATTATCATCTAATGAATCTAGCGAAAGTGTAATATGATCTGTATATTCTTCAATTTCATCTATTATATTGGGATTTAATAATTTTCCATTTGTTATAATATTATTTTTTATATTATTATAATGAGCTTTTTTCATTAAATCAAACAGATGTGGATATAGAAGAGCCTCCCCTCCTGTCCACGTTATCTTATCTATTTTTAATTCAATTAATAAGTCTAAGATCCTATCATTTTGCTCATATGTGTTTTCCTTAGTGCACATTATTCTGTAACAAAAACGACAGTTTTCATTACATCTAGATGTAATATTCCGACAGACCGAATTTCTTTTCATATTACTCCTTTATATCTCTTTCAATGTTTTTGCTATTTGAAAATTTAAGCTCTCTAAATCTATATAAATCTATCCCATACCTCTTATATACATCAGCTGTATTACACGAAACTACTTCGTTGTTTTGTAAGCCTAATTTACCTACTGTTTTTTTTATTAATTCAAGTGAATCATTTTCAATCTCTATATATGTGGGAATCAAAGGCCAAGAATCAATATCAATCTCTACACCATCGCAGTCATATGTTGCTCTATTTTTTTCTTGATAGTTTCTATATGCATATCCTAATTGCTCCAATATTGCATTAGCTTCCTCTATTGATGGAACCTCCATTTCTGTTTCCATAACACTTTGCATCATACTTTTTGTACCTTTCTGTATGTCCGGGTTTAGTATATGTTTTATTGTTATAGTTGTTCTTCCATTTGTTTGTCTTACTCTTACCCATTTATTAGGGTTTATGCCATATTTTTTTATTATTTCAATAATGTCCCTACACGAAAATACTTCTAATAATTTCTTATCATCAATTCTATTTAATAAATCAGTAAAATATTTAGTTTTATACCTTTCCTGTAAATATTTCTGTTCATCATTTTCAGTTAAATTATCAACTTCTTGCAAAATTCCATGTAATTTATTTCTACAGATTTGAAAATCATATGGCTTATTAGCGTTTTCTAATTGTATTATACAGTCATAAAATCTAGCACATATAGATGGTAGGTCATATACATATATCTGTTGCATACTTTCTTCAATCTTTCTAGCCCCTAATTCTTGTAATTTTATTTCTATTTCTTTTTTATTTACATTTAAGATCTTTATTTCTTTTTCTAACTTTCCCATATTTCCTCCATTCTATGTTTTCACCTGTATTGTATCAAATTTATATCAAAAAGTCAATTTATGTAAATACTGTGACCTCCTTATTTTCATCTTCCAATCTTACCTCAATATCAACTTGTTCGCGATCCGTTGTGTACATTATAAATTTAATTTATTATCCTTATTAAAAATTAACCTTTTATTTAAGACTAATCTAATATTTAACATTAAATTAGCCTTATGTTTTTTCTTTTAAGTTATTTAATTGTTTAAAATTGAAATATAAATCTACATGTTTATCTTGATGTATCTCAATTCTATTAATAATTACTTTCATAAATTCTGGTGTTAGTTCTTTTAACTCTAGAAATTCTTGTACAACACTTTTTATCTTCTCAGTATTATCTTGTTTTGATTCTTCTTTTTGCTGTTTAATCTCTAGGTATTTGTTTTCTTTTTCCCCTATTTCATTCTTAAATTTCTTCAATAATCTTTCATACATTTCTTCACTTATCTTATTGTTTAATTTGTCTACATACATTTGGTCAATATTATTATTTATCAATTTTATCTCGTTTCTTAGTTTTTTAAGTATTTTTCCATAATCATATTTTGTCATTCCATTTTTTACTTCTAATTCTACTTTTTCACTATCTATTTTTTGAAATAAATTTTTTATACAGTTAATTATAGTCTCTTCTAAATTAGAATAGCTAAAACCATGTGATGTGCAAAGTTTTAACTTTGAATTTCTGCGATAATTATTACATACCATATAATAATTGCCATTCTTTTTTCCTCTTACTCCTATTTTATGTTTGCATTCATAACAAAAAAGTAAACCATCTAGCAAAAAGGTATTTTTCTTTTCATTTCTATTGTAGTTTTGAACTATTACAATTTTTTGCACAGTATCAAATATTTTTTTATCTATTATTGCATCATGTGTATTTTCTACAGCTATCCATTTTTCTTCTGGATTTGGTCTAATTTTTCTATTTTTATAACTTATTCTACTTCTTTTATTTTGCACTGTTGTGCCTATATAAACCTTATTTTTTAATATGTTTTTTACTGTTTTATTTTCCCAAAATGAATCTTTATTATATCTTGATTTATTTGCTGTTGGAATATTGCTATTGTTTAAGTAATCTCTTATTGCTCCAACTTGATTTCCATTAGCTGCCATATTAAAGATGGTTCTTACTATTTTTGCCTCTGGTTCATAAATTATTAACTTATTTTTGTCAGTTGAATCTTTTATGTATCCAAGTGGCGTTTTTCCTCCTACCCATTTCCCCTGTTTTTGCATTGTGTGAAGTGCTGTTCTAATTTTTTTTGATAAGTCTTTTGAATACATATCATTTAATATTGATTTAAAAGGTGCAATATCATTATTTCCATTTGATGTTTCAAAAGTATCTATACCATCAGTTAGAGAAACATATCTAACATTGTTTTCAGGAAACCATTTTTCGATATATTCTCCTGTTTCTATGTAATCACGGCCTAAACGGGACAAGTCTTTTGTTACAACCATATTAACTTTTCCTAAATTGATATCTTTAATCATTCGCTGAAAGGCTGGTCTATTAAAGTTTGTTCCTGTAAAACCTTGATCTATATATGTATCTATTAATTGGTACTTCCATCCTAATTTTTGCACATATTCTGTTAGTAACATTCTTTGATTTTTTATACTTTCACTTTCGTCATAGCCTCTATCTATGTCTTCTTTTGATAGCCTTATATAAATTGCTACCTTGTATATTGTTTTTTCTATTTGTTCAAGCATCTTTTCTCCCTTATATGCTGTTAATAACAAAAGCGGACATTAAAACATTGGCACTTATTAGAACATTTTAAAGTCCGCGTATTTGTATCTAATTTCTATTATATTTTATTTAGAACAAATTTTTAATGCCCAAAAGTATTTTTCTTTAAGGTATTAATTATTAAATATTTTATTAATCTTTCTAACTCTTCACCCTTTTCGTCGAAGTACATATTAATTTTGAAAGTTTCACTCATATTAATTCACTCTCCCTATACTATATATACATCCGTTTTCTTACAAAAATTCTTCCTTATATTAAAATTTATTTTTGATTTTTTTAAATATGTCCACATCTGTTCATAAATAGTTTAAGGGTAGGTATACCATATCTTTCGATATCGCATACCTACCCTTGTTAGTAAAATATATCATCCATTTTGTCCAGCAGCTGCTACATATGTTAAATACTCAGCAGCACTTGAACGAGTTAATTTATCTGCTTTTTTTCTATTATCATATTTCATTTATTATTCTTCCTCAACAACTTAATATTATATTTGTCGATTTTATCTCGTTTTTTAGCTTTTGAATATCTGTATTATAGTCATTCAATAAATCTTTATTATATATAAAATTATTTAATATTTTATCATAATATTTAAAACTTTTTCATAAACTTACAAAATTTATTTTTCTCAATTTTATGTTAAACATTTGTTTTTGTCAATGCTTAAAAATAAATTTCAAAGTTTTTTTCAAACTCTGAAATTTAAGTATTTATATTAAATTCAAATTGTTCTATCACGCATACTGTCTACTTTGGAATATTCCTTCTGGGATATCATGTAAGCATATTGCTATTGCAAGTGATAGTCCTAGTTTTATTGATGCTTCAAGTCCCGAGCCAATCGCTAACCCTTCCGGGAAGTTATGCAATGCTAATCCTATACTTACTATTATTCCTGTTTTTAGCAATGTATTTTTATTGTCTTTAAATTTAATCTTATTATTAAATTTTCTATCTACTAATATATCACATAATATCATTGTAACTATTCCAAACATTATTCCTATAAATATGTTTACTATGCCAGTTAAATTAAATGCCTCTGGTATTAAGTCAAAACATACTATCGAAATCATAAGTCCGGATGCAAATGCTAAAACAAAACTTAAAAATTTCTTTGATGTATTTTTAAAGGTGACTCCTATTATTCCTCCTATTGTAGTTCCAAATGTGCCAAAGAAAAGTCCTATTAATGTTGTTTTTAGCAGATTGTTCATTTATAATCTCCCTTCTAAAGGCATTAAATAGATAGTATTCTACTTTAACCTTTTACAAATTATTTTATTACTAATATATTGAAGAAAAATTATAAAAATTACATATAATATTTTTATTTAGTATATGGTAATGTTTCATATCCTTCTCAGTTTGCTAAATGTCTTGCTAATATTACACAATCTTTTGGATTTAAATTTCCACTGCAATCTACATCTGCATTTAAATTTCCTTGCTCTGTTAATTCATATCCTTCCCAATGTGCTAAATATCTTTCTAAATGAGTAACGTCTTCTTCGTTAACTATTCCATCACAGTTTACATCTCCATATAATCTTGTTTCTGAGTATGGTAATACTTCATATCCTTCCCAATTTGCCAAATGCCTTGTTAAAATTAGACGGTCTCTATTGTTTACTTTTCCATTACAATCTACGTCTGCATTTAAAGCTCCTTGCTCTGTTAATTCGTATTCTGGCCAATTTGCTAAATATCTTGTTAAATATTCTACATCTGCATTATCAACTACTCCATCACAATTTACGTCCCCATATAGTACTGAAGTTGATGGTTTTACTGGTAATGTTTCATATCCTGCCATTCCTTCTATATGTCTCAATATTATCAATGCATCAGCATCATCTATTTTTTTATCTTCATTAACATCTGCATTTACTCTTCCTTGTGGTGTTAGTGGATATCCTTCCATTTCTAATAAACTATTTTGTAAATATTCTACGTCTGCTTTATCAACTATTTTGTCACAGTTTACATCTCCATATAATACTGATAATATTGGTTTAAATGGTAATGTTTCATATCCTGGCCAATTTGCTAAATGTCTTGCTAATATCATACCATCTCTATTGTTTACTTTGCCATCATTATCTAAGTCTGCATTTATCCATCCTTGCTCTGTTAATTCGTATCCTGGCCAATTTGCCAAATGTCTTAGTAGATATGTTTCATCTTCTTCGTTAACCATTCCATCACAGTTTACATCTCCATGAAGCAATGAATTTAGATTTCCTTCTGGTATTTCTGCTTTTTGTATTTGAATTGGTTGTCCTATAGATACTAATTCAAACTCCTTTGTTCCATTACTTTCTTTTGATTTTATTACTGCTGTATTTTGGTATATATCTATTTTACTAGTATCTTGTATATCAAATAATGAATTAACTAAAAAGCAATATGTGTATGTTGTTGTATAAATCCCATTACTATATGATATATTAGGAATGTCTATGCAATTTACGCTATTATATTTCTTTCCTGCTTTTGGTAATTCAGTTATACTTTCTAAGAATTTTTTCAACTCTATTTCAGAAATTTTTTCCAAATATTCTCCCATTCCAACTACATTTATCTCTTTATCTTCTAGATTTATATATAGTGTTGTTAGCAATTCACCATTAGGTTTATATATTTCAAAGTCTAATATTGTATCTTGTTGTGAATAATTTTTTATAATTAATTCGTCTTCAAAAATAGATTCTTTTGAATTACTATCTTCTTTACTATTTTGGTCGCATAAAATATTTTTCTTTAAATTATATATTTTATAGTTTAATGGTAATTCTCCTTCTTTTTCAACATCGTTTCTTCTTACTGACACAAATAATTTTGCATCATTGTCCTTAATTTGCATTTTAGATATCAATATGCTAATGTTGTCTGTTATCTGTATAGGTTGATAAGATATTGTTATATCTCTGTCAGATAATATTTTATCTTTCTTATCTGTCTCTGTAGATTGTGTAATCCAATCTTTTATCATGAAAAATACGTTATCGTATCCCTTTGTTGTTGCATATATGTTTCCTCCTCCAAGTGCTAATACAGCACACGCTGCAACTGATAATATAATTTTTAGTGCTTTTCCTTTTTTCTTTGGTTTTTGTTGTTTTTCTTCGTTTATAGTTTCATTAACATTTTCTTCCATTTTTTCTCCTCCTATTATTTTTAGTTGATTTTCAAATAGTTCATCAATTTTATGTGGTATTTTTCCATCCTTAATATTAGATTTTATATATAAATCTTTCTCTTTATCACTAACCATTTACTTCCCTCCTTTCTCGTACTAACATTTCATATAACTTTTCTCTTGCTACTGCTAACCTTGATTTTACAGTTCCTTCTGGTATATCCAGTGTTTGTGCAATTTCTTTAATTGATAAATCATCATAATAGTACAATGTAGCAGTAAGCCTTAGCTCTGGTTTTATTTGTTCTAGAAGCTGAACAAATGAATCTTCACAATCGTAAACATCCTCTTTTGTTTCTACATAACTTTCTGCCATTTTTGATGTTATATCTATTACTTTTTTGTTTTTATTTATTAAATCATAACAGCAGTTAATTATTATTCTTCTACTCCAGGAATTAAATGCTTCTTTACTTTCTAATTTACCTATGTTTTGGTACATTCGTATTAGTGCATTTTGTAGAGCATCATAAGCATCATCTTCATTTTTTAGTATTATCATAGTTGTTTTGTACATTACCTCTTTATTTTGCATTATCACTCTGCTGAATGCTTCTTTATCTCCTTTTATGGCTCTTTCTATATCTACCATTTTTCTTCCTCCTATTAATAAGACTTTTGCCTTTGTGTTTTAGTTCATTTTTTTTATTATATATCTTTTATCTTATTAATTGCAATCTAATTATCTTTTTTAGAAAAAAAACCTAATAGCTTAAATAGCCATTAGGTTTCTGTTGTATAATTATTTTATTTATTCAATTTTTTGTTTATCTCTGTTGTATTTTTACATATTACAAGTTTTACTAGTAATAGTTCATATATAACTCTGGTTAATACATTGCCTATAACTAATGTTAATAAAAATGCTAAAAAACTTATTGACATTAATCCAAATGATGACAATGTAACAAATAAAGCAACTATAATATACAGTATTTTTAATACGTTTTCTATCATCATTTTTTTAAATGTAAGAAAATCATACAACCATCCTAGAAATCCTGTAAATTTTCCTTCATTTTTTTTGCTCAAAAATGTAAAATATAATACTATTCCTCCAATTATTGCAAGTATTACTGATACAATTGTCCATATACCACTAGCTGCAAACTTTGGTGAAGAATCTAATATTGTTGGACTCACACCGTAACTATTATACATTTCAAACTCCCCCTTTCTTTTTTCTTACATATTACAACAAAAAATTCCATTTTTCAATCTTTTTTTATATTTCTTTAAAATTGTACATTTAAACATTAAGTTTAACTAGCAATCATTTGTACTTTTTAATTTTTCTGCTCTATCTGCGGCAATTAGATTATCTATCATTTCATCTAGGTTTCCATTCAAAAAGTCCTCTATTTGATAAATAGACATTCCTATTCTATGGTCTGTTATACGTCCTTGTGGATAGTTGTATGTTCTTATCTTTTCACTTCTATCTCCACTACCTACTTGTGTTTTTCTTTCATTTGCTAACTTAGCGTCTCTTTCTTGTTTTTCTTTTTCATATAAACGTGATCTCAACATTCTCATGGCATATTCTCTATTTTGAACTTGAGATCTTTCTGTTTGACATTCTGCAACCATTCCTGTTGGTATGTGTATTAATCTAACTGCTGATGAAGTTTTATTTACGTGTTGCCCTCCTGCACCAGATGATCTAAATACTTCCATTTTTATATCTGCTGGGTTAAGTTCTATATCCACATCTTCAACTTCTGGTAATACTGCAACTGTAGCTGTAGAAGTGTGTATTCTACCACTTGCTTCTGTGTCTGGAACTCTTTGTACTCTATGAACTCCACTTTCAAACTTTAATCTACTATATGCTCCTCTTCCAGAAATCATAAATGATATTTCTTTATATCCGCCCAACTCTGTTTCATTTTCATTTAATACTTCTAATTTCCAGTGTTTTCTTTCTGCATACATTGAGTACATTCTATATAAAGTTCCTGCAAATAGCGCTGCCTCGTCCCCTCCGGCTCCTCCTCTTATTTCACATATTACGTTTTTATCATCATCTGGATCCTTTGGGATTAGCAGTATTTTAAGTTCTTCCTCTATCTTTGGTAGTTTTTCTTTCGCTTCTAGCATTTCTGTTTCTGCCAATTCTTTCAATTCTGGGTCATTCATCATTTCTTTTGCTTCTTCTAAGTTTTTTTCTACTTTTTTGTATTCTCTGTATTTTTCAACGATTGGCTCTAATTCCGAATGCTCTTTCATCATTACTTTCCACTCATTTTGTCTGCTTATAACTTCTGGGTCGCTTATTTTTTCTGTTAAGTCAATATATTTTTTTTCTACGTCTTCTAATTTTTGAAACATTTTTTCCTCTCCTTAATAAAATTTGACTTATTTATTATACAACATATTTATAGCTTTTTCAATGCCTCTGCAACTTTAAAGTTCTACACTATTGTATATACAATTTAATTTATCTAGTATGTTCTTTTCTCTATTTGTACATGTAAATATAATTAATTGATGTTGTTTATATTTTTGAGTTAAATATTTAAGTATATTTTCTAATCTTTCATCATCAAAGTATGCAAATGCTTCATCTAGAATTATAGGCATTTTTTCTTTAGAAATTTCTTCTATCATAGATATTCTTAGAGATAGGTATAATTGATCTATTGTGCCAATGCTCAATCTTTCTGCAGGTATATATTCTCCATTTTGAATCTCTACAATTAATCCGTTTTCATCATTAACATTAATATTTGTGTATTTTCCATTAGTTATATTTTTTATATTTTCTGATAAATTAAATGTAAATTTAGGTGTAATATTTTTTTTCATTTTTTCATATGCTTTTTCTAAAAAGTCTTTTGCTAAATTAATTTCATAGTTTTTCTGTTCAATTTCTTTTAAGTGCTCATGTATTGTTGCAAACTCTTCTTCTAATTTTATTAAGTCTTCAAGTTTATTTACTATACTTTTTTCCTCTACTTCTAATGTGTTTAATTTTATTTTTTCTTCATTTATTCTGCTTGTTATTTCTTCTAAATCATTTTTACTATTTTCTATGTCGTATAACTCAATATTATATTTATTTTTTATTTCTTCTTTTTCTTTTTCTAAATTATCTTTTTCTCTTTTTATATCTTGTTCTATATCATTTTTCTGCTTTTGTAAAAAGTCAATTTTTGTATTTAACAAATCAATTTTATTTTTTTGTAAATCCTTATTTCTTTTAATTTTGTTTATTTTTATTATATATTCTAATACTAATGTACATGTTAATACTGTTAAAATAGTATATGTAATATATTTGTTTTTTAACGCTATTATACTAATAGCCATTAAAACAATCATTATTGCATTTATTATCCAATACCATTCATTTTTATTTTTCTTGTTTCTTGATATATTTGTTATTTCTTCTTTTTCTCTCTTCAAATTTTCTATTTCATCTTGCTTTTCTTCTTTAATTTTATTTTTATAATTAACCTTTTCACTTTCTATTCTTATTTTTTCACTTAATTCACTTATTTTTTTTATTAGCTCTCTTCTTTGCTCTTGTCCTTGTATTTTGTTCTCTAAATCTTTTTTCTTTTGTTCTATTGTTATTTTTTCTTGTTTGTACAAATTTAACTTTTCTAACATCTCTGATATATATTTAATTTTACTTTTTAGTATATTTATTGGCTTACCTTGCGTTCTTTCTGTCCCAACTTCTTCTAATTGTTTTTTATTTAATTTTTCTTTTGCTTTATTATAAGATAAATTTGAATCTCCTGTTCCCGCTATATTAGCTATTTTTTGTACCAATACATTTTGTTGTTGTTCATTTAATTTGACTTCTTGTTGACCTGACATTATTGTTGATGTAAACATATTCTCATCTAAACCCACCTGCTCTATAAAAAATTGTGAACCTTCTTTTTTATCCATATTAAATTGTTTTGTTATATCTTCTAGATTATCATTATATATTTTAGCATTTTTTTTATTAAAGTCTCTAAAAATTTCATATTTGCTTCCATCATCCAAAATGTACTTAATTTTTCCAGAAAATTCTTCTCCACTCCATGGTTTATATTTGTCAAAATCTGATATTTGTTTACCATTTTTATTCTTTGATATTCCATAAAATGCTGTTTTTATATATGTTAATAGGGTAGACTTACCACTTTCGTTTTTTCCATATATAATGTTCACATTTTTATCTAAATTAATTTCTTTATTTTTTAATGTTCCAAAAGAATTTATTTTAATATTTTCTATTTTCAAAATTTGTTCTCCTCTATTTTTCTAATATATCTAATCCTATTTCTAATACATTTTCTAACGTATTCTTATCTATATTGCTGTTTTCCATTTCATTTAAAATTTCTTTTACAAATAATCCTTTTAAATTATTTTGTCTAGCTACTGCTGATATGTCTATATCTGGTTTTGTATTATCTTTAATTTTTACTATTCTGTCATCAATATTTAACTTATATAAATTATAAATATCAATTTCGAATTTTCTTTTTCCTATTAAAATTACTTTATATAAAATATTTTCTTCTAATTGCAAACTGTTCAATTTTTCTACTAATTCTTCTTTATCATTTATATTTGTTACTTCTACATTAATTTCTTTTAATTCTTTATTATCTACAGGAATAAACTTTAGATTAATTTTATCTTTTTCCAATTCTCCCACTATCATTCCATGTTGTCCTAATTCGTCAAATCCTAATGATATTGTAGAGCCTGGATAAACTATTCTTTGATTTTCTTCTGTATTATAGTTCAATTTGTGTATATGCCCCAGTGCAATATAGTCAAAACCCAATTCTTTTAACATAGACTTTTTCATTGGATTGTATTCTACATTTTCTAATGATCCATCTACGGTTCCGTGTACTACCAAGATGTTCAATTTGTCTTTATTATTTATTTTTATTTCATTTACTTTTAAATCTTTACAATAGAAGTCTGTAAATGCAATACCATATATATCAGCATCTGAAGTTTCATACACTTTTTGGTTCTGAGAAAATATTATTACATTTTCTGCCCATTGAAATGTTTTATAATAAGAATTATTTATATAAGGGTCATGATTGCCTGGTGAAATGAATACTTTCGTGTTAGGAATTTGTTTAAATAAGTCATTTATGTATTCAATTGTTGATTCTCTTATTAGTTCGTTTTCGTATAAATCACCTGCCACAAATAAAAACCTAATATTATTTTCTTTTATATAATTTATTATTTTTTTTAGTGCATCTCTTTGCTCTATTCTGCGTATTTCTCCCCAATTGGTTCTACTATTTAAAACTACAAATGGCGCATCAAAATGCATATCTGCTATATGTACAAATTTCATATTGCCTCCTTTATACAGAACAATTGTACTCCATATTTATTATATTGTCAATAGAAAAAAGCATTCGTTTTGAATGCTTTTCATTTATGAATTTTTATTTGATGTATCTGAGCCTTCGGTTCCAAACAGTTCGTCAAACTTTGCTTCTAATTCCTTTTGTATATCATACGAAAAGTCGTCAGAATCTGGTAGGATTGGAGCATCTGGTATACTATTTGTTTTATTTTTAGGTTTTTCATTGCTTTCCTGTTTATTATCATCATCATTAAATAAATCATCTAATGAATCTACTTTTAAATCCTTTGGTTGCTCTTTTTCCCCTTCAAAATATGGGTTGTTTGGATTAAATTTCCTCCATTCTCCTCTGTTTCCAACGTCAAACTCCAAGTGATTTAATTTATATTCATTTAACTGCTTTATCATTGGTGTTTCAAAATAATAATATTTTTTTGCTTTTATTGGTTTTAAGCCTTTTTCGTATATGATACATAAATCATTATCCATTCTTCTCAACTCATCTGGTGTCATCAAAGCTCTTGCCATTATTTGGTCTGATGTACTATAGCCTTGTTTATGCATTTGTTTGTCCTTACTTATTGATAAATTGTCTCTTATTATTGTTTTTTCTCCTAACGCTTTTGAAAAATATTCCACTGTTTTAAAAGAGTTACTTCCTAAGAATACGTGTGTATCACAGTTTCCCATAATAGTTTCGTGGGATTTTTCGTATACAGCTTCCAATTGGTCTAAGTTTTGTAATATAACACTAAATGATATTCCTCTACTTCTACTTGTTGATATTTTTTTATCAAAGTCTGGTATTTGTCCTATATTAGCGAACTCATCCAAAATAAAGAATGCTGGTACTTTTAGTCTTCCTCCACTTTTATCTGCAAAATCATATAATTGTTGTATCATTTGTGAGAAGAATATTGTAAGCAAGAAGTCATATGCCTTATGTGTATCTGAAGATATTACATACACTGCTGTTTTTCTGCTTCCTATTGTTTCAAAATCTATTGTATCTGTAGATGTTACCTCTGCAATTTCCTTTGAATCGAATTTACCAAGTTTCGACTGTAAAGAACTTAATATTGAACCATATGTTTTTTCCGGTGCTATTTCTATAGATTTATAATACATTCTTGCAGGGTGATCATATGGCAACTGGTTAATTAAGTCTGTAAGTAAGTTGCTTCCCCCATTTGCATTAGCCGCCCTTACAAGCTCTGAACAACTGGCTAGGTTTTGCTCTTCTTCCGGTCTTACTGCCATAAGGTAGTAAATAAGCGCTTTTAAAAGCATTTCTGCCATATCGTCCCAATATGGATCCGCCTTGCTTCCTTCTCCTTGTTGTCCTTTTACTATTGTATTTGCTATAACGTCTACATCTATTTCACTTGCTATGTGCATTAAAGGATTATATCCGTCGCTATTAGCTGGATTAACTAAATTTAATACTTTTATGTCATATCCATTCTTTTTTAAGTATCCTGCTGTTTTATCGTATAATTCGCCTTTTGGATCTGTAAATATATATGATCCAAGCATTTGGTATGCATTTGGTATAGAGTATGATGCTGATTTACCAGAACCAGAACCGTCCAACTACCAATACGTTAACATTTCCTCTTTTATCTACTGGCAAGTAATTATTTTGGGCTAATATAATTCCTTTATTTTTACTTAAAATACTATATTGTTCTCCGCCCTCACTCCAATCACTTGAGCCATGCTCTATATCTGTATACTCATGTTTCGGCTTAGATTTTATAATTCCAATAGCTATCAAAACAGCATAAATTAATGTAAATATTTTCCATACGTTTAAAAATATTTTTGAGTATCCCTCTGTAAATACCTTTAAATATGAAGAAAAATCTGTTATATTGGTTCCTATTTGGTTAAAAAATACCCCCAAATCAAATTTTCCTTCTGCTGTTGCCTGTCCTATTGAATATGAAAATGGCAAAACTAGTATTACAGACATAAAAACCCATAATACTAGTGCAACAATCAAGTTTTTTTTGTTTTTCTTTAATACTGTATTTAATTTATATCCCATATTAAATCACCTTTTCTTTAGTTTTATCTTCTATCTTTCTTCTACTTTATTATCCGCTTGCATTATTTTTCCATCTTTAAGAACTCCGTTGTATGCAAATATGTCAGTAAAATCTCTTCCTCTTTTCATTGTTCCACTAGCAATTATCCTTATTGCGTTTCTTTCAACTCCGTAAGTAATAGCTCCAAATTGTAAATTTTCACTCATTATAATCCCCCCTATATATCATCACTATTGTCTTCTTTTACCTCAAATGCAAAATATGACTTATATGGTTTTAATTTGCATTTGCCTCTTACCTCATTTGTTTCTTTATCAAAATATAGTACTGGTTTGACTTCCTCTGTTGTTTCTGGGTCAATTATTGATATAGGTCTTTTTAAATTTGGTGTATATCTAAATTCTCTATATTCCATTTCTTTTTCCGAATATAAAGTATTTAGCTTTATAGGTAATGGTTTTTTAGATATGCTTAATTTGCCATTCTCTAAAATTCCCATATTTACTATAACTTTTTCTTTGCCAAATGATAAAATAACTAATTTTTCAGATTCACCTGGTTCTTCTACAAAGAAAGTTTTTTTCTTTAAATCGCCCTTAAGCTCTTCTGTAACAAATAATCTTTCAACTGTATATTTAGGAGCATTTTCGGAAATCTCTTTTTCTGTTTGATTAACTTTATATATTACTGTGTTTACTCCTTTTGGATCAGTGATACTAAAATATTTACCTTTTATTGCATCCATTTTTCTTCCTTTCCTATAATCCATTAATAGGTTTGTTCTTTCGTTTTTAACTCATTTATTATTATAGCATCTTTTTTGTATTATGTCAATATATTTATGCCTCCCTTGGATTATATCTTGATATCTTATTAAATTCTTCGAATAATTTTTTTTCTTCTTCATTTAAATTTTTTGGAACCATTATTTTAACTTCTGCTACTAAATCCCCTCTTCCGCCTTTTCCATCTTTGTAACCCTTGTTTGGAATTCTAACTTTTTCTCCACTTTCTGTTCCTTGTGGAATACATAACGAAACTGTTTCGTCTATAGAATTTATGCTTACTTTTGTTCCAAGTGCTGCCTCCCAAGGCGTAATTTTTAAGTCTGTATATAGATCCAATCCATTTAATCTGTATTTTTTCCCATTTTGTATATTTATTTTAATAAATAAATCTCCATTCTTTCCACCGTTAATGCCTTCTTTACCTTGTCCAAGCAATCTTACCTTTTCATTATTTCTTATTCCTTCTGGAATGGTAATTGCAAAAGTTTTCATCTTGCCATCTATTGTTCTAAGAGATATCTTTTTCTCTGTTCCAAAAAAAGCCTCTTCTATATTAACATCTACTTCTGTTTCTATGTTCTCACCTTTTACAGGGATTTTTTTTGTGACTTTTCCATTTTCTAAATTATTCTCTCCAAAAAACATGCTAAAAAAATCTCCAATTGCTGAACTTTTGTTTGAGCTATTGGCTGTTTCCTCTTTTTTGTTTTTACCTATACGTGAATTCCACATTCTATCATATTTTCTTCTTGAAGCCATATCAGATAAAGTTTTATACGCTTCATTTATATCCTTAAATCTTTCTTCTGAAAATCTATTATTTGAGTTTATGTCTGGGTGATATTTTTTCGCCTGCTCTCTATATGCCAGTTTTATTTCTTCATTAGTTGCTTTGGATGTATCTAATCCAAGTATTTTATAATAGTCTTTAAAAATCATATTATGCCTCCCAAAACAATTATGACATAATTATAGCATATAGTCACTACAAAATAAATAGTTTTGCAAAAAAAATAAAAGGCAAAAGTGCCAGTTAGGAAGCATCTTCCCATACTGTCACTTCTCCTTTTTTTAGACTTTTTTGCACATCTATTACTCTTTGATTTTCTGAACCTCGCCATTCTAGTTTGGGATTGTGTAATTCATCTGCATATTGCCCATCTACTAGTACATCTATATAGTGCATTACTTCTTTATCTTTCAAGTCCTTGTCAAATTTAAAACCTGTCCATGCCCATAAATTTTTATTTGGAAATTTTTCTTTAAATGTTTTTGCAAGTTTAGTTGTACCTTCTATATTTTTAGGATGCATTGGTTCTCCGCCCAAAATAGACAATCCCTCTATGTGGTCATTATTGCAAAGTTCCATTACCCTATTTATTGTTTCATCTGTAAATTCTTTGCCTCCGTTAAAGTCATGTGTCTCTGGATTAAAGCAGTTTTTACAGTTAAAAGCACATCCCTGCATAAATATGGATACTCTTACTCCTGGGCCATCTGCTATATCCATTTTTCTAATTTTGTTGTATTTCATATTTTATCTCTTCCCTTCATTATGTCATAAATTTAATTATAAATTTTTCTTTACTCGTCATCTTTATTATCTATATGTAATACTCTTTCTTTGATTTCCTGTGTTCTACCTTTATTCCAAAATTGACTTCCTATATATCCACAAGTTCTTCTTGCAACATTTAAAGTATTATGATCTTTATTTCCGCAGTTCGGACAATACCATTCCAAATTATCATTTATCAAAATCTCTCCATCAAATCCACATTTTTGGCAATAGTCTGATTTTGTATTTAGTTCTGCGTACATAATATTATCATATATAAATTGAATTACTTGTAATACAACTTCTAGGTTGTTTTGTAGATTTGGCGTTTCTATATATGATATAGCTCCTCCAGGACTCAATTTTTGGAATTTGCTTTCTAATTTTAGCTTAGAAAATGCATCTATATCTTCAAATACTGGTACATGGTAAGAATTTGTAATATAGTTTCTGTCTGTAATTCCTTCTACTACTCCAAATCTCTTTTTTAGACATTTCGCAAATTTATATGTTGTAGATTCTATTGGTGTTCCATATACACTGTAATCTATTTGTTCTGCTTCTTTCCACTGTTTACATTTGTCGTTTAGTTTTTGCATTACCTTTAATGCAAACTCTTCTCCAACTCCACCATCTGTATGACTGTTACCTGTCATGTATTTTACACATTCATATAACCCTGCATATCCTAGTGATATTGTTGAATAACCATTATGTAATAGTTTGTCTATGCTTTCACCTTTTTTTAGTCTTGCTAATGCTCCATGTTGCCATAAAATTGGTGCTACATCACTTGTTACTTTGCTTAATCTTTCATGCCTAATTCTTAAAGCCTTATGGCATAGCTCTAATCTTTCTTCATATATTTTCCAGAATTTATCTTCATCTTGGTTTGAAGATAATGCTACATCTACCAAGTTTATTGTTACAACTCCTTGATTAAATCTTCCATAATACTTTGGTTTATTAGTTTCTGGATCTACATATGGGGTTAAGAATGAACGGCAACCCATACATGGATAACAATTTCCATTTCCGTTTTTATCTATTTTATATTCTTTCATTTTCTTTTCTGAAATATAATCTGGTACTAATCTTTTTGCAGTACATTTTGCTGCTAATTCTGTTAAATACCAATACTTACTTCCTTTACGGATGTTGTCTTCTTCTAATATATACAATAATTTTGGAAATGCAGGTGTTATATAAACTCCTTTTTCATTTTTGAAACCTTCTATTCTTTGTTTTAAGAATTCTTCTATAATCATTGCCAATTCTTTTTTGTATTCGTCTGTTTCTCCTAAATACATGCAAACTGATAAGAATGGCGCTTGTCCATTTGTATTTGTCATTGAGTTTACCTGATAATTAAATGTTTGAACTCCATCTTCAATTTCTTTCTTTATGTCTTGCTTTGCGTATTCTTCACATTGTTTCTCTGATAATCCTCTTTGTTTATATTTTTTATAATATCTGTCATAACTGCTTCTTACAAATGGTGCCAAATGTGTTAGGGAAACTGTTGCTCCACCATATGTAGATGATGTAACTCCTAAAATTATTTGTGTAGCTATAGTCATTGCAGTCAAAAATCTATGTGGTTTTTCTATCATAACTCCATTCATTATTGTTCCATTTTGTAGCATGTCCTCTAAATTAATTAATTCACAATTTGTTAAAGCATTTTGCGCAAAATAATCTGCATCATGAAAATGAATAATTCCCTCATCATGTGCTTTTACTACATCTTCCGGTAATAAAAATCTTCTTGTTATATCTGTACTTGTTATTCCCGCTAAGTAATCTCTTTGAGTTGTTACAACTTGTGCATTTTTGTTTGAATTCTCGTTATTCCAGTACTCGTTTTCTCCTTCTATTAGTTCTTTTATTGACTGATCTGTTGTGTTTGATTTTCTTACTAATGCTCTTGTATAACGATATGTAATATATTTTTTTGATAGTGCATATTTTCCAAAAGACATTAATTGTTCCTCAATAATGTCTTGTATATCTTCTACTAAAATTCTCTTTTTGTCTAGCTCCTCTATATAGTTTATAATCTCATTTATCTCTTCCTTAGAAGCACGCTCTTTTGGTTTTACCTCTTTATTTGCTTTTTCTATAGCTGTTCTTATTTTAGACCTATCAAAGTCTACTATTTTTCCATCTCTTTTAATTACCTGCATGTGAGTACCCCCTTATATATTTTGTTTATTTTATCTCTGTACAGCAGAGGATTTCTTTAGTTATTTTCAATTTCTTCTTATGTGATAATTTTTTGTTTTCGTTTTTAATTTATCCCTATAATATCCTATCTTTTTTATAATGTCAAACGCATATTTGTTATGTAACATATGCGTTTTTTTTATTGTTTTTTTAATATTTTCCGGCTATTTTTCCATTAATTTCAAACTGTTTTTTTGACAACTTTTTTGTTGAAACGCCTATTTGCCTACGTTTTTATTTTATATTACAAAATTATTACAGTTTTGTTACAAATCCATATCATTGAAAGGGCTGTCCCTTTAAAATACATTTTTAATATGATAAACATAGTTTTTATCTGCTATATATATTTCTATTATATCCATTCTAATAGCTTCTCCCTCTAATTTATTTATATATATATAATATTCTATTGTTCTTTTTAAATGTTTTTGCTTTATTTTATTTACAGAATCTACAGGTTCTCCATAATCAGAGTTGGTACGCGTTTTTACCTCCACAAATACATACTCTTTATTATCTTTTGCTATAATATCTATTTCTCCTTGTTTACAACTAAAATTTCTATTTAATATTTCATAGTTTTGACTTTTTAAATAGTTTGTTGCAATTTGTTCACCTAATATACCTAATTCATGTTTTAAATACATATATTACTCCTAACATTTGCAAATGCTATTGCCGGGCATGCTTTTTACATAACCATCTATTTCCATCAAAGATAAAATACTATTTAATTCTTGCATATTTATATTGGCCTTTCTACTTATTTCGTTTATATTTATAGGTTCATATTGAAGATATCTATATATTTTTTGATACTGTTCTGGCATTTCGATTTCTTTTTCTTGCTCTTCAGGTAATATGTAAAAATCTAATATATCTTCAGGTGATGTAATTAATATAGCTCCTTGCTTTAATAGTCTATTTGTCCCAACTCCTTGTTTGCTGTCTATATTACTTGGTATACAAAAAAGTGGCTTTTGAGCTTCTATGGTATATTTAGCTGTTATACTGCTTCCACTTCTATAACCCGCTTCTACTACTAAAGTTCCCATTGCTAGTCCGCTAATTATTCTATTTCTTTGAGGAAATGTTGTTAAGTCTGCCTTTCTACTTGGTTCATATTCACTAACAATGCATCCACCACATCTTATAATTTGATTATACAAATTAGTATGTTCTTCTGGAAATATATGCTCAAATCCACTTCCTATAACAGCAATTGTACTTCCCTTTTGACTTAATGCACCTAAATGTGCCTCCGCATCTATTCCCATTGCTAATCCACTTACTACACATATATTGTTTTTTGAAAGTTCCTTTGCAAAATCAAAAGCATATTTTTTTCCATATTGAGTACAATCTCTAGAGCCCACAATTGCTATTGAATTTTTGCTTAATAATGTATAATCTCCTTCTACATATATTTTTTTAGGGGGTGTTTTTACATTCAATAATCTATGTGGATATTCAACATCTGTAATTTTTATTATTTTAATATTCAATGCCTCCATTCTTTTTTCTGTTAATTTTTCCAATATTTTTTATCTAAATTTCTATATTGTATTGCTTCTGCTATATGCTCTTTTTGTATATTTTTTGCTTCCGCCAAATCAGCTATTGTTCTTGCAACTTTTAATATTCTAACATGTGCTCTTGCACTTAAATGCAATTTTTCAAATGCATATTGTAATATTTTTTTACTTTCTTCATCTAGTTTGCAATACCTTTCTACTAATTTGGGCGTTAGTTGTGAATTTGAATATATCTTATCTTCTTTATATCTTTTCAATTGAATTTTTCTTGCCATATTTACTCTCTGTTTTATCATTTCTGATGATTCTATTTTGATATTTTCCACTTGTAATTTTTCATATTTTACCGGAGTTACTTCTATTTGAATATCTATTCTATCCAATAGTGGTCCACTTATTTTTCCCATATATCTATTTATTGCTTGCTCACTGCAATTACATTCTTTGTCTGATGCACCATAAAACCCACATGGACATGGATTCATAGAAGCAACAAACATAAAATCACATGGATATGTTAATGTTGCATTTACCCTGCTTATTGTAACAATATTATCTTCTAGTGGTGCTCTTAAAACTTCTAGTGTATTTTTATTAAATTCTGGTAATTCATCTAAAAAAAGTACTCCATAATGTGCCAAACTTATTTCTCCTGGCTTTGGAACTTTTCCACCGCCTATTAAGGAGATTGGAGATATTGTATGGTGTGGAGCTCTAAATGGTCTTGTTGTTATTAGCGGACATTTTTGCGTTAGTTTTCCACTTATACTATGTATTTTGGTTATTTCTAGGGCTTCTTCAAAGGTTAAATCAGGCAATATAGATGGTATTCTTCGTGCTAGCATTGTTTTGCCAGAACCGAGGAGAGCCGTATTAACAGTACATTATGCCCACCTGCTGCAGATATTTCTAATGCTCTTTTAACATTTTCTTGTCCTTTTACATCAGAAAAGTCCAAGGCATATTTGTTATTTTTATTAAGTATTTCTTCTGCGTCTATTTTTTCCTCATTTATTACTATCTCTCCATTTAGAAAATCCACTATTTCTGTTAAATTGTTAACTCCAATTATTTCTATTCCATTTACTATTGCTGCCTCTTGCACATTTTCTTTTGGAATTATTATTCTCTTTATATTTAGCTTTTTAGCTTCTATGCATATTGGCAATATTCCATTAACTTTCATAAGTTTTCCATCTAATGATAATTCTCCTATAAATATAGTGTCCTCTAATCTCTGTTGTTTTATTGCTTCTGTGCTTATTAATATTCCAATAGCAATTGGCAAATCAAAATATGGCCCCTCTTTTTTTATTTCTGCTGGAGCTAAATTCACCACTATTTTGCTACTTCTCAATTCATATCCTGAGTTTTTTATTGCTGTTCTTACTCTTTCTTTTGACTCTCTTATACTTGTATCTGGTAACCCAACTGTCTCCCATCCGTGGCATTCCTTTTGCTACATCTACCTGAACATTAATAAGGCATCCATCTAATCCATATAGAGCCATGCTTTTTACTATTGATAACATATTTTACCTCTTCGTGGTTTTTATTTAGAATTTAATTAATTTAGATATTAATAATTTTTATTTATTGAATAAAATAGAGATATACAATTTTTTAATGTATACCTCTATTATAATATATTGATTTTTATTATTTATCAATGCTTTCGACAAAACTAGTCTTTTGTTTTCATTTTTCTACAATGTTTTTATTTACAGGAATACCTGTATATTCTTGCGCTTCTTCTTCTCCATTTAATACTCTTAGCACACCATTTGCTAGTGCTTGCATTTCTTCTTCTCCTGGGATTATTATAATTTTTCCTAAAAATTCTATATATTCTTTTAGACCTTTTACAAAATATTCCTCATATGCTATTCCACCTGTTAATATTATAGCATCTATTTTCCCCTTTAGTACAACACTTTGCGCTCCTACTTCTTTTGCAACTTGATAAATCATTGCATCATAAACAAGTTTTGCATACTTATTCCCTTCTGATATCATCTTTACTACATCTCTTGCATCACTTGTGTCTAAATGTGAAATCAATCCACCTTTTTTAGTAATTAATTCCTTAATTTCATTTTCAGTGTATTTACCTGAAAAACACATATCAATTAAATCAGTTGCCAATACTTTTCCACTTCTTGTTGGTGCAAATGGTCCTTCTCCATTTAGTCCATTATTTACATCTATAACTTTACCATTTTTATGAGCTCCTACAGATATTCCTCCACCAAGATGAACTACTATTAAATTTAAATCTTCATATCTTTTTCCTATGCTTTTGGCATATTTATGTGCAACTTCTTTTTGGTTTAATGCATGAAAAACTGTTTGACCATATATACCTTTAATACCTGTTATTCTAGCAATTTCTTGTTTTTCATCTACTGTTACTGGGTTTACAACATATGCCTTTTTGTTGTTTATCTTAGCTAAATTATGTGCTATTTGTGCTCCCAATACAGAGGCATGTTTCATTGTATATCCTATTTGTGCATGATGCAATAATTTATCATTTACCTCATATGTTCCACCTTTTACTGCTACTAGTCCACCACCTCTACCTGAAAACGCATCAATACTTTCTAACGGAATATTATTTTTGTTTAACGCTTCAATTACCATAGATGTTCTATATGGCAGTTGTTCAGATATGTCATTAAACTTTGCTAGCCTTTCTGTTTCATGTGTCAAGCTTTCTTTAAAAACCATTTTTTCATCATCAAAGACTGCTATTTTTGTAGATGTTGACCCTGGATTAATTGTTAAAATTCTTTTCATTTTATTCCTTCTTTCTTTTATTTTTCTCTTTTAAATATAATATCTTTCATGTCTGATTTTTCGTAATTAGCTGTTCCATTTTCTACAATATCTCCACATGGCAAGTCTAATGTAATTTTTGCTTTGTATTTGTTTTTATTTATAACTATTATAAAATCAAAGTTAACCGTAAACTTAATATCATCTGTAGTTTTTTCGAGTTTTTTTATTAATGTTCCATCATGTACAATTTGTTCATCATCATTAGATTCATATTTTCCTATTCCCGTATTACTAAATCTTATTGCTATATTGCCACCTTGATTTCCAATTTTCAAATTTCTAGAATCGCTACGTGTTGCTCCATTATACTTTAGAACTTCATCTACAATAAAATCTTCTGCATAGCTATACATTCTTCCTTCTGAACTATTTGGCATATATGCCTTAATCTCGCCGATTTGAGGAGAATTTATAACTTCAATATTTTCTATACTAACACTGTCTATATACATTTGTTTTTCTGATTTATATTCATTGTTTTTGTCTATATAAAAATATATGTCATTATTTTGAAATATGTTAAATGCCCATTTTTTATCTGTTCCTTGTTGTTCTACTCCTTCGGCCGTGCTAACAACTATTATTTTTGATAATTTAAATGGCATATTTTGCTCGCCTTCTACCTCGTATTTTATCATTATTATTGCTATAATTATTAATATTAAAACTAATACTGTAACAGCCACATAAAACTTTATGGTTTGTTTCCTTTTATCAGTTTCCATTTTTCCTCCTTGTATTATTGGCGGAGTGGGTGGGATTCGAACCCACGTGCCTGTTTTCGCAGACTAACTGATTTCGAATCAGCCTCGTTATGACCACTTCGATACCACTCCATTAAAATTATTATTTTTTGCTTCTTAAATATTTAAAAAAATCTTTTAATATTTTTTCACATTCTTTTTGCATTATGTTTGTTTCAACTTCTACTTTATGGTTAAATTTGTAATCTTCTAGCAAATTAAGTACCGACCCACAAGCTCCTGTTTTTGGATCCATTGTTCCTATATATACCCTTTTCAACCTTGCCTGTATTAATGCTCCTGTACACATTGCACATGGCTCTAGTGTAACATACATTTCACAATCTTGCAATCTCCAAGCACCTATTTTTCTACTTGCCTTCTGAATTGCTATAATTTCTGCATGCTGTGTGGTATCTTTCTTTTCTTCTTTTTTATTATAACCCCTTGCTATAATCTTTCCATCTTTTACTATTACAGCACCTACTGGTATTTCTTCTTTGTCATATGCTTTTTTAGCCTGTTTTATCGCTTCTTTCATGAATTTTTCTTTTTTTAACATACTGACTCCCGTTTTTAAAGAATCCCAGTTGAAATATAACAACTGGGATTTATAATCAATGTTTTATAAATTCAAATACAAAGATTGCATTTGGTGCGCCATAGAGGAGTCGAACCTCCGACCATCAGATTAAGAGTCTGCTGCTCTACCAACTGAGCTAATGGCGCATATTTTCTTGAGCAAATCTTAGAACAAGTATTATTATAATGCCGTATTCCAGATTTGTCAAGAAAAATACATCAATTTCTGCTATGGTTATTCTATTCCTAAATATTCATTATATGTTACTTCTCTATCTATTGTTTTATCTTGCTTTATATCTATTATTCTATTTGCTACTGTTTGCATTAGTTGGTGGTCATGTGATGTGAATAACATATTTCCCTTAAATCGTGTCATTCCTTCATTTAATGCCGTTATACTTTCCATATCTAGATGGTTAGTTGGTTCGTCCATTATTAAAAAGTTGGCACCAGATAACATTATTTTAGATAAAACACATCTTACTTTTTCTCCTCCAGATAAAACTGCAACTTTTTTTAATGCTTCCTCACCAGAAAACAACATCCTTCCTAAAAAGCTTCTCACATATGTTTCATCTGGGTCTTTTGAATACTGTCTTAGCCAATCTGTTATATTCAAATCTACATCAAATAAATAGTTATTGTCCTTAGGGAAATAGCTTTGTGTAATTGTTGTACCCCAAATAAGACTTCCTTCATCTGGCTCCAGTTCCCCGGCAATTATTTGAAATAACACAGTTTTTGCATTTTCATTATCTGCTAAAAATGCAATTTTATCTCCATTCTTTACTGTAAATGATACATTATTCAATATTTTTTCTCCATTTATAGTTTTAGATATGTTTTTTACTTGTAAAATTTCCTTTCCTGGTTCTCTATCTGGTTTAAAATCTATGTATGGATATCTTCTATTCGATGGTTTAATTTCGTCTAACTCTATCTTTTCTAAAGATTTTTTTCTTGATGTAGCTTGTTTTGATTTTGATGCGTTTGCACTAAATCTTGCTATAAATGCTTGCAATTCTTTTATCTTCTCTTCTTTTTTCTTATTTGCTTCTTTCATTTGTTTTAATGCTAATTGACTAGATTCATACCAGAAATCGTAATTACCAGGATAAACTTTTATCTTTCCAAAATCCACATCTGCTATGTGTGTGCATACCTTATTTAAAAAGTACCTATCATGTGATACAACTATTACTGTGTTTTCAAAATTAATTAAAAACTCTTCTAACCAGTTGATAGTTTTTAAATCCAAGTCATTTGTTGGCTCATCTAATAGTAGTATATCTGGATTGCCGAATAATGCTTGAGCTAAAAGAACTTTTACTTTTTCTTTTCCTTCTAATTCAGACATTTTTTTATAATGATTTTCTGTTTCTATTCCCAATTCATTTAATAGTTGACTAGCATCTGCTTCTGAATTCCATCCATCAAGTTCAGCAAATCTCTCTTCCAACTTTGCCGCTTTCATTCCATCTTCTTCTGAAAAATCAGGCTTTGCATATATTGCATCTTTTTCTTGTCTAATTTTATACAGTTCTTCATTTCCCATTATAACTGTATCAATAACTGAAAAATCTTCATATGCAAAGTGGTCTTGTTTTAAAACAGATAGCCTTTCTGTTTTTTCCTTTGTAACTTCCCCTTTGCTTGGCTCTAGCTCACCAGACAAAACTTTTAAAAAGGTTGATTTCCCAGATCCATTTGCACCTATTATTCCATAACAGCATCCTTTATTAAATTTTATATTTACATCTTCAAACAATGTTCTTTTTCCAAATCTAATTGTTACTCCTACTGCATTTAACATTTTAAATCCTCCTTGTATTTTAACCTATCACTAATTATACAATACTTTCCAGTATATGTCAAAAAACACACTGTATGTGTGTGTCTTTTAATTTAGCATACGCTTTCGTTTTAACCATATTGTTGCAACTATGCACATTATTATAGAAAAAACTGTAATTATTAAAAATCCTAGTGGTTCTCTTTGAAATGGAAGTTCTACATTCATTCCCCATATACTTGCTATTAATGTTGGTATGGCAAGTATAAATGTTACAGATGTTAATATTTTCATTACCGCATTTAAGTTGTTAGAAATTATTGAAGCATATGTATCCATTGTACCACTTAAAATATCACTATATATTTTTGCCATCTCTATAGCCTGCTTGTTCTCTATAATAGCATCTTCTAGCAAGTCTTCATCTTCTTCATACAATTTTATAATTTTTCCTCTTGTTGTTTTTTCCATTACAACTTCATTAGATTTTAAAGATGTTGTAAAGTAAACCAAGCTCTTCTCTAGATCTAACATTTTTAGTAGCCCTTCATTTTGCAAAGAATTTTTTAGTTTATTTTCTGTACTTTCTAATTCTTTATTTATCTTATATAATAAGCTTAAAAATTTTTTTGAGTTTGCATATAATATTTGTAATAAAAATCTACTTTTCTTATATGTTATAACATTTTCTGTTTTTATATCTTTAATAATATCATTATTTTTTTGTGATACTGTAATTATATAATCATCTCTTACAAAAATCACACCTATTGGCATTGTTACGTACACTCTTCTAGTTCTGTCACTTTCTATAACAGGAATGTCTATTATATATAATGTTGTATTGTCATCATCTTCTGTGTCTATTCTGGCTTTTTCCTCTTCATCTAAAGAATATCTTATAAAGTCTTGTTTAATTTGAAGTGCTGCACATACACGTTGAATTTCTTCTTCTGTCGGGGATATCATGTTAATCCAATTACCTTTTTTTAGGTCTTTGGTTTCCTCTGTGATGTTTGTATTAATATCTGTATTATACATTTTTATCATTTGTATCCCCCCTTTAAGAAATTACAGCTCTTATATTTTCTTATTTTTTGTTATTACTATTATTCCCATTATTAATATAGTAATTCCAAGTATTCCTAAAACAACAATTGCAGGTTTTTTGTCTTCCTCTTGAACTTGAATGTCATTTAGCGAAGTATACGCATTGATTTTATATGTTCTTGTTGTTGTTCCATCTTCGGCAGTTACTATTATTTTTATAATATTTTCTCCTTCTTTTAAATTGGAGTTTCCAACAATTTCTATTTTACTTTTCTCATTTTCAGGTTTTGCTAAAATATTTAATTTTTTTGTATTTTTGTCAATTGTTACATTGTAGCTATATATATTGTTTTTGAATTTTGGAGATATGCTTGCACCCTCTATCTCTAAAGTTTGTAAATTAGCATTTGCCATTTTTGCATTATCAATTTTTGTTACATATATATAATATGTTTTCTGATTTCCTGCTTCCGCTGTAACAACTATTTCTATTGTATTCTTTCCTTCTTTTAAATTCTCGTTTCCATATATTGCTACTTTTGCCTTTTCACTGTCTGTATATGTTTCTATATCTATTTTTTCGGTATTTAAATCTACTGTTAAATAATATTCTGTAGTATCCTTATCAAACTCTGGCTCCATATTCTCAATTTTTATTATTCTTAAATTCGCATTTTCAGATTTACTTTCTTCATATCGTGGTGGATTGTAGCTTGGATACTCAGGCTCATAATAATTGTTTTCTTCTTCGTGATTTTGCTCTGGTTCTGTCACATTTTCCTGTGTATTATTTTCCTGTGTATTATTTTCCTCCGTAATATTTTCGCTTGTATTGTTTTCATCTACTATCTTTTCTGTTATATTAGATTCTTCATTTTCTATTTTTTCTGTTAATGCTTTTACATTTGTTGATAAAATGAAAATTAGCAGAATTATAACACCTATTACTTTAATTTTTCTCATATTTTATTAACATTCCTTTCTAAATTGTTAATAATTAATATTGCCACTCTTCATTTTGCAATATTTTTTTTGGATTTATTGTTGTAATCTCATTAATTTTGTTTTCTCCTATTATCTTTCTTATTTTTTTAATCGCATCTAAAATAATTAAATAAGTTCCATTTTCCCTATGCACATCGCTTCCTAAAAAATGTACTTGATTTTTTTTCAATAGTGTTTTAATAGTTTTTTCAGCTTCACGTCCATATAAATTTACAATACTTCCATAATTGCATTGAATCAAGCATCCCTTTTCAATGTATTCTTCGACAATATCTGGATCCTTTTGTACACACTTATACCTTTCAGGGTGAGCAATTATTGGCTTTATTCCCTTTGCTTCTAAATAATATACAACATAGTCAAAATATTTAACATTTGTTGCTAATGGTAGCTCTATTAACATATATCTGCTATTTGCAAGTGTTAATATTTTTTTGTTTTCCAATAATTCTTCCATTTGATTAGTTATATATATTTCCATTCCAGAGTGTAAATTTATTTTAGTTCCTTGCTTTTTCAGTACTTCTTGTAATTTTTCCTTCCAAAATATTAATTCTTGTGCGTTAGTTTCGTAATAATTTAAAAGAAAGTGTGAAGTTAAAATAACATCTGTAAAGCCTGCTTCTTGTGCCTCTTTTAAAATGTTAAAAGTCTCTTCTACACTTCTTGCACCGTCATCTACATTCGGAATAATATGTGAATGTATATCAATCATTTCAAACCTCTATTTATTCTTTAAATATTCATTTAACTGTTCTGTTATCTCTTGTTTTTTATTTTCTTCTATATTCCCCGTTGTTTCAAATTGATAATCTGCCTTTTGATGTCTTCTTGTTGGTTCTACTGATGTTGTTGAGCCATAATAATATGTAGATTTATATTCTTCTGGTTTAATAGGAATTTTGTTTATAATAACTCCTGCTATTTTACCACCAACATTTTCTATTGATTTTTTTACTTTTGCTAAATCTTCCTTTTTTGTTGATTTATATGCAGTTACTATTGTTGTTGTGTCTGCTAATCTTGCCAATATCAATGCATCTGTAACTAGTAAAGCTGGTGTTCCATCTAATATAACAATGTCAAAAGTTTTCTTTAATTTTTCCAACATTTCTTCCGTCTTTTCCGATGCTAACAATTCAGATGGATTTGGTGGAACATTTCCAGAAGGTATAATATATAAATTATCTATTTCCGTAGTTATTACATATTTTAGTATGTCTATTTTTTTTCCTCTTTCATCTACTCCAGATAGATAATTTGATAGTCCTGGTGTTGAATTTACAGAAAACATTGTTGCTAATCTGCCTTTTCTCATATCTGCATCAACTAATATAACTTTTTTGCCTGCTTGTGCAAAAGTTACAGCTAAGTTAGAGGATATCCAACTTTTGCCTTCTCCAGGCATCGTAGAAGTTATTAATATTGTTTTTAAATCTTTTTGTGAATTCATAAACTGTAAGTTTGTTCTTAAAGTCCTAAAAGTTTCCGCTATTGGTGATTTTGGACTTCTTTGAGTTATTAATTCTTTTTTCATATTTTATTCAATCCTTTCTCTTTGGTATTCTTTATCTTACTCTTTTACTTTTAATTTCCACATCATAATTTGGTATTGAACTTAATACTAATAGTTCTGTTGTAGCTTCTACATCTTGCTCAGTTTTTATAGTATTGTCTAACATATTGGCAATTAATACATAAACTGCAGCTATTACAAGTCCTATAAATGCAAATATAACTACATCTTTCATGTGATTAATATTGCTTGGCACTGCATTAGCCTCTGCTCTATCTAATAAATATACATTGCTTATGTTATATATTTCTACTATTTTTTCGCCAAATACTTTTGCTATTTCATTTGCTATTGCTGCTGCTATGTTAGGATCTTTGTTTGTTACAGATATTTCTATTATTTCTGTATTTTTTGCAGAATTAACTTTTATCTTGCCTCTTAATTCTTGTATGTTTGAATCTGGTATATTTAAGTTTTCACACACCTGTCCTAAAATAGCTTTTCTTTTTATCAACTCACTATATGTTGAAACAAGTTTTGAGTTCATTGTTAAATCTGTTGCACTAATAGCACCATCTCCAGTTTGCCCAGATGAAGAACTTTGTGCTAATACCAATGATGTGGTTGATGTATATTCGGGTTTAACAAAAAAATACGAATACCCTATACCTACGGCTACAAACATTAGCGTTATTAATATAATCTCTAACTTTTTATTCCAAAACATAAAAAACAATTCTTTTAAATCTAATTCTTCCATAATTTCCTCCTTAGTTTTTCATATGAATATAGTATAACCATAAAAAAAATATTTGGCAAGATATTTTTATATATTTTGCCAAAAAATCAACATTAACCAATGACAACATGTAATAAGCCATAAGACTTCAATTTGGGACTGTCCCTAGTTGAGAATTTTCTCTATTTCTTGCTCTGTTAGTCCTGTTGCCTCTGCGATTGTCTCTTTATCTATTTTTAGCTCTAACATTTTCTTGGCTATTTCTATTTTTTCTTTTTGTGAACCTTCCATTATGCCTTTTTCAAGTCCCTTTTCCATTCCTCTTTGAATTCCTTCTTCCATTCCCTTTTCCATTCCTCTTTGAATTCCTTTTTCTATTCCAACTTCTAGTCCTTTTTCATATATTGCTTTTTCATCCATTATCGCTTTTTGCCTTAAGTCTGCTATTC